>Ga0307408_100002346_pt1 | contig 13388 bp, 13 predicted proteins | sample 322Cmetagenome_FD_202116 | JGI IMG/M metagenome (GOLD analysis project Ga0307408, IMG submission 202116) | Maize rhizosphere microbial communities from greenhouse at UC Davis, California, United States - 322HYB-C-3 | ecosystem: Host-associated > Plants > Roots > Rhizosphere > Soil | place... | reverse complement strand
GGCTGGGTACAAGACCAAGGAGCTGCCTGAATTGCTGGCCGGTCTGGTGTTCAAACCGCCTGGGGGTACAACCCTGGCGCTGAAGACGGATCGCAGGCCAGCACTCGGAGACAAGTTTGAAGACGTGTTCTCCGACACCACTGAAATTTGACACGAAACGAAACCCTGAATAGGAAACTGAAATCATGGCACTGAAACAGATCGAATCCGGCGAGAACTTCAAAATCTACAAAGAGGGTGAGAACAAATTCATCCTGCTCGAAAACGTCCGCCTCTCCTTCCCGGCCATCGGCCACATGAAGGAGAACGAAGACGACAACGGCAAGAAGACCAAGAAGTACGCTGGCGTCCCGATGCTGCCGAAGGCGACCCACAAGGACGCCAAGGACGCATTCGTGTCCCTGATGAACGAGCTGATGGAAAAGAACGAGGTGAAGATTCCACCGGAGTACCGCTGCATCAAAAACGGCGACGACTCCGACCGCGAAGAGTATGCGGGCCATTGGGTCATCTCCGCGTCCGAATCCCGCCGCCCGACCGCACGCGACGCACGCGGCAAGCTGATCCTCGACCCTGAACAGGTCACGGACGGCGATGAAGTCGAAGCACTGCTGGATCGCATCGACGAGATGTTCTTCGCTGGCTGCTACGTGAACATCCTGCTGCGCCCCTGGTACTTCAACGGCACCGCAAAGGGTGCGACGAAGAAGTTCCCGAAGCGTATCTGCTGCGGCCTGTCGGCCATCCAGTTCTTCAAGAAGGGCGAGCCGTTCGCACAAGGCCGCATCAACGACTCCGAAGTCGATTGGAGCACCGCTGGTGGCAACGACGACGACGATGATGACCTGGGCAGCAGCAAGCCGAACCGTAAGAAGGCCACCACCGTCGATGACGACGATGAGCTGTAATACCTCCATGTAGTACCGCAGGCCCGCGTGCGTAACAGCCCGTGGGCCTGTTCTCGTTTAAGGACACACCAATGCCACGCGATTCACTCACACAATCGTTCATCGACTCGATCACCGATCTCGATAAAGAAGAGGCGACGTGCGACACTGAATGCTTCTCCGACTACTGGTGCATCGGCTTCCAGAACATCGCCACCAACAAGCAGGTGGTGTATGAGCTGTACGACGGCTGCGAGCTGGACATCCCCAAGGTCAGGAACATTCTGCGCAAGTACCGCATCTACACCTTCAACGGTGCCACCTACGATATCGCCATGATCTGCCTCGCCATGTCGGGCGCAGACAACCAGACACTCAAGGAGTGCAACGACGACATCATCGTGCGCCGTATGCCGATGTGGAAGCTCGTCGATAAGTACCCCATCATCGTCCCGGCATGGCTGGACACGGTGGACTTGTTCGACGTTGCCCCCGGCGTGAAAATCTCGCTGAAGAAGTACGCGGCCCGCATGGGAATGCGCCGCATGAAAGAAACCCCGGTGCCGTTCGATAAGCCGCTGCGCCCGGTCGAGCGCCCGCACCTGCGCAAGCGTGTGGTCGAATACATGTTCAACGACTTGGACGTGACCGCCGAGCTGAAGCGCCGCCTGCCGGACGAACTCACGCTGCGCTTCGACCTGACGCGCCAGTACCGCGTGGACGTGCGCAGCAAGTCCGATGCGCAGATCGCGGAAGCCTTGATCAGCGCGGAGTACGAGCGCAAGACGAAGCAGCGACCGGAGAAGCCAACCGTGGTCGCCATGGACTTCAAATACACGCCGCCCGACTTCATCAAGTTCGAGACGCCGCAGCTCCAAGAGATGCTGCACGTGGTCACGACCGCATCGTTCAAGGTGCGCGGCGGGCCAAAGCCGGACAACCACAGCAGCGACGCCTACAAGAAAGCCTGGGGCGTCGTGAAGCTGCCGGACTCCATCAAGGCGCTCGACATCAAGATCAACGGCACGCAGTACAAGATGGGCATCGGCGGCCTGCACTCGAAAGAGAAGAAGCGCTCCTTCATCATGGACGAAGACACCGTGATCGAAGACCGCGACGTGCGCGGCTACTACCCGGCGCTGATGCTGGCCTGCGGCTTCTCGCCTGCATCCATCGGTGTGCACTTCACGCCGATCTTCAAGCACTTCGTCGAGACGCGGAACAAGTACAAGTCCCTGGCCGCCAAGTTCAAGAAGCTGGACAAGGCCAAGTCCGTCTCCTACAAGCGCGTCTCCGACGCCTTCAAGATCGTCAACAACGGCACGTTCGGCAAGACCGGCTCGCCGTACTCCGTGCTGTACGCGCCGAAGATGATGATCAACGTGACGATCACCGGCCAGCTCTGCCTGCTGATGCTGATCGAGCGCCTGACCCTGGCCGGATTCACCGTCATCAGCGCCAACACTGACGGCATCGTTACCGTGATCCCGAAAGACCGCTACAACGAGTTCGACAACATCGTGTGGGATTGGGAGTTCGACACGCACCTCGCCACCGAGGCCGTGCGCTACTACGGCGTGTACAGCCGCGACGTGAACTCGTACATCGCACTGACCGCCGACGAAGACGGCAACCCGGTCGAAGCGAAGCGCAAGGGTCTGTTCGCCAAGGCGGGCCTGCAAGAGAAGCACGACCCGACGTTCGACATCTGCTCGACCGCCGTGGTCAACTACCTGCTGAAAGGCGACGACATCGAGCAGACGATCCGCTCGTGCGGCGACATCCGCGAGTTCGTCGGCGTGAAGCAAGTCGAGAAGCCGGGCGGCTTCTACAACGGCGAGCACCTGGGCGTGATGGTGCGCTGGTACTACAGCGTGGACACGCCGTATGCGTTCATCAGCAAGGAGTCCGGCGCTCGCGTGTCCGGCACCACTGGCTGTCGCCCGATCATGGACTTGCCGGACGATTACTCGGTGCCGGAAGACCTCGACTACGAATGGTATGTGCGCGAAGCCTACGCCCGCCTGGACGACATCGGCCTGAAGATTCAAGACCCGCGCATCGCCAAGCAGCACGGCACCATGCTCGCGTCGCTGCCGAAGCAGAAGACCCTGCACTACGTCCAGCGCGGCACGCGCACGGCGTACTGCGAACGCGCCGAGAAGACGGTGCGCGATGCGTGGCAGGAGCACGCCTTCGTGCCGGAAGGTATGCGCGTGTGTAAGACCTGTCGTGAAGAGCGCGGCTACGTGGACGTGGAGGTGGATCAAGATGCTGCCACTGCCTAACATGCGCCGCGACCTTGAGGTGAGCCTTGAGGAAGCGGTGATCGCCTACGCGCACAAGCGCGGCTGGTGGGAAGGGAAGTTCATCTGTCCCGGCCAAACCGGCGTGCCGGATCGTATCTTCATCCGGCGCGGGCGCGTGATCTTCATCGAGCTGAAGAAGCTTGGCGAGAAGCCGACGCCGAAGCAGCTCTCGAAGCACAAGGAGATGCGCAAGTACGGCGCAGAGGTGTTCTGGACTGACAACCTTGAGGAAGCAATGAGGATTTTGAAATGAGCCACCGTGATCCATTTTTGTATGACATCCTGGCGCGCTTCGACGAAGTAAAGCTGAAGCGCGACCAGATGCACGGCTACCAGGGTACGGCCTACGAGTTCTTGCGCGATAACCCGTTCAGCGGCCTCTTCATCGACATGGGCCTGGGCAAGACGGTCAGCGCTGGCACGCTGATCTCCGACCTCGTACACGGCCTACTGGACGGCGAAGAGCTGAAGGACGGCGAGAAGGTGCTGGTGATCGGCCCGCTGCGCGTGGCGACCGCGACGTGGCCCAACGAGTTCGACAAGTGGGAGCATCTGGCATCCATGAATTACAACGTCGTGCACGTGGACGACGATGACCCGCGCCTGAAGAAAGCCTACAAGGACGGCATGGCCGATGGCCTGTCGCGCCAGATGTTCACCAGCGAGCGCGAGAAGCACGCCCGCGCCTGGATGGCCGGTTGCAAGGAGAAGCTGCGGCAAGAGGCGGCGCTGAACAAGGCCCAGGTGCACTTCATCAGCCGCGACTGGATCGAATGGCTGGTGCAGTTCTACCTGAAGCGCGGCAAGGGCTGGCCGTACCGCTGCATCATCATCGACGAGAGCAGCGGCTTCAAAGACCACAACAGCAACCGCTTCAAGGCGCTGCAAAGCGTGGTCGATTACCCCGGCAACGTCACGCGCTGCCACATCCTGACCGCGACGCCAGCGGCGGAAGGGTACATGTCCCTGTTCGCGCAGATTTACCTGCTCGACAAAGGCGACCGCCTGGGCAAAGAGCTGTCGATCTACCAGCGCAAATACTTCACCGAGAACAAGTACACGCGCAAGTGGGAGCTGCGCCCTGACGGCGAGAAGGACATCCTGGCGCGCATCTCCGACATCTGCATGGTGATGAAGCGCGAGGACTACCTGCCGATGGTGCCGCCTCGCTACATCGAGCGCCCGGTGCACATGACCGAAGAGCAGATGGCCCTCTATCGCAAGATGGAGAAGGACATGGTGGTCACGCTTGCTGACGGCACCGAGGTTGTGGCCGAATCCGCCGCCGCGCTGTCGGCCAAGCTGCTGCAAATGGCGTCCGGCGTGCTGTACAACACCACGATGGAGCCGGGCCTGGAAGAAGAGGACGACCACGCGAAGGTGCTGAAGATTCACCGCATCCACGATCACAAGATCGACATGCTGAAGCAGATCGTGGAGGAAGCGCAGGGCAAGCCGATACTGCTGGGCTATCACCATCGCTCGTCGAAGGAGCGCCTGAAGAAGCACTTCCCGAACCTCGTCTTCATGGACAAGACCGGCAAGTGCATCAAGAAGTGGAACAAGGGGCAGATACCGATCCTGGCGATGCACCCGGCCAGCGGCGGCCACGGCCTGAACCTGCAAGACGGCGGCCACATCGTCGTCTTCTTCGACATCCCGTGGTCGTTGGAGCTGTACCAGCAGTTCGTGGGCCGCCTGGATCGTCAGGGCCAGCTCGAACGTGTGACGGTCTTCCACATCGTCTGCAAAGGCACCCTGGACGAAGCCGTGATCGAAGCGCTGACGGCCAAGGACGACGCGCAGATGCTCCTGTTCTCGATCCTGCGGAAGATGCGGCGCAAGTTGATGAAGCTGCTGAAGACGGCCAGCGCGAAGACCCTGGACATCGACACCCGCGTGGAGGCGCTGCTGGCCGACGAAGTATTGTAAAGACCCCCACAGGGTTTTTCCCTGCTGTATCATCCCCACTTATTCAATGAATAGCTGGGGATTTTTTTTATGGCGAACAAGATAATAGAAAGGTTTGAAGCGCACGTCGGGCGACCGGCGCAACAAGCCTGCCTTCTAATCGGCATGGCCTATCCCACCTACGCGGCGTACCGCAATTGCAGCCGCGCCTTGCCGATCTACCACCACAACCACATCAAGGACATCATGCGCTTGTCGTCGCGTGAGCTGCGCGCCTTGATCGCAGAAAGGATTGGCAATGACTAAGCCACGCGAACACATCACCCGTCGAAAGAATGCGCAGGCCGACGAAACCAGCAACGTCATCATGTACGAGGGCGCGAACCTGTCGCAGCTCTCCGTGCTGTTCCGCATGGATCACCGCGTCCTCGTGGAGAAGCTGCACCAATGCCCGCCGACCGGCGTGCGCAACGGCACGCAGATATGGCGCATCGACGTGGCCGCCCCATACCTCGTGCGCCCGATGTTCGACATCGAAGAGTACGTGCGCAAGATGAACCCCACTGATCTGCCGAAGATGCTGTCGAAGGAGTTCTGGTCGGCGCAGAAGATCAAGCAGGAAGTGCAGGAACGCGAGGGCAACCTGTGGCCCACCGAGCGCGTCGTGCGCGCCATCGGCGGCGTGATGAAGATCGTGAAGAACTCCGTGCGCCTGTTCGTGGACGCCGTGGATCGCCAGTCCGAATTGAGCGAGACGCAGCGCCGCATCCTGAAGAGCCTGGGCGACGGCCTGCTGAACGAGGCGTACCGCAACGTGGTCAAGGAGTTTGCCGAGAAGCCGACCAATGCGGAGCAGCAGGAAGCCGCAGCCGAAATGATCTACGAGGTGAAGCAAGGCCCAGCGCCCGTAGTTGAAGAGGAAGACGACGATGAGCTTTGAAACCCTGGAAGACATCGTGATCGCGTGCGCGGATCAACTGCGCCCGCCTGAACGATTGAGCGTGTCGGATGCAGCAGCGAAGTACCGCAAGGTGAACTCACCCGGCGCGTATGTCGGTGACTGGCTCAATTCGACGACACCATACATGCGCGAGCCGATGGACGTGTTTGCGTCCACGGAGTTCAGCGGCATCGCCTTCGTCGGCCCGGCGCAGTGCGCAAAGACGGACGGCCTGATCATCAACACCACGCTCTACTCGGTCAAGATCGACCCGATGGACATGATGATCGTCTGCCCGACCAACACGGCGGCCCGCGACTTCTCCATGCGCCGTATCGACCGCCTGAACCGCGACAGCGAGGCCGTGGGCGACATGATGATCCCCGGCTCCGCGAACGACAACAAGTTCGACAAGCACTACAAGAACGGCATGATGCTGTCGATCTCCTGGCCGACGCCGACCGAGCTGGCCGGTAAGCCGATCCCGCGTGTGGTCTTGACCGACCGTGACCGTATGCCGGACGACGTGGAAGGCGACGGCGAGCCGTTCGACTTGGCGATGAAGCGAACCACCACGTTCGGCTCCAACGCCATGTGCCTCGTCGAGTCGTCGCCGTCCCGCGAGATCACCGACATCAAGTACATCCTGCGCACGCCGCACGAAGCGCCACCGGCACCGGGCATCATCGGCCTGTACAACCGTGGCGACCGCCGCCGCTGGTACTGGCCCTGCCCCGAATGCGACCGCTACTTCGAGGGCAAGTTCGAGATGCTGAAGTACCGCCGCGAAGAAGGCATGTCCAACACTGAAGCCGCCGAGAGCACGCGCATGGAATGCCCGCACTGCGGCCACCACATCCACGGCGACCACCGCTACGAGATGAACGAGTGGGGCATGTGGATCAAGGACGGCGAGTACATCAACAAGTTCGGCAAGCGCTGCGGCCAGGGCATGAAGTCGCTGATCGCGTCCTTCTGGCTCCGTGGCGTGGCCGCCGCGTTCGTGACGTGGAAGAAGCTGGTGAACATGTACCTCGACGCCATGGATGAGTTCGAGCGCACTGGCTCCGAAGAAGCACTGAAGAAGTTCTACAACAACGACCTGGGCGAGCCATACATCAGCAAGGCCCAGCAAGAGCTGCGCGTACCGGAGACGCTGAAGGCCCGCGCCACCAAGGTGCCGGAACACCTGATCCGCACGGTGCCGGAACACGTGCGCTTCCTGGCGGCCACCGTGGACGTGCAGAAGGGCGCGTTCGTCGTGCAGGTGAACGGCATCAAGCCGGGCGCACCGTTCGACATCGAAGTGATCGACCGATTCGAGATCAAGAAGTCGCAACGCCTGGACGAAGACGGCCACCCGCTGCCGGTGCGCCCGGCGACGTACACCGAGGATTGGGACTTGCTGGTCGAGCAGGTGATGAACCTCGAATACGAGCTGTCCGATGGTAGTGGCCGCAAGATGATGATCAAGATCACCGGCTGCGACTCCGGTGGTAAAGCGGGCGTGACCGGCAAAGCCTACGAGTTCTGGCGTCGGCTGCGCAACCAGGGTGCCGCCAATCGCTTCGTGCTGCTGAAGGGTGACGGTAAGCCCGGCCAGCCGCGCACCCGCGTCTCCTTCCCCGACTCGGAGCGCAAAGATAGTAAGACCTTCGCACGGGGCGATGTCCCTGTCCTGATGCTCAACTCGAACGTGCTGAAGGACGACCTGAATGGTCGCCTGGACAGCCTGGAACCGGGCAAGGGCATGATCACCTTCCCGGCATGGCTCCCCGACTCGTGGTTCGCTGAACTGTGCGCCGAGGTGCGGGAAATGAAGGGCTGGTTGAAGGTGAACACCCGAAACGAGGCATGGGACTTGCTCTATTACTGCATTGGCCTGTGCGTATCCACCTACGTCCGTGTTGAATCGTTGGACTGGTCGAACCCGCCGACCTGGGCGGCAGAGTGGGATCAGAACGATTTTGTCCGTAAAGCCGACGAAGAGAACCCCTATGGAAACCGTGTAAAATCCGAGCCTGACTTTGCAGCAATGGCCCAAGCTCTCGCCTGAAAGGAAATATCAAATGACTTGTACTCCCGACCCTGTAACCGCAGCAGCACTTCAGGCGCGACTCGACGAAGCGCTCGCTGCATACCACGAACTCATGACCGGCACGTCGGCCCGCGTCGTGGTCGATCAAAACGGCCAGCGTGTCGAATACGCCGTGGCGAACGCGGCGCGTTTGAACGCCTACATCCTCTCGTTGAAGACCCAGCTCGGCTTCAGCGTAACCGACCCTTGCGGCGGCGGCCTGATCCCGTCCGCACCTGCGGGCTTCCTCTTCTAAGGTGCAACCATGGCATCCCGAAAACAGAAAGCCCTAGCCCTCACGACCGCAGGTGGCAGCGGCGTGGTCGAGCAGGCATACGGCGGCGGCATCGAAGGTGCCGAGAAGTGGAGCCGCGAGATGGGTTCGTGGCGTCCGGCCATCGTGTCGCCCGACCAGCAGATCAACAGCGGCAAGGAGCTGATGGACGCTCGCGGTCGTGACGCCGTGCAGAACGACGGCCTCATTACCGGCGCTGTCCACGTCCACCGCGACTCCATCGTCGGCGCGCAGTTCCGCCTCGTCTCCAACCCGAACTACAAAGCCCTCGGCGCAACCGAAGCCTGGGCCAAGCAGTTCAAGGAGGTCGTCGAGTCGCGCTTCAACCTGATGGCCGACTCCGTGGACTGCTGGTTCGACGCTGGCCGCACCATGACCTTCACCGACATGATCCGCCTCGGCGTCGGCGGCTTCCTCTTTACCGGCGAAGTCCTGGCGACCGTGGAGTGGCAGCGCGACGCGGCGCGTCCGTTCTCCACCTGCTTCCAGATGGTGTCGCCTACCCGCCTGTCGAACCCGAACGGCAGCATGGACGATTCCAACGTGCGCGCCGGTATCGAGCGTGACATCTACGGTCGCCCGCAAGCCTACTGGATTCGCCAGGGCTTCCCAGGCGACTTCATGCAGGGCGACGATCAGTGGAAATGGCGTCGCGTCCCGGCCTACTTCCCGTGGGGCCGCCGTCAGGTCATTCACATCAAGGAGATGCTGCAAGCCGAGCAGACCCGTGGCGTGGCCGACATGGTGAGCGCGCTGAAGGACATGAAGATGACGCGCAAGTTCAGCGAGATCACGCTGCAAAACGCCATCGTCAACGCGACCTACGCCGCCGCCGTGGAATCGGAGCTGCCGAGCGAGGTGGTGTTCGCGTCGATGGGCGCTGGTGGCCCTGGTCTGAAGACCGCGCTGTCCGACTACATGGCCGCCATGACCGCGTACATCAACGGCGCGAACAACATCAGCATCGACGGCGTGAAGATGCCGCACCTGTTCCCAGGCACGAAGCTGAACCTGAAGACCGCAGGCACGCCGGGCGGCATCGGCCAGTCGTATGAAGAGAGCCTGCTGCGCCGCATCGCCGCGCCGCTGGGCATCAGCGCCGAGCAGTTCACGAAGGACTTCAGCAAGTCGAACTACGCGGGCGCACGCGCCTCCATGTCGGAGACGGAGAAGTTCATGCGTGGCCGGAAGAAGACCGTGGCCGACAAGCAGGCGACCATGATGTACATCTGCTGGCTCGAAGAAGAGATCAACCGCAAGGACTCGGTGATCCCGCTGCCGAAGAACTTCAACTTCTACGACCCGTACATGCGCGAGGCGCTGGTGGCCTGCACGTGGATCGGCGCGGGCCAGTCGCAGATCGACGAGACGAAGGAAACGCAGGCGGCGCTCATGCGCATCAAGGGCGGCCTGTCCACCTATCAGGACGAGATCGCCAACCTGGGCAAAGACTACCGCGCCGTGTTCCAGCAGCGCGCAAGCGAAGAGAAGCTGATCGAAGAGCTGGGCCTGTCCTTCAGCCTGGACGCGACCAAGCCTGGAACCAACGACCGTCAACAGACCATGCAGGATGAGAACGGCAACGAGGACGAGCAACCGCCTGCACGCAAACAAAAGGAGAAGAAGTAATGAGCGACCATCTGGCACACAGCGCCGCGCAGCGCATGAACCTGCGCGAGCAATTCATCCACCCGTCCTACCAGGGCTTCAGCAACGACCTGATGATGATGGCCGCGCAGAACCCGGACAGCGCGAAAGAGAAGTTCATGTCGCAGGTACGCGGCGAGCTGTGCGAAGCCTACGGCTTCAGCAACCGCGTGCAGAACAAGGCGTTCGCGTTCGCTGACGGCCTCGCCATCATCCCGATGCACGGCTCGCTGATCAACCGCTTCGGCGGCTACTACGGCTACGTCACCGGCTACAACTTCCTGCGCTCGCAGTTCAACCTCGCGCTGAACGACCCGGACGTGACCGCAATCGTGTTCGACGTGAACAGCTACGGCGGCGAGGCCGCTGGCTGCTTCGAGCTGGCCGCCGAGATCGCGGCAGCACGCGGCAGCAAGCCGATCATTGCCGTGGTGGACTCGAACTGCTACAGCGCCGCCTACGCGCTGTCGTCCGCTGCCGACAAGATCATTGCCATCCCGTCCGCAGGGCTGGGCAGTGTCGGCGTGGTTGCAATGCACATGGACATGAGCCAATGGCTCGACAAGATCGGCCTGAAGATCACCTTTATCTACAGCGGCGATCACAAGGTCGATGGCAACCCATACCAAGCGCTTCCTGCGTCGGTGAAGGCCGATATCCAGAAAGGCGTTGACAAGTCCCGCGCTACGTTCGTGACCGTCGTAGCGCAAAATCGGAAGCTGGACGAGAAAGTCGTCTATGATACCGAGGCCAAAACCTACCGTGCCGACGATGCTAAAGCGTTGGGACTGGTGGACGTGATTGCCGTGCCGCGTGCGGCGCTGCAAGCCCTGATCGACGGCGACGACATCGAAGACGTAATCGACGACGGTGAAGAAGCCCAAGCTAAACCTGTAGAAGCATCAACTGAACCTGTAAAGGAGAGCACCATGACTGAGCAAGAAAAGGCAGCAGCCGCAGCCGCACAAACCGCCGAACGCGCCCGCGTGCAAGGCATCATCAACTCCGCTGAAGCGAAGAACAACCCGGCGCTGGCTAACCACTACGCCTTCTCCACCTCGATGTCCGTGGACGAAGCGAAGGCCGCCCTGGCGCTGTGTGCACCTTCCGCTGACGAGAAGGCTGAAGCCGACAAGAAGGCCGCCGAGAAAGCTGAAGCCGACCGCAAGGCCGCCGAGAAAGCCGAAGCCGACAAGAAGGCCGAGGAAGAAGCCAAGGGCAACAAAGGCACCGGCTTTGAAGAAACCATGAACAACGCTGATCACCCGAATGTCGGCGCTGACAAGGGCGGCAATGGCGCTGGCAGCAAGGTGGACACGATCCTGTCCGCGTTCTCGCTGGCGACTGGCTACAAAGTGGAACCAGCCAAGCAGTAAAATTCGGCCCGGCAGTAAATCTCTAAACCCTTTATAGGAGCATCATCATGGCAGACCAAACCCCGCTGAATCCGAAACAGGACTTGGCCGCGAGCGAAGTGTTCGCAACCCGTGCCGCACCGTTCCAACTGTGGATCGGCGGCGTGCAACCAGTCACCGATTCGGCCAAGTCGGCTGCGGCCATCCTGAAGTATCAGGTGTGCGCTCTGCTGGCTAACAACACCGTGACCCCGTTCGTGTCCGGCACCCACCAGCCCAACCAGATCGTCATCGCCGCGCAGCCTGCCGCTGGTGCTGGCGTGGACGTGCCTTACTGGACTGCTGGCCGCTTCAACCACGAAGCGCTGAAGTGGGAAGCCGCCGTGGACACCTACGCCGAGCGCAAAGCTCTGCTGGTGGGCCAGAACATCCAGATCGGCCATCTGGTCGGCTAAGCCGAGCATCAAACCGTATAAACCATTTACACTGATTAAGGAGCAACAACCATGGCCGCAGACCTGTACGATCTGATGACCCTCCAAGGCGTTTCGCGCCGCGTGAAGGTCGCACCCGCTTTCTGGCTGACCGAGTTCTACAAACAGCAGATCAACTTCGATCAGGAGTACATCTCCTTCGACCGCGTGTTCGAGGACAAGCGCTATCTGGCACCGTTCGTCGTGCCGAACGTGTCCGGTCGCCCGAACCGCCTGTCCGGCTACACCTCGGAGCGCTTCAAGCCTGCTTACACCAAGCAGAAGGACATCGTTGATCCGACGATGCACATGGAGCGCTTGGCCGGTGAAGCCTACGGCGGCACCCTGACCCTGCAACAGCGCCGCGATGCCGTCATCGCCTACCTGATCCAGACGCAGAAAGAGAAGACCCAAAACACCTGGAACTATCTGGCTGCACGCGCCACCATCGACGGTGCCGTGATCATCAAAGGCGAAGACTACCCGGAAACCCTGGTGGACTTCCGCCGCGATGCGTCGCTGACCTTCACCCTGACCGGCGCTGCCGCCTGGGATCAGACCACCGCGAATCCGCTGGAAGACATCAAGGACGCTCGCAAGCAGTCGAACGAGCTGTCCGGCGCACGCATCTCGCGCCTGATCTTCGGCGGCAACGCATGGGAGCTGTTCACCCAGCGCGTTGACCTGAAAGACCTGATGGACAAGACCGTGGGCGGCGTGCAGGCCAGCGTCACCCGCATCAACTCCCTGACCGATGGCTACGAAGACAGCATCGAATACATGGGCACCATCAGCGGCGTGTCGGGTCAAGGCCGGATCGAATGCTACGTGGACACCACCCGCTACATCGACCCGGACACCCTGGCCGAAACCTACTACCTCGACACCGACACCGTGGTAGGCGTGAGCGATATGATGTCCGGCGTGCGCTGCTTCGGCGCGATCCGCGACAAGCGCGCTGGCTTCCGCTCCCTCGACCTGTTCTTCAAGAATTGGGACGAGGAAGACCCAAGCCAGGAATACCTGCTGACCCAATCCGCGCCGCTGATGGTTCCGCGTGAACCGAATGCGACCTTCAAGATCAAGGTCAAGTAAGCAGTGACACAAGGCCGGGGGTAATACCTCGGCCTACTTCATAGACTCCAAGGAGAACACCATGCCTAAACGTATCGCCAATAACACCATCATCCTGTACCGCGAAGGTAAGCGCGTGCGCATCCCTGCCGGTAAAGCTTTCGACTTCACCGCGAAAGAACTGGAAGACCTGAAGGCCAGCTCGCCCGACGCCATCCGCACCCCACGCGACGAGAGCGAATCCGTGCAGACCATCGAAGCGCCGAAGGCCGACACCGGCAAGGGCGGCAAGCAGCAGGGCGGCAAGAACCAGGGCAAGAGCCAGGGCAAGGCCGAATCGAAGCCTGAAGGCGACGGCGAAGGCGCTGGTGCCGAAGGCGGCCAGGGCGGCGCTGACGGCGAAGAAGAACTGTAATCATG
>Ga0307408_100002344_pt1 | contig 13403 bp, 11 predicted proteins | sample 322Cmetagenome_FD_202116 | JGI IMG/M metagenome (GOLD analysis project Ga0307408, IMG submission 202116) | Maize rhizosphere microbial communities from greenhouse at UC Davis, California, United States - 322HYB-C-3 | ecosystem: Host-associated > Plants > Roots > Rhizosphere > Soil | place... | reverse complement strand
TTTCCGCGCGCCTTCGATCATCGACATCCAGAACCCGACGCCGGAAGTGCGCAACCAGGTGATGGACGACCCGGTCCTGTGCCCAAGCTCGCAGCCGCTGGTGGCCGGCACCGGCACGCCAAAGGCCGGCTACACCTACGACCAGGTCTGCAACGTAGCGACCAACTACTGGACCAAGTCGCCGAACAACGACTTCCTGAAGCCGGAAAAATCGCGCGGCTTCTCCTTCGGCTTCGCACTGGAACCGGTGAAGAACCTGTCGGTGACCGTCGACTACTGGGGCCTGAAGCTGCGCGACGTGCTGGGCGCCGTGACCATCGCCGAGATCCAGCAGAATCCTGCCAAGTACGAAGTGAACTTCGTGCGCAATGGCGACGGCACCATCGACCACATCGTAGCGAGCCAGGCAAACCGCGGCCAGACCCGCATCCGCGGCCTCGACCTGTCGGCCAGCTACAGCTTCCCGAAAACCAGCTTCGGCAACTTCGATGCGAAACTGGACGGCACTTATATGGACAAGTATGAGTTCCAGTCCGAGAAAAACGGTCCGTGGCTGAGCAACGTGGGCATCATCACCAACGATGGCCGCTTCGGCGGTTCGGGTCCGAACGCCGGCCTGGCCGGCCTGCCGCAGATCAACCCGCGCTGGAAGCACACGGCCTCGGTCACGTACACCAACGGCGCCTGGGCCACGACCCTGTCGCAGCGCTATAACTCGGGCGTGACCGACGTCACCCCGCGCGCCGGTTCGACCCTGACCGAAGTGGAAGCCTACAAGCAGTACAACCTGAACGTGAACTACAAGGGCTTCAAGAACACGACCCTCAGCTTCGGCGTCAACAACCTGACTGAGGAATGGCCGCCACTGACCTCGAACAGCACTTACAGCGGTGGTTACGTGACCTCGATGGCTGATATGCTGGGCCGTGTCTATCGCTTCTCCGTGGAGTTCAAGTTCTAAATGCTGCTGCGCCGCCTGCTGCTTGCCTGCACCTTGCTGCTGTCGGCAGCAGGGGCGCACTGCGCGCCGCCCGGTCCAGGGGCGGTGGAGTTCGCGCCGGCGGCGGATGCCGTCGCCGCGGCTTCCGGTCCGTACTTCGTCGAGGCGCGGATGCGCGCGGCGCCGGGGGCGGCCGGGCAGGGCTATGTCGTTGTCCGGTACGGCGATGAGCGCAACTGGCTGGGCTTTGGCCTGGACGCCGCTCCAGGCGGCAAGCTGGCGGTCAATATCGTTCGCCTGGTCGATGGCCAGCCGAAATTCCTCAAGCAGGTACGCATCGAGCCGGACGCGGATGAAGCTTTCTACACCATCCGCCTCGACGTGGATGGCGCGGCCCTCACGGCCTACCTCAATGGCACGCGCCTGATCGGCGTCGACGAGCCCAATCCGCTGCCGCCACGCGTCGGCGTGCTGGCGCCAAAAGGGCAGTTCGAAATCCTTGGCTTGCGAGCAGGCGACATCAGGCAGGCGCCAACCAGCATCGGGCTGGCCCACCGGCACAAGCAGCTGCGCCTGCAGCTTGGCGATGCGCCGCAGCGGTTCGCGGTGCGCGCCGCCAGCCGCGACGGCCTGCGAAAGGTGGGTTTTTCCGCCATATCGAGCGATGCGTCCTTGCTCGAAGCCAGCGCCGATGGCGACGAGCTGGTGCTGGTCCCGCGCGGCGCCGGCAAGGCGGCGGTAACGCTTGCCAGCAAGGAGGATTCGAACGTGGCGGTGACGCTGGCGGTACGCGTGGACCCTGCATTCGCGGCATCTCCAGCTGCCGTCCGGGTGGCGGGCAGGGCGTCGCCGGCTGCAGGTGAGCGCGACGTTCCGGTCGACACCCGCCTGCAGCTGCGCTTCGACCAGGCGCCGGCCATCGGCGACAGCGGTTCCATTCGCATCGTCCGCGCGAAGGACGGCGTGACGGTCGATGTGATCCGCGCCGGAATGGAACTCGACGAAATCGGCGCCACCCGGGATGGCGTAAAGCGCGTGGCCCGCTACAAGGCAATTGCTGTCGATGGCGCGACAGCGACAATTCGCCCGCATGACGGCAGGCTCGAATACGGCACCGACTATTACATCCTGGTGGATGGCAAGCTGTTCTCCGGCGCGACGCTGGGAGGAGCGCAGTTTGCCGGGATCGGCAGTGCGCGCGCCTGGACATTCCGCACCCGCGATCGCGCCCCGCAAGGCACGACGCTGCGTGTCGCGGGGGGCGGCAAGGCCGATTTCCGTACCGTGCAAGGTGCGCTGAACCACGCAATGCAACACACCTCTCGCGAGCAGCCTGTGACCATCCGGCTCGCCGATGGGCGATACGAAGGACTGCTTTACCTGCGCGGAAAAGACAATCTCACCTTGCGCGGGGACAGCCGGCACGGCGCCGTCATCGCAGCGGAAAACAGCGACGGGGTCAACCCCGGTAGCGGGACAGGCCAATTGCCTCAGGCGCCCGGCGCCAGCGGCGGACGCGCGGTGTTCCTGGTTGAAGATGCAGACCTGCTGCGCCTCGATACGCTAACCCTTGCCAACACGACCTGGCGCAGCAAGACCATCGGCGCCCAGGCGGAAGCGCTCAATTTCAGCAGCGAAGGCCGTTTCATCGCCACCCAGGTCGACTTCCTCAGCGAGCAGGACACCGTCCAGATCAAGGGCTATGCGTGGTTCTACCGCAGCCTTGTTTCCGGCAATGTCGATTTCATCTGGGGCTACAACCGCGCCGCGCTGTTCGAGGAGTCCGAAATCCGCTCCGTCGGCGACAGCGCCAATCCATCAAGCGGCGGCTACCTGGTGCAAGCCCGCACCGTGGCCGCGGGCGATCCCGGCTTCGTATTCCTGAACTCGCGCCTGACGCATGGGCCCGGACCGGCCGGCAACGACGTCCCGGCGGGTGCGACTTTCCTCGCACGGCCGGGTATCGTCACTGCGTGGGACAACGTCCGCTACATCAATTGCAGCGTCGGCCCGCACATCAACGCCGAAGGCTGGTACGGCAAGCCGCGCGGCGGCAAAGGCTGGGAAGAGGGCGGCAGTACCGACCCGGCAGGCAAGCCGCTCGACCTGTCGCGGCGCGTCGCCGGGCAGGTGCTGTCGCCAAACGACGCCGCGCGCTACGACAGCCGCGCCAAGGTTTTTGCGCAATTCGATAACGGTAACGGATGGAACCCCCAGCCATGAATACAGTCATTCCGCACGTGCCGCGCCGCCGAAAAGTGCTGAAAAGCATGGCCGCATGGGGCGCGGTCGCCGCGGCGGCCCCGGTACATGCAGCCGCGCGGTCCGCAGCGCAGGCAGATCCCTGGTCGCGTGCGCAGGACATCCAGCGCCGCTTCGCCACCCCGCTGCAGTTTCCGCAACGGGACTTCCTGGTCACCGACTTCGGGGCCAAGTCTTGCGAGGTGGTGAAAGTCCACGGCTATCCCACCATCCGCGCGAAAGGTGAGCTGGAGACCCCGGCAAGCGGCGCGCACGATAGCTACCCGGCAGTCCGGGCCGCCATCGCGGCCGCGCACAGGGCCGGCGGCGGCCGGGTCGTCATCCCCGCCGGCAATTGGTACCTGAAAGGACCTGTCACGCTGCTGTCGAATGTTCACGTCCACCTCAAAGCCGGCGCGCACATCCTGTTCAGCGCCAATCCGGCGGACTACGCGCGCGATGGCGATCATGATTGCGGCAAGAATGGCCAACTGGTGCTCACTCGCTGGCAAGGCAACGACTGCCTGAATTTCAGCCCGATGGTGTATGCGCGCGGGCAGAAAAACATCGCCCTCACCGGCGAGGACTGGACCAGCATCCTGGACGGGCAGGCAGGCGTGCCGTTCGAGGACGGCAGCGGCAGCTGCTGGTGGGGCATGAATCCGAAAGGCGCCTTGCCTGGCAGCGTGCACCAGGCGGTGCCGAACCCGGCCAATCCGGCCTCTCTGGCGGAGCTGGCGCCGCATCTGGACGAGGCAGCGCGGGCACGGATACAGGGCGCCGGCGAAGGATGGCGCGCGGATGGAAGCTTGCTGCCGGCGCTTTCGGAAGCGGGCGTGCCGCCTGAAAAGCGCGTGTTCGGCCTGGGCCACTACCTGCGCCCGTCGATGATCCAGTTCATCGACTGCACGGGCGTGCTGATGCAGGGCTATATGGTCGTCAACACGCCAATGTGGATACACCACCCGCTCAATTCGCGCAACGTCCACATCGACCGCGTGCGCATGGACAGCATCGGTCCCAACTCGGACGGCATCGACCCCGAATCCTGCGATACGGTGCTGGTGAGCGGCTGCGAATTCAACACCGGCGACGACTGCATCGCCATCAAATCCGGCAAGAACCGCGACACGCAGTATGGGCCGACCCGCAATATGCTGATCCAGGACTGCGTGATGAACAGCGGTCATGGCGGCATCACGCTGGGCAGCGAAATGTCCGCCGGTATTGAACATGTCTACGCCCGCAACATCGAGTTTCGCAACGCGCATTGGGCCAGCGATCCCCTGTGGACCGCGATCCGCCTGAAAACAAACATGAATCGCGGCGGCTACCTGCGCCACCTTTATGTGCGCGACATCACGCTGCCGAACGGCGTACAGACCACGCCACGGCCATACAAACCTCTGCCAGGGACGCTCCTGCGCGGAGCGCGGCCATCGACCGGCGGCGGCGCCGTGCTGACCATCGATTGCGACTACGCTCCAGCCGACGACATTGTGCGCAGCCGTCCACCGTCGGTATCGGATGTCCACATCAGCCGCCTGCGGGCCGGCAACGCGAAGGTGCGGGACGGTGCATTCTCCTGCAACCAGGTGATGGTGGTGCTGGGGCCGGTGCCAAGCAGCTACAACGGTCCATCCGGCGTGCAGGTGCTGCCGCTGACCGATATTTCGATCACTGATGCCGACTTCGGCACGCCGCGCGATGCCGCCGAACCCTGGTTTGTCTACAACGTGAAACGCCTCAAGCTGTCCAATGTGCGCATTGCCGGCAAGACGATCAACGCCGAGCTCAACGCATGAAGGTCATCCTGGTGCTGCTGGCGTTGCTGTTTGCGGTAGCGGGCGCGCAGGCGCAGGATGACGGCCCGGTGGAACGCTGGGGCAGCAAGGAAGTCACTCTCGCCGGGCCGCGCGACGGCAATCCCTTCGTTGAAGTGGAGCTGTCAGCGACCTTCCGCCGGGGCGCGCGCAGCCTGGAAATCGATGGTTTTTACGATGGCGACGGGCAGTACAAACTCCGTTTCATGCCCGATACCACCGGCGAATGGGAGTACGAGACCCACAGCAACCGTCCCGCGCTAAACGGCAGGCGCGGAAAGTTCACGGTGCTTGCCGCCAAGCCCGGCACCCACGGACCGGTGCGAGTGAAAGGCGTGCATCATTTCGGCTATGAGGACGGCACGCCGTTCTGGCAAGTCGGCACCACCAGTTATGGCTGGACCCACCAGCCGGAAGCCCTTGAGCGGCAGACCCTGGCGACGCTGGCGGCCGGGCCGTTCAACAAGATCCGCATGCTGGTTTTCCCGAACCAGGACGTCAAGCACCAGCCGCCGCGCTATCCGTTTGAAGGAACGCCGCCCAAGGCCTGGGACTTCACGCGCTTCAATCCCGAATTCTTCCGCCACCTTGAACAGCGCGTGGGCGACTTGCGCGCGCTTGGCATCGAAGCCGACATCATCCTGTTCCACCCTTACGACAAAGGCTTCTGGGGCTTCGACCAGATGCCGGCCGAAGTCAATGAGCGCTACCTGCGCTATGTTGTGGCGCGGCTCGCTTCCTACCGCAATGTTTGGTGGTCGATGGCAAATGAATTCGACTACCTGACGAAAAAGCAGATGCCGGAATGGGACCGCTACTTTGAAATCGTCCAGGCGCGCGACCCCTACCGGCACCTGCGTTCGATCCACAACGCCATGGCGCTGTACAACCATACCAAGCCCTGGGTAACCCACGTCAGCGTGCAAAGCGGGGCGATTGCCGAAGACTTTGAACGCGCCGTGCTGTTGCGCGATGTGTATTCGAAGCCCGTGGTCTACGACGAAGTGAAATACGAGGGCAATATCGAACGCCGCTGGGGGCAGTTGTCGGGGCAGCAGATGGTGCTGCGGTTCTGGATGGGGGCGATCGCGGGCACCTACGTCGGCCACAGCGAGATCTTCAGGGACCCCGGCGATATGTCCTGGCTGGGCACAGGCGGCACCCTGCGCGGAGAAAGCCCGGCGCGGCTGGCGTTTTTCCGCAAGATCCTCTCGGAGAGCCCGGCCGAAGGATTGGAGCCGATCGACAAGTGGCAGGATTACCCATTCGCCGGCAAGCCTGGCGAGTATTACCTGGGCTACTTTGGCGGCCAGGCGCCCGCTGCCTGGCCGTTCGTACTCGCCAAGCCAGGGCTGGCGGAGGGCATGAAGTTCAAGGCCGAGGTGATCGATACCTGGAACATGACGGTCACGCCAGTGGAAGGTGTATTCGACATCCGCAAGCGCGACAACTACAGCTTCGCGGACAAGGAGGGGCGCAGCATCGTCTTGCCCGGCCGCCCGTACATGGCCTTGCGCATCACGAGGCTGCAGTGAAGCCAGGTTCCGGGCCCGGCGACCCAGCAAGTGAGGCGGCGGCTGCGATCATTCGTATCGTCCTCAGTGCAGCGCTGGCGGGCGCTGCCGCCTCCTTGCCGCTGCCGGCAGAAGCCTTTCAAACTGGGTTTCAGACAATTTCAGCACGGTTTCAGGCAATTCCAGAAGCGGTTTCAGACAAGTTGTTTTGGCCCCCGAATCGACACCCCTTGCCGAATGCCCCGCGCCGAAATTGCTCGACGCAAATTGGTAATTAGTTAAAAATGTCGGCTAACTTTGTTGTGGGGAGACACGCTTGGAAAGTTCGAAAGGACATAAGATCGCGGCCGGCGCCGGCCTGACCATCGCAGCATTATTGGCTTACCTCCTGCTGTGGCCGGTGCCCGCCGAACCGGTCTCCTGGACGCCGCAACAGGCGCCCGGCTATGTCGGCGCCCACGCGCCAAATACCAGATTGGCCGGCCTGCAGAAAATCGACATCGGCACTGAACAAGGCCCCGAGCACCTGGCCATGGGCCCGGATGGCAAACTGTATGCCGCTGTCGCCGGCGGCAAGATCCTGCGCATGGCGCCCGATGGCAGCCAGCGCGAAGTATTCGCCAGCACCGGCGGCCGCGTGCTGGGCTTCGATTTCGACGCAGGCGGGCGCCTGGTCGCCGCCGATGCCATGAAAGGCCTGCTCTCCATAACACCGGACGGCAAGGTCGCGGTCCTGGCGACGCAAGCCGCGCAAGGCGATCCCATCCGCTACGCCGACGGCGTGGTGGTGGCGCCCGGCGGCATGATCTATTTCACCGATGCCTCGACCCGCTTCGCTCCCGCAGAATGGGGCGGCACCTTCGAGGCCAGCGTGCTGGACATCCTCGAACAGTCATCGACGGGCCGCGTGCTGGCCTACGATCCATCGAGCGGCACCACGCGCATCCTTGCCAGCGGCCTCTCGTTCGCCAACGGCATCGCCTTGTCCGGCGACGGCCGTACCCTGTTCGTCAACGAGACCGGCCGTTACCGCATCTGGAAAATCGATGCGCAGAGCGGCAAGCGCGCCATCCTGTTCGACAACCTGCCGGGCTATCCCGATAACCTGATGCGCGGGCGTGACGGCAAGATCTGGGTCGGCCTGGTCAAGCCGCGCAATCCGACGATCGACAAGCTGGCGCAAAAGCCGTTCATGCGCAAGCTCACGCTGCGCCTGCCGCGCGCCCTGTGGCCGGTCCCAAAAGCCTACGGCCACGTGTTCGCCTTCAGCGAAGATGGAAAGGTGCTGGCCGACATGCAGGATCCTTCCGGCGCATACCCGGAAACCACGGCGGTCCTCGAAACCCAGGACCGCCTGTACATCCAGAGCCTGCACGCCGCCTATATCGGCTGGACGCCCCGGCCCTGATCCGGCGGCGCGTCATCCGCCGGTATCGGTGCTGGCGGGACGGGCGTAGGCACAACGATGGTCGTGGTATCCACGGCGCCGCTGACGCGCTGCTGGACGACCTGCATGGCGACCGCCTTGCGCGGCGGCTCGGGGCGGGGCGGCTTGGGGAACATGGCATCTCCTGTAGGGCATGACGTGGGCACATATTGGGGATGTTGGCAACTTTGCAAGGCCTTGATGTTGCCAGTACGCACAATGTGAATCGTGCCTTTGAAAGTTGTGTTTATAATTCCCTACGACAATTTGCCTCCTAGCCATGTACCGGAAACCATCTCCCTTGCTGTTGCTGGCCATGCTGTCCATTGCGCCTGGTGCGCGCGCTGCGGACGGCGACATCGCCGACCTCACGCTGGAACAACTCAATGAAATTGTCGTCACCTCGGTGTCGCGGCAGGAAGAACGGCTAAGCAATGCGGCCGCTTCGCTGTTCGTCATCAGCGCCACCGATATCCGGCGCAGCGGCGCCCGCAGCTTGCCGGAAGCGCTGCGCCTGGCGCCGAACCTGGAAGTGGCGCGTGTCGATGCGCGCAACTACGCGATCAGTGCGCGCGGCTTCAACAGCCCCTTTGCCAACAAACTGCTGGTGCTGATCGACGGCCGCAGCGTCTACTCGCCGTTCTTCTCCGCCGTGTTCTGGGACGCCCAGTCGGTCGTCATGGAGGACATCGAACGCATTGAAGTGATCAGCGGTCCCGGCTCCACCATCTGGGGCGTCAATGCGGTCAACGGCGTGATCAACATCATCACGCGCAACGCCAGGGAAAGCCAGGGCACCTTGCTGTCCGTCGCGGCGTCCAGCGGCGAAGGCGATGCCAGCCTGCGTTTCGGCGGACGCCTGCCGAACAACGGCTACTACCGCGCTTACGCCCAGTACATGGCCGCGGAAGACACCGACACCGCAGCCGGAGTCAACACCTTCACCGGCATGCAGCGCCGCCAGGCGGGTTTTCGCGCAGACTGGGGCCTGCAGGACGGCAGCCTGACGGTGTCGGGCGACGCCTACCAGGCCAATCTCGGTCAGTTCGGCACCCGCGATATCCGCCTGTCCGGCGCCAACCTGGTGGCGCGCTACCTGCACCAGCTTGGCGACAACAATTCGCTGCGCCTGCAGCTCGTGCTTGACCACACGGAACGCAACCAGCCGACCGCCTACATCGACCGCCTCGATACGGTGGAACTGGAAGGCCAGCATGACGTACGCCTCGGCAACCATAAACTGTCCTGGGGCGGCGGCTACCGCCATTCGCGTGACGACAACACGCCAGGACCAGGCTTCGGCTTCTGGCCCTATGAACGCAATATGCACTGGGGGAACCTGTTCGCCCAGGACGAGGTGGTGCTGGCCGAAAACCTGCGCGCCACCGGCGGCGTGAAGGTCGAGCACAACACCTACACCGGTTCCGAATGGCTGCCCACGCTGCGCCTGGCCTGGAGCCCCGATACCACGCACACGGTGTGGAGCGCGCTGTCGCGCACCGTGCGCGCCCCGGCGCGCAGCGACCGCGACTTCGTGCTGCCGCCAACGCCCGTCATGATCGCGGGCGTGCCGCGCTTTACCATCGGCACCAGTCCGGAATTCGAATCCGAGGTGGCCAACGTATTGGAGCTGGGCTACCGCGCGCAACCCGCGCAGAACTGGTCCTATTCGGCCACAGCCTGGTACGCCGACTACGACAAGCTGCGTACCCTGGAGCCGAACACCACTGCCGGCCCGTACCGGGGCATCCTGGAATTCCGCAACCTGGCGCAAGGGCGCACGCGCGGCATCGAACTGTGGGCGCGCTGGCAGCCGATGCTGCGCTGGCGCCTGAACGCCGGCCTGGTGGTGCAGGACATCGACACCAGCCTCAAGCCCGGCAGCATGGACGCCACCGCCGCCGGCCTCGTCATCAACGACCCGCACAGCTACTGGCAATTGCGTTCTTCCCACGAAATCGGCGAACACCTGCAGTTCGACTGGACATTACGTTACAACGGCAGCATGCCCAAGCCCCATGTTCCGTCGTATCATGAGCTGGACGCGAACCTGGTATGGAAAGCCAGTCCCCATATTGACGTCGGGCTCGCTGGACAGAACCTGCTGCATGCCCGGCATGGCGAGTGGGGCGGCTACCCCGGCCGCAATGTGTTCGAGCGGCGCGCAATCCTGAAATTGACGATGCGATACTAACGAGATGGTCAGCGCAAGCCTTACTTTAGTTGCCGGGCAGTCTTTGCCTGCCGGCGCTTGGCGGAATCGCCTGCTGGCGCTGGCGATGCTGCTGCTCGCCTTCAGCTGCCTGGCGGTGGGTTCCCAGCAGGCCGTCACGACGCCGGTGCTCGAGCGCAGCGTCAAAGCTGCTTTCCTGTATAAATTCCTGGGCTACATGGAGTTTCCGGCCGACCCCGGCCCGAGCCTGGTGGTGGGCGTGCTGGGCGCCGATGAGGTCGCGGCGGAGCTGGCGCAGATCACCAGCGGCCGCAGTGTCGGCAACCGCAGCATCAGCGTGCGCAAGCTGTCGGAAGGCGATGCGCTGACGGGCCTGAACCTGCTGTTTGTCGGCGGCGATGGCGCCTTGCCTGAAGCGGCGCTGCGCGCGGCGGAAAAGAACGGCACGGTCACCGTCACCGAGCGGGATAACGGCTTGCAAAATGGAAGCGTAATCAACTTCCGCCTGGTCGACGATCGCGTGCGGTTTGAAGTCTCGCTGCCGGCGGCGGAGCGCTGCAATGTGCGCCTCAGTTCACGCTTACTGTCCGTCGCGTACTACGTGCAGAAAGGCGGGCAGTAATGATCACCAAGGCGGCAGGATCAGTACGCATCAAACTGATCCTGACGGCACTGGCCACGACCTTCATTGCGCTGGTGGTGACCACAGTGTCGATGCTGGTGTATGACTTGCGCAGTTTCCAGCAGGGCTGGGTGGATGACCTGACCACGCAAGCCGAGCTGATCGCCACCGCCTCGGCGCCCGCGCTTTCCTTCAACGATCCGCGCGTGGCACGCCAGAACCTGGAACTGCTGCGCGTGCGGCCGCAAATCGAGGCCGGCGCGATCTATGCCGCCAATGGCGCCTTGTTCGCTTCCTATGTCCGCACGCCGGCTGAAGCGCCGGTCCTGCCGCAGAAACCGGGCGCGCTCGGCTATGCGATTGAGGGCGGGCATATGGTGGTGACCCACCCGATCGTTGAGGAAGGCGAACGCATCGGCACAGTCTACCTGAGCGCCTCCTACCGCCTGCTGGACCGGGTGCAAAGCTACGCCCTGATCCTGATCGGCGTCACGCTGGGCAGCCTGCTGCTGGCGGCGTTGGTAGCGCACCGGCTGCAGCAGACCATCACGCGCCCGCTGCTGGCCATGACCGACGTGGCGCGTGCCGTGATGCTGCGGCGCGACTATTCGCTGCGCGTGGGCGGGCGTGCCAGCGGCGAGATCGGCACCCTGATCGATGCCTTCAACGACATGCTGGCGGAAATCGCGCGCCGTTCGAATGCGCTGCAGGATGCCAACCGCACCCTGGAACATGAAATGACGGTGCGCCAGGGCGCCGAGCGCGCGCTGCTGCTGGCCGACCGCCGCAAGGACGAATTCCTGGCCACGCTGGCGCACGAGCTGCGCAACCCGCTGGCGCCGATCCGCACCGGCCTTGACATCATGCGCATCAACGCCAGCGACCAGGTGGCGTGCGAGCGCGCGCGCTCCATCATGGAGCGCCAGTTGAAGCAGATGGTGCGGCTGGTGGACGACCTGCTGGACGTCTCGCGCATCAATACCGGCAAGCTGACCATCCGCCGCGAGCAGCTCATGCTGCAGGACGTGGTGAACGATGCGCTGGAGCTGGCGCGGCCTTTCATTGCCGCGCAGGGCCATACGCTGCATGTACAGGTGCCGGAGCAGGCGGTCTACCTGGTGGGCGATGCGACGCGCCTGGCGCAGGTCATTTCCAACCTGCTGCACAATGCCGCCAAGTACACCGCGCGCGGCGGCAGCATCGCGCTGGAAGCGCAGCTGGGCCAAAGCCAGGTCGAACTGCGGGTGCGCGACAATGGCATCGGCATCGCGCCGGAGCTGCTGCACGATATTTTCGAGATGTTCATCCAGGCCGATTCTTCGCTCGAACGCAGCACGGCAGGCCTGGGCGTCGGCCTGTCGCTGGCGCGCAAGCTGGTGGAACTGCATGGCGGCAGCATCCGCGCCGAAAGCGGCGGCCAGGGGCAGGGCAGTACCTTTACCGTCGCGTTGCCGCTGCTGGCCGATGCCAGCGTTGCCGCGCCGGCGGCGGAAGCGCTGCCGGCCAATGCGCGCCTGCACCGCATTCTGCTGGCCGACGACAATGTGGATTTCGTCAACGGCATTGGTGGCCTGCTGCGATCGATGGGCCACCAGGTGCATATTGCGCACGACGGCAAGCAGGCGCTGGCGGCGGCGGAATCGTTCGCGCCCGAATTCGCCTTCCTCGATATCGGCCTGCCGGAACTGAACGGCTATGACCTGGCGCGTGCGCTGAAGCGCTTGCCGGCGCTGCGCCATACCGTGCTGGTGGCGGTGACCGGCTGGGGCCAGCAGAAGGACCGCCAGCAGGCATTCGAGGCCGGCTTCCACCATCACCTGGTGAAGCCGGTCAGTATTGACCAGCTGCAGGAAATCCTGTCCCACGCTGGCCCTTGATTTCTGGCGAAAGCGCCCGATCTGCTTTAACAGGCAATGTTTATCGAGGAGTAAGGACATGCGAGCGCATATCACACCTGATCCTGAAGCACCGCCGCCCGAGCCGGAAAAAGAACCGCCGCCGGACGACCTGCCAATGCCGGCTGAGCCGCCTATCGAGGAACCGGTGCCGAAGCCGCCGCCGATGCAGGCTTGACCTGCGGTTCCGGCAAGGGGGGAATCTGGCGAATCTGCTCGTCGGTTTCCTGCTCGCCCGGGGTTTTCTCGCCGCTGCCGATGTCGGCTTCCTCAATGAAATGTCGGCCTTTTTCAGGCTGCGATTTTGCTGGCTGTTCCATGCTGGACCCTCCTTGTGGCCGATGCTACCAGTGCTGCACGCATGCCGTCGCTTGCTTGCTAAAAGGAAATATGTGTTGTGCCAGATGAATATATTTTGCGGCGTCACGGACGCGTCATGATCCGCTATCTATAATAGGTCATCGACACACGCTTTTACTTCGTCGGAGGCCGCGATGGGCAATTCCCTGCACAACAAGATCTACCTCAAACGCCGTATTGACCTGCACAGCCGCCGCGTCCAGGCGCTGGTCTGTGCGAGCGCGGCGACAGGGCTGGCGCTGCTCTGGCTGGCGCTGCGCGCGCTCAAGTAAGCTTGCCGCCTCCGGTGCGGGCGCGTACCATGATGGGTTGCAAAGGCACCATCATGGAATACGAGCAATGAAAAACGAAAAACTGAGCACCGACGAATTCAACGCGCTGGAAGAGATTGCCCGCGGCATCAAGGGCA
>Ga0307408_100002343_pt1 | contig 13407 bp, 12 predicted proteins | sample 322Cmetagenome_FD_202116 | JGI IMG/M metagenome (GOLD analysis project Ga0307408, IMG submission 202116) | Maize rhizosphere microbial communities from greenhouse at UC Davis, California, United States - 322HYB-C-3 | ecosystem: Host-associated > Plants > Roots > Rhizosphere > Soil | place... | reverse complement strand
ATGCCTCACAAAACCTTTCCGCAGCAGCGACCTCAGCGCCGCAGTGCGGGCAGGTCAGGCTCCCGTCAGCTTGTCTGATGGCGACGGGCGGTACCCCGTCAGCCTGTGTGCCAGTTTCTGGGCCAGCGGACTGCGTCAGGTGGTCGGTCATCGTAGGGTCCACCTTCGCACGGCGTTGGCTTTGTCGACCAATTCATAGCGACGCCGCTCATCGGTCTCGATACCCGCCAGCTGGCGATAAGTGGTCTCCAACCCGTCGCGCAGGGTGTCCTCCTGCGCCTCGTAGGCGCCGACCTTGACGCCGGTCTTGTCGCCGTCCTTGCTGACTTCTGAAATGGCCCGCTCGAGAATTTGGGCTGTCAGCTCACCGCGTTCGCGCGGATCCAGCTGAACCCCGGTAATGCTGTCCATCGCCTGAGCCAGTGACGGCAGACCCTTGCCGGATTCGTAGAGCTGCAGCGCACGCATGCGACGCGCCTCGGGGTAGCTACGACTGGTCGACGGCACCAGATCCAGCGCTCGGATGGCGCCCGTCACGTCGCTGCGGGCTTCACGGATTCGTGCCAAGCCAAAGGCGGCTGGAGCCACGTAGTTGGCATCGGTGCTGGCGCAGGTCTGATACAGCCCTTCGGCGATCTGCCACTCGCCGCCACGTTCGCAAGCCAAGGCCAGCGCCAGTTTGGGCGCCAGCTCGCCGGGCACCTGACCGTAGACGGCGTTGAAGGACGATTGCGCCGATGGGAAGTCCCCGGCATCGAGAGCCGCGAGACCACCTACCCAGACAGCACGCCATTCCCACGGGTCCTCGACCAACATGTCGTTGACGATCTGGTCCACCAGGTCACGACGCCGTAGTTCTAACGCTGCCCGCGCCTGCGCCAGCCGCACTTCTGCGGTCGCCGCGGGTGCTTTCTGGAGTTCGGCGATACGCTCCTCAGGGTTTTCGATGGAGATATTGATCAGCCAGGCATACTGCGGATCGCTGGTATCAACGCGCAGTGCCGGCAGCTCATCCCACTCGAGCGCTTCGCTGGTGATCGCGGGCGCCTCGAATAGCACCGAAGTAGCCGAGGTCAGAGCCGTGCCAGGCGTCTTCTGAGCGACCACTTCGCGAAGCACTCCGAGCAGTTGCACTCGGAACTCGTCGATCGAAGCGAATCGGTCCGCGGGGTCGGCCGCGCAGGCCTTGACCAGCAGTCGGTAGAGCGAGTCGTGGCTGGCGAACAGCGGCGTGTCTTCGACGGGCGGAAGGCTGGCCGCGTACTTGCTTTGGTAACCCCGGAACTCCATCATCAACACCACCAGGGTGCGACCGATGGTGTAAATGTCGGATGCCACACTGGGCCCGACCTGCGCCACCTCTGGTGCCTGGTAGCCGACGGTGCCATAGATCGCAGACTCTTGATCATCAGCGCGCCGCACGCCGCCAAGATCGATCAGCTTCACCGCATCTCCGACCTGGATCAGGTTGTCCGGCTTGAAGTCGCAGTAGATCAAACCAAGATCGTGAAGGTAACTGAAGGCCGGCAAGATCTCCAGAATGTAGGCCAGCGCTTGATCAACGGGCAATGGATCGAACTTGCCGTTGTTGGCTCGCATGCGGTCTTTCAAGATCTGCTTGAGTGAGATGCCACCGACATACTCCATGACGATGTAGCCGGCATCGCCGTAGGTGACGAAGTTGTAGATCTCCACGATCAGCGGATGCTCGACCTGGGCCAGGAACTGTTTCTCGACGATGGCCACTGCCAGCGCGTCTTTGTCGCCGGTATTCAGCAGCCCCTTTAGCACCACCCAGCGATCCGACACGTTGCGATCTTTTGCGAGGTAGATCCAGCCAAGCCCGCCGTGCGCCAGGCAACCGACTACCTCGTATTGGTTGGCCACAAGATCGCCGGGCTGCAGCTTTGGTGTGAACGAGAAGGGGTTGCCGCACTTTGGGCAAAAGCCTTCGGTGCGTCCCGGCTCCCCGTCTCGTGACCGCCCCACCGGCGAACCGCAGTTCGGACAGTTGCGCTTCTCTTCCGGGACTTGGGGATTCTTCATGATCGCTTGCGAGGCGTCGATCACCGGTGCCGGAGGAACACGGGTGAGCCCCGCACCGAGTCGTGCCGAGCGGAGCCGTTGAGATCCCGACCATACCCGTTTGGTGATCTTAGAGCCGTTGTCGGAGATCCGCTGCGAGCCGAAGGCGGTGGACCGCAAGCCGCTGGACCCGGCAGTAATTGCCGACGCTGGAGCGCCCGTCGATATCGGCGCTTGATCATCGGCGGACGGTTGACCAGCAGCTGTTGCAGCGGGGGTGCCACAGACGTCGCAGTAGCCGTCGACGATGGTGCCGGTGCAGCCCGGCTGCCTGCAAGGCGCGCCCTCGAGGTCGGGTGGCGGCGCGGCCTGCGGGCTGCCGGCGCTTGGCGTGGGGGCTGCAATGTCGGCTGGCGTCTTGGCAGGGGTGTCGGGGGTGGCGACGGGCCCTGGGCTGCCGCATACGTCGCAGTAGCCATCAACAATGGTGCCGGTGCAGCCCGGTTGCATGCATTTCATCATGTTTCTTCCACGGACTGGGCTGAGTGCGCTTCGTATGGCGAAGGGGTGGTTTGCAGGTAGGTCTGGTAGACGGTAAGGAGTTGTTGGGCAAGCACCATCCGACTGGGCCGTTCATCTAAGGCGTTCCGGGCAAGCTGATATGCCAGCGCCACGTCGGAAATCTCGGCTACCCCAGTCGCTCGCGCCTTGGCGCGATACGCCTCGAGCCGGCTGTCGAGTTCGGAATGATCATGCAGCGCTTTCGCGTACGCTGTCTGCGCAACAGTCATTGCCCGAGACACCTGGTCCAAACGACGCAGATAGTTCTCCAGCTCCTCGCGGGTGTTCGGCACTGGACCGAGGGCGGCTGTGTCCGGCACCGCATAGCGAGGGGAGGGGTCCACCTGGCGTATGCACTCCTCGACGATGGCACGTAGAGCAGCCTCTCGTGCCTCCAGGTCGGCGCGTTGGTCCCGCGCTCGCTGCACGAGCGCAGCAGCGTCCCGTCGTCGGGCACCGTTGACGATCAGGTCCCGCTCGAAGGTGGCCGCCTCGATTTCGAGAGGCCCCAACAGCCCGGCTACATCCCCGCCACGGCCGGCCTTCTCGGCAACCTCCTTGAGCCTGCGCGCCAGCCGCGACTGCTCGAGGGCGGCCTGTTGCTGGGCCGCGCCGGCGGGTTCCAGATCGATCTGTTCACGGATTCGTTCCATCTGGGCGCGCAGCTGCCGGATGCGCTCGGTGATTTCCATGCCCGAGGGGTCGAGACCCAGCTTGACGCGGAGCTGCGACAGCAGCGCATCGGACAGCCGGCACGCCTCTGGCAGCGAGACCGAGAGCCCTGACGCGGTTGCCGCGTCCAGTCGGCCCCAGATGAGCGTTGACATGCGCATCAGCTCAGTGACTCCGACCCGTCCCGAGTTCCAGGTGGCAATCAGCAGCTCGTACCGATCAGATATCGCCTTCCACAGCGCCATTGACAACAGAATGTCGCCAGTTGCCGTGGAGCCGGTCGCTGTTTGCAATGCGGCTTTGTCGAGTTCGTCCAGCTCATGGCGTCGGCCGTCCCGCCAGCGACCGAGTTCGTCCAGATACACCTGGGCTGCGCGGGCCTCGAGAGCAGAGCCCATCTGGCCAGGCGCGACCGGCGCGCTCTGCAGTCCGGCAGACGTCGCCACGGTCATCGCGTCCTGCCATAAACCGGTATCGGCGGTTTGGGTGCGGGCCCGAGAGAGCCTCTGAGCCACCGGTTGTACACCCTGGTCCACTCACCATTGTCACGCATTTCATCGAGTCGAGCGTTGACGAAGCGTACGAAATCAACGTCCTTGTCGTTGAAGCCCAGTCCGTATGGCTCTGCCGTGAACGCCCGTTGATCAGGCACCACGGCGTACGGGTCCTGTGCCGCAAGCCCGGCCAGCACCGTGTCATCACCTGTGATAGCAGCCACCTGACCTTCCTGGAACAACACCAGGCAGCCGGTATGAGTGTCCGCCCCGACCGGAATGGCCTTGGGCGCTTCCTTGATCAAGTTGTCCATGCTGGAGGTACCGATCGGCGCACACACCTTCTGTCCGGCGAGATCGTTGATCGAGTTGGCCTTGGATCCTTTCCGGACCAAGATCTTTTGGCCAGATCGGTAGTACTCAGCTGAGAAGGCGATCTGCTTCCAACGATCACAGGTGATCGTCATGTTCCGTGCCACGATGTCGACATCGCCTTTCTCCAGCGCAGGAATTCGTTGCGCCGCAGTGATCACTTTCAGTTGATAGCGGTTCTCATTGCCGAAGATTGCCTCGGCGATAGCCTTGACCATGTCGATGTCGAAACCCTCGATCTCACCGGTAAATGGGTTTCGGGATCCGAGCAGATACGTGTCGGCCGACACCCCGGCAATGAGCCGGCCGCGCTTTTTGATCTTCGCCATTGTGGATCCGTTTGGCAGGGTTTCGGGGGTAGGCAGTGGGTCACTGGGCTGATACGAGGCGAGCGGGTTGCCGCAGTTAGTTGGCTTCGAGGTCGATGCGCTGGAGGTCGGCTGTGGAGTCGGCGCCTCGGATGGCAGTGGCGTCGGGCTGTAGCCGAGTCCGCACGCCGAAGCTGCGCTGAGTGCGGCTGCGGTCAGCAACGCCAGCAGCGGCTTACGCCAGCCGAACCTCATCGGTATTCCCTCAGCCGCTCGGTAACGCCCCGACGTCCCAAGAGTGCGGCCGCCACCCCGCCGAGGAGGAAAAGGATTGCGGCAACGACCATGCCAGGTTGTTCAGCGGCCAGAGAGTCGGATGCGTCCTGGCTCACGCTGTCGAGGTAGCCAGCGAGATTGCTGTCGAATGCGCCAAAGGCAGTGTTGGACGAATCGCTGGCCGAGCCAGTCGCCTTCGCTACCGCCTTGTCCCATTGGCCGCCGTCGTCCAGCGCTCGGATTTGGGTGTGAACATCGGTGTATGCCTGCCACTGACTGACCAATTCCGGTTTGTCGGTCAGACGTCCAACGCTCTCGGTCACGGAGTTGGCCGAGGACTTCCAGGCGGCCTCAAATGCCTGCCCAGATCCGCGCGCGATCAGCGTCAAGCTCTCGTTGGATTTCGCATCATTGGCGTCGATCCTGGCGTCCGCTGCCGTATTGACGGCGGCAAGGCTGCCGCTGGAGATCTGGTTTAGTGCGCTGTGCAGTTGCACAACCACGATCAGGCTGACGACTGCGAGCACGAACAACACGATTGAGCCTGCCAACATGCCGACATTGATCTTCCGCTTGAACCGGCGCGCCAGCCATGTCTGAGCAGCGATCACCCCGCCCAGAGCAAGCAGAGTAAGGACTAGGACGACGTAACCAGCGCCTACGGTCATCTCATCCGCGGCTCGCGCCGCGTTGGCACTGACGAGGTTGTCCAGAACTGGCAGTGCCTCGCTCCGGAGCTGAGCACTGGCGTTGCGCAGGTACTGGGCGCCGACCGGTAAGCCCTGTCGGTTGTTGGCGCGTGCCTGCTCGATCATGGCGGCGTAGCCGAGGACCTGCAGGTTGAGAGCGGCGAGAGCTGTTCCGTCGGCTCGTTGGGCTTGCGTCGCTTCCGCGATCAGAGAGCTTGTACTGCTCATGGCCTGGTCGTACGCCGCGCGCTGTGCTGGCGGCTCCAAGCCACCGACCAAGAACGCATTGGTCGCAGTGGCGTCGGCACTGAGCAGGTTGGACTGGATCTTCTGGACCCGGATGAGTTGGGCAGTGTCCGCCTTGGCACGGCTCAGCGAGACGGCAAGATAGGTAAAGATCAGCGCCCCAATGACGCCGATAACGAGGCCGACAACAACGACTCCAAGGCTGAGCAATCGAAGCCGCTGCGGGGTACTCATGGTGGTTTCAGCAGCTTTCGCTGGGGTGGAGGCGGAGCCGGACAATAGCGGGACCGTGGTCGGAGTAGCGCCGGGCGCCGCGGCCGTCGCTCCGGCTGCAGCGGGCGGTGACGCTGCAGCCTCGGCCGCACCGATCTGCCGGCTAACCTGGCTCACTGCTGGGCTCCTTGAGTGTCGCGGCGTCACCTTCAGCTGGCTGTTCTGGGGAGGCAGAAGGCGGTTCTGTTACGGCGGCCGCCTCCTCGAAGTCGTCGGCGATCAGCGTTCGTAGCTGTCCGACCGTCGGCTCGGCGACGTCACGCAGCCGCCAGGCGTGCCTCCCTATCGCGGCCTCTAATAGATTGCGTGCGAATCGCGCGTTACCAAACATCGGGCCGCGTGGCGACGTGATGAGGATCCCCGTAAAGCGCTCGATGCAGCCATCGTCCAAGTCGTAGTCCGCGGCTTGGGCCATCTGCTTCAGAATGCGCACGAGTTCCTCGTCGGTGTAGTCGTCGAATTCGATGGTGGTACGGAATCGGCTGGCCAGACCCGGGTTTTGAGCGATGAAGATTGCCATGGGACCCGGATAACCTGCCACGATCAACACGAGGTCGTCGCGACGGTCCTCCATTTCCTTGACCAGGGTGTCGACCGACTCCTGACCGTACTGGTCACCGGCCAAGCTGTATGCCTCATCTATGAAAAGAACTCCGCCAGCTGCGGACGCCACTACCTCGGCTGTCTTCATTGCCGTCTGCCCGAGATAGCCGGCCACCATCTCTGAGCGATCCACCTCGACCAGCTGGCCCTTCGACAGCAAACCTAGAGCCCGATAGATCCCGCCGACCAGCCGGGCCACGGTGGTCTTGCCCGTACCGGGATTGCCAACAAACACCAGATGCCGAGTGATAGTTGGAGACTTCAAACCGGCCATGCTGCGCAAGGTCTCAACCCGAAGTACGGCCACCTGGCGATGGATTTCCGATTTCACCGCCGTCAGGCCAATGAGGGCGTCGAGTTCGGCGAGCAGCTCGGCAAGGGTCTTAGGTTCGGGTTCTTTCTTAGCTGGTTCCTTCTTGGCTGCGGTGTCTGAGTCCTTTGCGATGGCGGCCGGGTCCGTCGACGCGCGCAAACCTGGAGGTTCAGGCCCCAGATCTGGGTCGAGCATGGGAAGGCCGCCAGGCAAATCTATAGAGCTCAGGTCGAGTGAGCTCGCCTCGAGCGCCTGGAGCATGTCCGCCACAATCTGATTGTGCGAAGGCCGCGAGGTCGTCTCGCGGACTGGTGAAGGGTTGAGCGCCCCAAGCTGCGCAGCCGCTGCAACGGCCGCGTTACCGGCAGTCCTGGGATTCGGCGCTCCTAGCGTCTGCGCCGCCTGCGAGACTTCAGCCATTGCTTCGGCGTAGTCGCCAGCCTTCGGAGATCTATTCACCACGAGCTGTCCGAGCAGTACCGTAGGCGCGGCCCGCCAGCGTCGCCCACGGTGTGCCGCATCGAAGAAGGCTTGCGGATCCGAATGTCCGGTCTGCTCACCCCAATCGAGGTAGGCCTGCTCTGCTGACTCGGCAACGGCCGCCGCTATAGCCTCGCCCTCGCGTATCGCCGCCTCGGGTTCGAGGTCTGCGGCGACGGCTGCGCTACGCAGCGCGTTCAAGGCGTCGGCGAGGGTGGGGGTCGACGGCTCCGTCACGGCAGGTCCAAAGTGCTACGCGGTGCCTCAGGCGCGGGCTGCTCGCCGATGTTCAAGGTTCCTCCCGTGGCAGCGTGCCCGAATTTCTCCTGGAGAAAGCGGCCGTGCACGATCAGGGCATCGGCATCGACCCGGACCACCGCATCGAAGATCTTGTCCATGGTCGCGCTCAGCAGGTCCAGCTGGTCGATCAGCAGCATCAAGGAAGTCTTGCCGTTCTCGATGGGCCGCGAGTCGGCCCACTGCCGCGGCAGCCGCGTGTATGCCCCAACTGCTTCTGGCAGATAGTCGGTCGCTGTTGCCATCACTGAGTACGCCTCCGGGCTACCGAGGCCCAGGTTACGGAGCCGAGGCATGGTGTCGCGTACGGTCTGGGCAACGCGTCGGACTCTGGATTGAACTGGCGCCGGCACTGCGCCACTGGCAACAACGTCCTCAACACGATCAAGCGCAGCCATAATGTCGGACTCAGTCGGAGCTGCTGGTACCGGTATAACCGGTGCTGCAGGTGGTTGCGGACGCCGTCCCGTGAGGGCTGCGATCCATTCCTTGAATCCCATGAGACACAAACGATGAACGAGAAGCTCGACCCGAGATCAGCGGAGTCCGCCTGGCGCACCGCTACCCTCGAGGTCCAAAGCGCCTGAAGCGAGCTGCTGATCTTGGCGACTTACCCGATCGAGATATTCACGGGATTTGGCGACCTCGGTCTCCAGGGTGCCAATGGTCGCTGCCATGGTGTCGAGCGCTTGGAGCTTGAAGTTGTCGATGGAATCCATGGTGGCGTAGATGTTTTGGAATGCCGCCTGGAGCTGGGGGAGTCCGATCGTGGAAGACGCCGCCTGCTGCTGGATTTTCGCAGATTGGTCTCGCATCATCTCCGATGTGCGCTGAATCAGGTCGGAAGTGGTGGTGTTCAGGGCCGTGATCTGATCAAGAACCAGCCGCTGGTTGCCGAGTGCTTGCGCCACGATCACAGCCGTACGCAGTGCCGAGATCGTCGTCGTCGACGCTCGGTCGACACCCTTGATCAACTCGATGTTGTTCTTGATGATGATGTCGATGGCGAGGTAGCTCTGGATCGAGACTGCCAGCTGGGTTAACAGGTCTTGGTGCTTTTGACGTACGTAGAACAGCACATCTTGGCTAAGAGCTTTAGCGCGGTCAGGGTCCGAGATTTCCAGTTGGGCGATGGTGGACGCAAGCCGGGCGTCGAGTCGCTCGGCAATGTAGATGTAGGCGTTCAGGCGTCCCATAGCTGCCCAGAGGTTCTGCTTCTCCAGATTGAGAGCGATGTTGTCTTTGGTCAGCTCGTCCTGCCCATTGCGAAGGGCGTGCAGAATCCCGTTCAAGTGGCCCTGGGCTGCCTCGTAGCGGCGGAAGTAGTCCACGATCTTGTCGCCGAAGGGAATCATTCCGAGAAACTTGCGGGTCCCAGTCGCCTGGCTTGGGTCGAGGTCTTCGACAGTGCGTCGCAGCTCCAGGAGGGTGTTGCCAACCTTCGACCCTTCGGTGATTCCGCCTTCCTTGAGCGCGCGGACCGGAGTCTGCAGCAGGCGATTGGAGGTCTCAGCAGCACGGCGAATGTCAGCGTCTCCCATCGCCCGAACGTCGGCTGCCTGCTTGGCGAACTCTGGGGAGCGTGTTTGAGCCGTCATTAACGCGCTCAAGAAACCGTCAACCTTGCTGTCGAGCTCAGGAACGAGGGCCGGATCCACCTGCGGAGCCATGGCTGGAGCCTGGGTCGCGACGACAGGAGGCGGAGGGGCGGGCGCTGTGAGTGTCAAGGGTGTGCCCTCGGGCGGGGTGAGTGGCGCCGCGGCGCTGGTGGGCGGTGGGGCCGCGGACGACATAGGCTCGGTCATCGACTTCCTCTCTGGCGCGGGATGGGGACGCGTTGCGTGGCTATCGAAGCCGGTCGGTCCAGGCGATAACGCAGCAAATCTACTCGACGTAGGTTCTCTCAGGCCGTTCTCATGCAGCGGCGTTCGTTTTGACGGCTGTGCTGCGAAAAGTACCCGTCCATGGGCATCCGGGGTGTCTGTCGACGGCTGTGCTGACAGATGTACCTCCGCTACCGGCTGGACCTAAGCCCCTCCGGGACCGGGGCGCCGGACACCAGACCTGCGACTGCCGCCACCACCATCGCCTGCTCAAGCAGTGTGAGAGGAGACAGGTCATGCTCGATCGCAGCCCGTTCAAGATCATCAAACTCAGGCGTCACCTGCCAGATCCTGCCGCCCCAATGCGCGATCTTGATCGAGAGCTGGCAGTCGGCGACGGTCAAATCGACCCATCCCCGTGGCAGGGCCGTCTTGTGCACGCTGGTCTCGCGCACACCGATGGTGCTCGTCAGGGCCAACAGCAATACCCGAAGATCGCCTGCCTGATCGGGCCGCGCCAGAACGCTAACCGTATGGGCGGGCCGACCTTTCTTCATGGTGATCGGGACCAGCCATGCGTCGGCGGCTCCGGCCCTGATCAAGCTCGTGAGTACCCCAGGCCATAGTCGAGGGTCCAGATCATCGACGTTGGCCTCGATCAGCACAGCCGTCTCCGACCGGTCGTCGTCGGTGTGAACCACCCGTTCGCCGATAAGGACTCGCGTCACGTTGGGCCGCCCTGGTGTGTCACGGCTGCCCGCCCCAGCCCCGGAGGTCTGAAGTGCCAGCGTCGGAAGATCTTCGCAACGCTCGGCCAGAGCCGACACCAGGGCCATTCCGGTCGGTGTGGTGAGTTCGCCCGAACCTCCCGCGAAGATCTTCCAGCCAGTGGCCAGCTCAACCACTGCTGGCACCGGCAGACCAAGATCACCATGAGCGCTTTGGACGCGTCCTGATCCGACCGCTACGGCACTCGCGCTGATGCTGTCGATCTGCAGCGAGTGGAGAGCCGCTGCAACTCCGAGGATGTCAGCGATGGAGTCGAGGGCACCCACCTCGTGGAAATGAACCTGATCTTGATCGAGCTGGTGGACTTTGGCTTCGGCTTGGGCCAGTCGTTGGAAGGTGGCTAGGGCCCGATCGCGTATCGGCGCGGCCAATTCCGCAGTGGCAATCAGACGTTCGATGGTCCGCCAGTCCCGTGTGGGAACATCTCGAGCGATCACCTCGACCAATAGTCGATTCGCATGCTGCCCAGCACGCGTCACGGGTTCGCACGTGAGCCTGATCGACTTGCCGATGACGGCGTCAACGGCCCGTTGTATGGCTCCAAGATCCGCGCCGGCGTCGATCAAGGCGCCTAAGACCATGTCGCCGGCGACACCAGCGGAGGCATCGATCCAAAGGTGGCGTGCGCCGCTCATTGTTGACTTGAGAACAGGGGGCCAGCGATTTGGGCTGCCAGGTGACCGGCGCCGTAGCCATTGTCGATGTTGACGACTGCCACGCCAGGTGCGCAGGCATTGAGCATGGTTAGCAGGGCGGCCAGTCCATCGAAAGCGGCCCCGTAGCCGACCGAGGTGGGCAAGGCAACAACGGGTGCTGCTATCAGCCCTGCTACCACACTTGGCAGGGCGCCATCCATGCCCGCTGCCACAACCACGACCCGAGCTCGCCGCAGCAGATCCAGGCGGCCAAGGACCCGATGGAGGCCGGCAACACCGACATCGACAACTAGTTCGGTGGGCCGTCCTAGGTAGCTGGCCGTGAGCTGTGCCTCCTTGGCGACTGGGAGATCCGAGGTTCCCGCTGCAAGTACGGCAACGAGTCCGCCGTTAGGCATTGGGGGTTGAGCCGGCCATGCCAACAGGTTGGATTGTTGATCATGAAATGCCTCGGGAAGCTCGGCGAGGATGGCGGCGGCGTGCTCCTTGCTGGCCCGGGTGAACATCGATACGTGTGGTTGATCACGAACCGCGGCAGCGATCATGCCCACTTGTTCTGGCGTCTTGCCAGTGCAATAGATCGCCTCCGGATACCCCCGCCGCCGGCTCCTGTCGTGATCAAGATCGGCAAAGGTCTGCAGCGCTGGCGTGGCGCCGTCCCTTTCAGCCATGATCAGAATTCAGCAAGGGCAGGGTAAACGCGCCGGACTGAATACCAGCAAGATCCACCGCGACAAATCGGAAACCAGCCCCGCGTACGGCGGCCAGCATCTGAGTGCGGAGCGGGTCAACGACGGCTCGCAGCAGATCCTCGGGAGGCAACTCGACCCGCGCGATCTCGTCGTGGTGGCGCACTCTCAGATCGGCGAATCCCAGCTGCCGCAGGGCAGATTCGGCGCGTTCAATCTGGCTCAGTTTCGTCGGCGTAACGGCATGGTGGTGGGGAATCCGTGACGCCAGGCAAGGCGCAGCAGGCTTGTCAGCCACCTGCAGGCCCAAGGCTCGCGCAACCGTACGTACGTCACGCTTGGTCATTCCGGCCTCCGCGAGCGGTCGTAGCACATGGTGATTCGCGGCCGCACGGGCACCTGGTCGGTCGGGTCGTCGAGCATCGTCGGCGTTTTCCCCGTACGCGATCGCATCCAGTCGGTAGCGGTCGGCGACCTCATCCTCGATCCGGCTGAACAGTTCGTCCTTACAGAAGAAACAGCGATCAGGTCCGTTCGCCAGATACTCGGCGCGGTCACCTTCGTGGGTCGCGACCTCGAGAAGCGTTACACCGATCTGGTTCGCGACATCATGGGCGGCACTACGCTCCTCGGTCGCGAGGCTTGGTGAGACTCCCAGCAGCGCGACGACGCCTTCGGTACCCATGGCCCGCGCAGCGAGCGCGAGAAGGAGCGAGGAATCGACGCCACCGGAAAATGCGACCCCCAACCGGTGGACACCTTTAAGACTGGCTGAGACGGCGGTGACCGCCTGCTCCACTGTCCAGTTCTCTCTGAGCGGGATGGTCTGTGTGATCGCCACGGCCGATTCCCCTTTCAACTACATGGGTTCCCTCGACACTAGTGGGATGTCCTATCTGTCAGCCGGCCGGATCTCACCTGAGCCGCGAGCGATCAGCTCCGCAGGCACGACCACGCTCTGTATGGCGGAGGTGTCACCGTCGAGTCGGGCGAAGAGGCGCTCGGCGGCAAGCGTTCCAAGCCTGGTCGGATCTTGCGCCATAACCGTGATCGCCGGACGCACGAGATCGGCCAGCACAATGTCGTCGAAGCCGACGAGGGCAACGGTCTGCTCCAACTGAAGATCATGCAGCGCTCGGATCGTGGCCAGCGTTACCAGGTAGTGAGAGGTGAAGAACGCGGTGGGCGGATGGTCCAGTTGCATGAGGCCGTGCACAGCGGCATGAGCCTCCTGTCCAGAGCGCACTGCATTTACCTCACGCGATGTATCGGCCAGCCCAGCTGCGGCCATGGCATCAGTGAATCCACGCCGCCGCCCTCGCGCAGTCGAGGGTGGCTCGTCGCCGAGATGTGCGATGTGACGATGACCGTGACCGATCAGATGCCGAGTCGCTGCGACGGCCGCTTCGTAGTTATTGGTGATGACAGCATCGGCCAGCAGCCCATTCGGAGGTCGGTCCACGAACACCAGCGGCGTACCCTGCTCTCGCTCCGATTGCAGGTAGCCCTGATCTTCAGTAACGGTGTTCAAGATCAATCCATCGACCCGTCGACGGGTGAAGGCATCGACCATGATCCGCTCGCGGTCCGGATCGTTGTCCGAGCTGGCGGCTATCACCGTCGTGTCACGACCATAGGCCACGGTCTCGACAGCACGGTTAATTAGTGCTGAGAATGGGTTGTCAACGGCGTCAACGAGGAGGCCTAGCGTGAGGGTCTTACGATCGCCGCGCCGCAGTGCGCCAGCTCCTTGGTTTGGCTTGAAGTTCAACGCCAATACGGCGCGTTGTACCCGCGCTCGGGTCAGGGGCGATACGTTTGCCTCGTCGTTAATCACCCGT
>Ga0307408_100002342_pt1 | contig 13408 bp, 9 predicted proteins | sample 322Cmetagenome_FD_202116 | JGI IMG/M metagenome (GOLD analysis project Ga0307408, IMG submission 202116) | Maize rhizosphere microbial communities from greenhouse at UC Davis, California, United States - 322HYB-C-3 | ecosystem: Host-associated > Plants > Roots > Rhizosphere > Soil | place: USA... | reverse complement strand
ATGAAACGCTATCGCGATCGTAGCCTTCAATTGCTTATTGCAACTGATGTGGCTGCACGGGGTATCGATGTTAATAACGTAACTCACGTTATTAATTACTCACTGCCGGATGAAATAGAAAACTACACACACCGAAGCGGCCGTACTGCACGTGCAGGTAAAACAGGTGTATCTATCTCCATTATCCACTCTAAGGAATTGGGTAAGATACGTCAGATAGAACGTGTTATTGGCAAGCAGTTTACAAAAGCTGAAATTCCAACCGGTTTTGATGTTTGCGAAAAACAACTTTTTGCTCTTGTTCATAAGGTGCATAACGTTGATGTGAATGAAGAGCAAATTGAGCAGTACATCCCTCGTATTATGGAGGAGTTTGCTGATCTTACTAAAGAAGACATAATCAAAAGGTTCGCATCTCTTGAGTTTAATAGGTTCCTTGAATACTACAAGGATGCACCGGATTTAAATGTATCTGCAGAATTCGAAGGACGTGGTGAACGTAGCGAAAGATTCCCAAGAGGAGGTACAAGAGGCGATTATACTCGTTTATTTATCAACTTAGGTTCGGTTGACGAGTTTACCCGTGGTGATATGCTTGGTTTTATTTGCAATACAGCAAAGATTAGCGGCAAATCAATCGGTAAGATCGATTTGAAGGGAGTTTATACATTTTTTGAGGTTGAAAACGCAATTTCAGAAACGGTACAACAAAACTTCAAAGGTGCTGAATTTAATGGACGAAGTGTTCGTATCGAAGTAGCCGGAGATCGTGATGGTGGAAGCCGTAGTGGCGGAAACAGAGGTGGCGGCGGTCGCAGAGATGGTGGAAGTCGTGAGCGCAGTGGAGGCGGAGGGTTCCGGGATTTTTCTGGAAAACGACGTGATGATCGCGGTGGAAGCAGAGAGCGAAGCGGTGCCGGAGAACGCAGAAAAAAATACTAATATCATAAAGTAAAAAGTCTGGCTTGCCAGACTTTTTACTTTATATAAATTCGTTTAGCATTCTTATCTACATAATATTTTCTCTGATTTTTATCAATGTAAATCGTCTCGCCATGAGGTCCTTTCTCTTTTAAAGATTTGTCCTTAACCTTTGCCGCGCCTTTGGCCCCAACTTCACCGACCTTTTTTCCAGCTTTTTTAAAAACTTTTCCCGTAGATTTTCCAGCGTTCTTAATGTCTTTTCCGAGCGTAGTCGTGTCTTTCTTCCCCTGGCTTATAGCTAGGTTAGCTGTAGTGATAAAAACAGCAATAAGAACTGTTCTCAGAATTGTTTTCATAAGTAAATAGATTCTATGTCATTTCCAGATAAACACGTCTCCCATCCTCATTCTCATAAAATTGTCTATCGTACATGTCTACGTACAATGGCTCGCCGTTCGGACCGCTCTGGTTATGTAAAAGGCGTTTCTTTAGTTTGAAAGCGAATTTTGATAGGTTTTCCTGAATTCGATTGGCAGAGTTTTGCAATTCATCGACTAATCGTGTCCCATCTTTTCTTTTGTAGCTTACTATAATTGCGGTGGCGGCAGCTGCACCTGCAACAAGTCCCCATAATGTGATGTTTTTCATTGGCTGTTTGTTTAATAGTTATTATCTAACCAAAAACGAGCCAAAATAGTTCATGAATTTTTAAGAGAGTTTTTCCGACAATAACTTCATTTCTAAATGAGGAGATCGTTTTTCATATAAAATTGCGTAAACAGACTTGCAAATTGGCATATTTACTTTGAAAGTCTTGTTTATCTGATGTAAGCTATGAGCCGCATAATATCCTTCAGCAATCATGTTCATTTCTAGCTGTGCTGATTTTACCGTGTAGCCTTTACCGATCATATTGCCAAACATTCGGTTCCTGCTAAATTGAGAATAAGCGGTAACTAATAAATCACCTAAATAGGCGGATTCTTTAATGTCCCGGTTGATAGGATGAACTATGTCAACAAAACGCTTAATCTCACGAATCGCGTTCGATATTAATACAGATTGGAAGTTGTCTCCATAGCCTAATCCATGGCAGATTCCACTTGCCACTGCGTAAATGTTTTTTAGAACAGCTGCGTACTCAGTACCGTAAATATCGTCAGATACGTTGGTTTTTATATAACGCGTATTTAATAAGCTCGCAAAGTTCTGTGCTAATTGGTTATTAGGCGATGCAATTGTAAGGTATGAGAGTTTTTCAAGTGCTACTTCTTCAGCATGGCATGGACCACTAATTACGATCAGATCTTCAAAAGGGATTTTGTATTTACAATGCATAAACTCACCAATAATCTGGTGTTCATCAGGTACAAATCCTTTTATTGCCGATATGATTTTTTTACCCTTAAGATCATCCTCCGAGATATCCCTAAGTGCTTCTTTTAAAAATGCAGCTGGCACATTTAGCAAAACCATGTTAGCATGCTTTAGCACCTGTTTTAAATCCGTGCTTACGTTTTCAGTCGGAACATTAATCTCAACCGAGCTTAAATAGTTAGGGTTATGTTTATATTTTCGTATGTGCTCTATAGCCTCTTCATTTCTCATCCACCAGAAAATCTCCTTTGGCAGACGATTGTCTGATAGTATTTTAACGTTTGCTGTCGCCCAGCTGCCTCCACCAATTACCGCAATTTTGGCTATAGAATCCATTTAATTTAGTAGTTTAAAAAGAGTGGCAAGTTTACTAATAATTAGGGGGATTAAACGAGTTTTCGCGGTTCTAACTAACGTGTGAGTGATTTTTATTGATATGCGCGAGTCCTTTTTGATGAATAATTGCCATTGGAATATTTTATCCTGTATTTTTACAACTCTTATGTATCTTGTTAAAACACCTTTTTGGTTAAGATGGCTATATCCTCAACTAGTATGGAGGAGATCTATTGCTAGCAAAACAATTTACATTACATTCGATGATGGTCCAATTCCGGAAGTAACACCATTTGTCTTAGACACCCTTGCCATGTACAATGCAAAAGCAACATTCTTTTGTATCGGAGACAACGTTCGCAAGTATCCTGAAATTTTCGAGCGAATAAAGGCTGAAGGGCATTCTGTCGGAAACCACACATTTAATCATTTAAAAGGATGGGCTACGGAAGATGACCTGTACTTGCAAAACTTTCGCCTTTGCGATGATCTCATTAATACACATTTGTTCAGGCCACCTTACGGCCGAATAAAACGGTCTCAAATACGAAAATTAAAGTCTGAATTCCCGGAACTGGATATTATTATGTGGGATGTCTTGAGTGGTGATTTCGACGTAAACCTTTCACCAGAGAAATGTTTGCGCAATGTTTTGTCGACAACATCTGATGGTTCTATTGTCGTGTTTCATGATAGTTTGAAGGCATTTGAACGATTAAGATTCGTTTTGCCCCTGGCACTGAAGTATTGGAAAGAGCAAGGATTTGCGATTTCTCAACTATAGCAAAAAAAAATACTTTTTTTCATAAATACTATTGTTTCAATGGAAGTGCTTTAAGTCTGGAAGATGATCAAAATAGTGGGCAAATTGATAATGATATTGTACTGATTGAGGTGTTTGATTGGAAAGTTTTCAACCTTATTTATAGGGAATTGTCGGCTTTTCAGGATGGGGCAGGATGAGGGTTGATTTTGGATGCATAATTTAGTACCTTATAAGTCTAAATTATCAATTATGAAGAGAATTCTACTTTTACTTTGTTTTGCTATATCTACTAGCGGATCTTTTGCGCAAACAACTTATTATTGGAAGGGAGCTGTAGGTACTGCTACTGCACCAACAGACTGGCAAGTGGCTGCAAATTGGAATACGGCAACCGACGGCTCGGGGGCCGTTAGGACAACTCCTGCCAATGATGATATTTTAGTATTTGATGGCACTGCAAACACAACAGCTGCTATGTTTGTTGGAAACGTTCCCACCCAAACAGTTGGAACCTTAAAAATTACCAATAATGCAACCGTAAGTATTAATACAATCGTTGCTCCTGTTGCTGTCAATAACGCCTTAACCAGTGTGACGGCTTATGGAGGATGTACTTATACTATCATCGGAAGTGGTTTTTCCAGTAACTTGAAGGTTGGCGATTTTATATATACACCGGCCGTCTCTACTAACCTTCCTTTATCTGTTCAGGTTCTTGCTATAAAAGACGATAATACGATTACAACCTCGATTGATAATAACATCGGAGCAGGAGCATCATTGACTTCTTACTATAAGCATACAACTCTTTATCCAGATAAATTTATTGTAGATGCAGGTTCTACTTTTAGTCTTGGAGGAGCGGTAACTGGTACACCGTTTAATAATTTTGCAATTATCACGAAAGGAGGAACGATAGCTGGAACTATAAATTTCCCAAGTCGTGGAGGTCAGAATCGCTTATATTGTACAACTGCAAATAAGGGGGATGCTTCTAAAGGCCTACGTTTTACATCAGGCTCCGCATGTAATTACACTACCACAAATCTTACAGGGTATACTAAACAATATTTGTTAGGTAATACTTTAGGTTTATATGACAGTAATGGTGTTTTTATATTTGATGGTGGCGATGGCGCTAATAATCTGACTCCGGGATATAGCGGAAATGCAGGAATTGTTTTTGAATCCGGAAGTACTTTTACAAATTCTGCGAGTGGTGGACAGTTTTCTGTTTTTGGAAATTCTCATAATGCAAACAATGTTGTATTGGTTTTTACGCCTTCTGTTTATTTTGCATCTGGTAGTAATTATGTTTCAAATACAGGCTCTATATCAAGTGCTTATTTTCCGGTAATATCGGGAATAACTTTTGGAAACCTTGAATTTAAGGCTGGTTTACCTTATACAGGTTCTAGTACCACTAGTTGTACTCTAAATGCCACAGTTGATAACTTAATTATTGGCGGAACTACTGCAGCTTCTTCCATTGCTGGTAATGCTTTTGTAAAAGGCAATATTACAAATTCCAGCACAAATGCAACCTCGGCAGCGATGTCTTTCACTGGTAATGTATTCTTAACCGGATCATCAAATCAAACAATTACTCCTTTTGTAGGAGGTGTTACAGGTACATTGTCATTCACAAATTTGATAATAGCAGACAAGGCTCAAGCTACCCTGGCTGGAAATATAACAGCAACTAATTTAAGTATTCTTGGTAAATTGAATTTCGGTTCATTTACAGCTACCGGAACCGGTACTTTATCTACATATGCCGGGCCATATTCTAAAGCTACAACTGCAACTGCATTTACAAAAGGTTCAAGTACAATTGGTGGGATTAATGCCGATGGTGCTGGCACAACCACATATGCTTATCCAATTGGCGCTAGTGTAACCAACGCATCTTATATCCCTTTTGGAACAATTTATAGATCCTATACTAGTGGTGGGAATGGAGTGTTGTCCAGCTTTGCGAAGGCTTCGGCTGATGTTACAGCTAACGAAACCGCTACTTTCTCTATAGCTGGATCTTCTTATACTACTAGCTCTGCTGATTTGGCTGCATCTACACCAGGTTTCGCAACTCGTTTGTTAGATATCAATAGTACCGTTCTTCCATTAGATCTTCTTTCTTTTGATGGCTCAGCGGGAGTAAATGGTGTAACGTTAAAATGGAATACAGCTAAAGAGGTTAACGTTAAGAATTTTGTTATTCAAAAGAGAATAGTTGATGGCTCGTTTGCGGATTTAGGACAGGTTAGTGCATCAAACTCCTTGGTATTAAATAATTATTCGTACACTGATGTAACTGCTGATGCTGGCGTTACAAATTACTACAGATTGAAAGTTGTAGACAATGATGGCGCGTTTAAACCCAGTAATGTTATTGGAATATTTATGCCGGGTTTCAAAACTTCAGCTCAGGGTTTGAGTATCTACCCCAATCCCGCAACAAGCGTTTTGAACGTTGTATTTAACGAGGCTAACAAAGGCGCCGAGTATGAAGTGTTAACTGTTGAAGGAAGAGTAGCTCTTAAAGGAGTGGTTGGTGAAAACTCAACTAAAGCTACTATTGACGTATCCTCACTTCCTACCGGAACTTATTTTATAGACTGCAATCATTTAAAAGGGAAGTTTATTAAAAAATAATCTAAAGGATATTTTAGATAAAATTCTAATAGAATCCCGGCTACTTTAAATAGAGCCGGGATTTGCTTTTTAGACTTGTATGATATTTGAGAAAACCTGAGAGTGTATAAGAATCACTAGATAATTGCTATCTCTGGTTTTAGATCTTTTCCAAATAAAAAATCCCATGATATAAATCATATCTCTCATCCATTTTTTGTAATTTCGCAGAAATTCAGCCTTATATAGCTGATTTTTAATTTTTTATTAAACTAAAAATCAATTTATAGCGGCATTTGATGTAGAAAAGGTCTAAGAAGCTTGCGGCAATCTTTAAGAATGCTTAGAAGAGGAAAGAAAGCTGTAAGCAAACCACTAACTCAACCGAAAAAGACTTTATTCTTGCTTGCACGAATGGATACTTTGGCAGGCCAATAAAGAAAAGTGGAGATATTGATAGACTATTTACAAATCTGCCCTTAACATTGAAAAAGACTTCTGTTATGAGTATTTATAAGGATTACATTAAAGAGATCGAAGAAAGAGAAGCTCAGGGGCTTCATCCAAAACCAATTGACGGTGCTGAATTATTAAGCGAGATTATTTCTCAGATTAAAGATTCAGGCAACGCATATCGTGAGGATTCTCTTAAATTTTTTATTTACAACACCCTACCGGGTACAACACCTGCTGCGGGTGTGAAAGCTCAGTTTCTGAAAGAGATTATTCTTGGCGAATCTGTAGTAAACGAAATCACTCCTGCATTTGCATTCGAACTATTATCTCACATGAAGGGTGGACCTTCGATTGAGGTATTACTTGATTTAGCTTTAGGTGAAAATATTTCAATAGCTAAAGATGCGGCAAACGTACTTAAAACTCAAGTTTACCTTTATGACGCAGACACAGACCGTTTAAAGGAAGCATTCAAGAGCGGTAACGAAATCGCTAAAGAGATTATTGAAAGTTACGCAAAGGCTGAATTCTTCACTAAGCTCCCTGATATTGCTGAAGAAATTAAGGTGGTTACTTATATAGCTGGCGAAGGTGATATTTCTACGGATTTGCTTTCTCCAGGTAACCAGGCTCACTCACGTTCTGATCGTGAATTGCATGGTAAATGTATGATTTCTATTCAAGCGCAAGCGGAAATCAAGGCATTACAAGCACAACATCCTGATAAGAGCGTGATGTTGATCGCAGAGAAAGGTACCATGGGTGTAGGTTCATCAAGAATGTCAGGTGTAAACAACGTGGCGCTTTGGACTGGTAAACAAGCAAGTCCATACGTTCCATTTGTAAACATTGCTCCAATCGTTGGTGGAACAAATGGTATTTCTCCGATTTTCCTTACAACTGTTGACGTTACTGGTGGTATTGGTATTGACCTTAAAAACTGGGTGAAAAAAACAGATGCTGAAGGTAGTATCGTTCGCAATGAAAACGGCGAGCCAGTTCTTGAGCAGGTTTACTCAGTAGCTACTGGAACTGTTCTTACGATCAACACAAAAACAAAGAAACTCTATAACGGTGATAAGGAGCTGATTGACATCTCTAAGGCCTTCACGCCTCAGAAACTGGAGTTTATCAAAGCTGGTGGTTCATACGCTATAGTATTTGGTAAAAAACTTCAAACATTCGCGGCGAAGCTTCTTGATATCGAAGCTCCTCATGTATTTGCCCCATCCAAAGAGATCTCTCACGAGGGACAAGGCCTTACTGCGGTAGAAAAGATATTCAACAGAAACGCAGTTGGTGTAACTTCCGGTAAAGTGCTGCATGCAGGTTCTGACGTTCGTGTGCAGGTTAATATTGTAGGTTCTCAGGACACAACCGGTCTTATGACTGCTCAGGAGTTGGAGTCTATGGCTGCTACAACAATTTCTCCGATAGTTGATGGTGCGTACCAGTCAGGTTGTCACACTGCCTCTGTATGGGATAAAAAAGCTCAGGCAAATATTCCAAAATTGATGAAATTCATGAACGATTTCGGTTTGATCACAGCTCGTGATCCGAAAGGCGTTTATCACTCAATGACGGATGTAATTCACAAGGTTCTTAACGATATTACAATTGACGAGTGGGCTATCATCATCGGTGGTGACTCTCATACAAGAATGTCTAAAGGTGTTGCTTTCGGTGCTGACTCAGGTACAGTTGCTCTTGCACTTGCTACCGGTGAAGCGTCAATGCCAATTCCAGAATCAGTAAAAGTTACCTTCAAGGGAGACATGAAAGATTACATGGACTTCCGTGATGTGGTTCATGCCACACAAGCTCAGATGCTTCAGAAGTTTGGCGGCGAAAACGTATTCCAGGGTAGAATCATTGAGGTTCACATTGGAACTCTTACAGCTGACCAGGCATTTACCTTTACTGACTGGACTGCAGAAATGAAGGCAAAAGCTTCTATCTGTATTTCTGAGGATGATACTTTGATCGAATCATTGGAAATTGCAAAAGGCAGGATCCAGATCATGATCGATAAGGGTATGGACAACGAGAAACAAGTTCTTAAGGGATTAATCAATAAAGCAGATAAGCGAATTGCGGAGATTAAATCAGGTGAGAAACCAGCTTTAACTCCTGATGCAAATGCTAAATATTATGCTGAGGTAGTTGTTGATCTCGATCTGATTGCAGAGCCAATGATTGCTGACCCGGATGTGAACAATGCTGATGTTTCTAAGCGATATACTCACGATACTATCAGACCTCTGTCTTTCTATGGTGGAGATAAAAAAGTAGATCTTGGATTTATCGGCTCTTGTATGGTTCACAAGGGCGACATGAAAATTCTTGCTCAAATGCTTAAGAACATAGAAGCGCAGCAAGGTAAGGTCGTTTTCCAGGCGCCACTTGTAGTTGCTCCTCCAACTTATAACATTGTAGATGAATTGAAGGCTGAAGGCGACTGGGATGTTTTACAGAAATACGCAGGTTTCGAATTCGACGATAATGCTCCTAAATCTGCGGCACGTACAGAATACGAGAAAATGCTATACCTGGAGCGTCCGGGATGTAACCTTTGCATGGGTAACCAGGAAAAAGCCGCTAAAGGAGATACTGTGATGGCAACTTCAACTCGTCTCTTCCAGGGAAGAGTTGTGGAAGATACTGAGGGTAAAAAGGGAGAGTCGCTGCTTTCGTCTACTCCTGTTGTAGTGCTGTCTACAATCCTTGGTAGAACTCCTACAATTGATGAATATAAAACAGCTGTGGAAGGTATTAACTTGACTAAATTTGCACCTTCTCATAAGCAGCTGGTACACTAGTCATAAGTAAATTAAAACATATTTATAATTCAGACCCATCCTGGAAAACAGGATGGGTTTTTGCTTTTATATGCTCTCCTGTCTCCAAGATCATTGCGGGAATAATGTCATTTTTTTAAGGCCATTTACTTTGGTTGCGCAACTTTTTAGTATGTTCAATTGTTAAGACTTTCGTAAATATTGAAGTAGTTTATGGCCTTTGATTTGGAAATGATTAAAGCTGTTTATTCTCGTTTCGGCGATAGAGTAGAGGCAGCTAAAAAAACAGTTGGTAAACCACTTACTTTAACTGAAAAAATCCTTTATTCTCATTTATGGGATGGAAATGCGACTAAAGCATACCAAAGAGGTGCTTCGTATGTTGACTTTGCTCCTGACCGTGTCGCAATGCAGGATGCGACAGCGCAAATGGCACTTTTACAATTTATGCAGGCAGGTAGGCCACAAGTAGCCGTTCCTTCTACTGTTCATTGTGATCACCTTATTCAGGCTAAAGTTGGAGCTACCGAAGATTTAGAGATCGCTAACAATACTAACAAAGAAGTTTACGATTTCCTTTCCTCAGTTTCCAACAAATACGGAATAGGTTTCTGGAAAGCAGGTGCTGGTATTATTCACCAGGTTGTTCTTGAAAACTATGCATTTCCCGGGGGGATGATGATCGGTACCGATTCTCACACGCCCAATGCAGGCGGCTTAGGTATGATAGCAATTGGTGTTGGTGGTGCTGATGCCTGCGACGTAATGGCTGGTTTTGCATGGGAACTTAAGTTCCCTAAACTAATAGGTGTTAAATTAACCGGTAAACTTTCAGGTTGGGCTTCTGCAAAAGATGTTATCCTTAAAGTAGCTGGTATTTTAACTGTAAAAGGCGGTACAGGCGCAATTGTTGAGTACTTTGGAGAAGGTGCTCGTTCGCTTTCCGCTACCGGTAAAGCAACTATCTGCAACATGGGTGCTGAGATTGGCGCTACAACTTCGATCTTCGGTTACGATGAAAAAGCCGAGACTTATTTACGTGGAACTGAAAGAGGCGATATTGCGGATTTAGCTAACCAGGTTAAAGAACATTTAACTGGTGATGTAGAAGTTTACGCTGATCCAGAGAAATATTTTGATCAGGTTATTGAAATCAACCTTTCTGAGTTAGAACCACACATTAACGGCCCTTTCACGCCCGATTTAGCTTGGCCTCTATCTAAATTTGCTGCCGCAGTTACAGAACATGGCTGGCCTGCAAAGTTAGAAGTTGGTTTGATTGGATCTTGTACAAACTCTTCTTATGAAGACATTACCCGTGCGGCTTCGTTAGCTCAGCAAGCAGTTGATAAAAACTTAGTTGCTAGAGCTGAGTATACTGTAACCCCAGGTTCTGAATTAGTTCGTTATACTGTAGAGCGCGATGGTTACTTAAGTACTTTCGAAAAAATCGGGGGTGTTGTACTGGCAAACGCTTGCGGCCCTTGTATCGGGCAGTGGGCTCGTCATACGGATGATCCTACCCGGAAGAACTCTATCATTACATCATTTAATAGAAACTTCGCGAAACGTCAGGATGGAAATCCTAACACCCACGCATTCGTTGCTTCTCCAGAAATTGTAACAGCGTTGGCTATTGCGGGTGACTTAACCTTCAATCCAATGACGGATACTTTAACAAACGAGCAAGGCCAGCAAGTTAAATTAGACGAACCTCAAGGTATAGAAATGCCTATTAAAGGTTTTGCGGTTGAAGATGCTGGTTACCAGGCTCCTGCTGCCGATGGTAGCAAAGTTGCAGTTATTGTCGATCCGAAATCAAGCCGCCTCCAATTGCTGGAATCATTTCCTGTTTGGGAAGGTACTGACTTGCACGGCCTTCGTCTTTTAATTAAAGCAAAAGGTAAATGTACTACTGATCACATCTCTATGGCCGGTCCGTGGTTGAAATTTCGTGGTCACATCGATAACATTTCTAACAACATGTTGATCGGTGCTATAAACTACTTTAATGATACCGCCGATTTAGTTAAAAGCCAGTTAACCGGGGAGTATGGACCAGTTCCCGCTACTCAACGTGCTTACAAGGCTGCAAATATCGGAACTATCGTTGTTGGTGATGAGAATTATGGAGAGGGTTCCTCTCGTGAGCATGCCGCAATGGAGCCTCGTCACTTGGGTGTTCGTGTTATATTAGTGAAGTCATTTGCTCGTATCCACGAAACCAATCTTAAGAAACAAGGCATGCTAGGTATCACTTTCGCGGATCCTAGTGACTATAACAAAATTCAGGAGGATGATACGATAGACGTACTGGGTTTAACTGAGTTTGCTCCAGGTAAACAATTAACAGTTGTTCTTCACCATACTGATGGTACCCAAGATTCGTTCGCTGTAAATCATACTTATAATGAACAACAAATTGAGTGGTTCAAAGCTGGTGCAGCTCTAAACATTATCAAATTAAGACAACAAGCATAGGTAAATAGCATTGTTTAAATAGTAGAGCTCTGGTCTTTAAACGGGTCAGGGCTTTTTGTTTAGTGTGTAATGCGTATTAATCTGTAGAATGTTAAAATGTTAAACTTACTTTAAATTTTATAAAATAAATATGACCTTTGTTTCCCCGATGAGTTTATGTGTCAGCCCATTATATGCTGATATTAGAGGCACCTGGAGATACTTTAAATACTTAAAAAATTGTTTAATAAACTAAGGCATAAAGCCTCGAAGGTTTTACTTCTTCCGTTGTTTTTTATACTTGGAAACATTTATGCGGGTAATTTGGGTGTAGAGCCTGAACCGGCTTTGCCAACTCCCAAGGGAATTAAAAACCAGCTTTTCTATCTTCAACGTGATCCTAATAAGAACACGGTAATCTACGAACTGAATTTAAAAAACGGTGAGGTCGATCCGAAAAATCCGGTTAGTGTATATTGGATTAGGTATGAAGAGAAAGGACAAAAACAGGACCTTTCAACCATGCAAAGAAAACTAGGCTATGGGTTAAATAGTAAGTCTTTGGGTAAAGATAAATTCGAACTCCGTTTTGTCTCCTATGATAAGTTGCCGTTGTTGCTGTCGAAGTCAGAGAGCGATAATAAATTTCATATTTATGCTAAGATAAAACAGAAGCAAGCTATTTTGAATAAGATCTTTGTTCGGGTTACCTGGGGAACTTTGGGATGGCCAAAAGTTAAATACGCGGAGTTGACAGGAACCGAACCTACTACCGGTGAGGAGTTAAAAGACCGGATTTATATCAGTCAGGCAAATTAATACAAGCTTCAATTTGGAGCAATAAAAAATCCGTCAGTAGACCTGGCGGATTTTTTATTTTTAAAGATTCGAGAATCTAAGCTCCTTGTTTCTTCCATTTAATGGTACAGCCAATAGCCTTAGTATTTGTAACCAATGGCTTTTTACCTGTTGATAACGCATTCACGGCATCTTCCACATAATTTACTTTATTCGGGTTGGTGTTTTCAGTATCATCGTCAATTGCGCCAATATATTCTATTAAGCGCCCTTTTGCTGTTTTCTGAATTACAAATACATGTGGTGTTCTTGCTGCACCAAATTGCTTAGTAACTAAATGATCTGGATCACTCAAATAGGGGAAGGTAAAGCCTTTGTCACTCGCCTTTTGTTGCATTTTATCGTAGGTGTCCGCAGGTTGGGCTCCCGGGTCGTTCGGGTTAATTGCAATTACCGGATAACCTTTAGATGCATATTTCTCATTTAATGCAATAATCCGGTTTTCGTACGCCACAGCATAAGGGCAGGTGTTACAGGTGAAGATTACAATAAATCCTTTTGCTTTCTTGTAGTCGGCCAGCGAAACTTGTTTACCATTGATATTTTTCAGCTTGAAGTCGGCCACTACATCACCGATTTTGTAGCCAGTAGTTTGTTGTGCTTTACTTATTAAGCCAGTAATAAGTAAGCAGAAGATTAATAAATTCTTCATATAGGTTTTATTTTAAAGATTGATATGTTTTTTCGAGTTCTTCATAAGTAAATTCTCTTTGAAAGAATTTCCATAAATGTTTATTCAAATTTACGAACAAAGTGCCGGGTATGGCTCCCTCCCAATCCTTGCTTACCTGTTCAATAA
>Ga0307408_100002341_pt1 | contig 13417 bp, 10 predicted proteins | sample 322Cmetagenome_FD_202116 | JGI IMG/M metagenome (GOLD analysis project Ga0307408, IMG submission 202116) | Maize rhizosphere microbial communities from greenhouse at UC Davis, California, United States - 322HYB-C-3 | ecosystem: Host-associated > Plants > Roots > Rhizosphere > Soil | place... | reverse complement strand
AACCTGCGCACAGCTGCCGCCCTCTCGTTTAGTCGCGAGGTGGTTGCAGCCTCACTTAAGGAACCTAAGTCGATGGCAAAAATTACACCGAACCCTCCGATTACAGATGAGCATGTGTCACGCGCTCAGACTGCTCGTAACAAGAAGCTTGATGATGCTGCCACCCGGGCATTGGATTTTTATCTGAAGCCTACTCCGAAGAAAGAAACGTCTGACAATCCCAACAGCATTTTCCGTATTGCGCCGGATGTTGATTCGGAATGTTTGCTTGCCAGCCTCAGTGAAAACCTGGCTTCGGCTAATGCCATGATTAGTGATTTGGCGTTTGATCTGGACGGATCGCGACGGCGTGTTGCGATGGGAATTTTGCAGGTGATTGAGGTTAGTGAGCTGTTGGCGAATCGGGCTTTGGATATTGTTGAGGTGAGGTAGGGCGGGGTGTTGGCTGCCTCTCTGGCGAAAAAAAGGTCTTGCTTGGCAAGACCTTTTTTGTGGGCGAGAGATTTGAATAGGCGCTTCAGGTCTGGGAGCGTCAGAAGATTCGTCGCTCAAGTTGTGCAACAGGGTGCTGCACTACTGCAAAATAGGAAAACTTGTGGTGCTGTGTCTCCAGGGCTACAGTATCGACCGGAATCTAGATTTTTGATGCTCGGGGGCTACAAATGACCACCTTGTTCGACGTAGCTGAAATGCTGAAACAGGCTCGAGGTGAGGCCGATTTGAGCCAGGATGCCTTGGCCAGTCGCGCCGGCGTATCCCGTTCAACAGTGGCACGTATGGAAACAATGGCAAAGGGGGATATGAGCGTCTCGGCCCTTGTCCGATTATTGGAAGCGGCTGGATACGACTTGAAACTGGTGAAAGCTGGTCATGAACGCACGGTTGAGGACATTCTTGCCGAGCAGCGTTCCGGAGATTCTGAATAATGATCTTAGACGTACACGTCAGCGGCAAAACGGTCGCCAAACTTTACCGAGAGCGTGACGAGTACGTCCTGAAATATCTTCCGGGTACAGCCGCGGCGGACTTTGTCAGCTTGGCATTACCCGTGCGTGAAGAGCCGTGGCGCTGGCCTCGTGACCTGTTCCCGTTTTTTCGGCAGAACTTACCTGAAGGGTACTTGTTGGGAGTTATCCGTGAAGAGTTTGGCGCCTTGCTGGATGGCACGGACTTATCACTGCTAGCCGTAATTGGCGGTGCAGGCGTTGGGCGTGTGACGGTAACGCCGGAAGGCATCATGCCGGGCGTCGAAATGGAGCCCTTGGAAATAAATCATCTGCTGACCGCTGAAAACACAACCGAGCATTTTGCGACGCTGGTACGCCGTTATGCACGCGCGGCTATTTCTGGCGTCGTGCCCAAGTTCATCGCACAGGATGTTGGGCATGACGCGTTGCCCCTGGGCAAACCCACTCTGCGTACCGGATTTCACATCCTCAAAGGCTCAGACGATACGACGCCTTACCTGGGCTTCAACGAGTTCTACACCATGCGTGTGCTGGAGCGGTTGCAGGTCGTACCGGTAGCAACGTGCCGTATGTCAGACGATGGTCGAGTTCTGGTGGTGAATCGTTTTGATGTCGATGAAAACGGCCTACCGCGCTGTGGGCTGGAGGACGCATGTGGACTCCTGGGCTTGCCGCCCCATGAGAAATACGCGACCACCACTGAAAGAGTGTGGAACGCCACTCGGGCATACATTTCTGGAGAGCGGTTGCGCGAACAGCGTGAACACTTCGGTTGGCATCTGCTGACGAACTACGTAGTCCGTAACGCCGACTGCCACGCCAAAAACATTGCGCTTTATTACACCTCGCGAGCAGACGTAGCGTTTACGCCAGTCTATGACTTGGTGACCACTCAAGCCTATCCGCGTTTTGCCGCGAACCCGCCAGGTTTGTCCGTAGGCGGTCGGCAAACTTGGACGCCGGGGCGCATGCTAGAGATATTTTTCAATGGTCGCTTAAACATCCCCCCGCGTCAGTACGCCGCGATGGTCGAGCAATTGTGCGAATCCGCTGTCGCGGTGGGTAAAGAAGTTATCGAAGCCGCAAAGAACGAGCCCGCTTGGCGAGATGTGGCTAAACACATGGTGCATGCGTGGAATGAGGGTATGGAAACGCTACGTAGCCCAAAATCAGCCCCGCATTTTCGGGGATTGGATACGGCTATTACCGAGGCAGGTTTCTCGGGGCCTCGAGCGCCAGAAAGAAATCGAGAACAGATCGGTCGCTCTGAGCTACTTGCACCACGTAAGCGTTAAGGGAATACGTAGATAACCCAGATTTGAAAATTACTGGAAGTAAGCCGTTTCAACGCAATATCTAGCGCCTGATCGTAAGCGAAACAGACTGCTTTGTGAAATCGAGGGCTGAAAGCTAATAGGCTCAGACTATTGTAACCTGATCGCTGGGGACGAGGAGGTTGGAGAAATTGGGCCATGATACGTACTTTTGGGTAGAGTCCGGTATCGTTTCAAGAAGCCAGTTCAGCCCCGCTTCCGGTCCCCGTATTCCGCACTCCCAGAGCTCGATCACTCGCCAGCCTGACCTGAGCAGTTCCTCTCGGTTCCTGATGTCACGCTTCACGTTCTGATCGAATTTCGTCTGCCAAAACTCCTCTCGGGTCTTTGGGGTCGTGGCATATCTGCAGCCCGGATGCCTGTGCCAGAAGCAACCATGAACGAAGATGCAGACACGGTGACGAGGGAGTACGACATCGGGTTTGCCTGGAAGATTTCGCTGATGCAGGCGATACCTGAAGCCTTGCCGATGAAGCAGCTTCCTGACCTTCATCTCTGGCAATGTATCGCTGCCGCGGATGCCCGCCATCATTCGAGACCTGACTTCTCTGCTGACTATGTCCATGAACAACCCCCAAGATGAGCTTGCCCCTGTCGCAGGATACCTCCTTGGGAAAACTTTTCCGCTTTGCGAGCCAATTCAAATCGTGGATTTCTTCGTAGGTCCCGGGGGCTGGGTGAAGGCTTTGCCTCATCAGGAAATGGTAAGCGTTGAATATCGTCGTTTAGGTCGAGACGGACCCCTTTGCCCGTGAAACCTTGAGGCTAAGGGCATTCTTTCGCCGGTTGAGGCTGGCTAATTATGAAGGTTCACGCAACCTGCGCAGGCGACACCTCGCGGCATTTTCATTACACTCTGACACGATGTAGCATTTGGCGCCCGGTTGACGATTCGTCAAACCGGGCTGCGCCGCGTGGTATGAGCAGGCCTGAGCGGCCGCCCTTCTGCGCTCCGTGCAGGTGGTCTTGGCGCATGTTCCCTATGAGAGATACCGGATGTCCATCCAAACCGAGCTGCGCAAATCGCAGCCCAGCAATACCTACGAAGAGCCCATTATCTCGGCTGCAGACCTGTCCCCCTCGACTGGCAATAATTCCCGCGCCTCTACCTCAGACGACGAGCTGATCCGCAGCAAGCTGCAGCGTATTCAGGAAGGCGGCGAAATCCGCTACATGGACATGTTCGCAGGCTGTGGCGGCATATCCCTTGGCTTCCTGACCGCCGGATTTACACCGGTCGCATCGATCGAAATGGACCCGTGGGCTGCGAAGTCGCACGGAGCCAACTTCGGCTCGCGCTCGGTCGGGGGGGACAAGGAAGCGCACCACGCCCCGCGCGACGCGGTAGCCGAAACCGCAGAAACCGTTTTCGGCGATCTCGGACTGCAGGGCGCCACGGACCATCAGATCGATGTCCTCGTCGGCGGGCCACCCTGTCAGGCGTTCGCCCGTGTAGGCCGGGCTAAGCTCCGCGAGCAGGCCCGCCTGCGCGAAGAGGTGACCGCAGACGAAGCCTTTCTGGTGGATGGACGGGTCAGCCTGTGGGAGCGCTACGTCGCATTCATCCGGGCGACAAAGCCTGTTGCGCTGCTGATGGAGAACGTGCCAGACATCCTCAACCATGGCGGAACCAATGTTGCCGAGCTCGTTTCCAAAAGCCTTGCCGAAGAAGGCTACGACGTAGCCTACACACTGCTGAATTCCGTCTGGTACGGCGTTCCGCAGATGCGGGAACGCATGATTCTGGTAGGCTTCCATCGTTCGACCGGCATCAAGCCAAAATTTCCGGTGCCAACGCACCACTTGGTTCTGCCATCCGGCTACACCAGTTCCAAGAATGCTGCGAGGCGAGTTATCAAAGCCGAAGGCTCTGCGCACCACCGCTGGATTCCCGATCCAGCTCCCGACTCTCCCGCGGCTACATCGGCCTCTGATGCGCTGGCAGATCTGCCGCACCTGTACGCCGAAGAAATGCTTCGCTCGGGTGCCATTCGTCGCGGGGCGAAAGACCCGTCAGAACCTGTCGAGTACACAGCAAAAGAGCCGTCGACTGCCTATTCGCGCCTGATGCGGGAGTGGCACGGATTTACGACCAAGTCTACGACTGGCCATGTTTTTCGGTATCTGCCGCGCGATTACAAGATCTTCGCCGAGATTCAGCCTGGCTGGGAGTACCCGCAGGTGCATGCCTATGTAGAGCAGAAAATTGCGAACTGGCTTGCCGACCGCCGGAGACTCGGTTTGCCCACCGACCCGAGAAACGCAGACGTCAGCACATACATTACGTCCTGGCGCATCCCGTATGACCCGGGAAAGTTTCCGAACAAGTGGTGGAAGCTCCGCCCCGATGCCCCGGTACGTACACTGATGGCGCACCTCGGCAAGGACTCTTACTCCCACATCCACTTCGACTCGAAACAGGCACGCACCATCACTGTCCGTGAGGCTGCGCGGCTCCAGTCATTCCCTGACGGCTTCGTTTTCAAAGGATCGATGAACCCGGCATTCAAGCAGATTGGCAACGCCGTGCCACCACTATTCGCCTATGCTATCGCTCGTGGGATGCGGGAGTGCCTGGGGGCACCGGAGACACAGGACATGCGTGTCGCATTGTTCGATTTGGAGCAATCACAAATCAAGACGACAGAGGGCGGGAAGTGAAGTTCACCATTCTCCGACTGCTTACTCATTCCGAACTCGGCATGTTTCATGAGTACCGCCGCCAGGGGAAGGAACGTGCCAAACAGCGTTCCATCAACTTCGATTGGGACGTCGTCGGCAAGGTTTTTCCTTCAGCAGAGAACCCGGACACCATCGCAATCATCTGCCGTCGTCTCGAAGACGAAGATACCGTGGTTGAGATTGCTTCATGGCTCAAGCGGCAGCACAAAAATTGGAGATTCGAGGGAGATTGCCCGAAAAGCTCCTTCTACAGTTTCGTCGACCCAGGCGTCCTGTTCGCGATGGTAGTTGACGCCTCGACCACCCCGGCCAATGCATCCTGGGTTGTCATCCCGGCAGACCACCCAGCCCGCTCTTCGATCCTGTGCCATGGAGAGAGTGCGCAGCTAGGCAAATCCGCAATGATTGCGCTGTACGGTGAGGAAGGCCAGCACTGCCAGGCAGTGCTTTCGGATCACTTCCCACAGCTATTCAAGGAGGCAGAAACAGTGTCCGTGACGTCACAAAAAGGAACCGACAACTACCGCGACGACGATGACGCCGCACCGGACCCGCTCGGCCTCTTCAAGATGCTGGCACGTGCCGGACACAGCCTGCCCAGCGCCGTGGCCGATCTGGTGGACAACAGCCTGTCGCATGGCGCACGGGAGATTGACATTACCTTCCCGAATCCCAATGCGGGCGGCCGGTGGATGTGCATTCGCGACGACGGCACGGGTATGACTCCATCGGGTCTGCGCGACGCCATGAAGATCGGGCACCAGCGTGAATACGACGACGGCGATCTGGGCAAGTTCGGCTATGGGCTGAAGGGTGCGGCCTGGTCCCAGGCTGATCGACTGACTGTCGTATCGAAAGCTGCCGGGAACGAAAGCACGACACTCACCTGGGACAAGGACCATCTTGCCAAGACGCGCCGCTGGGCGCTTCTGAGCGACCCGGTAGTTCCCGAGCATGCCTCGGCAGTGGACATCGGCGAGACGGGCACGGCCGTGCTTCTCACGCAGATGCGCCCCTCGATGGAGCCTGCGAGAGGTAGGGCAGATTCTCCTTACGCGCAGGAACTCGCTGCCATCAAGTCGCACCTCGAACTGGTCTTCCACCGGTACCTTGAAGGCAAGGTGCGCGGGCGCGAGAAGGTCGTCATCCGGCTGAACGATGACGTTCTGCGTGCCAACAACCCCATGGGGCACCCGCTGACGAAAGAGTACGACCAGCATCGCATCGAGCTTTCCGGCGCTTCTCCGGACAAGACGCCTGCCCTCTATGTTCGTGCGTATGTCACGCCAAACGAGGAAGAGTTCGACGAATACATCAAGGATCTGCCGCCGCTGGAACAACGCGTTGAACGCGACCGCCACTCCCTGAATGGCCGCGCAAACGATGCTCAGGGCCTGTATTTCTATCGACTTGACCGCCTCATCAAATGGGGCGGCTGGGAAGATCTCTTCGCCAAGGATGAGCACACCAAGCTGATTCGTGTCGCAGTCGACTTCGACAGGCTGGCCGATGAGCAGCTGCAGGTAGATATCAGCAAGCAGCTCATTCGCCTGCCCTTTGCGATCACCAAGCCCCTCGGAGACCTGATCAAGACCCCTCGCGCAGCGGCCCGCCTCCGGTACAACAAGAAGGAAAAACCTGCGTCGACGTCGAAAGTAGGTGGCAAGACTGTGTCGCCGGCCGGTACTCCAGCGCCAGGCGGCTTCTTGCCCCCAACGACAGCAACGGGAGGCATTCCCGTGGCGGCACCCGCTCCGGCCCCGACTGCAAAGAAGGACAGAACTTCAATCCGCCTTGTCAGCAGCGGCGACAAGCCATGGCAACGCAAGACCGGGTTCAAGGGGGAGGAAGTCGAGGTTACCCCGCTGATGCCGACGCTGGTGACGCTCGTGCAGCTCATCGACAAGGATGCCGACGCCAAGACCGCTCTGTCTGAATTCCTTCGCGCACTGGAAACGGCCGGTGTCCAGGACCAGCTGACGGATAAGGCCTGATGCAGGTCCGGCTTCCGCTTCCCCTTACACTGAAGCCCAGGCTGGCCCTGTGGACCGATGCAACCACCTGGACCAACTGGTCCCGGCATGAAGCCTATCTGCGGGCCCAGCCCAAATGGAAGCCGCACCAGATTGCGTCAGTCGCGGAAGAGTCACTGCGGATCATCTCGAAGACCACACCGGTAAATCGTCCGGAATTCCAGTGCCGGGGTCTGGTCGTCGGCTACGTTCAGTCCGGCAAGACCGCAAACTTCACGGCTGTGGCAGCGCGTGCAGCCGATGTTGGCTACCGCCTGATCATCGTTCTTTCAGGCATTCACGATTCACTGCGAAACCAGACGCAGAAGCGCCTGGATCTGGAGCTGGCCGGGACCGGCGTCGACTGGATCACGCTGACCGATGAGGCTTCAGACTTTCGTGAGCCAGAGGTGGCCGACGGATTCGCATCTACCGGTACCGTTCTAATCGTCGCGAAGAAGATTACGCCGATCCTGAAACGGCTCAACGAGTGGTTCGGCAAACTCGAAGGTCGGCTCGCTGATGTACCGGTTCTTCTCATCGATGACGAAGCCGATCAGGCCTCCATCAATACGCGCGGAAATCGGCGCGACCCTAGTATCGACACCAGCACCGACACCGAACCGGATGACGACACGGCCCCGTCACTGACCAACGCCCTGATTCGCGACATTCTCAGAAAGATTCCGCGGGCCACATACATCGCCTACACTGCTACGCCATTCGCCAACATCCTCATCGACCCAGACGGCAGTGACAGCCAGGTCGGCGAAGACCTGTTCCCCAAAGATTTCGTCGTGCAGCTTCCGCGGCCGGATGGCTACACCGGAACGGAAGAGCTTTTCGGTGTCAGCTCGCAGGGCCGCGATGTACTACGCCCTGTAGACGCGGCAGATGTGAAGGCTCTGAAGCCGAAGCAGCGCAAAAGGGGCGAGGCGATTGTTGCCCGGGGACCGCTGGATCTTCCTCAGTCGCTCGCCGATGCCCTCTTGACCTTTGCGCTTGCCGGCGCCATCAGACTGCAGCGCGGCCAGATGGGTAAGCCGAACACGATGCTGGTGCACGTATCCCATCTCCAGCAGGACCAATTGCGCATTGGAGGGGCGATCCAGGAACAGATCCGCAACTGGTTCCATCATGAGGACGCCGAACCCGGCGTGCTTAAGCAGATGTTCCGGTCAACTCTCGCGGGGCTGGGGCCGGTAGATCTGCCTTGCAGCGAAGAGGTTCTACTGGAAGAGGCAGTGACGAACCTGGCCCGCCTAGTCGTTGTTGTGCTCAATAGCACGACGGGCGACGAACTGGAATACGACGCCAAGCCTGGACGGCAGCTCGTTGCAGTGGGTGGCAATCGGCTGTCACGCGGATTGACGCTTGAGGGACTGACGATCGCATACTTCCTGCGCACCACAACGCTGGCGGACGCTCTGCTGCAGATGGCCCGCTGGTATGGTTTCAGGACAGGCTATGAAGACCTGATCCGCATCTGGACAACCGAAGGCATCGCTCAGTGGTTTGTGGAGCTGGCGCTGGTCGAAGAATCCCTGCGTGACTCCATCACGGCACTAAACAAGGCCGGCCGCAGGCCTGACCAGATGGCCATCCGGATGCGCGCCCATTCAAAGCTCCTGCTCACCAGCAAGAATAAGAGCAGGATGCAGACGGATGATGCACGGTCATGGTCTGGCGAAAATCCGCAGACGATCCTGTTTCCCATGCAGGACCGGGAACTGCTGGAACGAAACTTGGACTTGGCATCCGCCCTGCTACGACAGCACCCCCCGACACAGGATGCACACGGCGGCGCCATAGCACACGATGTGCCTGCCGAGGACATCGCATTGTTCCTTAGGCGTTATGAGGGGCACCCGAACAGCATTGCGTTTCAGGGCGCGGAGATTGCCGACTGGATCCTAGAACGAGCCGAAGCGGGAGAGCTGACGAACTGGACCGTGTTCGTAGCCAACCCGCAGCGGGAACGACAGGTACTCCTGGGTGGAAGGCCTTTTGGCCTTGTTCGACGTTCGTTGCAGGCCAACGAGTCGATCGGCATCCTGATCGATCCACGCCATGAAGGTGCCGACCTGCATGGCGGACCGGAGAACTACCGCTCTGGCTCAGGCTTCAATGCACGGGCAATGCGCGAGGACCGGCCCGCGCAGCAGGGCCTGCTCCTGCTCTACCCCCTGGATCCCGAACCGCTTCGTGCGCCAACACAGGCAGTGCTGGGCCTCGCGCTTTCGCTGCCCCGCACTGCGGACGGCGAACAACGGCTCGTCGTGAACCGTGGGGTACGCAATGGTTGAGATCACGCAAGACCGCTGGGCAAGTCTGCGGGAGCAGCGACTTTCGCACGAGGATATCTACGAGCAGGTGGCCGAAGACCTGGACGCAGCGCTGATCGGAGTGTCAAACGACGGACGCCTGCACCTGCTGTTAGCCATCGATGTCGCCCCGCAAAACCTGCCGCCGGACCTGCAGAGCCTTCAGGTCCGCATCCTGGAAGGCGGAGGACAGATTTGGCTGGACGTTTCCGCACGCAGCCACCACGAAGAACTACTTACGCTGGTAGGCAACAAGGTCCTCCACGCTATCCACATTGAAGGCCGCGATCCTGCTATCTCGGTTGAACGCATCATCGACGACATGCGTGCGGCATTGCGCCCACTCGCGCCTGACCTGAGCGCGGCCGAGCAGATCGGTCTTTTCGGCGAACTCTGGGTGCTGTCCAACGTGCTGCTTCCGACCATCGGCCCGCGCGTCAGCCACCTTTGGAGCGGCCCTGAAAGCGAACGTCATGATTTCGTCGGACAGGGTGTCCACGTCGAAGTGAAGACCACCACTCGATCGGAACCGAAGCACGAAATCTCCCGTTTCGATCAGCTGAAGGCACCCGCCAGCAAGCGCCTCCTGTTTATCAGCGTCATGCTGGAGCGCAGTCTTGGCGGCGACGAAACGCTGGCAGACCGCGTCGATGAAATTCGTGAGAAGCTGGTATCCGATGGGCGTGCGCTAGATGTTTTCGATTCACGCCTAGCACAACTCGGTTGGCACGAGGGCCTACGACAGACAGGCGCCCTCCTACGGTTCACATTCCGCGATGTCCATGTCTTCGAAGTTGCCGGCAACTTCCCCAGGCTCCCAGATGACTACGTCCCGCCACTCGGTGTGACAGGCATTAGGTACAGCGTCAATGTCGGCAGCCTGCCGTCGCTTGAGGTATCGCAAGTTCAGGAAGTTCTTCTAACCGCCTAGCGCGTCACCGCACAATCTGCGCTGCGTACGCCGCGGCAGGTTGACGGTTGTAACCCACTATTCGTCATGAAAAATGTTCTGTGCCTTTCCTGTTGCAACGTAATCTGCCAACCCCTGAAGGCGTCGGTAGTAGGCCAGCACAATTTTAATTGCAGATAACGGATCTCCGCTTGCTAAGTTTAGGATGTGTTCAGCGCTTTCCTCCAGGCCGAAAGCTTGACAGCTTTCCTCTAGAAGCTCAGCAAGAGATTTTATGTCTTGAGTTGAAAGGGCTATGTCAGCATCAGATTTACTTAGCCAGCCTAAATTTTGCAGGTGCATGTATGCTTTTTTATAGGCGTCACGAGCAGGGCTCTTGACTTCATTGATGCCATTGACCAACTCTCTAATGGAATCCGCGACATCCCCATTCATGTAGAATTTTATTTCTCCCGGAGATGCGTACTCGATTTTTTTAATGCCTGCACGATCTTCGTTTGGGATATTTTTATAAAGATCCTTGAAAAAATTTACCGAACTAAATCCTCCTCTCCATGGATGTTTGTGGAATAAGGAGTTTATTTTTTTTGTTGCGGTTTTTCCTGTTGCTCCGAGTAATGCAAATCCAAATGAGTAGCAGTCTTGGACCAAGTCGGAAAATTTTCTTAAATCGCTTATCTCCCATTGTCCGTCTATGTTCACAGTTTTAAAGTCACTGTTAAGGCTTTCCGGTGCGTGGCCTGGAATGAACATTCCAGGTTCGGGGAGAGAGTCTAGGGGGAGCTCGGAAAAGCTTTTGGTTTGGAATTCCTCTCCTGGGTTACCCCATACTTCACCAAGCTCATATTTTCCGGTATGCAGCTTTGTTACCGCATAATGAACGTCAATTTTTTCAGAGAATAGCTGTTTTAGATGTTCGGTTTTTATTCTGGAAAAATAAAATTTAAATGCTGTCTCACCGTCTTCGTAGTTAACACCAAGATAACGGTCGCCGTTCTTGTTTTTTGCTAGTGCCACCAGAGGAACTTCATAGGTAAGCAGGATTTTTTCTATCGTTAGCTTAGCCATTTAGCTCTTCCACTTTCCCGGCGATGCTAGTGGGTATGACGGTCAGATAAGGCCACCAATTGACATGGTTCGGCTGGTCTTGATGCCATACCCCAAAGTTTGAGTCACAGGGGACCTCCACCGCATGAGTAAATCTCATTTTTGCCATGCGCGGGCTTTTTACCGCCGCACGACATGCGGCGAGCGAAGTCATAAGGGAGACAGATCTTGCTAGACACTCGTCTGGATATTTGTGCTTGGATAATCGCTTGCGTTGGGAGTCGAAGTCTTCAGCGGTGTGAGTATTCGCTCGCAAGAGCCTCCATAGCTTTTCTTCAGTTGGCATGTTGACCTCTTCGGGAGGGCAACTGGGAGGTAACGGCTCAAGGAAGTCAAATCCATTTGCATGTGACATGAAGCGAATCCAAATTTAGTGGCGTTATGCCTGGTTCGCGCATTCTCAATTAGCGATCTGGGATAGTCAAAAGCAATTTTTTCATGACTTATATGTTGCTGATTTTATTTGCTTTTTTATTGAAGTGGAAAGTGTAAGGAGCGTGCCTTCCTTTCCGGGCTGACAATTCGGGGGCAGGTGGCATCAACCTACCGACGATTTCGATTCTGTGATTGATGTTGGTTATGTATGGCTGTCATATTCCTGGGTAGCTCTGGACTGCGCCCCTTGTTCTCACCAGTCAGCAAAAATCCAAGAGGATGATCTTTTGATAAGACATAAAAAAGCCGGCTTATGGCCGGCTTCTCGTTGACTGATTCAGCTCGTTTTTGACAAACCTTACCAGCCTTCAAAACGTACATCCGGCTCTTGCGGCCGGCTGTGGGACTTGGTCAGAAAGTGATCTGCCTTGTCGGTGCGAGGCGTGGGCTCGCAAATGTGGGGCGGAGGATACGCGGGTTTGCTTTGGAATCCCAGTGGTAAGTGGTGTGGAATCATTGGGTTAGGGCGATTCAGGGGAAAGTAGGGGGCTGCTGTGCAGCCCAGCGGGAGCAAGCTCCCTCGCCACAAGAGCTCCTGCCACAAAAGCTCCTGCCACAGATCCTACTGCAGTTCCTGCCACGGTTTCTGGTCTTGGGTGGGTTAGTCGAACACCGGCGGTCTCTGTTTGTTGAGGGTTGACCACCAGAACACCCAGCCGATCACGTGGATGTGTTGCTTGTCGATCTGTTCTGCGCTGAACACCTCATCAGGATACGCAGCGCTGTTATGACTACGCAGCCGCAGTCGGTTACCGGGGATTCGATGCAGGTATTTGATACGCAGCATCCCGTCGTGTTCGAGGGCGTAGATTTGGCCGTCGACGATTTGGGTCAGGCCGCGGTCGATGGCGAGGGTGGAGCCGTCTTCTATACGTTCGGCCATGCTGTCGCCGACCATGGTGGTGCAGATGGCGTCGCTGGGGTCGATTTCGAGGGATTCGAGGTGGCTGCGGGGCAGGCGGATGGATTGGTCGGGGATTTCGGTGATGTGGGTTTTGGTTTCGCCGGGGGCGATGGGGACTTCCTTGTAGAAGGGCAGTTCGATGTCCGTGGGTTCCGCCACGCTGTAGACGCCGTCGTTTTCGGCGGCTTCATAGGTGGTGCCGGGGCCGAGGCCCAATGGGGTTTGCGGGCCTTCGCCGCGGGCGAGCCATTCCGGGCTGACGGTCAGCAGGCTGGCGATGCTGTGAATGCGCCCGGGTGGGATGCCACGGTTGAACCAGTTGTTCACGTGTTGGGATTTCACGCCGTATAACTTCGCGAAGTCGGCGGATCGGATGTTCGCTTCTCTGAGAAGGGCTCTGAAGCGGTCGCCACTGGAATGTATTTTCATAAACGGAAAGTTTAGAGACGACTGTGTTTTGAGCAATAAACATGTCGTGTGAATTTATAAGACGATCTTTCCGTTTGCGGGAATCGAAACTGGCAATGTAAACATGGGTAAACGCTACTAATACGAAGTTGTATTAAGAAGGGTCCAGGCATAAAAAACCCCGGTATTAACCGGGGTTCTTTTTAAGTTCGATTTCAGCCTTTGTAGGCGGCAACCGACTTGGTGATCGCTTCGCGGGCGGCGTCTGCACCGGCCCAGCCTTCGATCTTGACCCACTTGCCTTTTTCGAGGTCTTTGTAGTTCGCGAAGAAG
>Ga0307408_100002339_pt1 | contig 13420 bp, 2 predicted proteins | sample 322Cmetagenome_FD_202116 | JGI IMG/M metagenome (GOLD analysis project Ga0307408, IMG submission 202116) | Maize rhizosphere microbial communities from greenhouse at UC Davis, California, United States - 322HYB-C-3 | ecosystem: Host-associated > Plants > Roots > Rhizosphere > Soil | place: USA... | reverse complement strand
CGCGGCGGTTGACGAAGTCGGCGAGCGAGAGGAACGGACCGCGCTTGCGGACTTCCTTCACGATCGCACGGGCAAGCTGCTCGATCTCCTCCTCGGAGAGCACGCGGCGGCCGACCCACTGGTCTTCATCCTTGGGCTGCGAATTCTTGCTATCCGCGATCCTGTCTACCGGAGACAGCAAACCGGCCACGGGGATTTCCTTCTCCTTGGCGGAGGTGGTGGTTTCCTTGCCTTCGTTCGAGCGGGTCACGATGTCACGACCCTTCAGGCCGCCCAGCACCGTCTTCCATGCTTCGACGGAAGTGGAGTTGACGTTGAACATGCCGTCCACCCGGATCAGCGAGGCCGCCAACTGGGTCGCGCTGTCGGTCGGGGTCGATCCGGAGAACAGTTTGGTCAGCATGCTGTTGAGCTCCTGGCCGCCGAGGTCCGGCAGGTAGCGGACCGTCGGAAGCTTGGCCGTTCCATCGAGGAATTCTTGAGCCACCTGACGCTGGTTGCGCTTCTTGTTGCCGTAGCCGTTGACGGTTTGGGGCGAGATGCCGGAGAAGAACCAGTCATCCCACAGGTTGACATTGGCCAGATAGGAGTGATCGGCCAATGGACGACCACCACTTAGCGAGCTTTCGGTCTGGTTCGGGGAAAGGACCGCGGGAGCGACAGAGTTGCCGATCGCGTGGGAGATCTGTGGCAGCATCGGCTCGCGGGCATTGAGTGTCGCGTAGCCATCCTTGGGCTTGAAGATTTCAAAGCCGTTCGCACAGGCATGCTGCAGCGCAGCCAGGGAAACGATCGGCTCCTTCGGGATCGAGTGAGTCGTCACGAAGCTGCTGCCGAGCTCGGCATTCATGCCGCCACCGAAGTAGGCATTCCCCGTCGTGCTGGTCTCGAGCGCCCGGTTCTTCCAGCTGTTCAGGGGATCGACGACATATTCATAGGGCAACATGTCGCGCTCCTTTTGGCTGAGGTCATAGAAATCGACGTGATGGGCGCGTGGATTCAGGCGGCCGAGGAAGCGCGTGCGTGCGGCGGGGTCGGTGCTGCCCTCGGTCTTCGCGTTGTACGAGAGGATCATGATGGGCGCCTTGCTCCCTGCCAGCTGCGCGGCGCTCAGCGAACGGCCCATGGCCGGAGTGATCTCGCGGAACACTTCGGGATGCTGCTTGGCAGTCATCCGCGCACCCGTGGGCTTGGTGCCGGGTGTGTTTTCCACCCGCGGTGCATCGCTTGGCTTCAGGCGCTTGTTGCCGAAATCGTAGTCGATATACATGCCACCGTAACCCATGCTGCCCTCGGGCTCGCCCTTACGGTCCCAGCCGACATACACCTCATGGTGGGTCGTCGAGAAATGGCGGGTGTGGGTGGTGTAGCCGGACGGCACCGAGCCGCTGCTACCGGTGGCACCGGCGGTGTAGCTATTCGGACGCGCCTGATAGGTGACGGAAGTACCCGTTGCGACGGTGATCTTCGCTCCTTGGTCATTTTTCAGTGGATAGCGCAGGCCATTGCCGATGTTGAAGCCAGCCTTCGCCTGCAGCTTGTGGTTGACGCCGCCTGTCGTCATGCCCCCGGACTGGGAAACCTTGATCACCTCGCCTGGCTTGAAGACGAGTTGCTGGGCGCTGTTTCCGGCAATCAGCGAGAGGAAATTGCTATCCCCGCCGGAAAACGCCCGGATCAATGGACAGACATGCTGGGTGCCGCCGGCATTGATGACGAGGTCGTAGGGGATCGCCCAATACTTGATCGAGAAGAACGAGCTCGTGGGAACCACCACCGGAACGTCCAGTGGATTCCAGAAGGTAATGATCGGATCCATCACCACACACAGCTCGTTTTGAAAGGTCGTCAGCGAGAGCACCATCTGGTAGCTGGTGATAAGCGGCTGCTTGTAGAAGAACTCATCGTCACCCAAACAGGAGTTGGGGCTGGCTTCGACCTGCAGGTAGGGCGTGTTCGCAGGCAAGGTGCCGCCGGTGGTGAACTTGACGCTACCGCTGGGTTTGAGTTCCTTGTAGAGATTGTAGTAGAGCCACAGCTCGTTGAAATTGATGCCATTCTCTCCGCCCACCTTGTAAAGGACCAGCTTGTTGCCGTTGGTGGTGTTGGTGGCGAACTGGCTGGTGGCCTGGGTCGCTGAACGCTCCAGCTGCATCGAGAAGTCCTTGCGGAAGCCACCGGTGCGCAGGTTGGTCAGCAAGCCGGTGGAAAACGGCGCGATGTCATGGAAGAGGCCACGCGGGGAGTCACGGTCTGCCGCGAAGAAAGCGGACTGCTGCCAATCGGTCACCATGGCCAGCTTCGGATCCTTGAGATCCAGCTTGGAGAAAGGCTTGTCGCCTTTGGCGGAGGAAGCGAACTCCACGGCATTCCGCGGAGCACCTTGCATGGAGCTGCGGAGCGCGGCCAGCGAGGCGTCTTCGGAGACCGGCGGGGTAGCCATCGCGGCCTTGATTCCTTGGTCACCCGTCCACCAGCCCACGCGGGCCGAACCACCCGAAAGCGCAGTCACCGTGAGTGCAGGCACCTTCACGCGTCCATCCGAGTCGCCCACGGTTCCCTCACCCACCAGCTCGATCTCACCATTGCCCCCGTCGCTGTTCGCCTTGGGCGTATTGACATCTTCCAAATCCTTGTCCGCTCCCGAAGTCAGCCAGGACAGGAATTGCGGTGTCGGCCGGGCATTGGTGGCGGATCCCCATGAGCGGTAAACTCCGGTCCAGTGGCGCTTGCCGGAGGCGGCGGCGCTTTCTTCCCCACCGCTAGCGCTCAGCTGGTCGGACGTCATCGTGACCCGCTGGTCCGGACCGGTATTCTTCTGCAATTGGGCAATCGCCAAGGCCAGCGACATCCGCGCATTCGCACGGGCTTCCGCCAGATCGGTCTCCCGGGTCGAGGTTCGCAGCGACAAGCTGGAGAGACCCAGCAGGCCCACCGCGAGCACGGTCAGCAGAACCATCAGCGAGAGCGAAATGACGAGGGCGAAGCCACGGGGCATACGCCGGGAGTCGACAAGGAAGGCGCCAGTGCGCGGATTCTTCATGGGTTTGGGCAGCGCGGGGTTTTCAGATGTAAATACACACCAAAACCTGTCTGACAACTCCTCAATTGAGTTAGCCGCAAAAATTTCCGCGCCACTACAACAATTCAGCGCAATTTGCCATACAGATCTTCACTGCGGCAAAGGCCTACCACTGGCTATTTCCCAAAAATCAACAGGACCAAAAAAAGCGCACCCAACAAATCAACAATCCACCGCAGTCCCGTCAGACAAAAATAGTCATCCTAAAATTCACAAATCACCTTTCCACCCCGAAAAAGAACTTTTCGTACAGAAACGACCTCAGAATTCGCAGTGTCCCGGCGTCCGCGCGAAGGGAATCACGTCGCGGATATTCTGCATGCCGGTGACGAACATCAGCATCCGTTCGAAGCCCATCCCGAAGCCCGCGTGAGGCACCGTCCCATACTTCCGCGTGTCCACATACCACGAGTAGTCCTCCACGCTCAGATCATGGCGCTCCATGTTGGAGAGCAGCACATCCAGCCGCTCCTCACGCTGGCTGCCACCGACGATCTCGCCGATGCCCGGGACTAACAGGTCCATCGCGGTGACGGTTTTGTCATCGTCGTTGAGCCGCATGTAGAAGGGTTTGATCTCCTTCGGGTAGTTGAAGACCGTCGTCGGCTTCTTGAAATGCTCTTCTGTTAGCCAGCGCTCGTGCTCGCTCTGGAGGTTCAAGCCATACTCGACCGGATACTCGAAGCTCTTGCCCGACTTCTTCAGGATCTCGACCGCCTCGGTGTAGGAGACGCGCTCGAAGGGATTGTTCGCCACGAACTCCAGCCGCTCCCGCAGGCCCTTGTCGACGAACTTCTCGAAGATCGTCAGGTCGCCGTCCTGACCTTCCAGCGCTTCTCTAACAAGATATTTCACCATCGCCTCGGCGAGGTCCATGTCGCCCTGCAGGTCACAGAAGGCCATCTCCGGCTCGATCATCCAGAACTCCGCCGCGTGGCGCGAAGTATTCGAGTTCTCCGCGCGGAAGGTCGGACCGAAGGTGTAGATATTTCCCAGCGCCGTGGCGAAAAGCTCGCCCTCCAGCTGCCCTGAAACCGTCAGGTGCGAGGCCTTGCCGAAAAAGTCGTCCTCGAACTTCTGCTTCGCCCCGCTGGTCGGATCGAGCGTGGTGACGCGGAACATCTCCCCCGCCCCCTCGCAGTCGCTCGCGGTGATGATCGGCGTGTGGATGTAGTAGAAGGACCGTTCCTGGAAAAAGCGGTGCACCGCCTGGCTCATCCGGCTGCGGATGCGGAACATCGCCCCATAGAGATTCGTCCGCGGCCGCAGGTGGGCGATGCTGCGCAGGAACTCCTGCGAGTGACCCTTCTTCTGCAGCGGGAAATCGTCCGGAGCCTCGCCTAACAGACGAATCGAAGTCGCCTGCACTTCCCAAGCCTGGTTGCCACCCTGCGACGCCACCAGCTTGCCCTCCACCGCGACCGAAGCCCCGGTGCTCATCTTCGCCAACTGCTCCGATCCGGGGATTCCCACATCGGCAATGATCTGCAAATTCCCCGCACAAGACCCGTCATTGATCTCCAGGAAAGAAAACGCCTTCGAATCCCGCCGCGTCCGCACCCAGCCAGCAGCATGGATCACATCGGCAGGAGCAGTCGAGCGGAGCAAATCGCGGACGAGGGTGCGCATGCCTCTTTCTAGCAGTGACACCGACCGCTGCAAGAGATCCGGCACCAAACCACTGGCCCCCTCACTCCTTCGAGAGCACGGCCCGGTCCACCACGAACTCCAGCACCTCGTCCGGCCATTTCACCATCACCCCGATCTCGACTTTCATCCCCGGTTTCAGCTCGCCGCTCCAATCTCCCTTCCAATGGAAATCGGCACCCGATCCGACCGAAGAGGTTCCCGATCCCCTGAACTCAATCATCCCTGAAGAATGCCCCGCATCATCGAGAAATACCACCGGAGTCCAACTATCCAATGGCCCGATGGCGACCTCCGCGGCGCTTCTCTCCGCCCCATCCTTCCATGAACCTTCGAATGAGATCGAAAATTGATGCGACGCCGGATACCAGTTCTTCCCTGCCGAGCTGACAGGACCGACCGTCATCGACTTGATCCCTCTCCTCGCGTTCTGGGAGGAGATCTCGATGCTCTTCCCGTCCGCCGACACCACCCCCTCCGCGAGCATCACCCGAATCCCACGCTTCGGATACGGATAGTGCTCGTCGTAGCGGATCCGGTAGAGGAACTTGAAGCTGCTTTCGTCCGGTGCCATCGGATAGGCCAGCGAGTCCATGGCGACACGCCGATCGTGGGGCAAATCCATGCTGCGGGTGCCCAAAGCCCCGAGCACCCCGGCGGCAGATCCACCCACCGGCGGGAAATGCCCGACCTCGGGCAAGTCGCTTTTGAACTCGAACTCTCCGATCACCCCCTTGCCCTTGCCTGCCATGGTGATCTCCTTCGCCTTCACCAATCGCACTTCCCAGTGCTGCCCGGTTCGCACCTGCGGCAATGGGGCGGCGGTCCACGACGCGGGTGCGCTGCCTGTCGCGGGATTGGGCAGCCGGAATTCCACCGTTGACTGCCCCTTCAGCTCTGCCTGAAAGACCAGCTCCTTTCCGCTGCGCGGCCACCCCGCGAAAGAAACGATCCCCCGGCACTGCGGATCATCACCAGCCCCGAAGGGGCCACTGCCATCGATCGAAAGGCCGCCGCCGTCAGAGAGACGGATGACCAGACTACCTGGCTTCATGGTGGCCGGCGACGCGGCGCTACCCGACCGCGTAACATGGCGCAGCGACATCACCAGGCGTCCCTCACCCGGCACGTAGCGCACGCCGGCGAGCTTTCCGCCCATCGTGAAGCGCTCTGTTCTCAGCATGTCGCTGTCACCATCGACGGACGTGCTCTTTCCGGTGGCTCCCATGTGCCAACTCCCCGGAGGCTTCGACATCACGCCGTCCACCCATTCGTCCTCGGCCAAGCCGTAGATGTCGATCCGCGAGCCATCACCGAGCGGAACCGATGCCACAGGTGTCTTGAGCGCCATGACGTCCCCCGCCGGCCCGCCACGGACTAACAGGCCGGCGCGGGCAAGCCACCACCCTGCCGCCACCAGCACCATCATGACCAAGATGACCACGGTCATCCGCACCTTCTCCCGCTTCATTCCTGAATCTGCTCATCCCACCGTCGCGCTGACAAGCCGTCCGAATCGCGCAGCTCTCCGGATGAAGGGTGGAGCCCGCTCTCCTCGCTCGTTCGAAGCGTCCTCCCCAGTTCGCTTCGTAACGCAAGGAAAGCGGGCTCAACACTGCATTCGAATCCTACAACCGTCGCAGAAAAACCAGATGCCTGCGGCTTTCAGGGATGAAAACCGCAGGCGGTCTCGAAACTCACGGCATGGTCACCTTGATCCGGCCAAATCGGGGCGTGCCGGTGGCGCTCGTGATAACATGCTCGCGCCGGCCATTCACCGCCGGGGCAATCGTAGCACTCGCGGCTCCGCTCCAACCGACGGCTCCGGATTGCTCGGCGACGACCGTCCATTCGTCGAGGCCATCAGAAACCTCGATCTGATAGATCAGATCGGTCGGGATGAACTCCGGCAGCGTGAAGCGCAGGCGCAGGCGGCGTTCACCGGCAACTTGAACCACCTCCGGCTTCACGCGGGTGAGTTCGCTGTCAGCGCTGCCCTCGCGGGGCTCGGTGCCAAAGGCATACTCGATGAGGTTCGCGATGCCGTCTCCGTCCGGGTCCGCATCCTGGCCAACGATCACCGGATTGCCGACCTCCTGCTCGGTGAAGTGATCGGAGACCCACTGGTTATATCCGCCCGCAGGTATCCACTGGACGGCATCCACCCAAGCGGTATCAGAGCCTGCAGTGCCGCTGCCATTCTTCACATAGCGCCAGCGGAGCACGTGTTGCCCGGGATCCACGGCATAGGACTTGAGCTGCCAGTCCACCTCACCCGTGATACGGCCGGCTTTCAGCACCCCGTCGATGTAGAACTCAAGGTAGTCGCCGCTCTGCGAGGATACTTTCCATGCGAAGGCCATCTCACCGGGGCCATTCACGGTCGTCTCCATCCACGCCTGCTGGCTGTGGCCGATCGGAGCACTCTGCGCGGCGTCCTCTCCATCCAAGCTGGTCACCACCTGGCCCATCCAGCTGCCGTCTCCGCCGGTATTGAAGGCAAGTCCGGTATCCAATGCCACCGGCAGGCTCACGCCGAAGTTCGCGGTGATGTTCCTGTTCGCCGTGATCGCGAATTGCAGCGGATTGACCGTGCCAGTCGCACCCACCGACCAGCCGGTGAAGATGAGCCCGGCATTCGGCGTCGCGGTGAGCGTGACATTCGTGCCGCGGTCATACTTCGGCAGATTGGGTGACTTCGCCACCGTGCCGAAGTTGGCATTCACGGTCAGGAAGTACTTCGCCGAGTTGATGTCGTTCGGGTTCGTGCCGTCGGTGAACTCGACCGAGTTGACCACGCCATCAGCATCGGGGTCCGCCGTCCCGTTGTGAGTGAGGCTATTGAAGTACTGACGCTCCCAGGCATCGAGCAGGCCATCGTTGTCCTCATCCTCGGTGCCGGCATTCACACCCGCGATGTTCACGAGCACGTTGGCGGGCGAGCCACCGCTGTTGACGATGCGGACGTAGTAGGTCTGCGCCGACTGCCATGGCCATCCGGTGGGAGTGAGGGCCTGATTGAGGGCGGCATTCGCGCCGCTGGTAAGGGCGTGCTGGTTTCCGCTCAGGCCCGGGATGGTTCCCTGCTCGATGCGAATCTGCACCGTCGCCGGATGCGTGGCCGTCCACTTCAGACGCGTGCCTTCGGCGGGTGCCGCGATCTTGTAGAGCACGTTGCCACCCACGGGGATGCTGGTATCGATCACGCCATTGTAGAAGCTCACCGGAGTCGCCGCCGGAGCACTACCGGTCGCCGTGCTGGTGAGACTGAAGGTGGCATCGCTATTGGCGCGGAAGCCTGCGTAGTAAGTATGCCCGGGCCGCAACGGTGGCGTACTGAAGGGGTAGATCTGCGGCGCATCGTAGCCACCCGTCAGGTAAGGCCCCTGGTTCTTGTTGTCGTCCACCCAACTCTCGATGGCGCTGTTCGCCGAACCCGTGCCCGTGTTTTGACCGGAAGGCACGGTATCGCGGACCCACATCACCACGTCGCCCACCTGCTGGGTGAAGCCGAGATTCCACGTCGCCGGCGCATCGACTGGCACGGTGAAGCGATAGTAACGCCAGTCGCGGCCGATCAGGGTCTGGTTGTTCACGCTCGCGTTCGTCAGGTCGAGATCCGTGACATTGCCGGTGGAGGCGAGGAGACGATAGCGGGCATTGCTGCCGCCGGCAGCCTTCACGCCCAGATACCAGCGCCCCGGACGGAGCTGGCGCTCCGCGCGACCATCGACCGGCACCCAGTTGCCGTATTCAGAACCCGTGTCCTTCATCTCGCGGTGGACCAGCGAGGCACCTCCGACTTCTCCGCCATTGGCATCGTGGTCGGTGGTCGGCACGCCATCCTCACGGATGTATAGATCCGGGTTTCCGCTGATGGCGCGCAGCTCGGTGCGCAGCAGGCCGGCATTCCCGTGCGGCACGTCGATCGCATAAACGTGCCAGTCGTCCTGCCCGATATCCACGCCACGGTCGCCGGGCAGTGGATTGCCGGAGCTGTCGTTGCCGCTATCGCCGAAGCTGAAGTTGTGTCCCGTGGGCATCTGCCATGCCGGTCGCTCCAGCGTCACCGGCTGGCTCGTCAGCGTGTAGTTCGTCAGACCGGTCGCCGTCACTTCGACGAACCAGGTTTCATTGAAGGTGAGGAACGGAGGTACGATGAGTGCCGTATTTCCCGTGATCTGGATTCCCGTCGCGGTATTCCCCCACGTCTTGTAGACCTTCAGGGTGGTGTCGCCTTGGGCATGGTTCACCTTCAGGATCCAGCCGAGCACCGGCTGATTCGAAAGCGTGGCCGGAACGGCAATCTCATAGAACTGCTTTTGGCCGTCCGCGAGTTGCTTGGTATCGCTGTGCGAAAGACCGTTGCCATTCTGGCTGGATGCGAAGTTCAGCGTCGTGCGCGGACGGGCGACAATCACGAGGTCGCCGGTCGCATCGGGGTAAGCGCTGCTCAGGTCATCGGCGCGAACCGTCAGGCTGTAGGTCCCAGCCGGTGGATTCGGCACCGTGATCAGGCTGTCCGCGAGCACACGGGCCACGCCTCCGACAGGGGCCGAAGACTGGCCGCCCCCCGTGGCGAATTCATTCACCGTCGAGTCCGGGAAGGGCAAGCGGTTGCCCGAGATCAGCGCCATGCGAGGATTGCCGGTGCGATTGTTGAGCTGGAGTTCCAGGCTCACGACGCCTTCCGGCACGGTGAATTGATAGCCCTTCACCTGGGCACCGGCCAGACTCACAGTGTGGTTGATCGGCGTGAGCGATGCCGTGCCGAGCTGGGTCACCGCGGGCGAGCCATTGCTGGCCAGCGTGCCGCTGCTGGTGCCCGTGCCGATCACGCTGAAGTTCGGTGGGTTCACGCCCTCCGACACCACCGCGAGGTAGTAGTCACCAGCGAGAATCTTATCCTCATTGTTCGGCGGCAGGAGCAGGTAACGCTCGGCACCTGCCTTCTGGACCTTCATCTGGCGGCTATTGGCGGGATCCTGCATGTTGCCACCCGTAGTGACATTGAAATCAGGGATGTAGCCTTGGCGGGCCGCCACCATCATCTCGCCTGCACCCGGCGAGAAGGTGAATTCCCAGCTCGGAACATTGTCCGGAATACTAACCTTATAGTAGGCGGCTTCCCGCGGCGTGAGGTTGTTCACCGTCGCGCTGCTGCCTGGCGCAAAGCCAAGCGTTCCGATCGGGATCGCCTGCCCCGCTCCGATGAAGCGGCTATCGATGGTATAAGAGGACGCTTGGTTGCTGCCGCCTCCAATGGGGTCGGACCCGCTGTTCAGAATGCCGATGAAGTAGATGCCGGCTTCAAGCGGACGCCCCATCGCCATCACCAGACGATCATTGAACTCGCGCCGTGCGGAAACGGTGGTGTCGTAACCACGATCGGTCCAATCCTTGCCCCCTGCCCACTGATTGCCGCTCGGCCAGTTGGCCGTTGCCGAAGGACTCCAAGGGGTACTGCCGCCGGTGTTCGTTCCAATATTCGCCGGGATCTGGTCGCGACGAATCGACCAGCTCACATCGCCACCGGTGACGTCCTTCACGCGCAAATCCCAACCCGCGATCCCGGCAGGAACCTCCACGCGGAAGTACTTCCACGAGTTCGACCCGTGGTTTGTTACCACCGTGCTTCCTCCTCCGAGCGGCAGATCCTGCGGGGCATTCGTTCGAATCACGAAGTTCGCACTCGCCGGATTCGCCACGTCGTCTGCGCGCACTGTGGCGGTGTAAACACCTGCTGGCGGATTCGTGAAGGTCTGCAGACTGGTGCCATACTGGCGGCTCATGCCACCACCCGCGGGTGCCGCGGTCTGCCCGCTGCTCACACCATAGTCCTGCGGCGCGCTATCAGGCTGCGGAATCCGCGTTCCGGAAATGAACGCCAAGACGGGAGTGCCGGTCTTGTTCTCCAAGCCGATCTCCATGCTCAAGGTACCCGCGGGAACGGTGAACTGGAACGCCTTCACTTCCGTCGCTACCAGGGAAACCGCCTGCGTGATACCGCCCGTGCTCACCGTCCCAAGATCCGCCACCGTCAGTGGCTGTTGGATCGTGAAGGTCGCGCTGCTACTGCCCGTGCCGACGACATGGGAAGCCGGCGGGTTCACTCCCTCGGCGACCACCGCGACATAGTAGTCGCCGGCAACGATGAAGTCCTGGTTGTTCTCCGGCAGGAGCAGGTAGCGCTCCATGCCCGCGCGCTGGATCTTCACGGCGCGACTGGTGCTGTTGTCCTGCACATTGCCGGTCTCAACCGCATTGAAGTCCGGCAGGTATCCGCGGCGCACCACCATCATGGCCTCACCCGCCGTCGGGCTGAGATTGAACTCCCAACGCGGGGTATTCGCCGGCACGGTGATCTTGAAGAACGCAGCTTCGCGGCGCGGCAGGTCGGTCACCGTCATGTTGCTCCCCACGCCAAAGGGAATCTCACCGACCGTCACCGGCTGGCCGGCGCCCACGCCGCGGCTCTCGATGCCATAGTTCGCAGGCGTGTTAGCCGTGCCGGTCACCGGGTCCGTTCCTTGATTCAGGATGCCCACGATGTAGGTGCCAGCCACCAACGGGCGACCCATGGCTGCGAACACCCGATTGCCGACAGGGCGCTGCGAACTACCCGGGAGGTTATGACTGCGTCCCGTCCAATCACTTCCACCCGCCCACTGATAGCCGCTCGGCCATGCGACCTCGGTGGAAGGGCTCCATGGAGTGCTCACACCATTATTGGTTCCCACCGACGACGGCGTCTGGTCGCGCCGGATCACCATCTGCGGGTTGCCACTTGTAATGTTCGTCAAGCGAATGTCCCACGCCATGATGCCATCGGGCACGGTTACTTGGAAATACCGCCACGCCGTGGCCGGATGATTGGACACGGTGTCCGTGCCATTGAAAGCCAGTGGCACCGGTGAGTTCGCCGTGATCACCAGATCCGCGCTCGCATCCGGGAAGTTTCCGCTTACCTCATCCGCGCGCATCGTCAGCGTGTAAACGCCCGGCACTGGATTCGGATAGGTGCTCAGAGTGGTGAGCGTGTCGCGATTCATGCCCCCGGCCGGAGCCGTCGTTTGGCCACCGGTCACGCCGTAATCCTGTGCGCTATCAGGCTGAGGAATCTTGGTGCCGGAAATCAGTGCCACCACCGGATTACCCACCTTGTTGTCCATCCGCACCTCCAGCGAAGGAGTTCCCACGGGAACCGTGAATTGATAAGCCTTCACCTGAAGACCGCTCAGACTGACCGGCTGCACGATCCCCGCCGCGCTCGCCGTGCCGAGATTCTGAACAGCAAGCGGGCCGCGGCTCGTGAGCGTCGCGCTCGAGGGTCCGTTGCCAATCACGTCCCAGTTAGGCGGATTGAGACCCTCGCTGAAGACACCGATGTAGTAATCGCCAGGCGTGAGAGCCGCTTCGTTATTGAAGGGCAGCATCAGGTAGCGTTCGCTGCCCGGGCGTTGCATCTTCACCTGGCGGCTCGCAGTACTTGAGAGGTTCTGCACATCTCCATTATAGACGGCATTGAAGTCGGGAATCGCACCACGTCGCATCACCACAGCGGATTCTCCCGCACTTTGATCGAGCGTGAATTCCCAGCTCGTGGTGTTTTCCGGAATACTAACCTTATAGTAGGCCGCTTCACGCGCCGCGAGATTGTTGATGGCGACGCTGCTACCAATCGAAAAGCCCATCGTTCCGATCGGAATATCCAGTCCTTCGCCGATACCGCGGCTTTCCAAGGTCATGCTGGCCGGCTGGGCGCTGGCGCCCGAGCTATCGTTGCGAATGCCGATGTAGTAGGTTCCGGGAACCAATGGCCGCCCCGCGGCGGCAATGATGCGATCATTCATCTCGCGTCGCGGCGTGGTGGTCACATCGTACGTCCTGCCGCTCCAGTCCTTGCCTCCTTCCCATTGATAGCCACTCAGCCAGGAGGTATCCGCAGAAGGCGACCATGGAGTGCTCACTCCATTGTTGGTGCCGGTGTTCTGAGGAAGCTGATCGCGACGCACGACCATCGTGCAGTTGGCACCGGTCGAGTTCGCAAGACGCAGGTCCCATCCCTGCATCCCACTGCCGATGTCCATGCGATAGTAGCGCCACTTCTGTGACGGGATCGCAGTCACCGTCGTGCTGCTTTGGAAAGTGATCGTCGCCGGCGTGATCGGATGCACGTCCAGCGTGAATGCCCCCAGCGGCTGCTGCGGGAGGAACACACCGACATACCACACGTCAGCCTGGTGATTCATGCGCTGGATGAAGCCGTTCGTGCTCGAGTCATCCATGTAGGTCGCATTGGTATCGGACACCGTGCCGTCCGTGCGCTTCTGCCAGCGACCGGGCACCTTGTTTCGGCGGATCGCAAGCTGGGTGCCGGCCACTTGGTTGCCGAGCTCGAGTTCCCAACCCAAAGCTCCCACCTGCGAGGGAATGTCGGTCAGCGCGTAGAAGCGCCAGCCAGAGCGGGTCGGCTGATCGTTGACCTTGGTGTCGGTGAATGACAGCGGCGTGATCACCGGATCACCGTTCTTCAGCGTGAAAGTGTACGGCGCATCGCTCCACGTGGTGATGTACCATGTACCATCCGTGAGGTAGTTTGGCACCAGCGTGATTCCCTCCGTCGCGTTCCCCGGTGTGGTGGAAAAAGCTTCGTTGTCGAATTCTCCAGGCACACTTCCCTTGCGCACG
>Ga0307408_100002338_pt1 | contig 13420 bp, 14 predicted proteins | sample 322Cmetagenome_FD_202116 | JGI IMG/M metagenome (GOLD analysis project Ga0307408, IMG submission 202116) | Maize rhizosphere microbial communities from greenhouse at UC Davis, California, United States - 322HYB-C-3 | ecosystem: Host-associated > Plants > Roots > Rhizosphere > Soil | place... | reverse complement strand
AGGTGTGATCTTTAGGGACGGGGCAAGTGTGAAGGGCTTAACAACGGCTGCTGTTATCTGGGTAGTGGCATCTTTGGGAATGGTAATTGGAATTTTCCACTATTCCCTGTCAATCATTTTAACCCTTATTGTGTTGCTGGTGCTTTCTATTTTTAATAAAGTGGAGATGTTTGTTGATTTTCTGCATAACCAAAAGAAGTTTAAGATTACCTTTAAAGACGAGCATCTGGAAAACCTCTTAGAGCTGGAGGCGAAAATTGGTGAGTTTGGGCTGAAATCAAAACGTTTAAGTATTACCAAGTTTCAAAATAAATTACACACAGTCATTGAAATCTCCGGCCGCAGAAGACTACTCTCTGATTTTAACTTATACCTTATTGAGCTTAACGTAATTGAAGAAGTGATAATTGTCTGAGCCGCTTAGCCTCCCATTTTCTCGCTTAATCTGCACTTAAAATCGGTTATATTGTCACTTGTTTTAGGTTTATAGGTGTCACTTTGTCTTGTTTTGCTGCAGTTTCTTCCTTTTTGGTGCGTTGGTATATGCTTTGAAAATAGCTTATCAAACAACAAATAAAATAATAGGAGGAAATAAAAATGGCACTTGTAAAATTTGCTAACGGAAACACCGGAACTGCTTTAAAACCTTGGTTTACTGATGTTTTTGATTCATTAATCAATGATTCATTTGTTTCTGATAGGTTATCATCTCGTGTACCTGCTGTTAATATCGGGGAAACAGACCAAAGTTTTCATATTGAACTTGCAGCTCCGGGGCTAAAAAAAGAAGATTTTAAAATCAGTTTAGAGAAGCAAGTATTAAGCATCTCAGTTGAAAAAAAAGAAGAGGAATCTGAAGAAGGCAAGAAATTTAGCCGTAAAGAATTTAATTACTCTTCGTTCGTGCGTTCATTTACATTGCCAGATATCGCCGATTTTGCAAATATCAGTGCTGAGTATGTAGATGGTATCCTTAAAATTAACGTGGCAAAGAAAGAAGAGGCGAAGCTTCTTACACGAGAAATTGCCGTAAAATAAGCCTTAAGCAGGCAGCGTGCCTTCACTTATTTGTGAGAGCACAGATTGTTTTCATTTTGTAGGTTAGTTAGGTTGATTGAGCCGCTGTTTTTTAAACTAAAGACAGCGGCTTTTTTATTGGATGTATATAATGGCCTAACAGTGTGTCTATATGATGAGAAGCGAGTGAGTGCAGGGTGAGTCCACCATGAGTGCACCTGGAGTGCAGGTTCTTCGGAAAAAAGGTGGAGTGCAAGTGTTGATTCGTTGCTTTAGCCGCCCTGGCAATGAGGAAGGCTTAAGGGTGCCGTTCAGGCGCATTAGCTGGTTAAATATCGTTAAATTGTTGAAATATAATATGATGTTTTTTAGATTAGTAATGTTTACCTAAACTAAATTACTTATGGCTATAGTTAAAAATAATGCCCTAGTGGGCGCAGTTGGAAATATCTGTTTCAGGCAAAGTAATGGGCAGAATATCGTCCAGATAAAACCCCGTAATGTAAAGCAAACTATTAAAACTCAAGAAAGCGGCTTAAGCTGGGGATTAGCCAGTGCTTCTGCCAAGCAAATCCGGGTGGCATTTGCCTCTATGGTAGATGGCCTTAATGATGGAAAGGCTGTTAATAGGCTGAATGTAGCTGTTAATGCCTCTGAAATAACCCATTTCCCTGAAGCTGGAATATTTCATCTACCGAAATTATCGGGTTTCGAGTTCAATATTAAATCTAGCGTCGCCGATGTATTGAATGCCTATCCTAAAATCAGCGTGGCCGACGAAGCTCTAATCAGGGTTGAAATTCCGGGATGGCAATCGCAAAAGCTTTTACAAACGAAACTAAAATGGAGTGCATGTTGCATACGTCTTGCTACTTACATGTTTGAATTTCAGAATTGCCGATATACCCGGCTTTCGGAGCAAGAAGCAGAAGTTGCTTATAACCAGGGCGAAACTATCCCCCTTAGCTGGGACATTAAGGTACCGAAAACAGAGGCTGCCATAGTAACGGTGGCTGTTGCGTTGGATATTTACCAGGAGAATAACCGCGGACGCTTTGTTTTAAATGATAAATCCTTTAGTCCGGCATCCATAGTGGAATCTTATAAGGTTAAGGCTACTGTAGGCGCCGAACCTCCCTCCGAATGGATAACTATGGCAGGTTATGCTTTTACTATCGACAACTTGCGGTATAAAGCAATGAAACTGGTTAAGTAGGGAATTATTTTTATAGCTCATCTGCTTTGACAGAACCCAGGTATATGAGACATCATCTGGCACCACACATGTTATCTGTACAAGGAGAAAATTAAAGTGCTTTGTATGGTGTTTAGGATAAAGTACCTGCTTTTTGATGATGTCAAATTTCAACTGTAGACTTTCATATATTTCTGATATTCCACAATTCTAATTTTATTCTCGTCAAGAAACATATAGCCTATATCATAGCAAAACCAATATTCATTTCCGTCCCTGGTTTTATATAAGCTTGTGAAATAGCGAAAATTGAAGCCTTGCTGCTCTAATACTTCTTTTCGGATAAGGGAAAAACCAGCCGGGTTAAGCGTCTTCAGAATTGTCCGATTTTTTCTCAACACCTTGTTAACCTGAACAATTACCTTTTCGGCATCTGGCCGGTTCTGATTTTTAAAATTAGAGCGGCATTGATCGGTACAAAACTTTTTATCAATCCGCCCAGTGATCGTATCATTACAAAAAAGACATACTCTTTTTTCCATGTGTTCAATTGCTCTTAAGATTAATATGGTTGTGGTTTATAACCGGGTATATCCGGCTATACCCGTATATACCCGGTTAATTTACGAATAAACCTCAATCATGGATTAATTTTGGATTAATAATTTTTCAAATCACATGAAAGCGATCCAAGTATATCTTCGCGAAAGGACTTATCACGGTAAAATTGTTTTTCAGTATTCATTTCATAAAAGCCCAAAGCTTTTTAAATGGATGCTTGGTTTGGAATATTTTAAATACGACAGGGAACAAAAAATGCTGTATTCGGAAGCGATAGATGAGGTATTAGACATGCTTGAAATTGCATCAAAAGGAAAACTGGCAATTAACAAGCATTATTTCCGAAAGGAATTGGTAACGCAAGCCCAGCATTCGACTGTAAACAGGCTAAACAAGATCTCTATACCAAAATACCTGTACAATACTAAATTAACTGTTAAACTGGCCAGGATAAACGACGAAGATGTTTTTTTATTAACCAGCGAACATATCCTGAGGTGCAAAGAGGTGCTCTCTACAGTGGATTTTGTAAGCTATAGCCGCCGTCTATCTGCGTTTATAATCCCTATGAAGGAGCAATACCTTTTAAAGCTCCTCTGCATTTGTCGGGGAAGGATTTTCATATCTCTTCATCAACATGTTAAAATTCAAAGTCTTTACCTGCAGTCGTACTTTTGGCGGCAATGTTACAATACCGACATATCGGTTCCGGAAGAATATCTGAAGCACCTGAAAGGACATAATTATAGCTCTAATACCATTCAAAATTATTATAGTTCTTTTTTATCTTCCAATATTATTGTTTTTCAACGGGCAGAAACATTAACCAGATTAGCCCCACTGAAATTGATGACATTGTTTTGAAAATATCCAGCCATAATCATTACAGCACCAGTGCCACGCAGATGATGATTAATGCCGTTCTATATTATTATAAAAATGTACTTCAGTTAAAACAGTGTAAAAATGAAATACGCCGGCCTCAAAAAGAAAAGGCCCTACCTAAGGTGATGGCAAAAGAAGATATTGAACTGTTATTAAACAGCTGTAGCAACCTGAAACATAAAACCATGCTGAGCATATTATACGCATGTGGGTTACGTGCCGGAGAAATTATTAACCTTAAAATTGATGATATTAACAGTAAACGAATGCTGATTAGCATACGAAAAGGAAAGGGGGCTAAAGACCGAACTGTTATGTTATCGGAAAAACTTCTGCAATTATTAAAAGAATACTACATAAGTTTTAAACCCAGGATATATTTATTTGAGGGACAATATGGCGACCAATATTCGGTAAGTTCTTTAAGACAAGTACTTAATGAGGCTTGCAAAAAAGCAGGACTATCGCAAAAAACCACTCTACATTGGTTGCGCCACTCGTTTGCCACCCATTTGTTGGAGGCAGGAACAGATATAAGGTATATACAGCAGCTTTTGGGGCACAGCAGCACAAAAACTACAGAGATTTATACTTATGTAAGCACTAAACACATTAGCCAGATAAAAAGCCCTTTAGATAGCTTAAATATTTTCTAAACAGGTTAACATATATGAAATATAGACGCTACTTTAGTGGGTATTTATAAGTTATAAGCCATTTTAAACGACACGACTAAATGCATAGAAATCTGTGGTTCATTTTAAGTTTACTTGTCCTCGCAAGCTGTGGGAATGTATCTACGACTGAAACGACAAAAGTGAGTGAGCCTAAAATAGTGGCAAGATATCTTTCGACCTCTGCCTACCCTGCAAAAAAAATGACTGAAGACAAAAAAGGATTTGTATTGGGAGAAAGGATGAAAGATGGTAAAGGGAAATACACCTTTACTTTTTATAGCGATAGCATCGTTTTAACGACAGACAGAAAGACCAAATTTGATATTGATAGCATCGATACGCGATACTCCCCGGACAATTTGGGCTATTTTGTTAGAAATATAAATGGAGAGCGTTATTTGATAGCTGTTTCTGGTATCAGCAGGAATGACAACATTCATGTCGACTTTTATGAAGACTTTCGAAATGGGATATACAATAAGTTCACCATGATTATTTGCCAGAAAGCCAAGTAGAATTAGGTCCGACAATAGAAAAACGGCTTATAACATGGGTTTTGCAAAAATGGCGGGTGACGTTATTCTCGAAATTTTCTACATTTAACTAAGTTTTTTGCAGGGTGACAATGAAGTGCTTTCTATCCGCCATCTTCGCAAAGCCCTAAACGTTATAAGCCATTTTAGAAAGACCAACAATTCAATGAGATTTTCCAATAAGACATACAATTATCTTGACAAATTATCACGCGACAGGGACTTTGTAATTTCAGACAGACAACTTATCATTGACTATTTGAAAAGTCAAAATGTCCAACCTCTTGACAAAATAATTGAATTTCAAATGGACTTCTCAGGACTTGAGCTGACTATAACTAATAAACCAAATTCGACCTTTAAAGCAAGTCTTTTTTCCAAAGAGGACATAAAACAAAACACACCCATTGACACAATAGAAATTGACGGACAATTATACTTCTATTGTGGCGACCATACGACCGCTCAATTTTGGTTTGTCATTAGCGGTAGTGGACAAATCTGCACTTACGACAATAATGACGAAACAGTAAATGTCATTTCTTCATCGTTTGACAAATTTATTGAGACGTATGCTTTTGAAGACTTGTTAGGGCAAAACAAAAAATATGAGCATCCATATTTTTACAACTTAATTGACAATAATAGTTTTGAGATACTTACGCAAAACTTCTTTCAACACGATTCTGCCAGCGATGACTACAATAAATGGCTATCGGATGACAAGCTCGTAATTCATAAAGGAACTTGGTATGACAAGCCGACGTTTTCAATTCATGTTTATGGTGATAGCAGTAAACAGTGCGAAACTTTCATTCAACTACTCAAAGACAAACAAATAATATCGTGACGGACAAAACGGCTTATAACAGCACATTTGCAATAGGCGGGGTTTCGTGCTCCGCAGAAAGTTTTGTAGTTAGAAGTGCAATGCTCCGCATGAACCTTTGTGCTAAAAAGCCCGCCCATCGCAAATCTGCAAAACGTTAGTCAGAATTAAAAAAAGATGTAGCGACAGATAGGACCAAATATTAGTAGGTTAATCCAGAGGCACAATTCAATAACAGTATGAAAAAAAATTTTCTTCTTCTATTATTACCTTTTTTGGTTCCGAATGTTTCTTCAGCTCAAAAAGCAAAGCCACCAATAATGGGGTGGAGTAGTTGGAATCACTTTCATGTTGATATCAATGAAAATATGTTACGTGGACAGGCTGATGCAATGATTTCATCAGGACTATACAAAGCAGGTTATCGTTTTGTAAATATTGATGATGGTTACTTTGGTGGAAGGGACTCTTCAGGTAAACTTTTCGCTAATGCAAGAAAGTTTCCGTCAGGCATGAAAGCATTTGCTGATTATGTTCATAGTAAAGGATTAAAAGCAGGAATTTATACAGATGCAGGTAAGAATACTTGCGGCTCCATTTACGATAAAGATACATTAGGAATAGGTGTTGGAATATATGGTCATGTTCAGGAAGATTGCAACCTATTTTTTAAAGAATGGGGCTATGATTTTCTTAAAGTAGATTGGTGTAGTGGAGAAAGAATGAAGCTGGATGAAGAAACAGAATATACCGGAATCATTAATAGAGTAAGAGCTATTGACCCGAATATTGTCTTCAACATATGCCGTTGGAAGTTCCCTGGAGAATGGGCAATTAAAAAGTCAGATTCTTGGAGAATTTCTGGAGATATACGAGAGAATTTTGCTTCCATTCTTAATATCATTGACCTGAATGTAGATTTATATAAATATTCTTCTCCAGGTCATTATAACGATATGGATATGCTTCAAGTGGGTCGGGGAATGAGTTACGACGAAGATAAAACTCACTTCTCAATGTGGTGTATGTTAAATTCACCATTACTGGCGGGCAATGATTTAAGAGACATGTCTAAGCAAACTGTTGAAATATTAACTAACAAAGAGGTGATTGCTTTGAACCAGGATAAAGGTTTTGTTCAAGCAAGAAGAATGTTAAAGGAAGGTGATATCGAAGTCTGGATAAAGCCTTTAAGTAAGCGCAAGCAAAGAGCAATTGCCATTATGAATCGTGGCGGTAAAGAAAAATCTTTTACACTTTCTTCTGCTCAGTTTGCCATTCATAACAGAAGGCTAAGGGATTTATGGTTACACAGAAACTTAGGAAAAATTGGAAAAGGAAAAACATTTAATATACCTAAGCACGGAATTATTGTCCTTAAAGTTTATTAAATATTATCGATACCAACCGAAGTATAAACAGCACACAACAGCAAGTTTATGAAATTGTGGCTGGACGTTAAGCATTCAACTATAAACCGCTATTTTGCTTTCGCTGTTAATGAACCTGACTTTTTTCAAGTGCCACAACTTCATAAACACTTTTACGTTATATGCGATTTTAAGAAACCCGACATAGAGCTTACTGACCGACATGAAACCACAAATAAAATATATAGAGTTAAAGACCGGCCATAATGACGATGGACCTGCATGGATAACAGAAGTTGAACTTTCAAAATCTGGTAAAACGATTTATTTCAATGGTCAGGCTCTTAAAGGTAAAGGACACGGAGCTTGTTCAGATTTAGAAACAGGTGATGTCTATTGGATTTCAGGAATTAAAAAAAATGGGCAAGACAGACATTGGGCTGGCAAAGGGAAGATTATGGTCGACCGAAAAATCGTGACAGAATATTTAGAACTAGTCGGCCTCAGCGACCTAAACTTAAATAAATATGAGTTGATTAATATTCTTCCCACGGACAAGCAAAAGTTTGAGGAGATTGAGAATAGTTAACTGACCTAGAAAGACACGCGCTTAAAAGAAAAACGTATAACATGGGCTCTAGCAAAAATGGCGGGCGACGTTATTCCCGAAATTTTCTAGATTTATCTAAATTTTGTATCGGGCGACAAAGAAGTGCTTTCTATCCGCCATCTTCGCAAAGCCTCAACCGTTAGGTGAAACAATAAAAGCCCACCATATTCTCTATGACTGACTGGACTCCAATACCCTTAAATGAATTGAACGACCACATCAATAAAACCGAGAATGAGTTAAGCGGGGAATTGTTGAACTTTTGGAATCTCATTAAAGTTGAGCCGAAAAAGTGGAGCGAGAAAGAATATGGTAACGAAGGCGGCGGATTTTGGGTGGTGGCAATTTGTGGAGTGCGAGTTATTTGGTTTAATGACATCGAAGATGGGTTTAACATATCGACCTATACGACTTCTGGTGAGCTTGACGAATTTTACTGCAACCAGGACAAACTTAGGTTTGCTGTTTTACGACTTTTTGAATTAGTAAAATTTGGAGGAGACATTGCGGGACACGCAGGAAAACCTGAAAATTTGCAATGAAAATTGCTTCACCTAACACTTAGGGTTTCGTTGGGTGCACCGCACCGACAATGAACCCGCGGTTGTACGAAACCTTCGGTAGTTTTTTAGGCATCCTGCTATGGGGATTACGCCGGTTGGCTTGGGTGGGATAGGTATTTTTTCAGTTTAGATTTCAGTCCTTGTTTACGTATTTCCTCTTCGGGAAAGGTTTAGCGGCTAAGCCGACCTTACCATGCTTCTGGGATTCTGAAAAAAGATATTTTTGTAACTTTGCGTAAAAGCTACATTAATAAATTATTGCTTAATTAAACCAAAGGCATGAAAAACTTTTCCATATTTGCTTTAGCATTAATTCTTGTTTTATTAGGTTGTTCTAAGGATACGCCCACCGATTCCGTTCAATTATCATCCGAAAAAAACATCACTGAATTTAAATTTTTAAAGTCGTTAAACCCAACGCTCGACAAAGATTACATTGGGACAATCGCAAATAATACCATTAGCTTCGGCATGACTAAAGGCATTGATATAAGCAATTTAAAAGCAAGCTTTCATGCATCAGCCAAATCAAATTTAAGAATTAACAATACGATTCAGGAAAGTGGCGTAACACAAAATAATTTCAGCAATGCTATCACCTATACAGTTACAGCTGAGGACAATTCAACAAAAAACTATACCGTTGCCATCACATTTGAGGGAATAGCAGCAAACCCAAATATTAACAATACAACATCCTATTACCTTTACACTCAAAACATCTTATACACCGAGTTGAAAAATATTATGCCGTTTAATCCTAAGGGCTGGCCTTACACACCAGTTCTTTATGATTCTCGCGCCTACTATGATTTTGATAAAGACGGCGACATCGACATAATGGCGGCTTCATATAATTATCCGGATAATATTGGTCTAGATATAGAGTATTATAAAAACAATGGAGGCACTTTTGTAAAAGATCAATCTGTTTTTGGAGCCAATATTCCAAAATATGTACAAGGCCGAAAAGCAATAATTGGCGATTTTGATAAAAATGGATGGATGGATGTGGTTATCGCTGGTACTGGCGTGGATAAAGATCCATATCCTGGAGAAACTGCCCAAGTTATATTTAACAATAGTGGCCAATTTACATCGCAAACGCTCCCCTTGCCTGCCGGATTTCATCATTCCGTTTGTGCCGGAGATATAGATAATGATGGCGATATGGATTTGTTTTTTACAAATAATTTTTCGATTGGCAAATTTCTCATCAATAACGGAAGTGGAAGCTTTAGTTATGATTCAAGTATTTTCCCTGCTACAATGGGGAATAAGACCTATTTTACCTCCGAATTATATGATATAAATAACGATGGCTATTTGGATCTTGTTAGTACTGGCCATGAAGAACCGAATTGGACTGAGTCGGTAGTTTTGTGGGGCGATGCTTCTGGAAAATACAGCGAAAACAGAAAGGCCATTATCCCGACTGTTCAATATAATAGTGTAGTAGTTGACGTTGATTTTATGGATTTTAACTCCGATGGAAAAATGGATATGATTCTTAACCGTACTGGGGACGGAAAGGGAAGTTTGCGTTTTTATCAAGGATATCATATCCAATTTCTCAGAAACGATGGAAGCAGTTTTACAGACGTGTCTTCTACAGTTATGCCAAACAATAAAGATATAAACGCAGATTGGATTAACTGGCTACGCGTTTGGGATGCAGATAAGGATGGTGATCTGGACATAACAGCGGATGAGAAATGGTATAATCTGGAATGGAAAAATAATAGTGGTATTTTCTCGAGATAATCTCGATTTGAATTCGCAATCCCCCCTTGGCGGAAGGTAGGCAGCGTTGTCAAGCGCGTGGTGTACTTGTGTCTTTTTTATTTAGCATCAGAGCTATTTAAAAAAAATAACTCTACTTTGTTGCATTCGCCGTAGTGTATTGGATCATAACTGCGACGGAAGTACTATTAATCGTACACAATATAAATACTTGAGCGTTAGTGGTAAATGTAAAAAAACGACTACTTGCACAATCGACCTGAATGAAAACAAATGTATGTTGTTATATGCTTTCCTAAGACTAGTTTCTTCCGGCAGAATCTGAATTGAGTTTGCTTTTTTTTATTCATAATTATCATGTTAGTTCTGCTAATTTATGCGATGGAAAGGTAGGCGGTTGGAAAAACTAACCGTAGGTTTAGTTCAACACGGCTTTTGCAAAAATGGCGGGTACTGCTATTCTTGAAATTTTCTACATTTAACTAAATTTTGCACCGGGCGGCCATGAAGTGTTTACTATCCGCCACCTTCGCAAACCCTCAACTATTATACGGCATTTTAGGACATCACACCCGAACGAAAAAATTGACAACTAATTTATGTTTAGGCACAAAGGAAAGAGCAGGACATTTAAGCATAATTTAAGAATTGCTTCATTGCTGTCGTTTGTGGCTGGAATTGTAAATGTGGCCGGATTTTTAGCTGTTCAACGACTGACAACAAATGTAACGGGGCACTTTGCTTTTTTTGTAGACGAAATTTTTAAACTCAATTTTTGGCAAGGGTTTATTTATTTTTTATACATTTTTTTCTTTTTCTTAGGCTCATTTGTTTCAAACCTCTTAATTGAAATTATTTCAAAAAAAAATGACAGATTAATTTATGTCATTCCGACAATCTTCGAAAGTCTTATATTGTTTTTTTTAGCGGTATTCGGACAGTTTCTAATTTCACAAAATCCCAATTTACTTGCTTGTTCTTTGCTTTTTGCAATGGGGTTACAAAATTCATTAGTAACGACAATTTCTAATGCAACTGTTCGAACAACGCACTTGACAGGGCTCTTTACAGACTTAGGAATTGAGCTATCCCAACTGTTTTTTTACAAACAAAAAGACCAAAAGGACAAGCTCTACTCTTCAATAAAATTACGCCTGACCATTATTACTTTTTTCTTTTTAGGTGGACTTTTAAGCGGTATATTCTATTCGGCCTTAAAACTTTACGTATTAGCAGTTGCAGCGACAGTTTTAATTTTTGGGATAATATATGACGGCCTAAAATTGAAATTAATAAGACAAAATAGAAACCACAATGACAAAACAAAACGGCATATAACAACACATTTGCAATAAGCCGGTTTTGGGCGCCGCAGACAGTTTTTGTGGTTAAAGAAGTCAAAGCATTCTCATCATGTTCTTGAAAACTATAAAGAATTTTTAGAAACTGTATCTTTCTCAATGAATCGTTATTTTAAAATTGTATTCGGACTGCTAATGATTCCAACTTTTTTGGCTCTTTGGGGGTGGCTTGAATACAACGATTTCTTTTGGACAGATTACCAGGAGCTAACCGCACGTCAACAGAAGATATTTGAATGGAACTCAAAAACAGGTGAGGCTGGGCTTATTCACGTTTTTTCTAGCCATTTTAGCGACGAACATTATGCTTTTCCGCGACAGAAGGTAGCCAGAGTTAAGCTATTTAGGAACCATCTGATCGGTTCAACTTTAGCCGGGAGGACTTTAAAAACGAATAAAATAGACTCATTAATAAAGTTCTGTAATAATCCCGGAAATTTTAATTGGGGGGAAACAACCTGGGGTTTAAACGAAAGCGAATATTTTTTAAGGTTTTACAATTCTTCTGGAAAGGTTATTGGCAAGCTTTATCTATGTCTCGATTGTGGAATGACCGCATCAGAGCCATTTTGCCCAGCTATGAAATTTGGAGGCCTGTCGTCCACTGGTTTGGAAAAAATTAAGCGATTTATAGATGATAAGGGTAACTGGAATACTATTTCTCCTTAATAACATTCGGTGCTTTTCTCATTTCTCATCTCCAAAATGATTGTGCCCGAAGCTCTTCAGAATAGGGGGCGGGACGAGCCGCTCCTCTCAACTAGTTTCTTTCCTTTCCGGTTTTCCTTTACTCATACGGCAGATTTTCGTGGTGATCCCCGGAATACTTCGCACAATTTCCTCTGAATACTATCTGCAATAAGCTCTGCTTAGCAAAAAAGAGTCTTTCTTATTGTTTTACATTGAATTTCAATGGTTAAGGATTTTGAAATTAAGCAGTATTGATAGCCATGAGCAAATTAAGGCTTCCTGAGTTGCCTTCATCCCCAACAAATCTCTATTTTTCGTTCTCCAATCGGCAAAAAGCTATAAATTTGGCGATATGCAAAGAGAAATTCCCGAAACCAAACGAAAAGCCCTTAGAATAAATCTTGACCCAGCAATTTACGGAACCTTCGCAGAGATTGGGGCTGGCCAGGAAGTTGCACGTAATTTTTTTACCGCCGGGGCGGCTTCAGGAACCATCGCTAAATCAATGTCAGCTTATGATATGGTTTTCAGCAATTCCATTTACGGAACAGAAAAGTCGGGGAGATATGTAAGTAAATCAAGGCTCGAAAAAATGCTGGCTCATGAATTCGACTTACTTTCGGAGCGTTTAATTGGCGATAAGTACGTTGGGCATACATTTTTTGCATTTGCCGATACGGTAAGTATGCTCAACTTTAGTAAGACTAATGATCCGCACGGATGGTTGGGGCTAAGGTTCCAGGCAACTCCTGGTGGCGAGCCCAATGATATAATTTTACACGTAAGGCTTTTAGATAGCGATAGCAGCCTGCAACAGAACGTTTTAGGCGTTATCGGCGTAAATCTGGTATACGCAGCCTATTTTCACAGTCATGATACCCAGTTAATGATTGAGTCGTTGGTGGATAACCTTTCAGTGGGATCAGTTGAAATCGACCTGATCAATTTACGTGGGCCGGTATTCAAAAACGCTAACGACCGCCTGGTTAACCTTTATTTGATAGCAAAAGGCTTTTCGGGAGCTGCAATCTTCGATAAAAATGCCAACGCCTGCCAGTCGAAAGATTTGCTGTACAAAAAAGACATTATGATTTTGCGTACCAAGTACAAGCAAAAGTCAACACCTAACTTCGATTTATTTAACCGTGCCGTAGAGCAGTTTAAGCGTTCGCCTAACGTAAAGGAAGAAAATCTGATTGTTATGATTGAGGTGTTGATGAGTAACGAATTGGGATTAGAGCAACATCGCGAACTGAGCACTGCAGAGCTGGAGGATTTTGCAAAACGAGCAGAAGAATTATGTGCGACAGGTAACAATGTAATTGTATCTAACTTTACCCGGAACCATAAAATTGCACAGTATTTATCGAGGGTAAATCCGCACAG
>Ga0307408_100002337_pt1 | contig 13421 bp, 10 predicted proteins | sample 322Cmetagenome_FD_202116 | JGI IMG/M metagenome (GOLD analysis project Ga0307408, IMG submission 202116) | Maize rhizosphere microbial communities from greenhouse at UC Davis, California, United States - 322HYB-C-3 | ecosystem: Host-associated > Plants > Roots > Rhizosphere > Soil | place... | reverse complement strand
TATTTCATCATGTTTGCGCTAAGAATTATTAAGGGAGCCGCCCCATTGGGAACCTTAATGGATGGCTTAATATTGTTGCTCGTTTTTGGTTTTTTTGTCAAACAAAAGTATGAGAAAAACTGGAAAATATTAAAATCGCCTATATCAACCCTAATCATTGTCTGGTTTCTGTATTTGATATTCCAGGTGGCTAACCCTACAACCGAAGCTCGAATGGCCTGGGTGTATACTGTTAGAGGGTTTGCAGGCGTTACGCTTACCTATTTTATCTTTACCTACTACATACGGACAGTTGACTTTTTACGAATAATATTCAAGGTTTGGATGCTGCTCTCAGTGTTTGCTGCGATATATGCACTAAAACAAGAATACATAGGCTTTTTCCAGTTTGAGCAGGATGAATTAAACGATCCACTTGTTGCCCAATTACTATTTATCAATGGAGTTTGGCGCAAGTTTTCTATATTTTCTGACCCTGTTGCTTTTGCCTACAATATGGTAATAAGCAGCATTTTCTGCATTTGTATGCTAAGGGCGCCTGTTTCCCGCAAAGCGAAATTTATATATGGCGCTATCGCAGCCCTTTGCATTACAACCATGCTTTATTCTGGAACACGTGGGGCATTCGTTCTCATCCCTTCAGCAATGGTATTGTATGTAATTATGCACATTAATAAAAAGACCCTGGTGTTTGCATCTGTTGGAACTTTGTTATTTCTGGCACTAATTAACATGCCAACATCCAATGTTACCTTGTATCGTTTCCAATCGGCATTTAAGCCTTCTGATGATGCCTCCTTTAATGTTAGGAAGAAAAATCAAAAGATGATTCAACCCTATATCCAAACCCATCCACTTGGAGGTGGTTTAGGCGCTACCGGAGTTTGGGGAGTACGTTTTGCACCACATTCCTTTTTAGCACAATTTCCTCCAGATAGTGGTTTTGTTCGCGTTGCTGTAGAGCTGGGCAGCATTGGCCTATTAATTTTTTGCACACTCATGTTTACCATTCTGCGGCAAGGAATTAGGAACTATTACCAAATAAAAGACCCTGAACTGAAAATATATTGCTTGGCAATGACGCTGGTAATCTTTGCCCTAAATATTGGAAACTACCCCCAGGAAGCGCTGGTACAGTTTCCAACTAACATCTACTTTTACCTATTTGTAGCAATAATTAATATTACATTGCGGATTGATAAGGAGAAAAATGATATTTTGCCTCCGGTAAAACCTAAATTATTAATAAGGTAGAGTTTAGAAAATATGTCGGTAACAACCAAAATTAAATCTAACCCTGTTCTAAAAAAAATCGCACACCGGCTTCTAATCCCTAAAAATGAATACCGGCCGAGGCTATGGGTCAAACTGTTTCTTAACCCGTTTAAGCATACACGCGGTAAAGGCTCGCACATTCGCAGCAATACACGCATGGACCTATTGCCATTTAACGATTTTCAAATAGGCGATTTTTCAACAGTTGAAGAATTCTCAACAATTAACAATGGCGTTGGCGATGTCATTATTGGCTCCAATACGATAATCGGGATCGGCAATGTAATAATTGGCCCGGTTGTTATCGGAGATAACGTGATGTTAGCTCAAAACATTGTTATTTCAGGACTAAACCACGGTTATGAAGACATCACTGTATCTCCCAGCAAACAGAAAGTAGTAACTAAACCAATTTCCATCGCAAATGACGTTTGGATTGGCGCTAATAGTGTAATCACCGCAGGTGTAACTATAGGCAAGCACGTGGTAATTGGCGCAGGAAGCGTTGTTACTAAAAGTATTCCAGACTATTCTGTAGCGGTAGGCAATCCCGCGAAAATTGTAAAGAAATATAATTTCGGATCAAATACCTGGGAGAAGGTGTAGTATGGCTTTAAAAAATCATCATATTTTTATACTGGGTACAGCCAAATTCGATGGCCCTTACGAATCAACCAGCTATACAATTGCCAAATATCTGTCTAAGGATAACTATGTATATTATATCGAAAACCCATATACATGGAAAGATTATTTTAAACAAAAGGGCTCAGCCGAATTCGAAAAAAGAAAATCATCCTTTTCAAAAACATCGAATGGATTAATAGATACGGAAGCTCCCAATCTTAAAGTTGTTATTACGCCACCACTTTTATCAATAAATTTTATTCCCGAAGGATTTATTTATAGGCAGCTTTTAAAAATTAATGAATCTATTATTGCCGGCCGAATCGAGCAGATAAAAAAACTTAAACAGATTAGGGACTTTATTTTCATTAACTCCTTTAACTTTCATTATCCAGGAATTGCAAGCTTGGTTAAGCCAAAATTGGCTGTTTACCATTGTGTAGACCCACTAATTATTCCTTTTGACATGAAACATGGGCTTACCTCAGAACCACAGCTAGTTAAAGAAAGTGATGTGGTTATCTGTACTAGCAGGCAGCTCTATAATGAGAAAAAAGCTATAAATAAGAATACCTTTTTCATTCCCAATGCAGCAGATATTAGCCATAGTGCAAAAGCGTTGGAAGAAAACCTTGCTGTACACCCCAAGATTGGAAGCATAAAAAAACCTGTTATCGGATATTTTGGAAACATAGAGAGGCGGATGGATTTTCCGCTTATTAAAGAGGCCGCTGAAAAAAACCCGGAAAAAAGTTTTGTTTTCGTTGGCCCCTTGTCTGAAGAATTTATCCCCGAATGGTTCTTCAACACACCCAATATTCACCTGATTGGCCGCCAGCCGTACGATCAAATGCCTCAAATTATAAAAGGCTTTGATGTGGCAATAATCCCCTTCAAAAAAGATGATGTAAGCAGTACGATATTTCCCTTGAAGCTGTTTGAGTATCTGGGAGCAGGAAAGCCTGTGGTAGCAACCAATTTCAATTTAGATCTGGAAGAGTTCACCAAAGATACCGTAAGCTTCAGTGAGAACGCAGAAAGCTTTTCCAACTTACTTAATTACGAACTTGAAAACAATTCGCTGGAAAAAGTTAATAAAAGGCTTAACATCGCCCAGGAAAACACATGGAATAACCGTGCGTGCGACTTTTCCAACGTTTTATTAGAAAATCTTTCCAAGTAACCAATCCTATTTTTTACAGATAAACGAAACCAGGATGAGCATTAAAGTTCTATTTGATCATCAAAAATTCAGTACACAAAAGTACGGGGGCATTAGCAGGTATTTTGCAAATATTATTCACACCATAAAGCAGTCGCCAGATTATGATTACAGTTTAGGGGTTTTAACCTGTAACAACCATTATATAAAAGGCGAGAAACTTGCATTGCAAGGATTGGGAAATGTTCTTTCAGCTCCTACAAGAGCTTATAAAATCAATCAGCTTTATAGTAAACGGCTTATAGAACAAAACAATTACGATGTTTTACATCCCACCTATTATGACCCATACTTTTTAGAAAAGGCAAGAAAGCCCATTGTCATAACAATACATGATATGACTTACGAGCGCTTACCCGAATATTTTTGGGCTCTTGATCCTTTGACCTATCAAAAACGATTAAATATCGAAAGGGCAGACAAAATAATCGCCATCTCAGAGACTACCAAGGCTGACCTTATCAAATATTCTAATGTAGACCCTTCAAAAATCTCAATTGTATATCATGGAATCGATTTTGATACTACCCTCGACACCACTCCCGTAAAAAACTTGCCCGGTAATTACATACTTTTCGTAGGAGACAGAAGTGGATATAAAAATTTTTACCTTTTCTTAAATGCATTTAAACAAATCTCATCAAAATACAAAGAAATCAATGTCGTTTTAACCGGTGGCGGCAATCTGGGAATCGCTGATATTGAGTTCATTAAACGTTTGAATCTTGAAAAGAGAGTTATGCACGTAAATGCAACCGACGAAGAATTAAATTTTTTGTATCAAAATGCAATTACTTTCGTATACCCCTCACTCCATGAGGGCTTCGGGTTACCAATACTAGAAGCTTTTATGGCGAAATGTAGTGTAATATTAAGCGATACGGATTGTTTTAGGGAGATTGGGTCTGATGCGGCGGTATATTTTAATCCATATCAGATTGATGATTTAGTTGCAACATTAGAAAAGGTAATAAACGATAGCGGGCTGAGAAGTCTACTGGTTGAAAATGGGCTAAAGAGATTAAAAGATTTCCCCATTAAGAAATCAATGGATGAAACGTTGGCTATCTACAAATCACTTTTGTAATTAGCAGTAGAATAAAGAATAACGATGCTTTTTAATTCGATTGATTTTGTATTTTTCTATTTATTAGTTACTGTATTATTCTTTACTCTCCCTCACAAATTTCGGTGGGTCCTTTTATTGACTGCGAGCTGCTATTTTTATATGGCATTCGTACCAGTCTATATCTTGATACTGGGCTTTACTATTGTTATAGACTATTTAGCAGGAATTTATATTGAGAAGGCCACCGGAAAAAGGAGGAAGGCACTACTAATTGTAAGCTTAGCAGCGAACATTGGAGTGCTAGCCGTCTTTAAGTACTTCAATTTCATTAATGAAAACATTACGCTTCTGCTGGAAAATTTTGGCAAAAGTAACCCAATCCCATATCTGAGCATTTTGCTGCCTATTGGGCTTTCATTCCATACATTTCAGGCCATGAGCTACACCATCGAAGTGTATAGAGGCAATCAAAAAGCAGAAAGACATTTCGGCATTTACAGCTTGTACGTAATGTTTTACCCTCAGCTTGTTGCCGGCCCTATTGAAAGGCCTCAAAATATTCTTCATCAAATGCATATTCATCATAAATTTAGTTACGATAATATGATAGCAGGCCTAAAGCAAATGCTTTGGGGATTTGTGAAGAAATTGGTGGTTGCAGACCGCCTTTCAATTTATGTCGATTCAATTTATAATAATCCAGACCTTCACAATGGGTCATCAGTAGCACTCGCATCTGCTTTTTTCGCCATTCAAATTTATTGTGACTTTTCGGCTTATTCAGATATTGCAATTGGAAGCGCAAGAACTATGGGTTTTGACTTAATGACAAACTTCAAAAGGCCCTATTTTTCTAAATCAATTCAGGAGTTCTGGAGTAAGTGGCACATATCGCTATCTACTTGGTTCCGCGATTATGTATATATCCCTTTAGGCGGAAGCAGAACCTCTAGATACAAATGGTATTTCAACCTTTTTGTTGTTTTTATGGTTAGCGGTATCTGGCATGGCGCAAATTATACATTTATAGTTTGGGGTGCTCTACATGCCGTTTATCAGGTAATTGGAATTATTGTAAAGCCTTCTCTGGCCTCTTTTGAGGAAAAGTATAGCCTCAGGAATAGCGGAATTCTTAAAGCTGTTAAAACTGTTTTTATATTTTGTATCGTAACTTTTGCATGGATATTTTTCCGAGCAAGTTCAATAAATGATGCCCTCATCTTAATTGGCAACTTAAAAACATTTGGCGCACAACCTTTCCTGGGAAATGGAATAAACCATTTCTCTCACTGTATTCTGGCTGTTGTAATATTGTTTACTGTTGAATATTTTATGGAATTCAAGCCAAATGTTAGCCTTTTTAGTAATCAATTAACCTGGGTAAGATGGGCTTCTGTGATCACTGCAATATTCATTATTTTAATATTCGGAGTCTTTAATGGGGGGCAATTTATATATTTTCAATTTTAAGAAATGGTGAAATCTAAACAACTATCTAAGTTTCTAAAAAGCGTTATTATCTTCTGCCTACTATTCGTAGTAATGGATAGAATCATAGGCACCTTGCTCAAAACATTATACACTAGCTTAAAAAAAGGCCAGTTTGCACAAACCACATATTCTATAGACAGCACCTCCAATAAGGATATACTAGTATTTGGCAGTTCAAGAGCAATTCGCCACTACTCTCCCTCTATCCTTTCTAACTCGTTAAACCTTAAATGCTACAATGTAGGGCGTGACGGTGAGTTCATACCGTATTATACAGCTGTTCAAGACGTTATTTTAAGGAAAAATAAGCCTAAAGTAATTATCTTGGATGCCAACGTATGGGAATTTGCGCCGAACAACGAGAAGTATGAAAAGCTTTCGATCCTTTTACCCTATGTCCCCCAGCATCCGGAACTTAAAAAATATGTTAAAGAAATAAGCCAATGGGAAAGCCTAAAACTGAATAGCCTTACTTATCTATTCAATTCAACATTATTTATCTCTTTGCATGATTTTATGCTTCCCAACAGCATCGCCAAAGATGATAACGGCTATATGCCCCTGGAACGAACTCTAACAAAAGCAGAGTTTGAAGATTGGAAGGCGAGAAAACTTGTTTACGATCAAAAACGCACCAAGTCCAAAATTCAAATTGACCAAAAAGCTGTAAGCTATTACCGGCAATTCCTCGACAAAGCCCGAAATATGGGAATCAAAACCTTTGTTATTATTTCACCAACAGTATTACAAGAGCCCAACACTAAAGAAAAGCTACTTATTGAATCTATTGCAAAAGAATATTCGAACGTGACATTCCTTGATTACTCGAATAATCAAAAATTTAATAACAAATACGAGAAATTTGCCGATGTATTTCACCTAAATAAAGCTGGATCTTCAGAGTTCAGCAGAGACTTGGTTAACAAGATTAATTTATAAAAAGTAGATTTATAAAGTGCCCTATAAATAATAAGGCCGGCCAAAACTTGGCCGGCCTTATATATTTATGACGGTAGCATCCATGCTTCCTATTACGCTAATATCCCCTCTTTCTTATCTGACAGTACATCACACCATATAAACTTATCGGTCATTACACCACGTGGGTGCTCACTTCCTATACGGAAAGCCATCCAGTTTTTGGGCCCATAAACAACATTCTTTTTCGGGCTCAAATAAGCCGCCCACCATGCAAAGGTGCTATTAGATATAATGGCAATATCAGCGTGTTGTATGATCTGAAAGTCAGTTATCTCATCGTTATTTGAAAAGATGAAATTAGGCCTCTGAGGAAAGTATGCTTTAACATAATCAAGGTCATCACTAACAAAAATTACTTTATAGCTATCCAGATCTTTAATAGTATTAAGCCGCTCCACAAAGTACTCACCCGGCAATGAAATATCTCGCTTCCCATACTTCAAATAGTCGGTACGGCGAATATGTACTACTATAGTTTTATTGTTGTTAAATAATTCACCAAACTTCTCATTAAAGCTGTCAACATAGCGTTGCCTGATTTTCAAACTTAAGCCTCCCTCTATTTGTTTAAGGTACCAGTCAGATTGAAAATATCCATAAATCATCGAAAAATCCTCAAACTTACGTTCTCGCGGAAAAACGAAATTCTCGATAAAGACTTCTTTGAACTTAATCACTTTAGGAATGCACCTTGTAATTACGCTATAAAGTTTAGAACCTAATGTTAAGTTATCGTAGGTTCCCAAATCAAAATACTTCGTTAAGTAAGCATGGTGAGGATTAGGAAAAAAGTAAATTTTACTCCTATCTTTCGATTTAAGATACTTTAGGTAGGTATATTGAAACAACTGATTACCTAGCCTCCCCTTGAAATAAACCCCTATCATAATTACTTCTTTAAAATGTATCTATTAATGAACTCCGGATAGAACTTATAAGCATAAACGAATGCATTCAGAGCATTTACCTTCAGCTCCCTCCACAAAATAACCTGGGCAATAACAAACCCAACTACATTAGAAATCAATGTGGCGTATGCCGCACCTATAACTCCGTATTTCCTGATGAAAATATAGTTTAGCCCCAGAATTACACAAGTGTTAAAAATAACAATAAGAAAAGTAGTCCGTGTTTTACCAATTGAATCAAGGATAACACCTACCTGACGTCCAAATGGGCCGAATATGCAATACAATAAAGTAATATTTAATATAGGAACTGTATCAGCATACTTGTCACCGGCTATTAAATCAATAATCAAACTGTTGAAAAAATATAGAAAAATGATAGCGGGAATAACCATTGCCAGAATGGTGCCCACAGATTTCTCATATAAGTATTTAACTGCACCCTTCCCTTCTGTCTCTATTCTTTTAGCACTTTGAGGAAATACAATTGTAGCGATTGCATTCGTGGGTATATCAATGAGGTTACCAATACGCACTGCAATGTTAAATGCACCTGAAGCAGCCGGCGATATCATGCCAGCAAGCATCCACTGATCTATAGTACCCGATAATATTGAGCTAACAGTAGTTGCAAATGCATACTTTCCATAGTTGAAAATACGCATTGCCCAGCCTTTGCTAAATGAATAGGAAAACTGCAAAAAATCTCTCACATAAAACCATGCAATCAAACTACCTATAGCTACGGCAAACATCTGGACATAAACTAACGACATCAGGTTGGTTGAAATGTGAAAGGAAAAGTTAATAAGTAAAAAGACACAAAGTATTGACTGTCTTACTAAACCGCTCACAAACACCCCTGTATATTTAAAATTTGCTTGCTCAATACAATTAAATTGGGTTAAAGCACCGGAAAAAAGAAACACAATATTGTACCAATGAAACATTTGCTCTAGTTCGGGTGCCTTAAGGAGCCTTGCCAGATGGCCTGCAAAAAGAAAGTTAATTACTATACAGGCAAAGGTTATAGTGCCGCTTATGGTAACTGCAGCAGACATTATTTGAGAATGCTCACCCTTATCTGATGAACCAGACATAAACTTGATAAGGGCACTGGAAATTAATCCGTTGCGCACAATTTCAAAGATTGAAACAGTCTGTAAATACAATCCCCAAACACCATAATCGTTTTTACTAAGCAACCTTACCAGGATAAAAAAGGTGGTAAGGTTAATAATCGTCCCGGAAAAATTTTGGAGGATATTTATTATTCCTGATTTAAGCCAGTACTGGTCTTTAGTACTCATTTGGTGCCGCTACTGTGTTAGTTTGTAAATTATTATCAGCCATAAAATTTTTCTGCACATAATCTTTTACTTCTTCATCAGTTTTGGCATGTAAGATCTTAGCTCCCGAAAATTGAGGATATAGCTTTTGATAGCAATTAAAATAATGCTCGGGGCCCTTTTTAGAAAGAATGATGTTAGTGCCACCAAAATAGCTTGCTAGTGTAGCTGTTCCCCCGTGAATTGACAGGAAATTGCTGGCGTTTGCGTAAACCATTAGTTGAAGGTGATTGAAGTTACGCACATTTGCCTTGTTCTCTTTAAACAGATTTTCCATTAAAAGAATATCTGGATGCTCAGTTGCCAACCATTCAAATTCGTCCATATCATAAATATCACTATTGTCCATAGTAATATTTTGTGGGCGGGGACGGTTATAGATAATCGTGTATTTATCTTTCAGGTTTTCAATAATGAACTTAAGCAAAGGGATGCTAAAGTAGCTGATCGGCGGACCATCCCATTCCATATTATAACGGTTTGCTATAATTAGTATAGGTTTATCATATACATAAATATCATTAGAATACTTTTCCTTAAGTGGGACTGGTTCCCATTTACTCATATCATAGTCATGGCTATATAGTATTCTCGGAATCTCAAAACTGTAATTGCCCTCATTGGTACGCGTATCATAATATTCTTCATGATCATCCGAAAAAAAGTATAGCTCCTTAGTGTACTTCGATGATTGGGTTTTTTTAAGAGTGCCATTCTTATAATGCCAATAGGCAAATGGAAGTGCGAATTGTAACTCTGGAGCAAACTCGCCATGGAAAGAGACTGTTTTGTATTTTTTTTTAAGGACATAGTCCTTTAAGATATACTTCAATTGCCGTACTTGGCAGTGATAGGTATCCCTATAAAAATACTTTAACTCCTTAGGAATCTTGTTGCCATGCCTAAGCAAAACATATAAGCTTAGAAATTTATTTAAAAAAGCCTCGAACATGTAGGAAAGCGTATATATGTAGGTTGTATTTGTTAATGACGATTTCGTTTAAATAAATTCTTTTCTATACGAAATCAGAGCTACGATGGTTGTAAAAAATTCAAAATATTCCTATCGATACTTTAAAACTCTATCAAATGTAACCTAAGCAGGTATTTCTTGAGGCGACTGTGATGCTGCAACAGCATGCTGATTATACTCTGAACTTTTTTTGGCACTTACTCGATAAAACTTCATTTCGATATTTTTGTAAGTCCACTTTGAGATGAAGTATATTAAAAGGAAATTGAAAACAAATAAGTATGAATAATCAGCCGGGGAAAACTTCAAAATGCGTACGAAGAATACATTAAACAAACTCAAAATGAAAGCATGCGTCATATAGATCGAGTACGAGTATTGCCCGATGCTGTGAAGAAAAAAATACTTTTTAAAGCAAGAAGAAATATAACCACGTTCGAAAGAGAAAATCAATACCGAACCCAAAAATAGCACTTCATATATATATTGGTTTTCCCGAAGCATGTCTCCGATGCCCACAAATGAGAAAATAAGCAGTATTGAAAGCACTTCACCTATAGTAAACCAAATACTGTCAAAGTTAGCCCAAACATTCTTTCTGCTATGATAAATGCTATAACCTAATGCTCCTGTAAAGAATCCGATTATACCTCTTAAAAAACCATAATCATAACTATAAGTAAGCTTGAAATTACCATTAATAAAATATAAAGCCAACCAACCAATCAAAACTACCGAAAAATATAGCATTGACTTATGCTTGTTAATCTTTTGATTGTGGAGCACAAGCATTATGCCTCCGAACAAGAAATAAGAAATCATTTCAGCACTAATTGACCAACTTGGCATATTCCAGGAAACATCAACAATTGAAGGAAGCTTAACAGAATTAAACAAGAAGAGCGCAGACAAAAACGAAAAAAGATTATTGTCCTCATTATTCAGTTGATTAATATGTATATAATGAGATGCAAACTCTTTCGCTGTTTCGATAAAGAAAAAGGCAATAAGCATTACCAAATGCAGCGGGTATATTCTTAGAAATCGTTTTTTATAAAATTTTTTAAAATCCCCAATACTTGCGATGTCACTGTAATTATGGGCAATTACAAATCCACTAAGAACAAAAAAGAAGTCAACGAATACATCTGAGTTATTAAAGATCGCATTATTTATAACATTTGTGGCTGTAAACGTCGTCAGATGAAAGAAAACTACCATCAAGGCAAATAATCCCCTAAAAATGTCTAAAACCTCAAATCTTTCTTTCATAAAATAAACTCATCACGATAAAGCTAGGAAATGAACTGTAATAATACATAATTATTGATAAACTGCGAAGCAATAAGTGTCACCAATTTGAATCTAGCTCCCACTTAATACTAAGCTAACCATTAATTTATGTGTGTTAATAACAAACCCGATGCCATAGTTTAATCCAAAAACTACACATTTTGTATAGTAATACACACAACATGCCGAATAATTCCACTCTTGCCAAACAAACAAGAATCGATAAAGACGCCATAAACCGCTGCAATTCAAAAGTTTTCAATTTTATATCATAAAAACGGCGCTGTTATTGAAGAATCATTATCAAAACACACAATTTATTTAAACAATTAAAATTGATTTAAACATGAAAACAATACTTTTACTGGCAGCAGGATTCTTTGCAGGAACAGCTGCATTCTCTCAAACTTCAACAAGCGCCACTGGTTCGGGAACCAAATGGGGATTAAAAGTTGGAGTTAATTTACCTAAGTTTAGTTCACATGTGGAAGATGGGGAAAATCCTGAAACCAAAACCACAACTAATTTCCACGTAAGAGGCTATGCCGACCTTCCTTTAGGCAGTATGTTTTCTATTCAACCCGGAGTTGCACTTGAAGGTAAAGGTGGAAAATCCACTCTGGGCGATACAGATTTCGAAACCAATACGCTAAATATTGAAGTCCCTATAAATTTAGTTGGTAAAGTGCCACTGGGAACAACAGGTACGAGCTTGTATCTTGGGGCGGGCCCATACATAGCCTATGCTGTATCTGGTGAACATAAAATAGATGTTGAAGATGGCCCTGATACAAAAACAGACATTGAATTTGGGGATAAAGCAGGAGATGACCTAAAACCCCTGGACCTCGGTGTTAATTTTTTAGGCGGAATTCAACTGGGAGGTGGTTTTAATGTTGGAGCCCAATATGGACTTGGATTGAATGATTTACGGCCAACTGGGGAAGGAGGATCAGGCAAATTGACTAACCGAGTATTGTCATTTTCCTTAGGATATTCTTTCTAATTTTTTAACTTATCAACTAAATCCTGGCTTACCAGCCGGGATTTTTTATTTCCTTTTTTTACAGAGATTTTATTAGCCTTCAAAATATCTGGATTAAAATTAATCAAGCTGAATCTTAGTGAAGAAATAAAAGATTTTCCAGGCATTAAAGAGCCATCATCTTACATTCCAATACTGACAATTGCCTCCCTTTCTATTAACTAACAATGAATCAAGCTGAAAAGTTGGGGAGGAATGCAGCCTTTGCATTTTGGGTTTTGAATTATAGCGTGAGTCACTCCGATCACTTTCGCCTGGCCGGCGCAGCCTCGTTCTTTATTGAGATATTGTTTGTATCCATTGCGCTCAATAGGCCCTTACAGTCAGTTTTCTTAGACAAAAAGAACCAAAAGTCAAGGGCTTTGGCGAGGAGCTTTCGCATTGCCAGCCGCACGAGTGCCCTTGTCAATCCCACGGTGCCGCACTTGCTTCACCCTATATCGCTCATACCTCCGCTTTGCGATCCTGCTGATGCACCTTACCCTCAGTCCTATTGATAAGTACATTCTCTTCCAGACTCTTCATCAAGCGCAGGGCAACTAGTTCTGAAGAAGCCTCGTCCCTAACGATGAATTTTAGGATCTTTCACGGGATACTAAACAATTTAAGATAGATTTTAAGTTCTTAAACTGAATCAGGACTCGGAATTCATTTGGAAGAGAAGAAGATTGTTCTTAAAAAAGAATGTTAGTGTACACATAGATCCTACGAGCCAGCTTAAAATAAGCTAATAACCTGAAGAGGAAACAATACCATTGGAAAGAAAAGAGGATAATAGGGAAGAGCATATAAACAATAAAGCCTCGAATGCGAATGCAAACGAGGCTTGTTAATAAAGGGTGGCACCGACCTACTCTCCCACATGTTACTGCAGTACCATCGGCTCTGGCGGGCTTAACTTCTCTGTTCGGAATGGGAAGAGGTGGACACCGCCGATATAGGCACCTGAAGGCTTTTTTAGGCTCTTATTAGAAGCAAGAGTTAAGAATCAAGAGTCAAGACGTAATGCCTAACAGGCTTTGTCTTGTTTCTTGTATCTTTTTTCTTGTCTCTACTTTAACCTAAGACATATATTAGAAGAAGTAATAGAAAACAACAGCAATTATCTGCTCTAAGAAAGCTTCGGGTAATTAGTACTACTCGGCTATGCTGTTACCAGCTTTACACCTGTAGCCTATCAACGTGATA
>Ga0307408_100002336_pt1 | contig 13423 bp, 11 predicted proteins | sample 322Cmetagenome_FD_202116 | JGI IMG/M metagenome (GOLD analysis project Ga0307408, IMG submission 202116) | Maize rhizosphere microbial communities from greenhouse at UC Davis, California, United States - 322HYB-C-3 | ecosystem: Host-associated > Plants > Roots > Rhizosphere > Soil | place... | reverse complement strand
TCGTCGCCCGGCGCGAGGAGGAGGGTGAAGGGATCGTCGTCGGCGATATCGACAGCGAAGTCACCGCCGATGTGCGCCGCAAACTGCCGGCGCACGCCCATCGCCGCATCCGCTGATGGGGCGCAGCGGCGAGCTCATCCGAGGCGCGTCATCGAGATGACGATCGGCGTCGTCAGCGCGGACAGCGCCGTGGACGCGACGATCGACGATGAAACCGGCCCCTCGAGCGCACCGAACGCCTTGGCCATCAGGTAGACGTTCGCCCCGACCGGCAGCGCGGCCAGCAGCGTGACGGCCTGCGTGTCGACGGGACCGAGGCCGATGAGCCGGGCGCACGCGTAGATCGCCACCGGCATCGCGGCGAGCTTGATCGTCGACATCGCGAGGCTCTCGCGCCATCCGACGCGCACGCCGAATTGCTCGAGGCTCATCCCGAGCGCGATCAGCGACAGCGGCGCCGCCGCGTCGGACAGCAGCGAGATCGTTCGATCCACGACGGCAGGAAGCGCGAGGCCGGTGAAACCGAACGCGACGCCCAGCAGGATGCTCGCCACCACCGGGTTCAGCACGACGTCGCGCGCCGTGCGCGCGAGCGCGGCCATCGAAGGCGACCGGTGGCGCGCCCATTCGACCGAGACCGTGACGACGGTCCAGAGGACGAGCGAGTGGAACACGATGACGAGCGACACCGCGGGCAGCGCAGCCTCGCCGAGCGTCACGCGCGCCAGCGGCAGGCCGAGCAGCACCGTGTTGCCGAACACGCCGCCGACCGCGAAGACCGACGCGGCCGCACCGTCCTGGCCGAACGCCGCCTTGCCGAGCACGCGCGCCGCCGCGTAGATGGCGAGCGTGCCGCCGAAATAGGCGAGGAGCAGCCGGGCGTCGACCGGGGGAAGCGTCGAGAAGTCGCTCATCAGCCGGAACAGCAGCGACGGCACCGCCACGTTGAAGACGAAGCGCGCGAGCGCGTCGGAAAGCGTCCCGCGCCAGCCGCCGAAGCGCGCGAGCCCGTAGCCCAGCGCGACGAGCAGGAACAGCGGCGCGGTGAGGTCGAGAAGCTGGAGGAACGCCTGCATCGCTTGCCGCTCCCCGCCTCAGCCGAAACGAGGCCCGAGCAACGGCCGCGCGTCGCCCGGGGCGGGCGATCGCGCCGACACGCGGACCGTCGCGATCAATCGGGCCGCTCGCGCCGCGTCATCGGTTGCGGCGGCTCAACCGAGCGCCGCGTGACCGATCAGCGACAGGAACTCCTCGCGCGTCGCCTGCGATTCGCGGAACGTGCCGAGCACCGACGAGGTCACCATCACCGAGTTCTGCTTCTCCACGCCGCGCATCATCATGCACAGGTGGCGGGCTTCCATCATGACGCCGACGCCTTTGGCGCCGATCTGGTCCATGATCGCCTGCGACACCTGCTCGGTCAGCCGCTCCTGCAGCTGCAGCCGCCGCGCGAACATGTCGACCAGCCGCGCGAGCTTGGAGACGCCGAACACCTTTCCCGTCGGGATGTAGCCGATGTGGCAGCGGCCGTAGAACGGCAGCAGGTGGTGCTCGCAGAGGCTGTACACCTCGATGTTCTTGACGATCACCATGCTGTTGGTCGACTGCGTGAAGATCGCCTCGTTGATCAGCGCATCCATGTCGGCGCGGTAGCCCGACGTCAGGAAATTCCACGCTTCCGCGACGCGTCGCGGCGTTCGCGCGAGGCCTTCGCGATCCGGATCCTCGCCGATCGCGATCAGGAGCTCCCGCGTGAGCGCCTCGATCCTCGCCTTGTCCACGGCCATGTCGGCTCCCGCTCTAGTTGCGCGTGCGGACGATGACCGCCTTCACCTGCTTCAGGTCGATGGCGGCATCGAAGAATTCGCGGCCGGCGAGCTCGGACAGGTGCACGACGTTGGGCGTGACGTTCTTCACGACGCCGGTGAGCTCGTCGCTGGGTCCGAGCTTCAGCGTCACGCGCTTGCCCTTCTGCGCGACGAGCAGCTTCTCGATCGTATCGTCGGCGGCCACGTTCAGCGCCTGCGCGCCGGCGCGCTGCGCGAACGGCAAGGCGACGACGGTTCCGAAGGCGGCGACGAGCAGAAGGCGTGCACAGGGGGACACGGTCAAGGGACTCTCCCGGGGTCGATGCGGCCGTCCGCCGGCCGCGAAGCGGTCATTGTCCATCAATCGGGAAAAGCGCGACGCCGCGTCGCGCCGGCCGGCGAATGCAGGTAGCATCGGCGGCGCCATGGACTCGCTCCGCACGCCCGCTGCGATCGCGTCCCTCGTCGCGGCCAACGTCGCGCCGCTCGCGGGCATCCTGTTCCTCGGCTGGTCGCCCGCCAGCGTGCTCGTGCTCTATTTCGTCGACACGTTCCTGTCGCTCGGCGGCGTCCTCTTGCTCGTCGCCGCGCACGTGACGGGCAACGACGCCGGCAAGCGCTTCGCCGGGTGGAAGGACTGGGCCAAGGCGGTCATCGGCCTTGCGATCTTCGGCGCCATCATGGCTTTTCCGCTCGCCTTTCCGCTGGTCGTCGTGCTCGGCGAGGATCTCGGCATGAAGACGCTGGCCCACGACCGGGGGTTCCTGATCGGCCTCGGCTGGCAGATCCTGTTCGCGCTGCACGCGCTCGTGCGCCAGCACCGCGAGCTGACGCTGCGATCCGATGACGATCGCGTGCTCGCCCATCGCGCGCTGTTCCTGATCGCGCGCTGGGTCGTCATGTTCATGGGGACCGTGACCGGCCTCGTCGGCATGCTCGGTCCAGCGATCGGCGGTTTCGTCATGGTCGCGATCTACAGCGGCGCGTCCGTGTACTTCGAGCTCTTCCCCGATCGCGCGCAGCGGCTGCTGCGCGGGCGCGACGCCAAGCCGATCGTGTGGCAGGGCGACCTCGATGGACAAGCCGCGCGCGACCGGGCGACGCACGCGAAGAACGGAGGAGGGCAGCGATGAGCCGGTGGGTATGCGCACTGGGCATGGCCGCGTGCTTCGCCGCCGCGCACGCGGCGCGGGCGGAGGAGATCGGCGCCGTCGATACCGCGTTCAAGCTGATCGGGCCCGATCACAAGGTCGTCGTCGAGGCGTTCGACGACCCCGATGTCGAGGGGATCGCCTGCTACGTCTCGCGTGCCAAGACGGGCGGCATCAAGGGCGCGCTCGGCGTCGCCGAGGATCCGGCGCGCTTCTCGGTCGCCTGCCGCCAGGTCGGCGCGATCCGCTTCGCCAAAGCGCTGCCGCGCCAGGCGGAAGTGTTCAAGGAAGGCGCTTCGCTCGTCTGGAAGCACGTCCGTGTCGTACGGATCGTCGACGCGAAGCGCAACACGCTGACCTATCTCAGCTACTCGGACCGCCTGATCGACGGGTTTCCCGACAACGCGATCAGCGCCGTCGCCGTGCTGGACCAGAAGATCCCGTTGAAGTGAGCCCGTTCCGCGCGGCTCAGGCCGCGCGCGGCCTGGCCGATGCGTCCTTCGGACGCTGCGCGGCGAGCGTGTCGAGCGCCGCGCTGACGGCACGGTCGAACAGCGGCACCGGCTCGAGCAGGATCTCGGCGCGGCCGGCGGCGATTTCCCAGGCGAGCTCTTCGGGCGTGAACATGAACGCCTCGGCACGCGACCGGCTGGTGAAGATGTACTTGGTGCGAAGCGGACTCACCCACGTCAGGCGTGCATTCACGGGCGCGCCCGTGTCTCCCCTGATCGACAGCCACGTGCCCACCACCATCTCGCTCACGAAATCGTGGACGTTCGCATGCGTGATGCGCGGCCGTCCGCGCGCCGTGCCGGTCGCCTCTTCCGCCGCGGCGGGTTCGGGGCGTGGCGCAGCGGGATCGTCGGGCTTCGGCTTGATGGCGGCGACGTGCAACGGATACAGCGCCTCGAAGAACGACTTCGTGCGCTCCGGCGGCGCGCTGACCGCCGTGCAGCCTTTGCGCAGGCCCATGACGAGCGCCGGAATGAGCTTCGTCAGCCGCGCCTTCTGTGCGGTCCGCTCCTTGGCGAGGATGCTCCACAGCAGGTCGTCGAGCGTTCGGAGCGCCGCCGCGGCCTCGGCGCTATCGGAGCCGTGGTCGCGCCGCAAGAGCGTGAGGTAATCGGACCATACGGTCTCGATGAAGCCGCGAACCTCGAACGGCAGCTCGACGCCGGCGAGCCGGTCGCGCACCAGCGCGCGCACCTCGGCGCGATGCGATTCGCTGCGCTCCGCCGCGAGCGCGGCCTCGACGTCGTCCTTGACGGCCGTGTCGGTCGAGCGCCGTTCGGCATCGATGAACCGCTGCAATGCCTCGTCCGCCTCGACGAACACCTTGAGGTCGATCTCGAAGTGGCGGCAGACGTGCTCGACGACCTGTCCGGCCTCGCGTTCGAGCGCGATCTCGTAGGCGGCGTTCTGCGTGGCACCGACGGCCGCTTCGGCGAGGTCGTCGAGCAGCCGGCGGGCGGCATGACGCGGGTCGGAAAAGAACGTGCGATCGAGCAGCGCCGCCTTCAGCACCGGGACCTGCAGCTTGCCGAACACGCGACGCAGCGTTTCGGGAATCGACGGATCGCGGAAGATGTAATCGAACAAGAGCCCGATCACGTCCATCGTGATGCGATCGGCCGGATTGGCGATCTGTGCCGACACCGCGGCGCGGATGTGCGGAATGAGGTTCAGCGGCACCACTGCCGCGCCCCCGGCGGCCGCCGCCTGCGGCATCACCTTCGCGAGCTCCCCGGGAAGGTCGATGCGCTGCCAGTGACCGAGCGTGTTGAACAGCGGCGTCGACGAGCCCAGTGCCATCAGCGGATCGAGGTCGGGAAACAGCGCGTCGACTTCGGCGCTTCGTGCCGCGCTCGCCGGCACCTGGCGCTCGAGCGTCGCGAGGCCGTCGGCGAGCGCCCGGCCGGGAAATGCCGCGTGCGCGGCGTCCGCGGCCGGCGCCACGGACGAGGGAAGCATCAGCGCGACCGTTTCCGCCGCCTGGTCCACCGCGCCGGTGAAGTCGAACACGGAGGCGCCGGCGCCATCCGCGCCGAGCACGGGCACGACGACGTCGGTCGGCAGGCCCTGCGACGCGTCGTGCAGCATCTTCGAGAACGTCGGGATCAGGTCCTTGTCGTCGGCGGGGCGGAACTCGCTTCGTGCGCGGAGCGCGGCCTTGATCTCCGGCAGCACGCCGCGATCGGCGAGGAAGCGGTTCAGCGTGATGTAGACCTTGTTCGCGGCGGGCGTGAGATCGGCGACGACACGCTCCATGAACGGCCGCCAGACGCGCGGATTCGGATAGATCGCCCGCGCCGACAGGCCGATCGCATCGAGGATGTACGGCGGGGCGAACGGATTGTCGATGTCGCGCAGCCGCTCGCCGGGCAGCAGCGCATCGACGCGGAGGTCGAGCGCGTCGAGCTCGCGCCGCGTGATCCGTTCGAGGAACGCGGTCGCGGCGACGAGGGCCGCCTGCTTCTCCTGGTCGAACGCCGTCAGTACGCGCAGCGTCGACAGCGACGCGTCGAAGTCGGGACGCCGACCCTTGCGGCGCGAACCGGCCATCCGGCGCCGGTAGAGGTCGCTCAGCGCGGCCTCGAATCGCTGCACCCATGCACTGCGGTTCGTCTTGAACTCGTCGACGTCCTTGTCGGTCACGAAGGTGTTGCCCTCGAACAGGTCGCCGGAGAGCTCGATCGACGCGCGTCCGATGTCGACCAGCTTCTCGCGATACTGCTCGAAGCACTCGTCGAGCAGCGCGAGCGCCTTCGCACCGGTCGGCAGTGCGGGCGTCGTGTCGACGCCGGGAAGCGACGGCGGTTGCATGGGCCTATTGTAGGACTCGTCCTGCCTGTCGCGCACCGAAGGCATGCGCCGGCCGACCGCCCGCAGGCTCCGGCGAGCGTTTTCGTCGGCCGGCGTTCCCGCCGTGCCGACGACCTGTCGTCAGCCTGCGCCGGGAAGGATTAGGATACGACTTTTGCGCGGTTCGTTTGTCCAAACGGCGTCGAGTCACGCTGTTGCCTTCCCGATCGCATGACCCACGCCGCCGCCCCGTCCGCCCGCGCCGCCCCTGCGATTGCCGTCGTCGGTGGCGGCATCGTCGGCGCGGCCGCCGCTTACGTGCTGTGCAAGCGCGGTGCGCACGTGACGTTGATCGACCGCGCCGAGCCCGGCCGCGGCTGCAGCTACGGCAACGCGGGGGCGATCTCCCCGGGATCGGTCGCGCCGCTCGCCATGCCAGGCGTCGCGCTGCGCGCCCCGCGGCTGCTGCTGGATCGCGACGGACCGCTGTACCTGCCGCTCGCCTATCTGCCGCGCGCATTGCCGTGGCTCGTGCGCTTCGTCGCGGCGTCCCGGCCCGATCGCGTGCAGGCGATCGCCGCGCGGCTCGCGTCGCTGCACGTCCACGCCGTCGATCACCATCTCGCGCTGGCGCGCGAAGTCGGCGCGAGCGAGCTCGTGCTGCGGCGCGGCCATCTTCACGTCTATCCGGACGTCGCCGCGCGGGAGCGCGACGCGGACGCCTGGGCGTTGCGCGAGCAGCATGGCGTCGCGTTCGAGCGGGTCGATCGCGCCGGCATCGACGCGCTCGAGCCGCGCATCGCCGCGCGGTACGCGGCCGGCGTCTACCTGCCCGACCACGCGATGGTGAGCAATCCGTTCCGCTACGTGCAGCAGATCGTTCGCGCCTTCGTCGTACGCGGCGGCCGGCTCGCGCGGGACGAGGTCCGCGCGATCGAGCCGGATCTCGCGCGCGGCTGGTGCATCCATACGAGCGAGGGCCGCCAGAACGCCGATCACGTGATCGTGGCGGCAGGCATGCAGTCGGGTCCGCTGCTCGAGCCGCTGGGCGTGCGCCTGCCGCTCGAAAGCCAGCGTGGCTATCACGTCACGTTCCGAGGCACCGACGCTCCGTTGTCGCGTGTGGTCGTGCTCGCCGACCGGAAGGCGTTCGTGACGCCGATGGAAGGTGGCTTCCGCATCGCCGGGACGGTCGAGTTCGGCGGCCTCGGACGACCGGCCAATCCGCGTCGCTCCGCGCTCCTCGCGCGCTTCGCCCGCGAGGCGTTCGTCGACCTTGCCCCGGCCGCCGAGGAGCGGCACTGGATGGGGCACCGGCCGTGCACGCCCGATTCGCTGCCGCTGATCGGCCCGGTGGCCTCACGCAGGGGTCTTTGGCTCGCAACCGGCCACGGTCACCTCGGACTCACTGGCGCCGTCAACACGGCGCTCGCGCTCGCCGATGCGATCCTGGTCGGATCGCCGGCGCTCACGCCCGCGATCGCATAGCGGCTCGCGGTTCGTCCTGCCGCCGCGCGGGCGTAACCGCGTCAATCACGCTCGAGCAGCGCGAAGCGCGCAAGCAGCGCGAGCGCATCGTCGATCCGGATCGGCGTCGGCGGTGCGCCCGCGGCCAGCGCCGCCACCAGCGCACCGCGATCGCGCGTGCCGTCGCACAGCGTCAGGAGCTCGCGCGCCAGCGGATCGGCCACGCGGACGGTCTCGTGCCGCAGGTTGGTGACGACCTCCCGCCTGTTCGCCTGCCAGCGAGCGAACGCGAAGGCACGTGGACGGGCTGCCGCACTCGTGGCGGGCGTTGGCGGGTTCACGTGAAGCTCGGCGAAACCGGCGATCCAGGCATCGAGCAGGATCGCGTCGACCGCGCGTGCTCCGGGCTCGCTGCGCGAGCGCTCGAGCAGATCGCCGACCGGCATCGCCGCAGGCGCAGCCGCGACGAGGCGTTCGAGCATCGCGCGCAGCACCGCGCCGTCGGCCCCGGTAACGGACGGCAGCCGCGACTCGGCCGCCGCGCGCGACAGCGCCATCGACGCCGACACGTGCAGGCGCTTGAGCCGCGCCGTCGACAACGCGAGCTCGCCGATCGCTTCGCCGCGGCACAGGAGCGACTGGCGAAAACGGCGCATGCGGGCAAAGTCCAGGTACTGCTCGCGCGCGAGGCGGCCCTGGCTCGCGAGGAACTGGCGCATGCGGGCCGTCAGCCCCGCGCCGGCCATCATCGACGGCAGCGATTCGGCGATGTAGCCGAGCCCGTGGCGCGCCGCGTGTTCGACGAGCTCGTGGAACCAGACCGGATCGTTGGGCTGCGCCAGCGTGTCGTGGAACAGCGCGCTGTCCGGCTCGCCGGCGACGCGCTTGAACTCCGCCCGCACCGCGGCGTCCGCCGCGTCGCCGGTGGCCCCGGCATCACCGAGCAGGTCGGCCAGCTCGCGCGCCGCGCGAAGCCGTTCGCCGCGATCGTCGATCCGCGCCGTGTGCCAGTGCAATGCCTCCCAGACGCTGCGGCGCACGAAGCCGCCCGGGTAGGTGTTGTAACTGACGAACATCACACCGTTGGGCGTCAGCGCGCGCGCCGCGAGCGCGAGTAGCGCATCGCGGACCGGCGCCGCAACCCACGAGTAGATGCCGTGCGCGATGATGTAATCGAAGCGGCCGGCGTCGAACGCGGCGAGGTCCGCCACCTCGAACTCGACGTTGGCGAGGCCGAGCGCGTGCGCACCTTCGCGCGCGGCCGCGATGGCCGTGGGCGACACGTCGCAGCCGACGAATCGGCCGTCGCGCAGCGCGGCCGCCATCGGCAGCAGGTTGGAGCCATCGTTGCAGCCGACCTCGAGAACGCGCGCCGCGGCCGGCGGCGCCGGTTCGAAGCCGAACATCGTCACGACCGCGGCGATGTGATCGGGATGCGTGACCGGGTGCGACAGCGCGTCATACCGAAGCGCGTCGTATTTCTCCGCGAGCGCGGAAGGCGTGGTGGGATCTTGCATGGCGCGCGACGCAGCGAGCGTCGCGTCGAGGCGGAACGTGACGCGATTCTACGGTGCAACCGGCATGCGACGCGATTCGCGCCATCGAACCGCGCGGTTCACGGCATCACGGGCAGGACGATGCGCGCCACCAGCGGCAGGTGATCGCTCGCAACGCGCGCGAGCGGCGTCGCGTGGACGCGAAGCTCGCCGAGCAGCCTCGCGGGCTCGGTCCAGAGGCGGTCCAGCGCGAACACCGGCCGCCACGCCGGGAACGTCGGCGGCGCGGGCGTGCGGGTGAAATGGCGATGCAGCCAGCGCAGCGGCCGTCCCCACAAGTACCACTCGTTGACGTCGCCCGTGAGCACCGTCGGGAGCGGCGTCTCGCGCTCCAGCGCCGCGAGGAGCCGCTTGACCTGCTGACGCCTTTCGCTCGGCCGCAAGCCGAGGTGCGTGGCGATGACCCGGAGCGGGCCCTGCGGGACGCCGATCACCACGTCGACCGCGCCACGCGGCTCGTGGCCCTTCTGCGTCAGGTCGAGACGCGCCGATTCGGTGATCGGATAGCGCGACAGCACGGCGTTGCCGAAGTCGCAGCCGTCGCGCTTCAGCGTGAAGCCGTCCACGGCGTGGTAGCCGGTCTCGCGCACGAGCACCGCCAGCAGGTTCTCGGCCGACGCGCGGGATCCCACTTCCTGCAGCGCGATGATGTCGGCACGCGTTTCGCCGAGGACCTGGGCGATGCGCGCCGGGTGATAGCGGCGGTCGCGACCGACACCGCCGTGGACGTTCCACGTGGCGACGACGAGCGACCGCGTCGCGGCGTCAGCCGACATGCTCCGCGTTGGGCGTGATCGGCTCGGGGATCCGGCCGAGGCGCTTTTGCAGCGGCCAGAAGAACGCGAACGCGAGCGCCGCGACGCCGGCCAGCACCGCCGCCGTGTCGATACCCGGGTCGCGCACGACGGCAACCGCGCGATCGATGAACAGAGCCGTCAGCGCGATGCCCGGCGCCATGCCGAGCACGGTGCCGAGCAGGAAGTCGCGCCAGCCGATGTGCGAGGCGCCGGCCACGCTGTTGACGATCGAAAAGGGCGCCACGGGAAGCAGGCGGACCAGCGTCATCGCGAGCAGGCCCTTCCGCGCGAGTCGGCGCGACAGCGCGTTGAGGCGCGGCCCGGCAATCTGGCGCACGAGATCGCGCCCGAGCGCGCGTCCCAGCGCATAGGTCGTCGCCGCGCTCAGGAGCGCGCCTGCCAACGCGTAGACGCCGCCTTCGATCGGCCCGAACACCAGCACGGTGGCGGCGATCATCAACGTGACGGGCACGAGCACGACGCCGCCCAGCACGAACGCGGCGAGCGCCGCCACCACGGCAAGCGGGCTCGTTCCGAGTCCCTTGGATTCGGCCACGATGCGCCCGAGGTCGACCCACTCGCGCAGCGGCGAATAGCGCCACGCGAGCGCCGCGGCGCCGATCGCGAGCAGCGATCCGACCAGGATGAAGACGCGCGTGCGCGTGCCTTTGCGCGTCTCCGGCTCCGGCACGAGGTCGGCGACCAGCGCGTCGGCGTCGATCGGTTTCTCCGGGTCGAGGACCGTGTGGTCGGGAACGAGCGAGTCGAGCGTCGGATCGAGCGGCGGATCCATCGCCGCGAGCGTTCGCTCGCCCGGGCGATGCAGCGACTCGATCGCCGCGATCAGCCGGCCTTCGCGCCGATGCGCAGCGGCGATCGCGTCCGCCGGCATGCCCAGATGCTCGCCGAGCAGACGGTAGCGGAACGCGCGGATCGCCTCTTCGAGACGCGCTTGGCCACCCGACTCGAACGCGAGGTTGCATTCGGTATCGAGGCCCATCGACCGATCCGACAGGTTCGCCGAGCCGACGGTGACGAAGCGATCGTCGACGATCATCACCTTGCTGTGGACGTTGAGGCAGCCCTTGTCGTCGGCGAGCCACGCGAGCTTCGGGCAGAACAGCCGGTAGTGCGAGTGGCGGTCGGCGGCCTTCAGCATGCGATGCAGCCGCGCGCGCAGCACGCCCATCGTCGACACTTCGAGCCAGCCGCTCTGCGTCCCCGGCGACACGATCGCGATGTCGGGGCCGTCGGCTTCGTCGAGCCGCGCCTCGAACGCGCGCGCCACCGTGTTCGACGTGAAATACTGGTTTTCCGCGAAGATGTCGCGCCGTGCCGCGGCGATCGCGTCGACGTGCAGCTGGCGAATCTCGCCGGTGCCGGCGAGATCCTCGAAGCGCGGCTCGGTGCGCGATATCGCGACGGGCAGGTCCTCGACGTCGGCCTGGGCCGACGATGGCCAGCGTCCCGCCACGAACTGCGAAAGCGCCGCGCGCGGCCGCTTGCCTGTCGCACGCCGCCACCGTTCGCGCGCGAGCTCGCCGAGGGCACGCGCGCAGTCGCCTTCGACGACCGCGCCGACGTCGTGGAACGGGCCGTACGTCAGGCCGAACGGATTGCGCCGGCGCGGCTCCTCGCACTTGTGCTCGGAGGAGTCCCAGCGCGAGCGCGTGATGTCGAAGCCGCTGACGAACGCGACCGAGTCGTCGACGACGACGACCTTCTGGTGATGCGATCCGCCGGTGGGATGGCGCGCGTCGAGCCGGAACGAGAGGCGGCGGTGCGTGCGCCAGTCCATCTTGTAGAGCGGCATCCACTCGCGCTCCAGCATGTAGAGCATGGCGAAGTCCCACGACAGCACGTACGCGCGGAGCCCCTTGCGCTCGCGCACGAGCGCGTCGAGGAAATCGGCGAACTGTTCCGGCCAGCCGTCGTTCGCGCCTTCGGGCACGAGCCGCATGCGGCTGTCGACGTCCCAGCCGAGCACGAAGACCGAGTGCTGCGCTTCGCGCACGGCTTCGCGGACCGCGCGAAAGTAGTTCTCGCCGTCGACGAGGAAGGCGAGCCGTTTCGCGTGCTCGATACGCCAGCAGTTGCGCCCGGGCTCGAGGATCGGCGTCGACGGCTGGGCGGCGTCGATTCGGGGCGCTTCGGTGAGCGTGGCGACAGGCAAGGGGATCTCGCGACCTGCCCGCGGCGGGGCGTCAATGCGCGATTCTTACGGGGACGCCCCGATGCGTCTGTCGGTTCTTCGCCGAGCGCTGCGTCCGCTTCCTGCTCACGGTGGCGCTCGGTGCTAGCCGCGCCCCACGAACGGCATGTCGCGCGCCATGATCGTCATGAACTGCACGTTCGCGTCGAGCGGCAGGCTCGCCATGTAGACGACCGCCGACGCGACGTGCTGAACGTCCATCAGCGGCTCGACCGCGATCTGGCCGTTCGCCTGGGGAACGCCCTTCGCCATGCGGGCGGCCATTTCCGTCGCCGCGTTGCCGATGTCGATCTGCCCGCAGGCGATGTCGTGCTTGCGCCCGTCGAGCGACAGCGACTTGGTGAGACCGGTGATCGCGTGCTTGGTGGACGTATACGCCACCGAGTTCGGGCGCGGCGAATGGGCCGAGATCGAGCCGTTGTTCACGATGCGGCCCCCGCGCGGCGATTGCGACTTCATCGCCCGGTAGGCGGCCTGGGCGCACAGGAACGCGCCGTTGAGGTTCACCTCGACGACCTGGCGCCACTGATCGTAAGCGAGGTCCTCGATCGGCGCGCCGATCGACACGCCGGCGTTGTTGAAGAGGAAGTCGACGCGGCCGAACGAGGCCACCGTGCGTTCGAACAGCGCGGCGACCGAGGCGGGGTCGCTCACGTCGGTCGGGACGGCGAGCGCGCGATCGGCGCCGGCTTTCGCCGCGGCGAGCGTTTCCTTCAGCGGCTCGGCGCGCCGCCCGGCGGCGACGACCTTCCATCCCGCGCCGAGCAGGGCGATCGCGCTCGCCCGTCCGATGCCCGTTCCCGCTCCCGTCACTACCGCCACGCTGCCGCCCATTTCGCCTCCTCGTTCCGAGCGGCCATTGTAGTGGCCGGCCGCAGCGTTCCAAGGCACGCTGTGCAAGACAAAACCGCGGCGACGGGCAACGGCGGCCCGCGGCCGACGAACGCGCTTCGGGCGCTGCGACCGCTATGCTAACGTCATAAGCGGACGAGCGCTTGCCATGCACTGCCCGAACTGCCGCCACGACAACGTCGCCTCGACGCGCTTCTGCACGTCGTGCGGTGCCGTGCTCGTGGAGAGCACGCCGGACGGACGGCGTCGCCGCGTGTTGCGGCCGTGGGGGCTGCTGCGGTCGGCACCGCCGACCGTATCGCCGGCGATGCCCGAAATCGTGGCGGCGGCGCGCGGTGCGCGCGCGAGGCCCTGGTCACGCCGGCTCGATTTGCGCTTCGCCGCTGGCACCGCGGTCGTGGCACTGGCCGGGACGTTCCTGTATCCGTACGCGCGGGCGCTCGACGCCCCACGGATCGAGCACGTCGTTCCGGTCGAGCCGGTCGTGCTGACGACGACGTCGAGTCACGCGGTCCGAGAAACGGTGGTGGCCGCCCCCGCGCTCGTCGAGCCGGTCCGGCGGTCGTCGAGGACGCTCGTCACCGTCGTCCCGCGCGAATCGCCGCGCGAGGCCGCTCCGGGCGCGCGCGGCGCGCCACCGGCGCCCGACGTTGCGATGGCCGAACGGACGCCCGTGGCGGTGCAGGAGCCGGTGGTCGTCGCCCTGGCGCCGGCAGCCTCGCCGCCCCGCGATCGATGGCAGCCGCTGCGCGACGCACTGTCTCGCTGCGGTGCCCGC
>Ga0307408_100002335_pt1 | contig 13423 bp, 9 predicted proteins | sample 322Cmetagenome_FD_202116 | JGI IMG/M metagenome (GOLD analysis project Ga0307408, IMG submission 202116) | Maize rhizosphere microbial communities from greenhouse at UC Davis, California, United States - 322HYB-C-3 | ecosystem: Host-associated > Plants > Roots > Rhizosphere > Soil | place: USA... | reverse complement strand
TCTTCCTCGATAACAGTAAAAAGGGCGTTTAATTCAATGGCTGACTTCTTCAAATCATCATACCGGCCGATTTTGTGTATCAGGTTTCCTTTTAATAAGATCCCGGCCTGAGATAAGGGTTTCAGCACGCTACCTGGAAGCGGGCCATTGAGAGGCAATCCCGTCAAGCTTATTAGCTGGGTAAATGGGCCTATAAATGAAAAATCGTTTTCCATAATAAATCAATACTCGTTAAACTCCTGGTAATGAATGCCCGAAAAAACGTTCTTCCTTGTAGCGGAAAGTTCTTCGGCAACGGAAACAAGGCTGCCATTTTTTACCAGGCTTATAGCCTCCTGCATCATTCCATACAATAGCTGATCGCCTTCTACATGGGGGATTTTAGATCTTACAAAATCATAGGCTCCCGAAAGAACAGCACCAGGCCTAAGAGGCGAATGGAAATCAATAGCCTGCGCCGCGCAAAAAAGTTCTATTCCCAGAATATCTTCTACATTTTTAATCACTTGCAGGATTTTCCTTCCACTGATGGAGCCCATACTTACATGGTCCTCCTGGCCCAGCGAAGTTGGAATACTATCAGCACTTGCCGGAAAGCACAGTCCCTTATTTTCGCTGGCAAGCGCTGCCGAAGTGTATTGAAGTATCATGAAGCCAGAGTTTAAGCCTATTTCCTTCATAAGCAGTTTAGGTACTCCGGGCACGAGCCCTTCTAATGAAAGATAAATCCTGCGGTCGGAGATGTTGCCAAGCTCTGATGCCGCAAGGCAAGCATAGTCCAATGGCAGCGCTAAGGGCTGTCCGTGGAAATTACCGCCGCTTATGGTATGATCCCTACTAAATATTATCGGGTTATCTGTTACCGAGTTTAACTCGACCTGGAGCATTTCTTTAAGATGCAGCCAGGCATTCCATGAAGCACCATGAACCTGTGGAATGCAACGCAGAGAATACGGGTCTTGCACGCGGGTGCGATTTTCGTGGGACTTTACAATCTCGGAATCTTCCAATAGGTTCGAAATCACGTCGGCCACATATTGACTCCCTTTGTAGGGCCTTAGTTGGTGTAGTTCGGGGCTGAAAGGTTTTACCGAACCCAGCAAGCCTTCCAGCATCATTGCCGAGATAATAAGTGAATTGTTCAGCAGGTTATGGAACTTTTCGACCGCCACTACTGCATGTGCTGCAATGAATTGCGTTCCGTTAATCAGTGCAAGGCCTTCCTTTGGGCCAAGGATAATTGGCGGCAGGCCGAATTGGCTCAAAAGCTCAGCCGCGCCAATTTCTTCTCCTTTATATTTTACTTTTCCATAGCCTATTAAAGGCAAAAAAAGATGTGCAAGTGGAGCCAAATCGCCGGAAGCTCCTACAGAGCCCTGAATGGGCACCAGGGGAATAGCATCTGTTTCGATATGCCAGGCAATGCGCTGTAAGGTGGTTTCCTGTATACCTGAATAGCCTTGCGCCAGGGCATGCATTTTTAGAATAAGCATTAGCCGGGCTATTTCTGTGTCGGTATAGCTTCCTGTTCCAACGGCATGGCTTTTCAGGATATTTTCCTGAAGTTTGCGGGTATCTTCTGCAGAAATCATGGTGGAGCATAAAGGGCCAAAACCAGTATTTATTCCATATACTGCCGGCTTTGACACTGCAATAGCTTCTACGGCGTCACTGCTGAGCCTTATTTTTTCAAGAGTTCCCGGGCTTAAAATGCCTTTTATTTCCCCACGGCTAATTGCCAGCGCTTTGGCCACTGTGAGAATTTCTGCCCCGTAACTGAATTCTTTGTCCATTGAAATTATTGGTTAGGCCTTTTACAGAGGAAAAATGAGCTATTTATAACCTGGCTTTTTTGCAGAGCATTAAATGGAAGACATATATTAAGCTGAACTGTTTGAATAGAAAAGGAGGAATTTGAAATTTTTGTAATATCTAGTTAAGAAAGCAGGTGTTTGATAGCCTAATGTGGCCGAATCTAAAGACGCTTCGGACTGCACTTCGAGCCAAAAGTAAGCACTGCAAAAAGGACGCTAAGCTGATTTGCCACTCCGAGTAATAAACTTTTTGGGAAGAAAAAATATAGAGATGACAAACGCCCAATGGCTGGAAGTTGCAGGTGTTTACCGATACTTTTCGATCAGAATAAAAGATCAATAGATGTTTGAGCTCTTGATTAAATTTTTTAATTATGTATGATAAGCCTTATCATACATGAGATCAATCATTGTAGTATCACTCATTATTTTCTTAACAGCTTTTTCATTTCGGACAGACTTTTTAACTGAGCAAAAAAAGTATGAGCGGGTACGAGCTTCAATGAATGAAAAAGAGGCAATTATCCTAGAAAGACTTAACGATGCCGGATTAAATGTGGACAATTTTGATATTTTAATTGTTGCTTTCAAGGCCGAAAGAATGCTTGAAATTTATGCTAAAAACAAATCAGCAACTACTTATAAAAAACTAATAGTTTATGACATTTGCTCTTCATCCGGACAATTAGGACCCAAAAGGCAATCTGGTGATTATCAGGTGCCAGAAGGATTTTATTATATAGACCGTTTTAATCCAAACAGTAATTTCTATTTATCCTTAGGGTTAAATTATCCCAATCAATCAGACAGAATAAAAAGCAAGGCTGCTAGTCTTGGTGGTGACATTTTTATACATGGCTCTTGTGTAACCGTTGGTTGTATGCCAATGACAAATGATAAGATAAAGGAGATATATCTGTATGCTTTGTATGCAAGAAACAATGGGCAATCCAAAATCCCGGTGTATGTTTTTCCATTTCAAATGACTGATCGAAATTTTAAGGCTTATAAAGAAGCCTACAAGAGCAGTCCAGTATTAATTAACTTTTGGACTAACCTGAAACGAGGGTATGATCTGTTTACAAAGGACAAGAAACGGTTAACTATAGGATTTGAAAAAGATGGTGACTATAAATATTGACTACCTCTGTTTTCTCAGACTCTAAATAGGTAGCTTCTACATTGAATCCGTACACAATTAATGAGATGTTGAAACTAACTCAACAGGACGAGCTAAATATGAAGCAATTTAACACTCCCGCCTACTCCTTCAACAACCCAATATAAAAGTTAAAGGTATCTACCTCGAAATTCTCTGGCTTAATGCCTGGCAAATCCACAACAGAGAAGCTGCCCGTTTTAGGGTAAATAAAAGCATAATCGCCGCCTTTGCGCTTAACTCTTACAGGCATGTCAAAACCCTGCACATTGGCAATCCAACGGGCGTAGAATTTACCTTCGCTATAGCGCCATTCCAGAGTAGGAATGGTGGTATGGTTTAAATACTGTTCAAATACTTTGGAAAAATTCCTTTTTGCGTGTTCGCTGATGTAGCTGATAATCTGAGTAGATGTAACCGTTTGATGGTAGAACGCTGTATTTAACCCTCTTAAAATCTCCCTCCATTTTGTATCGTCGTTAATGATTACCCGGATCATGTTCAGGAGGTTACCGCCTTTAGGATACATATCGCCAGAACCGGATTTATTGACATTATAAGGCGCAATAATTGGCTTGTCATTTAAAATGCCCTTGCGGGTGCCGTGCACATATTCCTGTGCAGCTTGCTTGCCGTAATAGTACTCAATAAACAGCGATTCTGAATAGTTGGTAAAGCTTTCATGAATCCACATGTCGGCTAAGTCTTTAGAAGTGATGTTATTACCAAACCACTCGTGCCCACTTTCGTGCACTATAATGAAATCCCATTTTAGCCCCCAGCCAGTTTCAGAAAGGTCCCGACCTTTGTAGCCTGGCATGTATTTGTTTCCATAAGCAATGCCACTTTGATGCTCCATTCCCAAATGAGGCGTTTCAATCAGCTTATAGCCATCCGAGTAAAATGGATAAGGGCCGAACCAATATTCAAAAGCCTTCAGCATCCTTTTTACGTCATTGCCGAACTGTACCTCTGCCTTTTTAAGGTTCTGCGGTAATACCCAATAATCAAGCGATAGCTTTCCTTTTTCGCCCACAAGCGTATCCGAAAAATGCTTATAATCAGCAATATTTAGTGCCACACCATAATTATTAATTGGGTTTGAAATAAACCAATCAAACCGGGTATAGCCATCATTTAACTCTGTAACTTTTCTGAGCCTGCCATTAGAAACGTCCTTCAAGCCATTGGGCACAGCCACGCTTAAAAGCATGCTGTCTACCTCATCTGACTGGTGGTCTTTATTCGGCCACCATATACTTGCGCCTATTTCCTGGCAGGCTGTAGCGACCCAAGGCTTGCCATTACCGTCGTCGGCAAAAACAAAACCGCCATCCCATGGAGCCATTTTTGCAACAGTTGGATTTCCTGAATAATAAACGGTAAACTCTTCAGATGCTCCCTTTTTTATCACCTCGGGGAAATCAATAAATACGGCATTATACTCGCGTTTAAAAGGAAGCGGCTTGCCATGAAACTCTACCTTTTCCACTTTAAGGTTATCAAACAAATCAAACTGAAGCTGGCTGAAATCTGTAGTCGCTGTAAATCTGAAAAGATTAGAGCCGCTTATAAATTTGTTGCTGATATCTACCTTAACATCAAGGTGGTAATACCTGATATCGTAACACGACCGCAAAGGCGATAAATATCCCCTCAAAGTATCAGCCCGGGTAAATTTTTCTGTACCATGAAACAGCTGCGCATGCACCCTGAAAGGAAACACATTTAAACAAGCTGCCATAAAAAGAATGCTTAATAACCGCATCATTCCGAACCTCAATTTTTATCTGCCTCCCGGTGGGCAGTGCTGTTTTAAATAAATGGTAAACAGGTTTGACAAATGCGCCGTAGTGCCCTCCCCTTCAGAAATAGAATGCGAGCGGTTAGGGTATGACATTAAAGTAAACTGCTTATTGTACTTTACTAACTCATTTATAAGCAATTCGGCATTTTGATAGTGAACATTGTCATCTCCAGTGCCATGAATATAGAGCAAATTCCCTTTTAGATTTTTTGCATAAGTAACAGGCGAACCTTTCAAATAGGGTTCTTTGTCATCCGTAGGATTACCCATATAACGTTCCTGGTAAATATTGTCGTAGGTTAACTGGTTGCCTACTGCGGCTATGGCAATACCTGTCTGGTAAATTTCAGGATATTGAAACAGAAGGTTTAAGGTGGAAGATCCGCCGCCGCTCCAGCCCCAAACTGCTACCCGCGTAGAATCAACAAACTGCCACTTCAATATTTCTTTTGCAGCCATTGCCTGGTCTCTTACATTTAGCGTACCTATATTTTTGTAAATGAATTTACGCCATGTTCTTCCTTTTGGTGCAGGCGCTCCCCTATTTTCGAGGGAAATATAGATGTAGCCGTCGTCGGCCATACTTCCCTTGTACAGGCGGTTCCTGCCAGTTCCATAAACATCTCGCACGGTTTGGCTGGCAGGCTCGCCATATACATAAAAAACTACGGGGTACTTTTTCGATGCGTCAAAGTTGGAAGGCTTAACCATCCAGCCATCCAATTCAATATCATCGGCAGTTTTAATCTTAATGAATTCAACTTTTGTTGCCTGCACATTGGGCTTTTGCAGCTCGCCGCTTAAGGTTTTATGCGCAGGCAAGCTTACCATTTCTGTCCCCATTGGGGTTGAGCTGTTCGTAAAACGATGAATGGCAAGCTTTCCGCCAGGCGCAATATCATAGGCGTGAGTACCTTGTTGCGCTTGTGGCGAAATTCGTTCTGGCTTGCCGCTTCCGCTCAACTTGATGCGATACAAGTACGCTTGAGTTGCATTATCCGGCGAAGCCGTATAGTAGGCATATCCATTTTCCGCATCAATCAGATCCAGGCTGATCACGTCAAAGTTTCCCTTTGTAATCAGCGTTTCTTTACCCTTCGTATCAACCTTATACAAATGCCTCCAGCCATCTTTCTCGCTTACCCAAATAAATTCTTTGCCGTTATTTATCCAATCCCAGCCGGTTGGGTCTTCGCTGAAACGGGCTTTAATATCAATCCAGGCATCATCTTTTTCAGAGTAAATTATTCGGCTTATGCCAGTGGAAACATTGCAGAGCATCAGCTTGCTTTCGTTCTGCTTTCTGTTTAGTTGTTGTAGTATAATTTCGGTAGCATTGGGCGACCACTCCATTCGCGGAATATAATGCTGGACCGAGTCACCGGGTATTTGCATTGGTTTGATAGAGCCTGAAGAAACATCTACCACAGCAATTTTGCAGGCGCTTGGATCTTGCCCAGCCTTTGGATATTCAACCGGGATGTTAAATGAGTAGGCGGAATCGGTGGTATTCAGCATCAGGTAGTTCCTGATTTTTCGGGCGTCTATTTGCCAGAAGGCGATCTTCTTTCCATCCGGCGACCAGCGAAAGCCATCGCGACAATCAAATTCTTCTTCATACGCCCAGTCAAAGGTGCCGTTGATCAGCCTTTCGTTTCCATCAAAAGTCAGCTGCTTAACTTTTCCACTTTCCAGATCTTCCATAAAAAGGTTATGCTGAAACACATAAGCCAGTTGCGAGCCGTCTGGAGAAAACTTGGCAAACATCAGCGAAGCTTCGGGCAAGCCCTTTCCTGCCTTCGTCAGTTTTTTTGTTTTAAGGTTAAACACCCAGTAATCACCTCTGGTATCGTAGCGCCATACCCGGCGAGTGTTGGTGTTAATCAGCAATTTGGATTGATCATCCGAAAAACTAAACCTCCGTATTGCCAAAGGCGAAACTGCGCCTGCCGGAGTTAATTCCTGCTTGCTTATAATTATCTTCTTATTTGTGGGCTGATAAAGATCCTGAAGGAGCACTTCATTATTCTCAATTTGATATATGCCCCGGTTGTCTTTGCTCCATTGTGTTTTCTGCCCGAACTGGGCAAAAGCTGAAAACGCAAGAATACATTGCAAGAACAAGATGATGACTGTAAACTTTATTTTCTGGGCAAGCCTCATAGCGATTGCGTTTAGTTTGCTACTGATATCTTTTATCCGCATACTAACAGTTCATGTGCCATTTGTGATTTATCTTTTCGTTCTTTAATAAAGCCAGTAACGCAGGGCCCGGGTCCACTGCTGGATTGAAGATTTGCGTTACCAAAAGTGTAGCAAGGATGGAAACGCATTCCGTAAAAACTGGATCTTTCAACCCCTTCTTTAGCAATGATATAGATGACACTAGCTGTATATTTACTACTCGGCGACATGTTCGTTTTGTGTTTTATAAAATAAAAGCAATTGCAAAGATATCAGCTACCAGATTTTCACTCTTTAAAACCGTATTTTATCTTATTGGAGATATCCGGGTTTCTTTTAATCTGATTTTCTTATTTTCAATTTCGCATACAAAACCACAGTTCAGATAATCATTAAGTACATGTTCAACAAAGAGATTTACGTTAAAAGAAGGGAAAAATTAAAAGCAACAGTTCAATCTGGCGTTCTGCTGTTTCTGGGCAATGATGAGAGTCCTATGAATTATAAGGATAACACTTACCACTTCAGGCAGGACAGTACCTTTCTATATTATTTTGGCATCAGCACGCCGGGGCTCGCAGCGCTTATCGACCTTGATGAAAATACTGAACTGATTTTCGGCGACGAAATGACTGTGGATGATATAGTTTGGATGGGCAGGTTGGAAACGCTGGCGGAAAAAGCATCCAAAACCGGTATCAGCCGGATTTACCCATCCAATAAACTGGCGGAATTTCTTCAAAAAGCCCAGCTTAGCAAAAGGACAATACATTTTCTTCCACCCTACCGGGCTGAAAACAAGCTTAGGCTTTTCCATTTACTGGGAATAGATATTTCCCAAACAAAGGAATTGGCTTCGGTAGAATTTATTAAAGCCGTTGTTGCCCAGCGTTCTATTAAATCAAGCGAAGAAGTTGAGGAAATAGAAAAGGCGGTTGACATTTCGGTAGGGATGCAAAAATTAGCGATGCATATTTCCAAACCGGGCATGGCCGAGTACGAGATTGCTGCTGCTATTCATCAAATTGCCCTTGGTTGCGGCGGAAACCTGGCTTACCCCATTATTTTTACCAGGCATGGCGAAATCCTGCACAATCACAATCAAAATAATATTATCAAAGAAGGAGACCTTATCCTTAATGATTCGGGAGCTGAAACAGCGATGGGTTATTGTGGCGACCTGACCCGCACATTTCCGGCGGGTAAACGGTTTACCGAAAGGCAGAAGGACGTTTATAATATAGTATTGAATGCTTTGTCAAAGGCATCGTCTATGCTAAAACCCGGAACAAGGTTTATTGATGTGCATTTCACCGCCTGTAAAGCCCTGTCGGAAGGGCTCAAAGATATCGGGCTGATGAAAGGGAATATTGAAGACGCGGTTGCAGCGGGCGCCCATACCCAATTTTTTCAATGTGGAACCGGCCATATGATGGGAATGGACGTGCATGATATGGAAGATTTAGGCGAACAATATGTTGGCTACAATGATGTGCTTAAAAAGGAAACCCAGCTGTTTGGATTAAAGTCCCTCCGCCTGGGAAAAGAGCTCGAGCAAGGCTTTGTACTTACCGTAGAGCCTGGGGTTTACATCAACCCTTTCCTTATTGACTTATGGAAAGGCGAGAACAAACTGGCTGAGTTTATAAATTACGATAAGCTTGAGGAATACCGCTATTTTGGAGGCATCCGTATCGAAGATAATTTTATGATCACGGCTGATGGTGCGCAGCTTTTGGGCAATCCACTGGAAAAAACAGTTGAGGAAGTTGAGGCTGCGAGGGAGGGGGCGTTTTGATAGCACCATTTCGCAGAAGCATCTGGTTGCCTGTGAAGACACAGGCCACGGGAGAAGATTTATGTATTCCGTTGGCTAAAGCACAACGGCAATAAAACCCATATTAGGCGCAATACTGGCTAGCCCGCTTTGTCGTTCCCAGTAAAGAGCTTTTTTACAAAAAAGCAAAATATGGTGATGACATCTGGCGATATGCAAGCTAACGCACTTTGTCATTCCGACGACAGGAGGAATCTTAGCACCCCTGATGTAAAGCGCATTAAGATCTCTCCTTAGGTCGAGATGACAAAATGCCTAATTTAAAAGCACCTTAAAATGAACAAGTTACATTTCGACGCAAGGAGAAAACTTAAAGCGATTGTATGCATGATGCATAGGATCTCTCCTAGGATGACAAATGCCCGGCAAACAGAGTAATTCCATTTAGAAAATCACTTTTTTCTACTTTATAAACCTAGTTAACATACTGCTCCGTATATGACCGCGGCGACAAGCCTGTAACGGACTTGAAGACCCGGTTAAAGTTGGTAATACTATTAAAGCCGCAGCTATAGGCAACCGATGAAATACCATTGTTACTGCCATTAATTAATAACTTACAAGCTTCATTTACTCTTACTTTGTTTAAAAAGCTAACCAGGGTATGCCTTGTATGCTTTTTAAAATAGCGGCAAAATGCGTGAGGAGTCATAAATGCCTGTTCGGCCACTTCTTCCAGCGTTAGCTGCTTATTGTAATTTTGGATGATGTAATTATAAATATTGGCAATCCTCATGCCTTCATTGTCATTGAAAACCTTTGGAGAAGCATCTACTGTCAGAGGTTCCAATCCTTCCAAAGAGCTCATTATTTTCAACAATTCTATAAACTGCAAGAACTGCTCAATTCCGTCTTTTTCCAGAATATTGTTAATTTTTGAAGAAATTTCAGAAAAAGTTCCGTTAGGGATTTTAAAGCCATTATTGAATTGCCCAAGAAATGACTGAACGTGCTTCATTTCCGGAAATTCGAACAAAGAACCCAGCCTTCCTTTGGGATTAAAAAAGATGGTGGTTGCGTGGATGGTTTTAGTACTGTCTTCTTTAAAGTAAGAGGGGTCGCTTTTAAAGAGATGAGGCATGTTAGCGCCTAAAAGATAGATCTCGCCTGAATGGAACATATGCATGTTATTACCGGCAACCAGAGTGCCTTCCCCTTCTTGTATCCAGGTTAACTGAACTTCCTCGTGCCTGTGAAGATGAGTATAAAAATGTGGCAGAATTTCATCCTGAACGATAATAGTCCTGTCGTACGGGACTGGTATTGTAAATGGTAATACTTTCATCTCGCTCTATGTTTTTCTTTTATAGTTGGTTAGTAATTGGCTAAAAATTAACTACCGAAAGCAGCATTTCTTTAAAACTAAGCTAATTATTGCAAACAACCAAGCTATTATTGTTAAAAACACACTTAAAAATTGTACTTAGGAAAAGGGGCTGCGTTTCACAACAGGAACCACTATCAGCCTTAGAAAAACGTATCCCAATAGGTGCATAAAAGCGATAAATCCAGGCCCTTCATACCAACCAGCTAATAATATTCTAGAAATAACGAGAGGGCGAATAGATATCTGTTTCCAGAGATGGCTTTTGATGATTGAGAATCTCGCTTATCAGTTTTCCGGTGCCCGGGCCAAGGCTTATGCCCATCATTCCGTGCCCTGTGGCAACTACCAGGTTTTGGTAAGAATTGACCCTGCCTATATAAGGAATTCCATCTGGTGAACAAGGGCGAAAGCCATACCACACAGATTCTATGGCTGGCATTGCGGGTTTTAATTGGGGAAAGTATTTGGAGGTTGATTCAACAATTCCTTTTACTCTTGCCATATTAATTTTATTGTTGATCTTGTCGATCTCCATAGTCCCCCCTAATCGAATACTTCCATTCATCGGGGTAACTGCAACCCTCGCTTCGCACAATATCGCCGGGATATGCATGCGCTTTTGTGGTTCTTCAATCATAAATGAATAACCTTTTCCGGGCATTAAGGGCATTTTCAATCCAGCCAGCTTTGCGATTCCCGGCGACCATGAGCCTCCTGCCAAAATGTATTCGTCGGCAGTAAATTCTTCATTACCAGAACAAACTGAGGTAATTTTACTTCCTGAAGTTCTTATTTTATCAACTTCTTTATTTCGCAGAATTTTAACACCGCTTTCTTCCAAATATCTGATAAGCAGGGGCATTAACTTATAGGGATAAAGGTGGGCATCGCATTTATAATGTACTGCGCCTTTAATGTCGATATCCAGTTTCGGCTGTAATTTGCTGCAAGCATCAGCACTAAGAACCTCAACATCAAGCCCTAGCCTTTTTGCCTTTTCTGCAAGGTGCATTTCTTCTTCCTCAACCTTCGCCGTTTTATACAGCATTAATATGCCATTCTCCTGAAGCCCAAAATTGTCCAATTCTAACTCGAGCTCTTTAAAAAGGGCTTTGCTGAATAATGAAATATCTGTGAGTGGCCTGGCAGTTTTCTCTACATGTTGCTTGCTGGCACTTTTTACAAATTTAAGTCCCCATGAAAGCAAACTTGTGTTTAAAGATGGCCTTACATAGAAGGGACTTTTGCTGTTAAACATCCAGCGTATGCCCTGCTCAATCATTCCAGGGGCTGCAAGTGGAACAAAATGGCTCGGGACTATCATTCCGGCGTTGCCATAGGAACAGTTGTCTGAAAGGTCGCCCTTGTCAATGATAGTGACGTTCCATCCTGTTTTCTTTAAATAAAAAGCAGAAGTTAAACCGATGATTCCTCCACCTATGATGATTGCTTTTGCCATTTAGAACTTATTTTAACTATATCACCTGAAAGCCTTTGGCATAAGGGTCGTCATCATCAATTTTGATAGTATTATACCCGTACACTTTTGCCCAGCCTTCTATACTCGGAACGATTGCGGAATAACCATTCACACTCACAACATCTTCTACCCTGCCAATAAACTTGCTGCCAATGATGCTTTCATGTATAAAAGAATCGCCTTTGGCTAATTTCCCTTTGGCGAACCATTGTGCCATTCTTGCTGAAGTGCCGGTGCCGCAAGGCGATCTGTCTATAGCTTTGTCCCCATAAAAAACTGCATTTCTTGCGGTGGCGTCATTTGATAGTGTTTCTCCAGCCCAAAGAATATGCGAACAGCCTTTTATGGTTGGATTTTCAGGATGGATAAACTGATATTTCTCATTGATCTGCTGGCGAAGTACACGGCTCCATGAGATTAACTGATCTGCTGAATAGTTTTCCAATCCCAGGAAGTTTGGCTGTGGGTCTACAATAGCATAAAAGTTTCCTCCGTAAGACACATCAACTACCAAAGGCCCAAGATCAGGGCACTCAAGTTCAAGATTTGAGGCAGTTAGAAACGAAGGCACATTGGTTAGCTTTACAGACTTCACCTTTTTTCCTTCCTGTTTATATTCAATTAAAACCAGGCCGGCGGGTGCTTCCATTCTTACTGTTCCTGGTGTTTTTGGACTAATCAAGCCTTCTTCAATAGCAATTGTAATGGTGCCGATGGTTCCATGGCCGCACATTGGCAGGCAGCCACTTGTTTCAATGAAAAGAACAGCTACATCATTTTCGGGATTATGAGGTGGATAAAGAATGCTTCCGGACATCATATCGTGCCCACGCGGCTCAAACATCAGGCCCTGCCTTATCCAATCATATTCTTTCAAAAAATGTTGCCTTTTTTCGCTCATGGTTTCGCCCTTAAGGTTTGGCCCGCCGCCTGCTACCAGCCTTACAGGGTTACCACAGGTATGGGCATCAATACAAAAAAAGGTTTTAGTGCTCATATCATTCTTTAGTCCATTTCTTATCGTTCAATCTCCAGATGTTGAAGGGATTTCCGTCCTTAAGTTCATCTGGTAACATATCAGCCTGCCATCCCTGGTAGCAAACCGGCCGTACAAACCTGCGTATTGCAGTTGCTCCAACCGAGGTAAAACGGCTATCGGTAGTTGATGGAAAAGGGCCGCCGTGTTGCATGGCATGACAAACTTCAACGCCAGTAGGCACTCCGTTCATCAATAACCTGCCGGCGATGTCTGTAGCTTTATTAACTAATGATTCATAGCCTTTTACTCCTTTTTCCCCGCTGATAAGTGATACTGTTAACTGCCCTCCTGCTGCTTCCAGAACTTCTTCCAACTGGTTTATATCATCTGCCACAACTAATAAAGACCAGGGCCCAAAAACTTCTTCCCTAAATATTTCCGACTCTACAAATACGGAGGCCGGCACTTCCGCCAGCATTGCTGCAGCCTGATTTTGAGCTTCTGTATTAATAATTTTAGATTGAGCCAGTAGTTTGATATCCTTCTGCGATAGGATTTTATCCGAAAGGGAACAGTAGTTATCACAAATTCCCGGCGTTAGCATAGTTGCCGATACTGCGCCTTCAATCAATTTTGACAAACCCGATTTAAAGCTTTCTAATGCTTCTGAACGTATGCCCAACAGCAAGCCCGGATTGGTGCAAAACTGCCCGGCTCCCAAAGTGATAGAAGCGGCATATTCTGCAGCTATCTGCTCTGCCCTTTTCTCTAAAGCCTCCGGCAAAAGGATAACCGGGTTAATACAAAATTGATTGAAGGCGCAGTATCGGCAACTA
>Ga0307408_100002334_pt1 | contig 13423 bp, 14 predicted proteins | sample 322Cmetagenome_FD_202116 | JGI IMG/M metagenome (GOLD analysis project Ga0307408, IMG submission 202116) | Maize rhizosphere microbial communities from greenhouse at UC Davis, California, United States - 322HYB-C-3 | ecosystem: Host-associated > Plants > Roots > Rhizosphere > Soil | place... | reverse complement strand
GCACATCCGCCGTCAAACCCTGCAATCGCAGACAAGCCTGCACGCACTGCAACGGACACCCGTCCAACGCAACGATCCGCCGCCCCGAACGCGCCTTGTTGACCAGCGGCGGCACCTGCCCGCCCACTCCGACAATGCATGACATCTCCGCCAGGCCCGCACGGTCCAGGCGCAGCGCAACAGTGTTGGCCAGTTGCGCCACGTTCGAACAACCGGAACACGAATACACCAAGGGAAGCGCGTCAGAATCTTTCATTACGCGGTCGCCAACCCCTTCCCCGCCCGCTCCAGATTGCGCCAGAGCCACGGCGGCAGGACATCCGGGTCGAGACTGTCGATCAGGTTCTTCAACGCCAGCCCCAACTCCGTATCTCCCTCGATCACCAACCGCCGCCGAAAGAACAACGTGTCCGGGTCTTCCTGACGACTGGCCAGCAACAGGAACTCCCGCCAGTTGCCGCTGATGGACACCTGCGCCTCGGCCCGTTCGGCGATGCGCAGGCCGTCGCGGCCGAGGGTCAGGTACCAGCACAACTTCAGATCAAGCACCCGCAGACATAACCAACGATCGCGCAGTACCTCGAACCCGCCCTCGCGCAGCGGCTCGGCCAGGCAGCGGTTGAGCGCCTGTTGCAAGGCCAGACGCTGCACCACGAACGGCACCTTGCCCACCAGCGGCAGCAAGCGATCGGCTCCTTTGAGCACCCACTTCTTCGGACTCAGCACAGGCCCGCCTCCTCTACTTTCAACATGCCGGCGTGGCCGTGCCAATAACCATTGCAACCGTCCACGAACAGCGGTGGTGCCTCGCCCTGGCGGACCTTGTCGAAGGCCGTGACCACGTCGGCCATGCCTTGGGCGCGCGGGCTGAGGCGCAGCATGTCGGCGCCGCAGGCGGCCAGCGCGGGGTAATCGGCGAGCAGGTTCGTCACCTCGCCCGACATCGTCTGGATGCCGTTGAGGGTGAACAATTGCTGCCCTTCCTGGCTGCTCAATGCCAGGCCGTCGGGGTAGTTGATGCAACAGAATTGGCAGTCGTCCTTGGGCCGGTTTTCGGCGCGGGCGGTAAAGCAGCGCGCCGAGTAGGCCAAGGGCAAATGACCGTAGGCGAAGATTTCCACTTCTGGCAGATCACGGTCCATGTCCCGCACTTGTTCCAGCACATCGGCGATCAGCGCCGCCGAGCACTCGACCGGCGGCACCCAACGAATCATGCCGCTGTCGAGCAGTTGCCCCAGGGCGTGGCCGTTGTACAGGTTCAGCGCCGAACCGCCCACGAAAGGCAGTTTCCGTTCGGCCATGAACTGCACGGCGCCCATGTCATTGGCTTCCACCAACACGTCGCCGTTGTCACACAAGCGGCGCAGCGAAGACAGCTCCGAGGCCGCCTCGATCAGCGTCAGGCTCGACAACACGATCTGCGCCTGGCTGCACGCCTGCAGCTCGCGCCCCAGGCCCAACCATTGATCCAGCGAGAAGGCCCGGCGTTTCGAGCAGACGGTTTCCCCCAGGTAGATCACGTCCAGCGGCAAGGCCGACATCTCTGCGTAGAAATTTCCCAATTGCGCTTTGTCCCAATAGAACAGGACCGGTCCCAGGCTGAGTTTCATCAGGCCTCCCTCATTGCCATGATCGATGGTACGCGCCCAGGGTGGTCTGGCTGCCTTCGGACAGACCGGCCAGCACCTGGCGCCATTCTTCCCGCACGCGGAAGCGTTGCGGCGCGACCTGATGGGCATCCAGCGCGGCGCGCCAGACCCGGGTCACTTGCTCGACGTAGGCCGGGCTGCGCTGGCGGCCTTCGATCTTCACCGCTTCGACGCCGATGGCCGCCAGTTCCGGCAGCAGGTCGAGGGTGTCGAGGCTGGTGGGTTCTTCCAGGGCGTGGAAGCGCTTGCCGCCCACCAGGAAGCGGCCTTTGCACAATGTCGGATAGCCGGCCGGTTCTTCCGGGGTGTAGCGGTCGATCAGCACTTCGCTCAGGCGGGCGCTCAACCCATCGGCGTCCTCGCTCCAGCGCACCGCCTTGGCTGGCGAGCAGACGCCGCACAGGTTCGGCGATTCGCCAGTGATGTATGAAGACAAGTGGCAACGGCCCTCGGCCATGATGCACAGGCTGCCGAAACCGAAGACCTCGATCGGCACCGGGCTGCCCGCCGCCACCTGCCGGACCTGGGCCAGGGACAACACCCGCGGCAGCACGGCGCGACGAATGTCATAGCGCTGCGCGTAGAACGCCAGCGCCGCCGCGTGGGTGGCCGAGCCTTGTACCGAAAGGTGCAGCGCCAAGCGAGGATGGCGCTGGCTGGCGTAGCTGAGCACGCCGGGATCGGCGGCGATCAACGCATCCACGCCGAAATCGGCGGCGCGATCCACCGCACGCTGCCAGCGCTCCCAGCCCTTGGGTTGCGGATATGTATTGACCGCCACGTAGAGTTTGCGTTGGTGCTGGCGGATATGGGCGACCGCTGCGTCGAACTGTTTGTCGTCCATGTTCAGCCCGGCGAAGTGCCGGGCATTGGTGTCATCGCGAAAGCCGACATAAACGGCATCGGCGCCTTGGCGCACCGCCGCTTTGAGGGCTGGCAGATTCCCTGCCGGGCAAACCAGTTGCATGGGGCATCCTCGTGAGGAAACTAAGGGCGCCGCCAGTCTAGCCAGCCAACCGGCGGCGACCTTGACGGCAGTCAATTGCCATCAATGCATCAGGCTCGCGAATGGCAGGTACATCACTGGATCGTGCTTGTGCACTTGAGCATCACGCTCCACCACCGCCAGGCCATCGGCCCAACAGGCCGCCGTCAGCATCGCCGAGCTTTGCTGTGGGTGCAGTTCAACGCACAGATGCCCGTCAACGCCCGCGACCAATCGAGCCCGCAGGTATTGCCGACGGCGATTGCGCTTCAACCAGTCGAACCCCGCCGGCACCAACAACGGCGTAGGCAATACATCCCGCATGCCCTGGGCCCGGAACAGGAATGGCCGCACGACGATCAACGCGGTAATCAGCGCCGCCGAAGGATTGCCCGGCAGGCCAATCCACGGCTTGCCCTCCACGTCACCGAACGCCAGGGGCTTGCCGGGCTGGATCGCCAGGCGCCAGAGATCGATGCTGCCCAAGGCTTCGATGGCGTGCTTGAGGTGATCCTCCTCACCCACCGAGACACCGCCCGAGGTGATCAGCACATCGCATTCGGCCGCGGCCAGGCGCAACGCTTGGCGACTGGCCAATAGCTGGTCGGGCATGACGCCGAAGTCATGGACTTCCAGGCCCCAGCCACGCAACAACGCGGCGAGGCTGTGGCGATTGCTGTTGTAGATCTGCCCTGGCGCCAACGGCTCGCCCGGTTCGCGCAGTTCATCGCCGCTGCTGAGCAAACCCACCTGCAACGGACGAAAGACCTCCACCCGATCGATCCCGGCACCGGCGAGCAATCCCAGTTCCTGGGCCCGCAGCCGCGTGCCGGCACCGAGCAATCGATCGCCCCGCCGCAGCTCTTCGCCTTCCTTGCGAACGTGGTCGCCGCGATTGACCGATGGCAGCCAGACCCGCTCGCCCTCGACCCGGCAGCTTTCTTGCGGCACGACCGTGTCGGCGCCCGGCGGCAACGGCGCACCGGTAAAAATGCGCACGACCCGGCCCGCCGACAGCGGCTCGCCCGGCCCGTCACCTGCGGCGATCCGCCCGGCCAGCGCCAGGTAACCGCCCGCAATGGGCAGGTCCTCGGCGCGCAAGGCGTAGCCGTCCATGGCGCTGTTGTCCCAGGCCGGCAGGTTCATCGGGCACAGGACATCAACGGCCAGCACCCGCGCCAGGGCCTGATCCAGGGCAACTCGTTGCACCGGCGGAGGCGGCGGCGCCTGGTCCAGCAGATGCCGGATCGCCTCATCCACAGGCGTCAATACCCCGCTGTCACACACCTTGCCGCTCATGGGCGTGTCTCGCAGGCTGTTGGTGCGATGCCTTCCTGGGGCTTGAGGTGCGGGGTGAAATTGCACGGCCCGGTGCGCCCGTCCAGTTGCCCGACGAGAATTTTCTCCCAGCCGGTCCGGCAAGCGCCTGGCGAACCCGGCAAGCACACCACCAGCACGCCGTTGCTCATGCCGGCCAACGCCCGTGATTGCAGGGTGGACATGCCGATCTCCCCCAGCGACACCTGGCGGAACAATTCGCCGAAGCCATCGACCTGCTTGTCGAGCAGCGGCGCCACCGCTTGGGGCGTGTTGTCACGCGCGGTGAAACCGGTGCCGCCGGTCATCAGCACCACCTGTACCTTGGGGTCGGCGATCCACTGCGAGACTTGTGCACGGATCTGGTAGATGTCGTCCTTCACCAGCGCCCGGTCGATCAGGTTATGACCGGCGCTTTGCAGCAGGTCGGCCAAGGTCTGGCCTGATGAATCGGTTTCGAAGGTGCGGGTATCGCTGATGGTCAGTACCGCAATGTTCAGCGGTTGGAAAACGCGTTGGGTCAGATGGGCCATGGCCAGCCGTCCTGTCGGAAAAGATGGCCCAGCCTGAACTGCAATCAATGCCGGGCCTATTCCTCCATGGAGGTACCTCCCTTGGCCGAGCTGCGTAGGAGCTCCTACAAGGCATTCATTCAAGGCGCCAGGCGGCTGCGCTGCCAAACACCGTCGTGCAGCCGGAAATCCAGACGGTCATGCAGACGATCGGCGCGCCCCTGCCAGAACTCGACCCGCTCGGGCCGCAGGCAATAACCGCCCCAATGCTCGGGACGTGGCACCGGTTGATCGGCGAAACGTTGTTCGGTGTCCGTCAGCAAGGCCTCCAGCGCCGCCCGGTTCGTCAGCGGACGGCTTTGCGGCGAAGCCCAGGCGCCGAGACGGCTGGCGACGGAACGGGAATGGAAGTAGGCATCCGACAGTGCCGGATCGAGTTTGTGAACCGGACCTTCGATGCGCACCTGTCGCTCCAGGGCCGGCCAGAAGAACGTCATGGCCGCCCAGGGATTGGTCGTCAGGTCGCGCCCCTTGCCACTCTCATAGTTGCCGAAGAACGAAAAGCCGTCTGCGCTGAAACCCTTGAGCAGCAACACCCGGCAGTGTGGCCGACCCTGCTCGTCCACTGTCGCGAGGGCCATTGCATTGGCTTCCACGGGTGGACTTTCGGTCTCGCGAGCCTGTTGCATCCAGACATCAAACAGCGCCAAGGGATCGTCGGGCGACTGGGCTTCGTCCAGCCCATCGCGGGTGTATTGGCGGCGCATGTTGGCCAGGGAAAGGGGCATGACGGTGATCTCCACTTGGGTTTGGGCCAGTGTGGAGTCGGCTGGGATGGGTGGCCTTGATCGTTGTCAATGCCTGGGCCTGTGGTGGGTTTCAGGGCGCCATCGCGAGCAAGCTCGCTCCCACAGTTGAACTGCGGTGGACACAAGCCCCCTGTGGGAGCGAGCTTGCTCGCGATGCAGCCGCCTCGGTGTTCCGTCCCTACTTAAGCCCCAACCGCCGCGCCAACTTATGCAAATTGCTCGGATCAATCTCCAACAACCGCGCCGCCCCCGCCCAATTCTGCCCACAACGCTCCAAGGCCCTGAAGATCGCCTGGCGCTGGCATTCGTCCACCGTGACGCTCAGGGGCCGTAACGGTGCGTCCACCCTTTCCTCTGGCGTATCGATGGCGGCAGCGCTGGCGCTGACGTCCAGATCCAGCACTTGCGGTTCGAGGGTCATGATCACCCCGCGATTGGCGCCACGGCTCAACGCTTTCAGCGCCGCGCGACTGATGACGTGCTCCAGCTCCCGCACGTTCCCCGGCCAACTGTACGCCAGCAACGCCTGTTCGGCCGCCGGCGACAGGCGCAGCCCGCGCAAGCCCAGTCGCGTGCGATTCAATTCGAGAAAGTGCCCGGCCAGCATCAGCACATCGTGGCCGCGTTCGCGCAGCGGCGGGATCGGCACCGGGTAGACCGACAACCGGTGATACAGGTCGGCGCGAAACAGCCCGTCGCGAATGCTGTCGGGCAAGTGCCGGTTGGTCGCGGCGATGATCCGCACGTCAACGTGCAGCGGCTTGTCCGCTCCCAGGCGCTGTATCTCGCCGTTCTGCAAAGTGCGCAGCAACTTGGCCTGCACGCTCAACGGCAACTCGCCGACCTCATCGAGAAACAACGTGCCGCCATTGGCCGCGTCGAAGCGCCCGGCGCGGTCGGTGGTGGCGCCGGAAAACGCGCCTTTGACGTGGCCAAACAACTCGCTTTCGGCCAGGGATTCAGGCAGTGCCGCGCAGTTGACCTGCACCAACGGCTTATGCCCGCGCCGCGAGAGGCGGTGCAGCCGCCGGGCGAACAATTCCTTGCCCACGCCGGTTTCGCCCAGCAGCAACACCGGCAGTTCCGAGTCGGCGAGTACGTCCAGTTCGTTGAGCAATTGCTGCAGTCCTTCGCTGCGGCCAAGGATTTCGCCCTCTTCAGTCGGCAGGCGCAGGTCCGCCGGGTCACTGCGCGACGCCCGCAGGCTACGGTTCTCCTGCTCCAACCGGGTGACGCGCACCGCCGCCTCGATCTGCAAGGTGCAGCGCTTGAGCTCTTCCCGGGCGCGACTGTCGAACGTCCCGGCGTGCAACGCATCCAGGGTGATCGCGCCCCAGAGCTGACCTTCCACGTACAGGCTCACGCCCATGCAGTCGTGCACCGGCAGCGGCTCGCCGACATGATGAACGAGCAAGCCGTCATACGGGTCCGGCAAACGACTGTCCGGCTCGAACCAGGTCGGCTCGCGCGATGCCATGATTGCTGCCAGGCGCGGGTGCTGGGCGATCACGAATCGCCGGCCCAGTGCTTCGTGGACCAGGCCAACGGTCGCCACCGGCCGGAGGCTGTCCTCGTCCAGGCGCAGCAAACCGACGGCGCCGCTGTTGAAGTATTCGCGCAGGGTCTGCACCAGGCGCTGCAATCGCACCGCATTGGGCAGCTCGACGATCAGGTCGGCGGCCAGGCTTTCACGCAGCATGGTAGTGATGACCCTCCAGGGTTCGTTTGACCCTTCACTGTCAGGGTGACAATCACCCTGCCAAAAACTTATTGCTTTATTTTCAACGGGTTGAATCTGGCACGTCGGCTGCAACGTGAGCGGTCATCTGTCCCTCCCGGGATTCAACCCAAGGAAACATGATGAGCCTCGACCTGCTGGAACAAAGCCTCGGCCAACTGGCCTGCGACATTCCCGGTGCTACCCGTACCTTCCATCATTACAGCCTCGATTTCTGCTGTGGCGGGCAAAAATCCTTGCGCGAAGCGGCGCTGAGCAAGGGCCTGAACCCGCTGCTGATCGCCGATGCCCTGCGCACTTTGCAAGCCGCTGGCGAACGCGGCCATGACTGGCGCGATGAACCCCAGGCGCTGTTGATCAGCCACATCCTCGAACGCTACCACGCCCGCCATCGCGAACAACTGCCGGAACTCATTCGCCTGGCCCGGCGCGTCGAAACCGTCCATGGCGCACGTGCCAGTTGCCCCAACGGCCTGGCCGATCATCTGCAGGACATGTACCAGGAACTCGAAGGCCACATGCTCAAGGAAGAACAAGTGCTATTCCCGATGCTGCAACGCGGCCTGGGCGAACGCGCCTCGGCGCCGATCCAGGTGCTGCGCTATGAACACGACCAACATGGTGAAGCACTGGAAACCCTGCTCGCCCTGACCGACCAGATCACCCCGCCCGCCGACGCCTGCAACACCTGGCGCGCCCTGTACCGTGGACTGGTGGAGTTTCGCGATGACCTGATGCAGCACATCCACCTGGAAAACAACGTGTTGTTCGTCAATGCGATGAAGCCTGCCCACTGATTTTTCAGCCCCTGCATTACCCCTGTGGGAGCGAGCTTGCTCGCGATAGCGTCAGGTCAGCCAGCCTTGAAGTGACTGATCCACCGCTATCGCGAGCAAGCTCGCTCCCACAGGGTTCGGCGGTGTTTTCTTCAGTTTTAAAACTGCCAATAGAACATCGCCTTCGCCAACACCACGATCAACACCATATGCCCCAGGATACTGCGCCGCAGCCAACACGCCCGGCTCGGTGTCAGCCGGCCGCTCTTGAGCCAGTACGCCAGCCAGACGTAATGCCCGACGATGCTCAGGGCCAACAGGATCTTCAAGCTCAGCAACAGCCCGAAGCTGTTGCTCAACGGCTGGCTCAATGCGCCGCGATGCTGCCAGGCCAGGGCGATGCCGGCGCCATAGAGCACCAGCACCACGCCGTGAAGTACGTGCCTTGAGCGTTGGGCAATCGCCTGATCTACGCCCTCCCTGACCGCCTGCGACAAAGGCCGACGGGCGGCATGCCAGATGAACACCTCGAAGAACAGCGTGCCGATGAAGGCGATGGCCGCCAACAGGTGGGTGATCAGCAAGACCCCATACATTTATCGATTCCCTCCCCGCAGTCGGCTCATCCCGGATGCCCATCCACCCGGCTCTTGAGCAGCATCGGCCCATAGCGCCAGGCGTACAGGCCAAACGCCAAGGTCCAGCACACTCCCGCCAGCCATAGCGCGGCGAACGGCAACAGCAGCACCAGCAGCACGCGGCTCAGGCACGCCAGGTTCAACAGGATGAACGCAAGGGTCATGCCCGCCGGTGGTTCGAGGGGGCGCCCGGTATGGCCCAGGCTGACACGGGCGATCATCGCCAGGATCAACCCGGCCATGGCGCCGATGGTCAGGCTGTGCACCGCCAGGCTCGGGTTCACCGGCACGCCGACGTGCCACAGCGCCATGCCCAGGCACGCCACCGCCAGCCAGGCGTAGGCCAGGTGCAGCGACCACAGCAGCGGCACCCGCCACTGGTCCCGGTCATGCCAACGCACCAGCCGAATCCCGTGGCCCACCGCCAACGCGGCGAACAACAGGCCGACCCAGACGTTGGCCGCCAGCGCCGGACCGAAGGCATACAGCAGCGCCACCAGTGCGGAACCCGCCAGCAACAAGCGATCGAGCCACGGCCAGGGCGCCACACCTTCCACACGACCGAGGCCACGCTGGGTGAAGAACGGAATCACACGTCCGCCAATCAGCCCCATCATCGCCGCCACCAGCCACAAGCCGGTGAGCACGCTCTGGCGCTGCAAACTTTCGTTGTGCTGGATCAGGCCGTACACCGACAAGCCGTCAGCGGCAGCCAGCAGCAGCAAGACCAGCACGATCGGGTAATTGCGTTTCTGCCGCACACGCCACAACGTCAGACCCATCAACGCGGCGACACCCAAGGCGAAAGCCAGCTCCAGGACCGCCAGCAAGGGCAGCGGTGCATCAACCAACCAGGCCAGTCGCGCCCCCAGCCACACCAATGCCAGCGTTGCCAACCGCTTGCCGCTGAGCCCCGGCGTACCCGTCCAGGTCTGCACCGCTGTCAGCAGGAACCCGGCGATGATCGCCAGGCCGAAACCGAACAGCAATTCATGACGGTGCCATGCCAACCAACCACCGGCCGGCTGCCAGGCCGACAGCCGCCCGCTGAACACCGCCAGCCACAGCGGCACCACCAGCAGCGCGAGCACGCAGCCGCCCAGGAAGAACGGCCGGAACGCCAGGCGCCACAGCGGTGGAATCGCCATGGCCTTGCGACGATCAAGCACTTGCATACACCACTCCTCAGCCCCCGCCGGAACGCCCGCGAGGTGCGATAAAACCAGGTTCGAATGATCGGTTATCGACGCGCACGAGCCTTGTCTCAGATCAAGCCGGCGCATCGGCAACCGCATGCCTCGGCCAGAAGCTTGCAAAGGGCTTGCCGAACCCATTCGCAACTTGATCGGGAAACCTGTGGGAGCGAGCTTGCTCGCGATGACGATGGATCAGTCGGCACCGATGTTGGATGTTAGTACGCTATCGCGAGCAAGCTCGCTCCCACAGGGAGTGGTCATTTCAACCCCGTCATGGTGATTTCTACCCTTCAAGCCTGGGGTCATTTCTACCCTGCCCAGCCCCAACGCCCCATGAATCAAAGCCCCCAGGAATGGCCCAGCTCTTGCTCAAGCACGGCATCACCTTCTACTTCCGGGGTCTTCCATGAAATCCGTCGTCCTGCCGCTCACCTGGTTCGTCGTGCTCTCCTGCGTCGTGGCGCTTGCCAGCGGCCTGTCCCTGAGCCTGGTCTGACCCCGATCACTTCTTTGCTATCACAAGGATCCACGCCATGGTGCTCCACCGCGTCCATCACCAGATTCTGCGCAGCCATCACCTGTTCGAGCCACTGAACGAGGAACAGCTCGACGAATTGATGAGCCACAGCCAACTGCTCAACATCGACAAGGGCGATCCGCTGTTTCGCCAGGGTGAACCGGCGCAAGCGTTCTACTTCGTGATCTCCGGGGCGGTGAAAATTTTCCGATTGACCCCGGACGGCCAGGAAAAAGTCTTCGAGGTGATTGGCGAGCGCCAGACCTTCGCCGAAGCCATGATGCTGATGGACACGCCCAACTACGTCGCGTCCGCCGAAGCCGTGGGCCCGACGCAGCTGTATCGACTGTCCAACGCCACGTACATGCGCCTGCTGCAAAGCAACAGCCGGCTGACCTTCGCCCTGCTCGGCAAGCTCTGCGTACGCTTGCACCAGCGGGTCAACGAGATCGAAACCCTGTCGCTGAAGAACGCCACCCACCGCGTGGTGCGCTACCTGCTCACGCAACTGGTGCGCCTGCAAACCGTCGACAGCCAGTTCGAATTGCCCATGGCCAAGCAGTTGATCGCCGGCCACCTGTCGATCCAACCGGAAACGTTTTCGCGGATCATCCGCCGCCTGATCGATGAAAAGATCATCACCCAGGACGGTCGCCAGATCGCCATTCTCGACCGCCCGCGCCTGGAGCAGTTCGAATGAGCGCGCAGCCCACTTGCCTGTACTGCCAACACGCCAATGCCATCAGCCAAACCGAGTGCCGCCAATGCGGCATGCCCCTGCCGGCCGAAGCGGCGCTGGCCGGTGAGCGCCGGCTGCGGCGCTTCACCTGGTTCTGCGTTGGCTTGACGATCTTCTGCATCGTCATGTTCTTCTGGTTGCCACGCAGCATCGCCTGAATCCTCAATCCTGTGTCAACTGCCGATACAACTGCGGTAACCGCAACGGCAGTTGCTCGGGCTGGCGAATCAGCGTGTAGCCGTTGGCGCCAAACATGTACGGCAGATAATCCCCCGCTTCCCGGTCGATGGTGATGCAGAACGGCGTCAGCCCCTGGCGTCGCGCTTCCAGCACCGCTTGGCGGGTGTCCTCGACACCGTAGCGGCCTTCGTAGAGGTCCAGGTCATTGGGCTTGCCGTCACTGATCAACATCAACAATTTGCGCCGCCGCTTGCACCCCGCCATGCGCTGGGTCGCCTGGCGGATCGCCGCGCCCATGCGCGTGTAGTAACCCGGCTTGAGGCCCTGGATCCGCCCGCGGGTCTGGTCGTCGTAGCGCTGGTTGAAGGCCTTGAGTTCATGCATTCGCACGTTCTGCCGGCGCAAGGAGGAGAACCCGTACAGGGCAAAATCATCCCCCAGCACCGACAGGGTTTCGCCGAACAGCAACAGGCTGTCGCGGATCACATCGATGACCCGGTGCTCGTCATTGAGGTGGGCGTCGGTGGACATCGAAAGATCAGCCAACAGCAGGCAGGCCAGGTCGCGGCGAGTCTGGCGCTGATCCATGAACAGCCCGCGTTCGCTGGAATGACCGTGCTGGCGTTCGACGTGGAAATCCAGCCAGGCCTGCAAATCCAGTTCGCAGCCCTGGGTCTGCTGACGCAGCCATTGGCGATCATTGCGCAAGTGTTCGAACTGGCGACGCAGGCGCTGGGCCGGCCCTCGCAGGCGCAAGGGCAATGGCTGGGGTTCACAGTCACGCGGGACGAAGGTTTGCACGCTGACGAAATCGTCCTGCAGGCGCTGCTTGCGATAGTCCCATTCCGGCAAGAGGATGCCTTCGCCGAGCGGCACGTCATCGACATCCGCCGGTGGCAAGTCCAGGTGCAACTTCAAGCCACCGCCCTTGCGCAGGCGCGTGCGGGAAAGGGTCAGTTGATCGAGGTCCTCTGCGACGCGGGCAGCGTCCGGGTCTTCGCTGTCGTCCGACCAGCGATCCAGGTCCACGTGCTCGGTCCAGCTGAACAGGTTTTCCAGGCGCACGATCAGCAGGCCACCGTCGCGGGTGGTGTCGTCGATGCGTTCGGCGCGCTTGCGACCGCCCTGCTGTTCGCCGGGCGGCGTTGCCAGGTATTGCTCGGACTCTTCGAGATCAGCGGCCTGGGGATTGGCCAGATGTTGCGGTGGATACAGCCACAACGGCAACGGCCAGGCCGCCCGTTCGCTGCGGGGGAAATGCTCGACACTGCCCGGCTCGCGTAAGGCTTGGCACAACGCGCGCTCCAGGGCGGCTTCGGCGGGATTCAATGAATCCGGATCAGGGCGCAAGGACAGGTGCGCCTCCACCAATCGCCGGTAACGAGGTCGCAGCGCTGGGTAGCGTTTCAACACCGCCAGGGTCCAGCGCTGGTTGTCCCGCCCCCAATGCCGCATCGGTCCAGACTGCGCGGCCAGCAACGCCAGCCAGCGATACAGTTCTTCGTTGAGCCCGACATCGGGAAACGCCGCCAGGCTCGCCGGCAGCCGCAGGTTGTCGCCATCGCACCAGGCCAGCGGCACTTGCTTGCAGGTGCCGGCGATCTGCTGCAACAGGTTGCGTCGCAGCAGTAAATCCCGGTCGCTGACCGCTTCGACGCCCTGATGCCGGGCACCGCCCGTGGCGCGAAACAGCACCTGCAGCGAGCGTTGCCGCGGAACCAACTCGACCCTCGCCTCGGGAAAATCGGCACTGGCCCGGCGGGTGATGAAACGGTGCCAGACACTGCCGACCCACTCTTCCAGCTCGAGGGTGAATGCCATGGTTATTTCCTCTTAAGCGGAACCCATTGTGGCGAGGGGATTTATCCCCGCTGGGCGGCGAAGCAGCCCCAGAAATGTCTGCTACTGCGGTGTTTCAGACAGAATGTAGGGGGCCGCTTCGCGCCCCAGCGGGGATAAATCCCCTCGCCACAAAAACTCTCTCGCCATGAATTCAGTGGTGCCTTCTCACGAAGCCACCACCGCCGCCGGCGCCCGCAGCGCCGCGCGACCACGCTGGCGGAAGCTCAGCAGGTAGCACAGCAACCCGGCCAGGAACCCAAGGCCGCTGACCAGTCGCGCCCAGAACAGCGGCTTCAAATGATCCATCGTCGCCATGAACGGCAAGGCGCTGCCATCCGTCATCCAGCGTTGCAGCCACACCTGCACGACACCGGCAGCAGTGAGGAACAAGGTGATCATCACCATCGACAAGGTCATCAGCCAGAAGCCCCAGATCTCCAGCCGCTGGGAACGCTCGTCCGCCGCTTCACCCAAGCCGCGCAAGCGTGGCATGGCGTAGCTGATCAGCGTCATCACGATCATTGC
>Ga0307408_100002333_pt1 | contig 13440 bp, 7 predicted proteins | sample 322Cmetagenome_FD_202116 | JGI IMG/M metagenome (GOLD analysis project Ga0307408, IMG submission 202116) | Maize rhizosphere microbial communities from greenhouse at UC Davis, California, United States - 322HYB-C-3 | ecosystem: Host-associated > Plants > Roots > Rhizosphere > Soil | place: USA... | reverse complement strand
ACATCATTACATTTCAATATATCGGCAGGCCGTACCATTAAATCCCTTGTTTGTAATTCTTTGCCATTATCCAGCGTGACGATGTAAAGTGTCTTAAAAGTGCTTTTTACCGGTTCTTTGTTTGTCAGTCCATTATCCTGGGTGAGGTGATTCTTGCAAAAACTGCATAATTCAGGCCATAACACTCTTTTTCGGTACTCACTGATTTCCTTTTCTTTCTCATCTTTTGCCTTTTTCCGGGATTTCAAATTCTTTTTATACGATTCCGAGATGAGATTGACATACCCTTTGTTTCTATCTACGGTTACCCTTTTCAAATAGAATTCACTGGCCAATAAATGCTTAGGGTCATTCAACTCTAATCCTTCAAATAAAACTTTATAGTTACGATATTGCTGGGCAACCTGGTATTTATCCAGCACCTCAGTAAGGGTTAATAACCTAACATCAGATTTCGGTACTACTGTAAGGACAACATTCACGTTATCATCCTTGTAATTTTTTTTGATCTCATTATTTGACAGAAGATCCAATTTCGAAATTTCGCCTGCCCCTAAAATTAAATCACTGGTTTTTAGTTCTTTGCCGTTGTGCAGCGTAACAACCCAAAGTGTTTTAACTTTATTTTTTACTGGTTCTTCGTTTGTCTGTCCATTATCCTGAGCAAGAAGGGTATTCATGCAAAAACTGCATAATACGGTTATAATTAGTGCCTTATATTTCATATATATAGAATTATTCCTGTATCAGAAGGTTCTTCCGCAAAACTTTTGATCACAACGAGCCCCTGTATGCGGGCTGTTTTTTAGTCCATTAGAATATTCCTTGTCTTTAAAACCCCTTCCTTTTTAATAATGACCAGGTCGTCAAGATAAGTACCCATAACGGGTATAGCTCTTTGACCTTCGATTCTATAGTAAGGCACTGGAAATTTCCGCTTAATGATCGCTTCGTGCAATCCGCTTATAGGGAACCAAACCGAATCAGCAAACTTAATTTTTTTTGCTTTGACGCTCTTTTTGTGGCGTTCGTCATACTTGTAGGGAGCTCCCGGACTTGCCCATTTGCCCTTTGCCGTTTTATACAAGTCAAAATACTGATATTTTTCATGGTACAACTTATTGCAGTATTCATTTACAAAAAGCAGGACATTATTGTATTTACTGAATGGAGGCGTTCCATAATGGTCGAAAACGGTAAACACAATGGTGTCTTTGGGGAAGCTGCCTGCAATCTGCTTTACAATCTTATATTCAGCTTTAAACCTTGAGTCTAACAAATAACGATTACAGTAATAAGGTTCCTCTTCGTAATCAACCTTAATTTTTTGGCCCACAAACACGTAAACATTAGAAGGCAAAGTGTCATTACAGCGAACATAGGGTATGCAGGCTTGAGGTTCAAGCCTGATGTTGATGCTCTTCATTTTTAAGAGGTCGGCAACGGCATGGACTTGGGGAATATGCCTGGAAGATTGAAAGAAAAGCGAATCTGTTTTCCTTGCGTTTATTCTAAACTTTCCGTCAGCCTTTGCAGATACAACAAAATTTGTATCCATAGAAAGCTTTTGGTATTTGTCCCATTTTGAGGAGTGACTAAACTTACGTAAGGTGTCATTTAATACGATTTCTACCCAAATCCTCCCATTTGTTGAATCAAACGCTGTCCCGCTAATAACAACCTTTTCTTGTGAATAGGCTGTAAGTGAAATAAGTATAAGCAATGATGCTAATATTTTTGTCATAAAGAGGTGTGAGAAAATTACAGTTAATGTTTTAATCGAAGGCGAGTCAGAGACTCTTTTTATAAATGAATATGACTACTAGCGGCACAATTCGCCCAGTATACTTTTTAATCGCAGATTCGTTAAAGATGATTTATCATTTCACTTTATTCCCCTGATATGACTTTATCCCGTGTTGGTATGTAATAACAGACTCCAATTTATTTGATTCATTCCAAACAAACTCCACTTTAATTTCATCATCAACTAAAAATTCATTTTTCGATTGTGCGACTAATTTAAAAGGAGACTGCCCGGGAATAATTAGTTTCAAAGTGTTAGTATCGGTGATAACATCAAAGGTTACATTTTCTTTTATTTTAAAAGTACCAGTGTAATTCTTTAAGTCTTCGAAAGAAATCGAGTATTTTTCTTCTGGAACAAGCTTCCGGTTTTTCAATTCAAATATTTGTTTTCCTTCTTTTAAATATGAACTAACCACTTTTTCATAAACTTTATATCCATTATTCCCATTTGTAAATACAACTATACCTCTTTTTGATTTTGGCAGTAAAACGACAAGGGTCTTTACACCATCCCCATCTCCGGAATGCATCATAACGGATTCATTGTTTGAAAGATTTGGAATAATCTCCCATCCTAATCCATAATATAACCCTTCTTTAACTTTGACTTGAGGTTTGATGATTTCCTTAAAAAGTGAATTGGATAAGCCTTCTCCATTTACAACAAAGGCACAAAACCTTGTATAATCTTCTATTGTAGTCAATAATCCAGAGGCTGCATTAAGTTCTGTATTTGGTAAATTGTTATGCGGAATAGCCAGTTTTGCTCTGTTCCATTGTTCGTTCCAAACAAAATCTATGGCTTTAAGCCCAAGCGGTTGGAAGAGCGTATTATGTGCTAAAGCGGTTAACTTTTTATTGGTTTTGTTTTCTATTGCATGTCTTAGATATTCATATCCTTCTCCGGAATATAAATATTGTTCCCCGGGTGTAAAATTGAAAGCTAATTTCTTTGTATGACTCATATTTCGCCAATTGACAAAACCAGATTGGTGGCTTAATATAAATCGAGGGGTCAACATCTTTAGCCGGATATCGTCCTTAACATCAGGATCTATATAGTATTTAAAAACAGGTTCATCTAACTTTAATTTTTTGTGTTCTATGAGGTTGAGTACTATTGTTGCAAAGACGGGTTTCGTTAAAGAGGCAACAGTAAAAATAGTTTGCTTATCCGCTGGTATGCCATTTGATTGCTGTCCAAACACTTCTGTATATTGAACTCTGCCGTTTTCAATAATGCCAATGGCAACAACCGGGACATCATGTTCTTTTTGCCAGTCAGAAATATATCTTTCAAATTCGTAAGAAACTACATTTTGTGAATAACCATGAGTTGCAAGAAGTAAAAAGAAATATTTGAGATAGTTCATGATGGAATGTTTTTTTTATATTAACTAAGTGATGCCAGACGGCTGATGGTTCTCGTTCCACTATTAACTTAAGAGGAACAATAATCCATGTATGCCTGATGCTGTCACTAATTAAACTCAGCCTTCTTAACCACATTAAACTCTAAAACCTGAGAACCCATCTGTCCCTGCTCTGATAGCGATTGAACAACAACTAGATATTTCCCGGCCAGATCTGACGTAAAAAACCCTAAACGGGCTTTGCCTTTGGCATCGGTTTGATTATTGGCACTCCAGAAAAGCGTTGTTCTGTAATCGGGTAATCGGGTTTGTGCATCATCTCCTTCATACATCGGCGAATAAAATTCTTTTCGGTTTTGCATACCCTCGTAATCCACCACCAAGGCTTGTTTTGGCAATTCAAAGCCCGCCAAATCGCCTTTATAGGTATGAAAGCTGGTTATCCCATGAAAAATATTTTCCCCGTAAACAAATGCTCTGTTCACTACCTCTAGCTTTTTCACCTTCAGCGGATCGAATTTAATTATGGACTTTCCATCATCAAAAACAGGCACACCATCTACCATAATAAAAGGTGCGCCATGGTCGAAATCCAGAATCGCGAGATCAGGGACTTTCAGATGATATTCGCCTTTTCTAATATTTACAAGAACCTCAAACACGTATTCTCTAAGCACTTCTTCTATTGTAGCAAAACGTACATAATCATCCAATAGATAAACCTTGGCAGGGTGATTATAAAAGGCAGCGGAATCTGCAGGAATGGCAATTTCTTCATTTAAGCACCTTGAGTTAAATACATTATTAACCTGCATGGCAACACTACGGCCAAGTAAATCGGCAGGAAAGTGTTTAACAGCAGAAACCGGCCTTTCTGCTTCAGAAAACTTATTCGCAAAAGGAGAGAGGATTTCTATTTGGGCAAGACTGTCTGACCGGGGATCTACCTGGGCTATGATCTCAGGCTGGCCATACAAATCTCTTGTATAGAATTTCACCTCGCCCTTATTATCGCTAATGCCAGTAAAAAGCCGCACCTTTTTATCAGGAATCGACAAAAATGCCGTCTGATTAGGAACCGGGCTTCCTTGTTTACTTAATCTGGCGGTTATTATATGGCCCTGCATCTCGGGCTGATAAGGATGATTTTGCTGTTTTGCTGTTAGCACATCATCCCACTTAAACCTGCTCCAGCCATGCGTAAGCATCAGATTATCCATTGCCTCTTCTGACGGGTTCTCCAGGTACCAGTTCACATTTTCGATGTTTCCCCTCAATTCTGAATTTAGCAGCAATGAACCTACAATGTCTGCCTCTTCCGTAAGAAGCGAATCTGCACGATAAACTGCCAGCGAAAAATTGGTAGAAGCCGGAACTGCATTAACAGCTTGCTCTATATCAATATCGACCTTTTGACGGGTTAAATATTCGGATTTATCGCTCTTTAGCCTGATTTGCAGTTGATGTTCCGGTTGCTTAAAATACAAGCGCTCGCATAAGGGACGCCCCGCCGAATTGAAAAGGGTAATATGAGCAATCCCATCATTCAACGTATTTATAGGAATTGAAAAGCCTTCAGAAACTTTATTGGCACTAAGCGCTTGCGTAGAAACCATTTTTTGCCCCGAGTGTACCACTAACGTATAGGCGCTTTCATTTGCTATCTTCGCCTGAACATCCACCTTCAAAACCGGGCCTGTTTCGTGTTTAACTGCTAAAACCACTCCGTCGGTATGCACCTCCGGTAAACTCACTATTTGCTTTTCATTATCACGAATTATAACCGCTTTATAGGATTGGCCTTCAACCGGTGTAAACAAAAAGCTCCCAATGCCGAATTTATAAGGCTGAAATTCTACTATCGTATCATTAGCACTGTTTATAATGGCACCATTAAAAGCAAAACTTTTACCTTCAGAATCTACAGCACGAAATGCAACTTTACTTTTTAAGCCGTACACCAGATTTCCTCCTTCCGGAAAAAAGCGAACGACATTCTGTTTTTTAGTTAAGGCTTTCGCCGATACCGGTTCATCTTTTAACGTATTAAGAATGTTGATCTCCTTATGAAAGAAAAACTCCGGATCGAAATTTTTCATCCAGGCGGTATAAGCCCTAAGTGTATAATTACCGGAAACAAGCGTTGCCGGAAGGTATAAAGACCCTGCCCCACCTCCCTTGGTAAGCCCAATCTTGGTTTGAAGCACAGGCTTATTTTCTTTATCCAGCACCTCCACATAAGCCACTTTACTTACATTACAGGGACGATTTGTATAAGCTTCAACATTATATACTTTTAGCCAAAGAATTTCCCCCGCCAGATAAGCGTTTTTATCTGTATGCACATAGATTTTTTCCTGAAAGTTGTTTTCCAGATAGGTAGAAAATTGTGTTTCAATGTTTGTGTTTTGGGCATTGCTTTCAAGCTGAAAGCTTAGGATATAAAACAACACCAGAATAAATGTATTCTTCATAAAAGCAAGGGTTAGTTTGGCCAGTAAGATGGTTTAATATTAGATCCGCGAAAGCGGCAATCAATGCATGTTCTGGTAGCCACATTATAGCCAGACTCGCCCTTGTCATTTACCGATTTTTCAATAATCAGGTTGCCGCTGGATAAGATATTTTCATCTTTCACAAAAAAACGTTCGCAGGAATGCTGGAACATCCAATCCCGGCTTATTGCTGGTTTATCGGCCCTGCTTATAAACAAGCGTTTCTGAACCACCGTTCCGGCGCTTATAAAGCCAATAACAGTCTCGGCCGGGTCAGACACACACACGATATTTCCTTTCAACTCGGAAGGCTGCGGATCAAAGAGTCCCCCAATCTGTTCAGTGTTTTTCCGCATATTATCCAGGTACAGATAAGCTTCTTTTGTAATGGCATATTGACGTACAAGAATGCTATACATTTCTAAAACCTTTTCATCATTACCTTTAATATAAATCAATGGAGCCTGAGAGATCTTGTCGGCAACCAGACGTTCAGACGTACCGAGTAAAATCCGGCTAGAGTTACCATTCAGCCAGCAGCGACTGATATTAATGCTTGGATCCCGGTAAACTATTTGGTTGTCTTTCACCTCGAAGCTAGAAGGATAAGGAGAACGGATTTCCCAGGTTTCGTCAAAATCCCAGGTATAATATCGGGTATTGTTGGAATTATCGTGCGTATTTGCGTAAACCTGAAAGCCTCCATTTTCTATCCTAAAATTCAAACTATCTATTGCCGGAGTTACTTTACAAGTCAACACTTCAGATTGATAGATTTTGCCTTTGGAAGTAGTAATTCTTAAGCGGTAATGTTTACTGGTACTCAAATTAACCGTGTTTAAAACACAAGCACCCTGAGCATTGGACATCCCGCCCGCCACTATTTCCCCCCCTGCCGTTTCTATCGCCACTTGAGCCTTCGTTTCTGGGGCAACTGCACTTTTATAAGCTATATCTAATGTGCGGCTAAGGCGAATGGTGGTAGAACCACCAATATGAATGTAACCTTCAACAACGAGCAGATTTTTATTATAGTCATCAACCTCTGGTGTATATGGATCTTTGCAGGCAAACAAACTAAGCCAAAGCAAACTAATTAAGATATTAAGGCTTCTCATGCGTAGAATGTTATCAATATTAAAATGTACGTTTTCTTCATAAAAGCAAAGGTTAGTTTGGCCAGTAAGATGGTTTAATATTCGATCCGGTGCGACGGCAATCAATACATCGGGCAGTAGACATATCATAGCCTATAAATATTCCCTTTCTTTTTTCTTCTATGATCAGGCCTCCGCTTAGGCGAACGCTATCTGCCCTTACCCAAAAACGTTCACAGCCCTGGTCGTAAATCCAATCCCGGTTAATTGCTGGTTTAGCAGTCTTATTTATAAACAAGCGTTTTTGAACCACCGTGCCGGCACATATAAAGCCAATAACGGACTCAGCCGGATCAGACACACACGCGATGTTCCCTTTTAATTCGGAAGGCTGTGGGTCAAAGATAGTACCGATCTGTTCGGTGTTTTTCCGTATATTATCCAGGTACAGGTAAGCCTCTTTTGTAATGGCATACTGACGCACCAAAATGCTATACAATTCCTGAAGCCGTTGAGCATTTCCTTTAATATAGATTAATGGAGCCTGCGAAATCTTGTCGGCAGCAAGCCGTTCAGAAGTACCCAGTAAAATCCGGTTAGTGGTACCATACATCCAGCAGCGAGTAATATTTATGGTTTGATCCCGCGGGACTATGGCACTATCTGTTATCTCGAAGTAGGAGGGATAGGCGGAGCGGATTTCCCAGGTTTCGTCAAAGTCCCAGATGTAATAACGGGAATTGTTCGTATCATCATGCGTATTGGCGTACACCTGAAATCCCGCGTCTTTTACCCTGAAAGTCAAACTATCTATTTCGGGGGTTACTTTACAAGTTAATAAATCGGTTTGGTAGATTTTGCCTTTTGAAGTGATAATTCGTAAACGGTATTGTTTACTGGTACTCAAATTAACCGTGTTTAAAACACAAGTACCCTGAGCGTTTGAAACACCTCCCGCTACTACTTCGCCCGTAGCGGTTTCTATCATAACCTCAGCCTTATCTACCGGAGTTTGTATACTTTTAACAGCTACATCTACCGTGCGGTTTAATCGAATGGTGGTAGAACCACCAATATGAATGTAGCCTTCAACAACCAGCAGATTTTTATTATGCGCATCAACTTCTGGTATATAAGACTCTTTGCAGGCAAATAAACAAAACAAAATCAAACTGATACAAATACAAAGCGTTCTCATTTGAATCGGACATTATAATTAACGAAGGGTATAGCAGTACCGAAAATGGACAATTTATAGCCATTTATCCGGCCATCCTGAGATGCGAAATAGGTTGAGAAGGCATTTTTTCGGCCAGTAAGGTTGTACACCCCGAAAGTCCAGGAGTTATGCGAAAACTGTTTTAATTTGTGGTTTCCAAGAACATTCAGCGAAAAATCAGAGCGGAAATAATCAGGTATACGGTATTCGTTTCTGTTAGAGTAAAAAACTCGTTGGCCGCCCGCATAGTAGTATTTGCCAACAGGCAAAGTGATCGGACGTCCAGTGCTGTAGGTTGTATTTACCGAGACACTTACCCTGTGCGACAAACGATAGTTTCCAATCAGCGTAAAATCATGCGGCTTATCGTAATTTGAGGGATAATAATTTCCTTCATTGATAGAATTAGCCCCGGTTTTATCTTCGGTTTTCAACTTGGTGCGGCTGTAAGTATAGCTCACCCAGCCATTTAGCTTTCCGGCTAACTTCTTCACCATAAATTCAACACCGTAAGCCTTACCCTGAGTTGGCAATACATCCTGTTCTATTTTATGGTTGAGGATTAGCACAGCCCCACTTTTATAATCCAGATAATCGTTCATCTTTTTCTGATAGGCCTCCACAGATGTTTCGATGGTATTGTGTTTAAAGTTTTTATACAAACCAAGCGAGAACTGATTACCGGTTTGCGGAGATATATTCCTGTCGCTAAGCTTCCAAACATCTGTAGGAGAAACTGAAGTAGTATTAGAAAGCATATGAATATATTGCCGCAGCGAATTATAGCCCGCCTTGAATGAGAAATCGCTGGTAATAGCAAAACGTGCTCCTAAACGATATTCCGGGCCCTGATAGGTTTTAGAAATATCGCCCTTTCCATAACTTTTAACTTCTGCAAGGTTGGCATCATTCTTTGCATATCCATCGGGATAAGTGTTGACATTTGCCGGTCCCAAACTATTGAACATCGAATACCGTAGCCCGGCGTTTAAGGTCAACCACTTTGTAACATCGTAACGATCCTCCACAAACACCGCACTTTCAAGAGCCTGTTCTTTAGGCAGGGCATCAGCAATCAGCAGCGATTTTTCACTGTACGGCTGTAATGAACCAGGCTTGCTTACATAATAAATGGAACTAAAACCGAATTCAAGGTTTTGCTTCGGGTTAGGGTAGTAGTTAAAGTTGAGTTTAAGGTTAGTTTGCTGAATGCTGAATTTCAACCGGTAATCGATATCCTCGTTATGGTTACTGTAATTGTTATACTGATAACGATCGATACCTGTAGAAAGAATGCTATAAAGCTTGTTATGGAAACTATGTTTCCACCTTAAAGCCAGGTTTTCGTTAAGGTAACGAAAAGTGGTATCGGTACTCAGATTAGATTTATCGCTACTTAAATATCCTGTAAAGTAAAAACTGTTTTTAGCGTTTTGCTGATGGCTTATGTTGAGGTTGAGGTCATAAAAACTGGCCCGGGCATCGCGGTAGCCCGATCTTGCTGGCAGAAAGTTCATGATCCAGTTGGAATACGTGGTACGTCCGCCGAAAATGAATGAGGTTTTATCCTTGATAAGAGGCCCTTCAATATTCAATCGACTGGTAATTAAGCCCAAGCCGGCAGTACCCGTAAACTCTTTTTTATTTCCTTCGCGGGAATTAAGTTCGAGAACAGATGACAATCGCCCTCCGTACTTTGCCGGAATGCTGCTTTTATATAACTGTACATCTTTAATTACTTCAGGGTTAAATGCCGAAAAGAAGCCGAAGAAGTGCGAAGGATTATAAACTGTAGCTTCGTTAAACAAAATCAGATTCTGATCTACAGCCCCGCCGCGAACATTAAAGCCAGTGCTCGACTCGCCCACCGACTTTACTCCGGGCAAAGTTAAAACCACTCTTAAAACATCGGCTTCGCCAAAAACAGTAGGCACTTGTTTTATAGTTTTAATATCCAGCTTTTCGATGCCCATTTGTGTACGCCGGATGTTGGAAGCTTTGTCGGCTGTTATTACCACTTCTTTTAATGAGAGCATCTGCTCATTTACATTAATATCCAGCTTACCATCACCCTCAAGCAGAATTTGCCGGCGGGTATCTCTAAAACCTATCCCACGGATACTCAGTTCGTGCCGCCCTTTTGGTAAGCTCAGAGAATAAAATCCATACAGATCTGTAACTACGCCTACTTTGGGTTTCCCTGTGAATATAGCCAGGCCGCTAACGGGTTCACCTGTTTTAGAACTTCTAACGTAGCCCGCCAAAGTGGCATTGGGCTTATCCGTAGCTGATTTATTTCCAATGGTGTACACTTTGTTTTCAAGGCTTGCAGGCAAACTATTCTTTACCGGAGCAAGATCGGCCAGAGGGGCATCGGCCGGAAGCAACTTTTCTTTGCTCTTTTGAAGCTGAAATTGGGTTGGCAGGCGGGTAATTATTTGCTTTTCCTTAGTAAGAAAGATACTACTCTCATAAATAGAATAATGATATGCTGTACTATTGAATGCCTTATCCAGTACCTCGGCAACTGATGCCGAAGTAAAATCCACGCTTACCTTCAAACTATCAAAAACCGTGTCATCATAGTAAAATCGGTAGCTTGTTTGCGCTTCAATATGTTTCACGAGATCTGATAAAGGCTTGTTATCTAAATGAATGTCTACATATTTTGCAGTTGTTTGAGCATTCGCATGCAATACTGCCAGCGAAATCGAAATGAGAATTGCCAGGAATTTTTTCATTTATTTCGTGATTGAATCGTGATACCGAACCAGGCTAAGCATTGCATTTTCCTTATCGTTACGAAAGTTGAGCTGATTACTGCTTATATATTGCTGATTTTGGCTTTGGGTAGATTTGAGCAGCCTAGTGAGGCTCTTTTTATTTTTCAGTAAGGTATACACCGAATCTTTTAAAAGATAATAACGATTATGCTGAGAAATCGACCGTTCAACACCTGCCTGAGTTAACTTTTCATTTACGGTTTTTGATCTCTTTACCAGCAAAGCGATTTTACCCTGATAAAGGGCCTCATAGTATCCGGTTAAAAGGTTATTTTCTTTGGCTTCAGCCTCTTTTATATTGATGTAATTATGGCCCAGGAACGAAAAGGTATCCACTTTTTCAGGATCAAGAACTATATCCGTTTGTTTATCAAAGTGCAGCAACAACAGCTCATCCCGTATAATATCATACATCAATTCCGCATTCCGATAAGTATATCCTTCATAAGTGACTGTCCCGGTTTGATATTGGGGCACCAGAAAAAAAGCATGCCCACCTTCAATGAATCTCGGATGCGTACGATAATATACTTTTCCGTTATAAACAGGAGCGCCCTTGTTGAGCGAGGCGGTAAAATAATTGGTAATATTTGCTGATACACGGGCAACAAAAGCACTATCGTTAACTTGTGAACGTGCAGGTTTACAAACAACCGTTGCTAAAATTGTAATAAGCAACAGCTTATGGCTTAAATTCATAACTTAAAATTAAAGGCAATATATTTTCCAATATATTGTAAAGAATAACGCTCCAAGAAAAATCACCAGATGTACTTTGTCTGGAAACGAAATTTTATGCTATAAAAGTTGCTTTAAGAATCAGATTTATATAGCTCAAATGTTTCTTTCTGCGGTGAAAATGTTAACCAGAAGGGGGGAGTCTATAATATTTTCGCATTCAGGCATACAGATAGCCAGCTTGCGGTAGGATTTTCTCTTGGCTTTAAATAAAGAACAAGCCCGTTTCTAAACAATTCTATCGTTGTTGCCGAAGTATATTACTGCCAATATCGCTCCACAATAATTATGTATAGGTGTTAAATATTGAACGGGCTCCAGGGGTATTGTTATCAGCTGCATCATTGTGTGTAGCTAAATCCAAGGAAGTGTTTCTTTAATGCAAAAAATTGGGAATGCTTCCAGCGAAGCATTCCCAGGAATTGGTGAAAGATTATTAATTAACGATGAGCCTCTTAGTGAAACTAAATGTTTTGGAATTTATCCTGACAATGTAGAACCCTGCTTTAAGCTGCGAATCGATCTCTATTTTGTTATCGCCTCGAGCGATCTTTTCGTAAACCATTCTGCCCAGGTTATCATAAATTTTTACAACTACTTTTTCGGAAGTTTTCGGAAGACGGATCGTAAACCTTCCCTCAGTGGCCGGATTTGGATACAGGCTAATGGCATCCTCATTAATGTTGGCTTCCAATAGTTGTTCCAATGGTATTCTGGCAGCGGAAATACCCATACCGCCGCCTCCCTGAATAAACGGAGAGAGATAGCTTCCGGCGATTACCTGTTGTGTAATGCCGGGGCCCTGCCAGGCTACAGCTACATTATCTCCACCACTACCTTCCTTGTGCAGGACTTCAATGTAGTATCTCTGTCCGGCAACCAGGTTAATGGTAGTAGACTGCTGTGTGCCGTACTTATTCCATTCTCTCGAATTTGTCCATCCATTTACATAAGCTATCCTTGATGCATTGGCCGGGTTGTCGCTGGTGCTCAGGTATAGATCCGTGTTGTCATCTCCCGCTACCCAGAAAGTGTAGCTTCCACTTGTAGTAGGATGGATATATCCGCGAATCCTGGTTCCATAGTTATCTGCCCAGTTTGTAGGGCCTTCCAGGCTGGAGAGCTGTGCGCTACCCGAAGGATTGTTTGGATAATTGGCATTGGAGGTTAGGCTACTAATAGCAGTTCCGCTAATCCCTGTCCAGTATTCTCTCAATATGGAACCCGTTACGCTGACGGTAAAGGTCTGCGAGCTTTGGCATCCTCCGCTGTTAGTGTAGATAGCTACATAGTTCCCTGCCTGGTTGGCCTGGATATTTGAAATGGTTACTTCACGTGTAGTTGCCGAGAAATTATTCGGCCCGGTCCATGACCAGGATCCTCCGGTTACAGGTTGAGGGCCAAACATCACCGAACCACCCGGGGCCACCGTAGCTGTGGCTGTTTGCTGCCACGCACCGCCATTGATCTGAGCGTATGGAGTAATGGTTGAAGGTGTACAGGCACCCGATTCGACACAAACCAAACCACGTCCTACTGTAGCCATATATGCCCGGCCATATACGTTCATATCTCCCATTACAAAATTACCATTCCCCACGCCACCCCACTCATGGGCATCGTCATTTATTCGTGTCCAGGAAACGCCTTGATCTATCGAACGGAACATACCTCTAACTCCGCTAACAGTACCCCAAATATAGACTGCGGGATAAGTAGCTCCAGTTGCAGCTTTTCCAAATCCAACAGCTTTGCAATAAGTAACATTTGCAACAGTTGTCCATGAGGTTCCATTATTTGTAGTATATGTTAATCCATTTGACAGCGCTACCCACACATGCCCTTCATTGCCGGGAACGGCTCTGGCACGTCCCGAACCCCATTGGCCGGGATTGGATGATGAAGCGGTAAAACTTACACCTTTAT
>Ga0307408_100002332_pt1 | contig 13441 bp, 14 predicted proteins | sample 322Cmetagenome_FD_202116 | JGI IMG/M metagenome (GOLD analysis project Ga0307408, IMG submission 202116) | Maize rhizosphere microbial communities from greenhouse at UC Davis, California, United States - 322HYB-C-3 | ecosystem: Host-associated > Plants > Roots > Rhizosphere > Soil | place... | reverse complement strand
GCGTCGGTACGATTCCTGAGTATTGCCACTCAATCCTTTTTCCATCCAAATAGCATCTAGATACTCCGCTATCAATTGGGTATCTGCCCCAGATATTTCTGCTTTAACTCCATCACTCATATTCCGGCACCACACACCGAAGCACTTTCTTATAGGACTGTAACGGTTTAAATGATCTCCAGCAACGAATAACATGCCCATAAAAATGCAAAAAGCCGGAACAGTTTCCTGTCCGGCTTTTTACGTACGATGTATTTAACCCACAGGCTAAGTGCACCGCAACAAATCTTATACCAGCTTCTCTTTGATACGAGCAGCCTTACCAGTAAGGTCACGCAGGTAGTAAAGTTTGGCTTGACGCACATCACCACGACGCTTCAGGGTTACGCTGTCGATCATCGGGCTGTGAGTTTGGAAGGTACGTTCAACACCTACACCGTGAGAAATTTTACGCACAGTGAATGCGGAGTTAAGACCACGGTTACGAATGGCAATTACAACACCTTCGTAAGCCTGTACACGCTCGCGATCACCTTCTTTTACTTTCACGTTTACAACAACAGTGTCGCCTGGTGAAAACTCGGTGAGATTTGCTTTCAGTTGTTCGTTTTCCAACGCCTGAATAATTGGGTTACTCATTGATATTCTCCTAAGAGTCTATAGCTTCACAGCTAGAGTTTGTCGTATCAAGGTCACGACGATATTCCGTCAACAGCTTATGCTGCTCCTCGGTTAAATTTATTGCACGCAATAAATCGGGCCTTCTCAGCCACGTTCGCCCTAACGCTTGTTTCAAGCGCCAGCGCCGAATCAGTTCGTGATTACCGGATACCAACACCTCCGGCACACGCATTCCTTCAAAATCTTCAGGACGGGTGTAATGGGGGCAATCCAATAAACCATCCGTAAATGAATCTTGCTCTGCTGAAAGTGCGTGCCCAAGAGCACCTGGAATCAGCCGTGTTACTGCATCGATCAGCACCATTGCTGGCAGCTCACCGCCACTTAACACGTAATCACCGATGGACCATTCTTCATCGATAACTGTTTGTATCAATCGCTCATCGATACCTTCGTAACGACCCGCCACCAACACCATATTGCTGTAGCTCGCCAACTCAGCTACACCAGATTGATCCAGCGTGCGTCCTTGGGGTGAGAGATAGATGACTTTTGCATCATCACCTGCCCAAGTTTTGGCGGCAGCTATAGCGTCGCGCAGTGGCTGCACCATCATCACCATACCGGGACCGCCGCCAAAGGGGCGATCGTCTACCGTTGAATGACGATCATGCGCAAAATCACGCGGAGTTAGTGTTTTTAACTCCACTAAACCTTGCTTGATTGCGCGGCTGGTTATCCCAAAACCGGCAATCGCGTTAAACATGTCAGGAAAAATGGAAACAACCGCAATTTTAAGCAATTGACGATTACCCCTCTCGCCTCACAGCGTTTACGCCAAAATTTTGAGTTTTAAGATAATTTAAAACTCTGGATCCCAATCGACCAGCATTTCGCCAGCATCTAGATCAACAGCGAGCACGAACTGCTCGGGAACATAGGGTATCAAACGCTCGCGCTGATCAATACTCTGTGCATCTGCCGCAACAACTAATACATCGTTTGCGCCAGTTTCCATTAATTTGGAAATTACCCCGAGACGCTGACGCTCACCACTAAACCGGGTAAACACTACCAAACCCTCAAGCTGGCTCCAGTAATACTCACCATCATCTAACTCAGGTAAGAGGTTACGCTCTACTGCAATATCGACTGCAGTGTACTGTGCTGCCAAATCACGATCATCAATACCGACAATATGAGCGACATACGCGTCACCATGAGGTCGGGCCTCATCGATCTCAATTTTTTTAACACCGTGCTTGGTTTTTAAAAACCAGGGCTGGTACTCAAATAAATTATCTTGCGGCTCAGTGTAAGAGTGGATTTTCACCCACCCCTTTACACCATAAACAGCGGTAATTCGCCCAACATTAACTAAATTAGATTCCGCAGACATCAGGCGCCTTCAACTATTTATTTGGCAAGGCAATTAAGCCGCTTTTTTGCTTTCTTTAACCAGCTGTTCAGCGCGTTCAGAGAATTGTGCGCCTTGACCAACCCAGTATTGCAAACGATCCGCATCAATACGCAGACGCTCTTCTTGACCACGAGCAACCGGGTTGAAGAAACCAATGCGCTCAATGAAACGACCATTACGGGCGCTGCGGCTGTTGGTTACGGTCAGATGATAAAAAGGGCGCTTTTTAGAGCCACCACGAGACAGACGAATAGTTACCATTGAGGTCTTCTTCCTGTGTTTACTGGTAAGGGAAAGGCAAGCTTTCCGGTTAAAAATCGTTAGTCGCACAATAAGCTATGCGAAAGGCGCGGCATTTTAAGGGAAAGATATTACTTTGTATAGGGCAATAAACTAATCCAGAGAATTAACCCACCCCATTAGCTATGGGGCGGCAGTAATTCAACCACTAGATCTAGACAAACATATCCGCAAAACGATTAGTGAAAGACAAATCAATCGGCTGGGCAAACCCGGGCAAACACAGCTTATCCAGATCCACAGTAATCAGCGACTCATCAATTAAACCTTCACCAAAATGGTAGATGGTCGCAAAATCACCCTTAAGCGCAGCGGCGTCGTAGGCGACCGAGGCCGCACGCACTGATGCGCGCTTGAGCAGATATTCAGCGAACTTTTCCGCCCCATAACGACAAGCCAGCATCGACTCCACAACGTGAGGCGCAAACACGCTGGCGGTAGCATTATTACCACCAAAGCCTTTTGAGTTCAGAAAAGCAACATCAACCGGCTCATTACGCACCACATCGACCGTCGAAATAGCAAGACGGTCCGCAAAAACATCATCAGCAACCTTATCGATAGTCTTAATACCAGGAACAATGCCGTACTTAAAAACACCCAAACTAGTGATCAGCTGCTCACCACTGGCTGCCGATAACGAGTGCCCAACGTAAGCCTTTACCGCAGCCACAGGCCATTCGGTAATGCCAAACACCTGTGCAATCTGATCAAAAATTTGCGATTCGGTCACACGGTTCTGCGGTGTACTCGACCCATGCGCCTGCACCAAAGAGCGCTTTTGAACAGCCTCATCACCAAGAATTGCGCGCACCGATGCCACCGCTTTGGCCATGGTGATGTAATTGCCTGGGCCAGGCGCTGAGATAGACTTTTTAAAACCATCCGCATTGATAAACACATCACCCACAGCGCCGTGCACATCAGCCCCCAACTCCATTACCAACGCATCATCCATCAAGACAACATATTGGCTCGCCTCTGCCATAGTAAAACCAGCATTTTCACCAAACGGGCGACTGGTACGACGAGGATCCACCTCATCAACACCGTCCAATTTCTTGAGCTTATCTTCGCTTGCCAGTGCACCCATAGTGGCATAACCGTCGATAATCTCGGCAACAATAGGGGCTTCGGCACAACCAACCAGCGCAACGCGGCATTTACCCGAAGCAATATCATCCGCCGCCGCTTGCAGGTTGTAGAGGAAAGAGGCGCAAGCACCAGTAATGGCGCCGGTCTGCCCTACACTTCCCAGAATGTAGGCGTTCACAAAATCCGCCGGCATAGTATTTAAACCGAGCGGACACTGCTTGGCACTGACACGTCCCCCCTTGAGCCGCGATTGCAATAAACCACCAAAACCATTTTCATCCATCTGACTCATAACATTGCTGGCATAGACACCAACCTGGTCAGGTTTTACCGAATCGATAATTACCTGCCAATCCAAACCGGTTGACTGCAGAGCATCGGAGGCACCAATCACAGCAAGCTGCAGCGCACGCGGATGATAATGGGAGTTGTAGAGTGCGCCAGGATTAAAACCGCGAGGCATTTGACCGGCCGACTTAACCGGTAAATCCCGGTAGCTGTCAAATTTAACACTCAACCCAGTTGGAGAAGTAACGCGAACACGATCAGCGTCAACCGCCTCCACCAACCAATCTGCAGGAACAGGTTCTGGCAGATCGCGCTTACGCATCTCGACGATGAGTGGCGCATCGCCCGCCCCCAAGGTGGCAGACTTCTGCCAATGGGCAGCATCAACATCAAAAAAAGTCTTGTCGATACGGCGAATTAAAGTGCCATCGAGAATTTCTGCACCAAAACGTGACTCTATGGTAGCAAGATCAATTGGTTCATCGTTTTGGTCGCGATAGCTGCCTTCTACAAAACTAATCAGTCCCATCATGACGGCTAAACCAGCCAGAGTTTCCTGCCGCTCATGAGCATCAAGACTCTCTATTACCATGCGACGATAGGCGTGATGCCCCGAACTGCGACCCGCAGCATTAAATCCACCAAACCCCACAATAATCGGTAGGCGCGCAAGAGACATACAAACTCCGATATCCACAATCAAGAAATTAGCGAGAAGTGTATGGTGATCCCTATACAAGATCACCTTCTTATTTAGTCATTTTTACTGCTAAATTAGCCATGCATACACAAACCCATTCAGATATAGCGGTGCCCCAAGCCTTATGAACAATATCCCACCAATAAAAATTCACTTTTTACTGTGTGAACACATGCTTGCCACCAGCAGTACCCTACCCATGGAGATGCTGTTAGCAGCAGAAAGCGCTGTACGAACCATGCTGGAACCGGAGCAACGGCGAGATATTGAGATACACACCCTCGCGATCACCAATGAACCCATACTGACGCGAACCGGAATGCACTGGCGACCAGACCTGACCATCAATCAGGTTTCACAGAGCGATTTAATTTATATTCCAGGCTTATGGCGCAACCCACGCCCCATTATCAAAAAAAATGCTGCCATAGTGGCATGGCTGCAACAGCAGCATCAAAACGGCGCCATCATTAGCGCAGTAGGCACTGGCTGCTGCTTTCTCGCCGAGGCAGGTTTACTCGACGGCAAAGCAGCCACAACCCATTGGCATTATTTTGACCAGTTTCAAAAGGACTACCCGCAAGTTCAACTCAAACGACAATATTTTATTACTCAAGCGGGCAGTCTCTACTGTGCTGCAAGTGTCAACTCTCTTGCCGACTTGACCATTCACTTTATCCAACGTTTTTTTGGGAAGGAAATAGCCAGCCATGTTGAGCGCCACTTTTCCCATGAGATCAGAAAGTCTTACGAGAGTAGCGGTTTTTTTGAGGCCAACAAAAATCCGCACCCAGATGAACAAATCACACAGATACAAATCTGGCTTGAAGACAATTATTATCGTGAAATTTTATTTCCGCAGGTATGCGAACGTTTTGGTATGAGCGTGCGTACACTTAACCGCCGCTTCAAAAATGCACTGGGGCAAACACCACTTGAATATCTTCAAAATATTCGCATCAATACCGCCATAGATTTACTAAAAACCAGCAATTTATCAATAGCAGAAATCGCTGATAAAGTCGGCTATCAAGACACCAATTACTTCACCACTTTATTTAAAAAACATCTTGCAACAACACCCAATGCCTATCGCGAAACAGTGCGGGCTAAATTATTCCGCACATAAAAAAAACCCGCCATCGATGGATAGCGAGGTTTTTACTCTTAAATGTAAAACTATTTAGACCAAAGAAAAATCAAGCCGCATTCACAGTTGCATCCTCGGGAATACCAGATCCAGCCTGCACAACAGTAAGCTTATCTGCTTCGCGAACACCAATAGGAATAGTGCGTGGCTTCATAGACTCAGGAATAACGCGCTGCAAATCTATGTGCAAAAGCCCATTCTCGTAGTGCGCCGACTTTACTTGCACATGGTCAGCCAACTGGAAGCGACGCTCAAAACTACGCGCAGCTATTCCTTGATGCAAATAAGTACGCTGCTGCTCATCACCCGCCTTGTTTGCAGATATTGTCAGGTTATTTTGATTCACTTCTATGGTTAATTCAGCCTGATCAAAACCGGCAACTGCCATAGTAATTCGGTACTTATCCTCCCCCGTTAATTCAATATTATAGGGAGGGTAACTGGGCTGGTTTTGTTCTGCGCGAGAAAGATTGTCCAGCAGATTCGCCATGCGATCAAAACCAATTGCTGAACGATAAAGTGGGGTGAAGTCAAAATTACGCATATCCGATATCCTCAAATGAGCAATACAAATGTAGCGGCTTATCTATGATCAAGCCATTTCAAAATAGTGATTCTCTATCATCGAGCCATCACTTAACTGAAATGAGGATGTAGAAACAATTTTCAAGGCAACCAATAAATTATTTTCCAAAAATTTTTTCAAATGCCGTTTGTAGCCGAGGATATTCAAATGAGAAACCTGACTGCAGAATTCGCTCAGGCATTACTCGCTGACTTGCCAACAACAGAGCATCCGCCATTTCGCCAAATAATAACCGCAGCAGCATCGCAGGCATAGGTAACAACGCGGGACGATTTAACTGCTCCGCCAAACGCGCCGTAAACTCACTGTTAGTGACAGGCTCCGGGGCGACAGCATTGTATACGCCGGATGCATCACCATGCTCCAGCAAATAAATAAACAAGCGAATCAAATCATGGCGAGAAATCCACGACATATAATGCTCGCCAGCTCCCATCCGCCCCCCAAGTCCACATCTGAACGCAGGCAGCATTTGTTTTAGCGCACCGCCATGACTATCGAGCACGACACCAATTCGGACAATACAAAGACGGGTAAAGTTAGACGCAAACTGCCGCGCAGCCAACTCCCAATCACGACACAACTGAGCAGCAAAACCATCACCAACGGCTGCTGATTCATTCAAGATGGAGCTTCCCGCATCACCATAAATACCTATGGCACTAGCATTAATCACCACAGCAGGGAAAAGCTGCTGATCTGCAAAAAAACGGTACAGTGTGTTCGTAAAATTTATTCTACTCTGCCGGAATAGTTGTTTTGATTGCTCTTTCCAGCGCCTACCTCCCAGCGACTCCCCCGCCAAATTAATTAAGGCCACAAATGCCACACCTGCAAGTTCACTTAAGCCACTTACAAGATGAACCTGTTTATTCAAATGACGCGACGCACGCGGCACGTCACGGGTCAGCACCCAAACTTCATATCCATGATCGATGAGCTCAAGACACAATGCACCACCAATAAATCCACTCCCACCGGTCACCAATACACGACCCTTACCCAATGAATCATTTTTCATAACAAAGCCTCCACTGCATATCACCCTAATTTAAGCCTAAAGCCTTTGATTTTTATTACCTCAAAACAAATCAAAACGATCACCCTACAGCACCATCTCAAGCACTATATGGCACTAAGATCACAAAGCTCTATAAGAGAGACCAAAATGTTATTAAGAAAATGAGCAGAAAACTTGATATTTATATCAGGATGATCAATATAAGAAGTGAGGGCAACTGAAACCTGCCTAGGCAGTAACAAACCCTCTCAACATAAACGTTAAGGAGCTTTACGATGAAACCTGCTGTCGACGTTGTATATCGTGATTTGGATTCTTCTGCTGCACTCAACGACATCATTACCAAGAAACTCGAAAAACTCAGCCGCTACACCGACCAAATAATTCACAGCCGCGTCGTCCTGGATGCCCCACACCAACACAAACACAAAGGAAAACAATACCGAGCCTCTATTGAGCTCGATATCAAAGGCCATCCTGTGGCGATTACTCAGGATGATGAATCGATTCATGTTGCTGTACGTGATGCTTTTTCCAGCGCTGAACGCAAAGTTAAACAACTTGCCGCACGCCACCGCGATCGCTGAAAAAACAAGCTGAGCCACTGGAACTTTATCTACCTGAAATAAGAAAGGCCGAAATCAATTAAGATTTCGGCCTTTAAGAAAACCTACAAATTATTATTTTGTGGCTTCAAGTTGTGCAGACTTTTTGCCGATCAACACATTCAAGTTGGATAAAGACTGGATGTGACTGTAGATCAATTCCAAGCCATCCTTTTTGAACAAATCCAAAGCATCTGCATCACTAAGTGCTTTAAGCTTTTCACGCTTAACCACATAAAAACCCATTAGGTTCATATTGGCATCTTCACGCCCCTTAAAGGTAATATTGGCTTGCATAGGCTCAAGTAAATCGAGTTCATGCAGACGCTTACAAAATACCTTGGTCATTTCAGCGCGATATTGATAATCCTTAAGGAACTCCACAACCTCTTTCAAATGTGCGCTTTGCTCACCATTCTCTTCAAACAGCTTACGTCCCTTGCTGCCGTCTTTGATCACTGTTGCGCTATCCGCATCAATGCAAAGCGCCATAGTATCAGCTGCTTTATCGCCCCCCAATACAAATGGATAGCGACGAATGAATGCAGGAATGTAGCGAGAAGTAAATTGATTCTTTTCATTTAGAACCAGATTTTCGCCCTCTTTCAGCCCCATAATAGCTAGAGGAATATACTCACCTTCATTGGCGGTGGCCGAAAAAACAATAGGGAATTCAGCGGCAGCAAAAGGAATTTCTGTGGCCAGAACCGGCACAGAAATCATGTGTGATACAAAAGAATAATCTTCAACTTGCACCGACCAGTTACGATGAACTTCAGATGACAGTGGTTGAATGTTGTCATAAATCATTAATTGCTTTGCCACGAGAATACCTCTATTTATTTTCTATGCAGGGAGTTAGCGATAAACAATACGAGAATGCATGTTAGCACTTTGAGAAAAGACTGCCACTAGAATTGGCGCGGTGAAGCACGGGGAGAACAGGAGAAGAAAATTCTGACAATAAAAAAGCCGCTTATAAGCGGCTTTTTTATAAAACTAATTGGTCGGAACGGCGGGATTTGAACCCACGACCCCTACACCCCCAGTATAGTGCGCTACCTGACTGCGCTACGCTCCGATATTTTCTGTCGCCCCAGCAGTTCAAGCCGTCACGAAGAGGATCGGCATAATACCCGAATTTATTACCAATGCAATCGTAGTTTTAATAATTAGCATTGGTATTGGTGAAATCAGATATTTCACATTCAAAACGATTATGAATTCACCAAATAGATAAGTTTGAAGTACTTTATTTAACCTTCAATAAATCAAGCAAGTGCTCCAAATCATCGATCATGCGCACTACTAACTGATTGAGCTGGCCAGAGCTGGAGCCATTATCCTCATTAGTCATCTGCAGCCGGGCACCACCAATAGTAAAACCCTGATCATATAAAAGACTGCGAATTTGGCGGATAGTTAATACGTCCTGCCGTTGATAATAGCGACGATTACCGCGCCGTTTAACCGGATTTAATTGCGGGAACTCTTGCTCCCAGTATCTTAAAACATGCGGTTTAACTGCACATAACTCACTGACTTCACCAATAGTGAAGTAGCGCTTACCGGGTATTACGGGAAGTTCGTCGTTATGACTCGGTTCCAACATAAGCTTCTACTCGTGCCTTAAGTTTTTGTCCTGGGCGGAAAGTGACCACACGCCGAGCGCTAATAGGAATTTCCTCGCCCGTCTTGGGGTTCCTACCAGGACGCTGACTTTTATCGCGCAATTCAAAATTGCCGAAGCCAGAAAGTTTGACTTGCTCGTTATTTTCCAAAGCATGGCGGATCTCTTCAAAGAAGAGCTCCACCAATTCTTTGGCTTCACGCTTATTGAGTCCGAGATCCTCATAAAGTTTCTCGGCCAAGTCTGCTTTGGTCAGAGCACCGTCCGACATAGTTATTATTCCCTATCTGAGGGTGGCGGAAAAATTCGCCCCCAGATACTGAACAATCGAGTCAATGGAGGCGTTGATCTCATCTTCATTAAGAGTGCGTGAAGGATGCTGAAAGGTCAACCCCATAGCGACACTTTTTCTATGTGGATCAATACCTTTGCCCATATATACGTCAAAAACCTTTAAGTCGATAAGGTGTTCACCCGCCTGCTCTTTAACCGCCGCCAAGAGCTTGTCAGCAGCCAAATCGCGATCGACCAACAGCGCCAGATCGCGGCGCACCTCAGGGAACTTGGACAGGGAAGTAAAGGCCGGGATTCGCGCCTTTAACAACGAACTGAGACGCACTTCAAACAAATACACCGACTGAGGTATATCCAGCTGCTGCTGCAAGCTTGGATGCAATGCCCCTACTACTCCCTGCCACTCGCCATCGCGATAAATCGCTGCCGTCTGGCCAGGGTGCAATGCGGAATGATTCCCCGGCTTAACAGTGAATGCTGATTCATCGCCTGTTAGTCCCAGCAGTGATTCAAGATCCCCCTTGAGATCAAAGAAATCCACTAGCTCGGCAGCATTAGACCAGGACTCAGGCGCGCGACTGCCATAGATCAAACCAGCAAGCATAGCTTCCTGCTTAAGACCATCAGCCGACGGAACAAAACGCAACCCCGATTCAAACAGACGCACACGATTCTGCTGACGGTTCAGGTTGTTACGCAAAACACTGACCAAACCGGGCATCAAACTGGTACGCATCGCCGCCATATCGGCGCTGATGGGGTTACGCAACACAACCGGTGACGTTTCCGGATCAAACAATGCGGATAACTTCGGCTCGATAAAGCTGTAGGTAATCGCCTCTTGATAACCGCGTGCGATCAGCTGATTGCGCAGAGCTGGCAACCCCATTTTCGCTTCGGGGTGAGGTTCGATATCCAGAGGTGCAGCAAGGCTTCTTGTTGGCAAACGGTTGTAGCCATATACGCGCGCCAGCTCTTCCAGCAAATCTGCTTCGATGGAAATATCAAAGCGGTAGCTGGGAACAGCAAACACCCAGCCGTCTGCGTTTTGCGATAGCAACGTCAAACCCAAGCGCGCAAGAATATCGACCACTTCAGCGTCGGCCATTTCCAAACTCAGGCCGCTAACAATACGGGCCTTGCGCAAGCTAACCTGACGCTCTTGCGGTAAATGCTCGTTAGTGACATGCACTACTGGCCCGGCTTCACCACCTACAATTTCCAGCAGTAATGCTGTTGCGCGCTCGATCGCATCGAGCTGCAAGTTGTAATCTACACCGCGCTCAAAGCGGTGCGATGAATCAGTATGCAAACCATAAGAACGGGCACGACCGGCAATCGCCAGCGGATTGAAGAACGCACTTTCCAGGAAGATGTCACGTGTTGTTTCACCTACCGCACTTTCCTTACCACCCATAATTCCCGCAACTGCCAAGGCTTTTTGTTGGTCGGCGATAACCATGGTATCGGCATTGAGTTTGATCTCCTGCCCATCCAATAATTGAATCGATTCACCCTGCTGCGCCAGGCGCACATGAATGGCACTGCCGAGTTTGGATAAATCAAATGCGTGCATAGGCTGACCCAATTCGAGCAGCACATAGTTGGTCACATCAACCACGGCATCGATACTGCGCAACCCTGAGCGAACCAACTTATCTTGCAGCCAAGCCGGACTTGGGCGAGTGATATCAATACTGCGGATGACACGGCCGATGTAGCGGCTACAAGCGAACCCCGCTTCAAGATGCACGGGGAAACTGTCGGTAATGGATGCAGCTACAGCAGGGATTGCCGGCGCAGTGACGGGCGCGCGATTCAGTACACCTACTTCGCGCGCTACACCTTTGACGCTCAGGCAATCGCTGCGATTGGGAGTCAAATCGACTTCGATCAACTTGTCATCAAGGTTCAAATACTCACGTAGGTTAACGCCCACGGGAGCATCGGGGGCTAATTCCCATAAACCGGTATCATCATCGCCCGCTTTAAGCTCGGTTTGGCCGCAGAGCATGCCAAAAGATTCCACGCCGCGTAGCTTGGCTTTCTTAATCTGGAAGTCGCCTGGCAACTGCGCACCTATGGTGGCAAAAGGGATTTTGATCCCAACACGCGCATTAGCTGCACCGCATACGACTTGACTCGGACCATCGGGCAGACCGGCAACTTGGCAAACACGCAACTTATCGGCATCAGGGTGCTGTTCACAGCCGACAATCTCGCCAACGATCACACCGGTAAAATCGCCAGCGACGGATTCAACAGCATCTACTTCAAGACCTGCCATGGTCAACTGGGCGACTAATTCATCGGTACCTATGGCTGGGTTAACCCACTCGCGCAGCCAGGATTCACTGATTTTCATATCTTTATCTCTGTAGCCCGTATGGAGCGCAACGCAATACGGGACTTAAATCTGGTTAAACTGTTACTGCCGTATTCCGCTTTGCTTCATAACGGGCTACGGCTAGATACAAATTTAGAATTGCTTTAAGAAACGCAGGTCGTTTTCAAAGAACAAACGTAGGTCATTGACCCCGTAGCGCAACATGGCCAAGCGCTCTACCCCCATACCAAACGCGAATCCGGTATAGGTTTCAGGATCGACACCGCTGGACTTAAACACTTCCGGGTGAACCATGCCGCACCCGCCCACTTCTAGCCAGCCAGTGTTTTTGCACATGCGACAGCCTTTGCCGCGGCATTGCGTACACTGGATATCCATCTCGGCTGATGGCTCAGTGAATGGGAAATAAGATGGACGGAATCGCACCGGAACATCGGCCTCAAAGAACGCCTTCAGGAATTGATCCATGGTGCCTTTGAGATCGGCAAAACTAATATTTTTATCGACCACCAAACCCTCTACCTGATGAAACATCGGCGAGTGAGTTACATCTGAGTCGCAGCGATAGACACGACCCGGGCAGATCACACGAATCGGTGGCTGTTTGTTTTCCATGGTACGCACTTGTACTGGCGATGTATGGGTGCGTAATACGTGAGTATCATCCACATAGAAAGTATCGTGCATCGCACGCGCGGGGTGATGGGAGGGAATATTTAGCGCCTCGAAGTTGTGGTAGTCATCTTCGATTTCAGGACCCACTTCAACGCTATAACCCACGGCAGCAAAGATTTCTTCAATACGTTGCAATGTACGGGTTACAGGATGCAAACCACCGGTGTGCTGGCCACGACCAGGCAGGGTTACATCAACCACTTCGCTAGCAAGCTTGGCGTTAATCGCCGCTTGCTCAAGTAATTCTTTGCGCACATTAAGTGCGTCTTGTACCGCATCTTTGGCTTTATTGATTTCAGCACCGGCAGCGGGACGCTCCTCTGCCGATAATTTACCCAACGTTTTCATCAACGCGGTGATGCTGCCATTTTTGCCGAGATAGTTCACACGTACTGCATCAAGTGCAGTCAGATCTTGGGCATCGGCGACGAGTTTGAGCGCTTCTTGGGTAAGCGCAGCGAGATTTTCCATCTGCTTTTCCAGTTCGAATCGTTAACTATCAATAAATACAGCCATAAAAAAAGAGGAAGAACCCTAAAGCCCTTCCCCTTTTCATCGCGTTCACACAAGCCCTTGCGAGCCTGAGGTTGTTGGACGATTAAGCAGCCAGAGCTGATTTAGCCTTCGCAACAACAGCAGCAAAAGCTGCTTTGTCGTACACAGCCAGATCAGCCAGTACACGACGGTCGAGAACGATGCTCGCCTTTTT
>Ga0307408_100002331_pt1 | contig 13441 bp, 12 predicted proteins | sample 322Cmetagenome_FD_202116 | JGI IMG/M metagenome (GOLD analysis project Ga0307408, IMG submission 202116) | Maize rhizosphere microbial communities from greenhouse at UC Davis, California, United States - 322HYB-C-3 | ecosystem: Host-associated > Plants > Roots > Rhizosphere > Soil | place... | reverse complement strand
ACAACGGCGAAGCCTTTCGCCGCGTGCTGGCGCTGCCATCCGATGCCGAACAACGCGCCCGCGCCGCCCTGGCCCTGACCCGCCCGGACTGCATGAGCCCCGACCTGCATCCGCAGGAGCGCCTGCAGCAAGACCAGTGGCGCGCCGAGGTGCTCGACAAGCTCAGCACCGCGCAGTTTGCCGCCCTGCCCGAAGTCGGCAAAAACCGCTTGCGCCTGCGCCGCGCCGGCGTGCATGCGAGCCTGGCCTTCGAGCAGGCGCGCCGGGGTGAGGCGCCCACGGCCGCCGCCCAGCGCGCGCTGGCGGAACTCGCCGCAGTGAACAAGCTTGAATTGACCGACAGCGACAAACAGGACTACAACGACGCGGCCATTCGTGTTGGCGCATCGCGCTGGGCCGCCGAAACCGCCCTGCCCCGCTTGGCCAAACTGACGCTGGCCACCGAAGCCGGCCAGGCCGGCGAAACCTGTGTCGCGCTGTATGAAAACAAGGCCGACGGCAAACCCGGCAAGGACGCCGTGGCCAGGCGGTGCACTTACGGCATCGTCTGGGCGGCCTCCGCCAGCGCCCACCCCGACGGTCAGGCCCTGGCGCTCGCGGTGCAGCCGCTGGATGCCTGGCGCGAGCTGTGGGTGTTCCGCAAAAGCGCCGGGCAGTGGACGATTGAGGTGCTGCCGCCCGCCAGCAACGGCCCCGAATTGGGTTATGTGGAATTCGCCGGCTGGGTGCGCGGCGCGCCGCAAATGCTGCTGGCCCGCGAGACCCGCATCGCCGGCCGCCTCCGCCGCAATTTCGAGGTGGCGCGGCTGGATACCCTGACCGCCGAGAAGCAGGCCGGCGACCCCGGCACACTGGCCGCCTTCCGCTGGCAGGACGCCGCGTGGAAGCGGCAGACAGTGATCCTGCGCTGAAGCAGGCCGACCAGGCACCCCAGGATTCGGTCAAGACTCCACCTGATAAGTCACGGTATGCGCCTCCCAGGGAAGGGGTATTTCCCAGCGGTGCAGCATGCGCGACAAGGCCGTGTTCGACAGCGTGGAGTCCCTTTTCTGGTTGCGCGAGAAAACGGCCCGGACAGGCGCCTCCAGGTAAACCAGCCTGACCTCCGCGTCATAGGCATAAAGGAGGTCCAGTGTCTTGCTGCGCATTTGTTCGCTCAGGTGGGTAGCGTTCCACACAAAAGGTTTTTTCTGTCGCAGCAAGCCCTTCGCTTTGTCTATCGCCCAATGCGCCGCCATGCCATCGTTCTCGCCGTGCTTCAGCCCCAATGCCTGCTTCGCGTCGTCAAAGGACACCACTTCCAGCCCGGGCGTATGGGCCCTGACCCAGGTGTCTTTTCCGGATGCCGGCAAGCCGCTCAACACCGTCACAGCCGATCCCACCGGCTGGAACAAAGCGCTGTCGAGGTGAATCTGGGCGCCGCGCGCGTAGTGCAGCCGGGTGTGCGCCGAGGCCGCCTGCCGGGGCTGGTCCAGGCAGCCATCCTCACGGGCGAGCTCTTCGAACAGATCGATGTCATCAAGCCGGGCCTGCTGGTCCACGCAGATACGCCCCTGCATGTCGGCACGCGCCACGCAGATCAGGTCTGCCAGGCAAACACCCCAGGACAGTTTTCGCGCGATGAACTCGGGTGTTTCTCCGCGCCGGGAATCAAAGGCGTAAAACGGCACCTGGTGGGCAGCGATGATGCGGCAAATGGCCTCGCGGGCGTCGAAGGGGAAGCCAGCCTCCCACAGCAGTGCGCGCACATCCACGGCACCCCGCCTGGAATGGCCGGGTTGCCCGATATCGCCTGTGACTGGATCAATGACCGTCGTCTCCGGCTTGCACAGGTCGTGCAACAGCGCCGACAAAAACAGCACTTCTCGCCTGCCGGCATCCGCGCTGCGATAGTGCGCGGAGTCCAGCAGGCATTCCAGCACCATGCGGGTGTGGATGCCCACATTGCCTTCTGCGTGGTAGCGACGGCTCTGCGGCGTGGTTTCCAGCTTGCGCAACCGGGGGAATACGTCGCAGCACTCAGCCCAGTCGTAGCTCTTCCCGTCGCCCTGCGGGCACAAAGACTGGATTTGCAGGTAGTTCATGACGAGGCCTCCTTCCCCCAGGTGCCTGCGTCCGGCCAGCCGACGGCTGGCACCGGCGCAAACAGGTCCACGCCTTGCGCAAGACCATTGGGCACGATGGGCCGCGTGCTGTGGTGAGAGCCCGAGTCCAGGATGGTCTGCACAAAGTCGGGCCTTACCCATTTGAAACGCGCCAGCACCTGCTGCGCGTCTTCCAGCTTGATGTAGAGCCCTTCCGCCTGATCCGACTTGTCGGTCTGTTTCCAGCACAAGTCGAGGTCGAGCCTCTGGCGTTGCACAGTGCGTTCCAGCGCTTGCCGCCAGGCCGGGCTTTTGGCCAAGGATCGGCGCATCATCGCCGGGAAAGCCTTTGCCCGGATAGGCAGCAAGCCTTCATGCAGGACCGGCACGCTCACCACGGGCGAACCTGCCAGCAATGCGCGCCGGCGGGGTGTGCTCAGAAACAGCCGCTCATGCTTGTCGAAGATGTCGAACTCGCAGAAGTAGTGCGGCAAGTGGTCGTAGCTGACCGAGTGCTTGGCGTACAGCCATTCGCCGTACATCACGTAGCGGTCTTCCAGCAAGGCGAGAAGACGGTCCTCGTGCGCGCAAGCCCATTGCAGGAACGGCGCAAACTGACGCTCGCGGCTGCTCCCCGTGAGGTAATGGCCGCGCGACTGCAACAGCAGCTGGCCCGCAGGGGAAAAGGAAACCGCAGCGTTGGCGCCGTCGAGTTTTTCTTCAAAGACAGCATGACGGCCTTTCAGCGACGAGAGCGGAATGTGATCCTGCCCTTCATCGCCGGGCTGCAGGCGTGAGCCTTCGATGTGCGGTGTGCGCGGGTATTTGAGGATGTCCAGCGACTGGACAGGGGTGTTGCCGTCAAAGGGCAACGAGAAAGATGCAGACATGATCGTCTCCTGGTTCAGTGGAATGAACCGACGACATGCTTGCGCGCTGCGGGGCGGGAGAGTGGCATGCGCCGCAATGGCATTGGCGGCATGGGCACGTCCGGCTTCGGCGGCGGCCTGCTCATGTGACCGGGAGTGAATGACTGATGGGATCAGTCCATTGGCCTGAGCGGGTGGCGGGCGTCGGTTAGAGGATGGCGACGATGAAAAACACGTGAGCTCCGTGATGGTGCGGTGAAAGGAAAGCCGCAGAGTTTAAGCAAAACAAGCCCGACCCGCGAGACCGGAACGCCAAAGATGGCGTCAAAACAACAGCTTGGCCAGCTTGATTCGGCTTTTAGGGACGCAAGGTATCCGCCGGCAGCTGGTCGATCTCCACCAACAGCCGCGCCAGGCTGCGGCCCGCCGCGCCCAGCAGGGCGCGGCCTTTTTCGGCGGTGGCGGCAGCGGCATTGCCGGCCGCGCCGTGGGGGTTGTAGTCCTGCATCTGCCAGGCCAGCTTGGCGCTGCGGCCGTCGCCCAGGATGCTGAATTTTTCAGTGCGGTCTTGAGACGTGGATCGGAAGTTTTGTGCTTTCGCCATATCGACCTGCTCGGGCTTGAGCGCCAGCATCATGGAAGTCTCGATCTCGCCGGCGTGGATGCCGAAGCGGTGCTCCTCCGCACTGAACAAATCGCTAACGGATTTCCCGTCTTCATCCACAAGTGGCAGATTGAACCAGTTCACGCTGTAGACCAGCATGCCCAGCCGCGCCCGCAAGTCACGCGCCACCACATCGAGCAACCCCACCTGGCCGCCGTGCGAATTGAGCAGCACCAGTTTTTTGACACCCGTCTGCGCTACCGACTCGGCCAGCTCGGTCCACAGGCGTATCACCGTTTCGGCTTTGAGTGTCAGCGTGCCGGCGAAGCGGGTGTGCTCAGGGCTGAAACCCACGGCCTGCGTGGGCAAAAACAGGATGGGTTGCGCGGCCGGCAAGTGCGGCAAAGCGGCTTCGATGACACCTTCAACCAGCGTCGCATCCACATTGAGCGGCAGGTGCGGGCCGTGCTGTTCTGTTGCCGCCACTGGCAGCACCGCTATGCAGCGGGGCAGGTCCAGATTGGCGAAGTCTGGGGTTTTCAGGTTCGCCCAGTGGCGAGGGGGGGTTGTGGCTGGCATAAAGGGTATTTTCGCCGGTTCTTGCTCCGGCGGGGCCGGTCCCTGCACAGGGCTGCTGGCCGGGGCGAGTCCCGGCCCTTCAACCCCTGCCAAAATCCGAAAATGCATTTCTTCAAAGACCTCAACCTCGCCGCCTTCACCGCCGGTTTTGTCGCCGTGCTGGTCGGCTTCACCAGTTCGGTCGCGATCGTCTTCCAGGCCGCGCTGGCCTTGAAGGCCACGCCGGCTGAAATCGCTTCGTGGATGTGGGCGCTGGGCATCGGCATGGGACTGTGCTCGGTGATTCCCTCGCTGTGGCTCAAAAAGCCGGTGATGGTGGCCTGGTCCACACCGGGCGCGGCGGTGCTGGCCACGGCCGGGTTGGCGGGTGGGTTTTCAATGGGCGAAGCGGTGGGGGCGTTCATGGTCAGTGCCGCGCTGATCATGCTGTTCGGCATCACCGGCTGGTTTGAAAAAGCCATGAACCGGATTCCGGTGGCCATTGCTTCGGCGCTGCTGGCGGGCGTGCTGGCGCGCTTTGGCATCCAGGCTTTTTCTGCGGCGCAAACGGCTTTGCCGCTGGTGCTGCTGATGCTGGCGATCTATTTGCTGGGCAAGCGCCTGCTGCCGCGTTATGCCGTGGTGTTGACACTGGTCGGTGCGGTTGTGTTTGCCGCGGCGCGCGGGCAGATGGCCTGGTCCGAGATCGCCTTTTCCTTTGCCATGCCGGTGTTCGTGATGCCGAAGTTCACTTTCGCGGCTATCGTGAGCCTGGCGCTTCCGCTGTTTGTGGTGACCATGGCCTCGCAAAACGTGCCGGGCGTGGCGGCGATTTACGCCGCGGGTTACGGGCCCGACAGCGCGGATGGCGGCATCCCCATCTCGAAGATCATCACGCTGAGCGGGCTTGCCACGCTGGTGCTCGCGCCCTTCGGGGCCTTCGCGCTCAACCTGGGCGCCATCACCGCGGCCATCTGCATGGGCAAGGAAGCCCATGAAGACCCGGCCAAGCGCTACACGGCGGCCGTCTCCTGCGGCGCGATCTACATCGTGATCGGCATTTTCGGCGCGGCCGTCACCGGCCTGCTCACCGCTTTCCCGAAAGAGCTGGTGGTGGCGATTGCGGGGCTGGCGCTGCTGGGCACCATAGGCAGCGGGCTGGCGGCGGCGCTGAAGGATGAATCGCACCGCGAGGCGGCGCTTATCACGTTTCTCGTCACGCTGTCAGGCGTGGTAATAGCCGGTGTGGGCTCGGCCTTTTGGGGTGTGGTCGCGGGCGCAATCGCGCTGTTTGTACAACAATACGGCCAGCAAGGCCGAGAATCCCCGCCGACGCCGCACCCGGACGCCGGAACCATTTCCAACAAACCATGAACTTTCTTTTTGTCGCCGATCCGCTTGAGTCCTTCAAGATCTACAAGGACACCACCTTCGCGATGATGCGCGAGGCGCAAAAGCGCGGCCACCGCATCAGCGCCTGCCTGCCGGCCGACATGAACTGGCAGACCGGCGCCAAGGTCACTGCCCAGGTGCGCCACATCAGGCTGACCGGCGATGCGGATACCTGGTTCACCGCGGACATCAGCCGGCCCGACGCGCGAGAAGTTGTTGCCGACTTCGACGCGGTCATCATGCGCAAGGACCCGCCCTTTGACAGCGAGTATTTCTACAGCACGCACCTGCTGGAACAGGCCGAGCGCGAGGGCGCAAAAGTCTTCAACAAGCCGCGCGCCCTGCGCGACCACCCGGAAAAGCTCGCCATCCTGGAATTCGCGCAGTTCAGCGGACCAACGCTGGTGACGCGCAGCGCGGCCGACATCCAGCGCTTTCATGCCGAGCACAAGGACATCATCCTCAAGCCGCTGGACGGCATGGGCGGCATGGGCATCTTCCGCGTGAAGGAAGACGGCCTGAACCTGGGCAGCATCACCGAGACGCTGAACCGCAACGGCGCACAAAGCGTGATGGTGCAGAAATTCCTGCCCGAGATCGCCAAGGGCGACAAGCGCGTGCTGGTCATCGGCGGCAAGCCCGTGCCCTTCAGCCTGGCGCGCATTCCCCAGGGCAGTGAGGTGCGCGGCAACCTGGCGGCCGGCGGCCTGGGCGTGGCGCAGCCGCTGTCCAGGCGCGACTTTGAAATCGCCGAGGCGCTGGGCCCGGTGCTGGCCGCGCGCGGCCTGCTGCTGGCCGGTGTGGATGTGATCGGCGACTACGTGACCGAGATCAACGTCACCAGCCCGACCTGCTTCCAGGAGATTCACGACCAGGCGGGCTTTGACGTGGCCGCCATGTTCATCGACGCGCTGGAGGCGGCCCTCAAGGCTTGACGCCGACGGTGCGGCGGTTAAGCTGGCAGGCCCCGACCTCTGACGCCTGCACCATGAAACCAGCCCTCCGCCTTCGTTCATTGCGCCGCATATTGAAGCCGCTTGCCCTTGCGGTGGTCGCTTTACCGCTGCTGGCGCAGGCGGCCGAGCAGAAAATCATTTTTATCCGCCACGCGGAAAAGCCCGCCCAGGGCCTGGGCCAGATCAATTGCCAGGGGCTGAACCGCGCGCTCGCGCTGCCGGCCGTGCTGCTGGGCAAGTTCGGCAAGCCGGATTTTGTGTTCGCCTCCGACCCGCATGAGAAAAAGCCCGACGGCGATGAGCTTTACAACTACGTGCGGCCGCTGCTGACCGTTGCGCCCACGGCCGTGCAGGCGGGCCTGCCGATCAACACCTCATTTGGTTTTGAGGACATCAAAGGCCTGCAGCAGGAGTTGGCGGCGCCGCGCTACCAGAACGCGGTGGTGCTGATCGCCTGGGAACACAAAAAGCTCGAGGACATGGTCAAGGCCATGCTGCGCGACACGGGCGGCCAGCCAAACGCCGTGCCGCACTGGAAGGGGAGCGACTTCGACAGCATTTACGTGGTGACGGTGCAGCGCGATGGAGGCAAAACCGTTGCCAGCTTTCGCCACGAACAGCAGCAGCTGAACGGCCAGGCTGCGGCCTGCCCCAAACCTTAGCCGGCTCCCTAGGCCGCCGCCAGCGCGCCGTCCTCGAACACCTTGAGCTCGCCGGGCGCGAACGCCGTCCATTGTTCATTGGTGGTCAGCGGCGCCGTGACGACCACGGCCACCTTGTCGGTGGGCCGCGTATGCTCTGCGAAGTTCACGCTCACGTCTTCGTCGCTCAGCGTGGCGTGCGCAAAAGGATGCTTGCGCTCCACGTAATAGAGATTCGTGGAAGCATGGGCCCAGAGCGCCTGGCCATTGCTCAGCAAAAAATTGAAGGTGCCATGGCCGGCGATCTGCGCCGCGAGTTCGCGCAGCGTGATGCTGAGCTCCCGCACACTGGGCACCCCGGCATGCGACTTGGCCATCTCCTGCATGATCCAGCAGAAGGCGCGCTCGCTGTCTGTGGTGCCCACAGGCCGGAAGCTTGCGTGCAGGCGCGGCGAGAAGTCCTTCAAATCGCCGTTGTGTGCGAACACCCAGTAGCGGCCCCAGAGCTCGCGCACAAAGGGGTGGCAATTCTCCAGTGCCACGCGCCCCTGTGTGGCCTTGCGGATGTGCGAGATCACGTTGCGGCTTTTGATGGGGTAGCGGCTGATCAGCTCGGCCACCGGGGAACTGCAGGCCGGCTGGTGGTCGACAAAATGGCGCAGTCCCTTGTCGCCGGCGCCGGCCACGCTGTCGTCGCCTTCAAAAAAAGCGATGCCCCAGCCGTCGGCATGGTGGTCGGTGTGACCGCCGCGCTGCGCGAAGCCGCGAAAGCTGAAGGTCACGTCGGTGGGGGCATTGCAGTTCATGCCCAGGAGTTGGCACATGGTCAGCCTGCTTTCTGTGGATCGTTGGGGGTGGCGGCCGGGGGCATGCGAAGCTGCCAGGCCGCCACCATGGCAAGCACGCAAAGCGCGGCCAGCATCAAGAACGCTTCGTTGAAGGCGGCCAGCCGCGCCGGGCCGCTGGCGCTGTTGGCCAACGAATCACCATGGGCGGCGAGCCGCCATTCGAGCACGATGCCGCACAGGCTGACACCAATCGCACCGCCCAGCATGCGCAGAAAATTGATGGCGCTGGCGCCCTGCGACAGCAGGTGCTCATGCAAGGGCCGCAGCGACCCGAGGTTGAGCGACGGCAGGATAAAGCCCAGGCCTATGCGGCCCAGCGTGGCCCAGGCCACCAGCATCCACAGGCCCGAGGCCAGGCTCACCGTGAGCATCAGCGCGAAGGAGGCGGCCAGCAGCGCCAGGCCGGTGCTCACCAGCAGCCAGGTCGGGTGCTTGTCGGCCAGGCGGCCGACGCCGGCAATGGTCGCGGCCAGCACCAGCCCGGCCGGCAGCAAGATGGTGCCGACGTGCGAGGCCGAGAGCTGCAGGCCCAGCTGCAAATAGACCGGCAGCAGGTAGGTCGAGCCGAACAAGGCCGTGCCGTAGATAAAAGCCACGATGCTGCCCATGGCGAAAGGGCGGTAGCCGAAGAGCGCCAGGTTCATCAGCGGTGCACCGCCTGTTGCGGCCAGGCGGCGCTGCCACCAGACAAAAGCCGCCAGTGCGGCGACCGCGCCACCGAGCAAGGCAAACGCCCGCGCACCGCCGCCCGCGCCATGCAGCTCCACCATGCCGTTGAGCAGGCACAGCGTACCCACTGCGCCCAGCAGCAGGCCGCGCCAGTCGATCATGGCGGTGTTGCGGTTCGCCGCCACGCCGCCGGGCGCGGTGGCAGGCACATAGCGGTAGGCCATCCACAGCGAGACCAGGCACAGCGGGATGACCATGAAGAAAATCGAGCGCCAGCCGAACAGGTCGACCAGCACGCCGCCTATGCTGGGGCCCACGGCCGGCGCCAGCACCACGCCCATGCCGAAGAGGCCGCTGGCACGGCCCTGCTCATGCGGGCCGAAGGCGCGCATGATGATGATGGCGGGAATCGGCTGCACCACGCCGGCCGCCAGCCCCTCGGCCACGCGCGCACCCAGCACCAGGGCGAAATGGTTGGCGACGCCACCGACGATGCCGCCGGCCATCAGCAGCAGCATGGTGCCCGCGTAGGTGCGGCGGTAACCATAGCGCGCCAGCAGCCAGGGCGTGGTCAGCATGGAGACCGTCATGGCCACCATGAAGCCCGAGCTGACCCACTGCGCGCGCTCCTGCCCCAGCGTGAAGTGGTGGCTCATGTCGGGAATCGCCACGTTGACGATGGTCGACGACATGATGGAAGCCATCGTGCCGATCATGACCGACAGCAGGAGCAGCCAGCGGTAGCGCGGGCCGTGGCGCGCCTGCAAGTCGGCGAGGGAATCGGACATGCGGCGGCTTGGCCGTCAGTCCCTGGGCTCGGACCAGAGCTTGCCGCCGGTGGCCCAGTTTTCGCGCTTGATGTCGGTGATCAGGATATCCACGGATTCGGGCTGGCCGCCCAGGATTTCAACGCTGACGCGGGTGATGGCCTCGACGAGCTTTTTCTTCTGCTCAACGGTGCGGCCTTCCATCATTTCGACGTGGTAAGTGGGCATGGTTTCCTCGGTCCTCTGGATGAAGTCAATGAAGTGCTTGCGGCGGGTTTGCCGCAAGGCGTAAGCCCCGATGATAAAAGCAAGCGCAGACTGCTGTTTTGTCGGCCTGCGCTGACAGGCCGACGGGTGTTGCCGCTGCTGTCCCGGCCCGCCGGACCATGGGACACTGCCTTTTGCCGGAGCCTGCGCCCGCACTTCCCGATGGGCTTCATCCGAGGGCAAGCATTTGTCTTCCACCATACCTTCCAACTCCACCGAGCCGCCCCTGCCCCTGCTGGCGGGCCGCAATTACCGCTGCCATTGCGGGCAGCCGGTCTTCTTTCGCAACAGCAAGTGCCTGGCCTGCGGCACGCCGCTGGGCTATGACTGCGAGAGCGGCCGGCTGCTGCCCCTGATGCCGGGGCCGCGCAAAGGCACATGGCGCGAATGGCAGGAAGACGCCGCGCCGGCTGTGCCGCCGCCCGACGAGGTGCAGCCACCGGCGCTGGAGGACATCCCGGGCCAGGAATCCACGCCCGAGGCCGCGCAGGGCGGCCAGGCCGAAGCGGGCCCTGCGCATGGCGGCGATGAGGACGGTGTAGCGACCTACAAGCGCTGCCTCAATCTTTCCACGCCGGCTTCCTGCAACTGGCTGGTGGCCGCGCAGGATCCGGCGGACATGTGCCGCGCCTGCCGGCTCAACCGCACCATCCCCGACCTGACCGATCCGGCGCAGCCCGACAACGGCTACCTGTGGGGCCTCATCGAACTCGCAAAACGCCGGCTGGTATCGTCGCTGATCCTGCTTGGGCTGCCGGTGGCGTCGCGCATCAGCGAAGACACCGGGCGCGGGCTGATGTTCGATTTCCTGCGCTCGCCCGTCAACGGGCCGCACATCATGACGGGGCACAACACCGGCCTCATCACGCTCAACATCGACGAGGCCGACGACGCCAAGCGGGAGGCGGTGCGCAAGGCCATGCGCGAGCCCTACCGCACCCTGCTCGGGCATTTCCGCCACGAGGTGGGCCACTATTACTGGGACCGCCTGGTTGCCGGCACGCCATGGCTGGAGGGCTTTCACCAGCTCTTCGGCGATGAGACCCAGGATTACGCGGCCGCCCTGCAGCGCAACTATGACGAAGGCCCGCCCGCCGACTGGCCGCTGCACTTCGTGAGCGCCTATGCCAGCACGCATCCCTGGGAAGACTGGGCCGAGTGCTGGGCGCATTACCTGCACATGCGCGATGGGATCGACACCGCGTTGAGCTTCGGCCTCAGCATGGACCGTTTTGAACTGGAGTTCACGCCCTTCACGCTGGACGCGCTCTACCAGCCCGAGCATCCGGATGCGGAGCGCTTCCTGGCCTTTATGAACCACTGGACCCAGCTGACCACCATGCTCAACGAGATGTCGCGCAGCATGGGCCAACCTGACTTCTATCCTTTTGTCCTGCCGAGGCAGGCGGTGGCCAAGCTGCATTTCATCCATCTGCTGGTGATCTCGCGCAGCTGGCTGCAGGCGAAAAAAGCGGATTCGCCTGCAGAATCGGAGCCGGCTGCGGAGCCCAAGCCGGCGGAAGCGAAGGAGCCGGAAACGGTGCGGGCAGCAACCCAGGCACAGGGCGCACGGCAGTAAAGTACGGGCAGCGCAACCAGCAGCCGCCCACCGTACCCAGCCATGCCCGCCCGGCCCCGAAGCCACCATTACAGCGTCTACGTGATCGAGCTCGCACCCGAGGTGTGGGACGTGCCGCGCTTTCGCCGCGCCAACCCCGACTACCAGCTGGGCAAACCTTTTGTGTATGTGGGGATGACCGGGCTGGACCCGGATGTGCGCTTTGACAAGCACAAGGCCGGCATACAGTCCAACCGCTTCGCGCGCGATTTCGGCCTTCGCCTGCTGCCCAGGTTGTACGAGATGTACAACCCCATGCCCTATGACGCCGCGCGCGACATGGAGGTCGAACTGGGCATAGGCCTGCGCGAGGCGGGCTACGGAGTCTGGCAGGCCTGAGCGCAAACCTCCCGCGGCTGCCGACTACTGGCTGCTATTTGCGCAAAGTGGCCGCGAGCGTGATCTCCGGCACGCCGGCCAGGGCCTTGGACAGCGGGCAGGCCTTCTTGGCGCCTTCGGCGATTTCCTGGAATTTCGCCTCGTCGATACCGGGAACCGCCGCCTCCAGCGTCAACGCGATGCGGTCGATCAGAAAGCCCTCGCCCTGCGCCACGAGGCGAACCTTGGCGCGGGTGTCGACCGTGGTGGTGGCGAAGCCGGCCTTGTCGCAGGCGAAGGAGAACGCCATGGTGAAACAGGCCGCATGGGCAGCGCCCAGCAGCTCTTCGGGGTTGGTGCCGCCGCGGTCGTCTTCAAAGCGGCTGCCGAAGCCATAGGGATAGCCCTTAAGCGCATCGGTGTCGGTGCTGATGCGGCCCTGGCCTTTCTTGCCGGCGCCTTCCCAGTGAACGGAAGCGGTTTTTTCAGTCATGGCGTATCCCTTGAAGATGAAAACGGATTCACACCAATGTGCGCGCCGACCGCAGGCGATCGCGTCGGACAGCACCGCGCGCGGCACGCGGGGCGTCTCCTACAGGACTTGGGGATTCAAGCGGTTTCCGGCTCAGCCTGGGTGGCCGGAGAAACGACTTCCGAGGCGACCGCATCCAGTGCCTGTGCCACCACGCCCTGGTTGTCGACCGGCCTGAGCAGGCGCTCCCGGATCAGGCGCTCGCAGCTGCGTTTGGTCATGGAATGCGGCTGGCCGCCGTGGCTCACGAACATGAACAGCGTGCCCTTGGTGCTGGCCCAGATCAGCTGGGCGCGCAGCCAGCGGCGGCGTGAATACAGGTCGACCCAGTGGCCGGCCCGCAGGCTCATCAGCAGGCGCTCGGCATCGCCCTGGGCCAGGGCCGGCACGGCGTTGGCCGAAGCCTGCTGCTCGGCGATCAGTTCGGCATGCGAGGAATCAACCTCTTCTTCCGGGATGGACTGACCGGCCTGCTTGGCGGCGGGTTCTTCGTGCTCGTCTTCCAGCGGTGCGAGTTCACCCGGCGCGGTCGGCAGCGTATCTTCAAAGCCTGCCGCATCGAGCTCGTCGCGCGCCAGCCAGGGGTGCGCTGCGGCCTTGGCGCGGCGCTGCTCGGGCGTGGCCGGAAGCTCTTCAGGTTCCAGCGGCATGGCGCCCGACTCTTCGGCGTCGCGCTGGCTTTTCAGGCGGCGCAGCTTGAGCACCGGCCGGTGCAGCTTCATCAGGCCTTCAAAAAAGGGCTCGCTCTCGCGCGGATCCTGCCCCAGCAGGTCCAGCCCTTCGTGCAGCTTGGCCAACAGGCCGGGAATCATTTCGATGAGCTTGGCCGGGCGCTTGAGCGTGACTTCGCGCTTGACGCTCCAGAGCAGGTCGGGCACCACCGAGCCGAAGCCCATCGGGTCGATCTGGTTGCGCGTGTCGATGAGCTTGGCATGGGCCATGGCGAGCGCCCAGGGGCCGAACAGGAAATCGAGCACCAGGCCGGGCACCTTGTCGAGGTCGGAGCGCGTGCTGAGTTCAAAGGCGATCTGGTCGGCCTGTGTCTGGCGCTCTTCGGCGAAGCGCAGGGCCTGCAGCACGTTGTTGCGGTTTTCCGCCTCGAGCTGGTCCTGCTCGTCCCAGCCGTATTCGAGCTTGGCCAGCGCCATGCCAAAGGGCTGCGCATCCTCGATGGTCAGGCTGTTGAGTTCATTGAAGGCCTGCGTGACCGGCTCGAAGAAGGCCAGGAACTCGGGGCTGAATTCGTCGTTGTATTTGAAGCTGCGCTGGGCCACCCGCTCCATGACGCGGCGCCCGGCGTGGCCCTCGTCGCTGAAAA
>Ga0307408_100002328_pt1 | contig 13449 bp, 10 predicted proteins | sample 322Cmetagenome_FD_202116 | JGI IMG/M metagenome (GOLD analysis project Ga0307408, IMG submission 202116) | Maize rhizosphere microbial communities from greenhouse at UC Davis, California, United States - 322HYB-C-3 | ecosystem: Host-associated > Plants > Roots > Rhizosphere > Soil | place... | reverse complement strand
CTTGCCCTGGGCTGGTCCGACCCGCTGGGTTATCTCTCGGACCTGGGGATCGGCGGGTTGTTGATCGTGCTGCTCCATCGCCGTCCCGGGTGGCTGGCGTTCCCGGTATTACTGGTCTGGAGCGCATTGACGCTGGCCAGTATCGAGTTGGTCAGCGCTGTCGGGCGGATGCCCAATCCCTCGGACATTCATTACCTGACCGACCCGCAGTTCGTTGAGAACTCCACCAGCGGTGGCTTCGCCCATCCATGGCTGGCCGCAGTCCAGCTGGCAGCCCTGGCGTTGTGGCTGGTGAGCCAATGGATCCGCCGCCCACGCCAGGCGCCAGGCTTGCCTCGCCATGCCTGGGCCGTGCCGGTGTTGCTCCTGCTGAGCCACGGCGCACTGCAAGCCTGGCGCCCCAGTGAGGCGGACCAATGGAATGTGTTCAACCTGCCCCACCAACTCGTCACGGCGGGTATCGCCGCCGGGCAGGACCAAGCCCGGCAATGGCTCGATGGCGACACCGTGGACCCAATCCCGCCCATGGCAGGGCTGACCCGCCTGGACCTCAATGGCGCCAAGCTAATGGCCGAACCGGGACGTGCGCGCAACGTCCTGGTCATCGCCCTGGAGGGCATTCCCGGCGCCTACGTGAACGCCAACCGCCAGGCCTTGAAAAGCAGCTACCAGGAAAACCTGATGCCGCACCTCAGCGCCTGGGCCGAGCGCGGCATGAACACCCCCGATTACATCCTGCACAGCCACCAGACCATTCGTGGCTTGTACGCGATGCTGTGTGGCGATTACGACAAGCTCGCCGACGGCACGCCCAAAGGCGTCGAAATGCTCAACCAGACCCAGCGCAACCAGGCCTGCCTGCCGGCCCAGTTGCGCCAGAACGGCTTTTCCACGCATTTCCTCCAGGGCGCAGGCCTGCGCTTCATGGCCAAGGACCGGATCATGCCGCACATCGGCTTCGACACGACCCTGGGCATGGAGTGGTTCACCCGCCCTGCCTACCTGGAGTTCCCGTGGGGCAAGGACGACAAGACCTTCTTCGAGGGCGCGCTGGACTATGTCGGGCAACTTCAACAAGCAGACAAGCCCTGGATGTTGACCCTGCTGACCGTGGGCACGCACCAACCCTATTCCGCGCCGGATGACTACCTGCAACGCTACGACACGGCCAAGCAGGCGGCGGTGGGTTACCTGGACGACGCATTGGCGAACTTCCTGGCGGGCCTGGAACGCCAGGGCATCCTGGACAACACCCTGGTGGTCATCACCTCGGATGAATCCCATGGCATCGACGATGTGCGGCTGGCCTCGTCCTGGGGGTTCAACCTGACGCTGGCGCCGGAACCGTTGCCCCGGATCAAGTCAGGCACTTACGGGCATGTCGACCTGACCGCCTCGATCCTTGATTACTTCGGCTTTGCGGTACCCACATCGCTGTCCGGCCGCTCGATGTTCAGGGACTACCCGACGGGTCGGGAAATCATGTCGTTCACCAACGGCAAGCTGCGCTACCACGATGGCAAGGGCACGTTTACCGAATGCGATTTCCTCCAGCATTGCCGTTACTACAGCAGCGAAGGCTTCATCGCCGACCGCGCCACCTACGGCGGTCAATACAGCGGCCAGCGCGCCCGATTGATCAGCGCCCGGGCCACCGCCCTGGACCAGACCCTGTTGCGCACGCCCTTGAACCAGCATTATCAGTTCGGCAGCTCGGACAGAATCCCGCTGCCGGCCCAGGTCACCAACGACTGGACCGACAACCTGATCGGTGCCCAATACCTGGAAATGCCCAAGGGCTCGCAGACCCGCGTCAGCCTGACCATCCGGGCCGTGGAAGCTGACCATGCCGCCTACATTTCCCTCAAGGCCAAGGAGTTCGAGCAGGATGTGGCAATGGACTTGCCGACCGAGGTAGCGGTGACACCCGACCAGCCGCTGGTGATGAACATCAGTTTCGACAACCCGCAGCAGCGCAAGGCGTTTTCCTTCCATCTGCTCGGTCATGGGGTCGGCGCCATCGAGATCAGCGACTTCAGCGTCGTGACCGAACAGCCGGATCAGGCAGGCCAGACGGACCAGCCGCAATACCTGGACGATATGCAGGAAGACAGCGAGGCCCAATCCAGCTGAAAAAACGCGCAGCCATGGCTGCGCGTTTCAATGTTCGGGGTTGGATTTGATCAATGTTTGATCAGTTGCATGATTTCAAACGCATTCAAGGCCGCCCCCCGCAGCAGCTGGTCGCCGCTGATGAACAAGTCCAACCCGTACTTGCCATAGATCAGGTTGTAGCGAATCCGTCCGACTTCCACCGCGTGTTTGTAGGTCGAGGTCATGGGCATCGGGTATGCGCCGTACTCCGGCTCATCCACCACTTCAACCCCTGGCGCGTTGCGTAACAGCTCGCGCACCTGCTCCAGCGACTGGATGGGGCTGTTGAAGCGTAGGCTGAGACTTTCGGCATGGGAACGCAGGGTCGGCACCCGGACCGCGGTGGTACTGATCGCCAGCGCCGGTTCATCGAGCACCTTGCGCAACTCCCAGACCACTTTCATTTCTTCACGGGTGTAACCGTTGGCCTCGAACGAATCGACCTGGGGAATCACATTGAAGGCCAGGTTATGGGCGAAGTGCTCGCTGTCATCGCGGTCGCCATAGTCGCTGAAAGACTTGGCCTTCTCCCGCAACTCCAGCATCGCCGGCTGCCCCGCGCCACTGGCCGCCTGGTACGTAGAGATGATCACGCTCTGCAGCCCGAATGCGTCATGCAGCGGACCCAGCACCATCAGTGCGATGGCTGACGAGCAATTGGGATTGGCGATCAATTTCTCGCCCCTGTAGCACTGCCCATTGATGGGCGGTACGAGCAACGGAATCTCGTGGTGATAACGGAACGCCGATGAATTATCGATGACGTAGGAATTTTCCGCTAAGCGCTCACCGTACTCCAAGGCGAAAGCCCCGGAAACACACAGGAAAACGATATCGCACGCGGCGCAACCTTCAATGGAAAAAGGCTCGATCAGATGTCGCGTCCTACCCACTGCCAAACGTTTTCCCGCCGAACGCCCCGAGGCCATGCAGACCACTTCATAGTCGGTATTTTCAAGCAATTGCAGCAGGGTCATGCCCACTGCACCGGTGCAGCCCACCACGGCGACTTTCTTCATTTCCCGTCCCTTATCCACCTTCGCAAGGCTCAACCGTCTTGGTTCCCCTGATTGCCTGCGATCGATTGTAGGGAGACGGGCCAGTCCGCTACAGTGCGGCGCAAGACAATAAACGGTGGAATCACGCCAAATGCACGCTCATCCCGGAACCGTGGCGATCCTGGTTTATGAAGGCTTGTGCGTATTCGAATTTGGCATCGCCCTGGAGATCTTCGGCCTACCGCGTCCGGAACTGGATGTAGCGTGGTATGACCACCAAATCGTCGCCGTCGATCCAGGACCGATGCATGCCTTGGGCGGCCTTCGGATAGCCGTCGACGCGGGGCTCGAAGCCCTGGACAGTGCGCAAACCATCATCATCCCCGGCTGGCGCAGCCACCACGAACCGCCTCCCGAAGCGCTGTTACAGGCACTACGCCGCGCCCACGATCGTGGCGCACGCCTGTTGTCGATCTGCTCAGGGGTGTTTGCCCTGGCCGCCACCGGGCTGCTCGACGGCAAGACCGCGACCACCCATTGGCAATTCTGCGCGGAACTGGCCGAGCGATTCCCGCTGATCAAGGTTGATCCAAACGTGCTGTATGTCGATTCCGGACCGTTGATCACCTCCGCCGGCAGCGCGGCAGGCATTGACGCCTGCCTGCACCTGATCGCCCGGGACTTCGGCACGCATGTCGCCAACTCCGTGGCCCGTCGCCTGGTCATGGCGCCGCAACGGACCGGCGGCCAGGCGCAATTCATCGTTGCCCCCGTGAGCAAGTCGCCACGCAACGAACTGAGCCGCGTCCTGCAGTGGCTTCGCGAACACCTCGATCAACCCTTGAGCGTCTGCGACATTGCGGCCCGCGTCGCCATGAGCGAGCGGACCTTCCTGCGGCGCTTCGTCGAGACCACCGGCCTGCCGCCCAAGACTTGGTTGCAACAGGAACGCTTGAACCGGGCCCGGGAGTTGCTGGAAAGCACCGACCAGAGCACGGCCGGCATCGCCCAGGCCTGCGGCTATCGGTCGGTGGAAAGTTTCCGCGCCGCGTTCCGCAACGCCATCGGTTTGCCGCCCACCGCCTATCGCGAACGATTCGGCAGCAGTGCGGCCCGCCCACGGCAGGCCCAGGGCTAATCCAGCAACCGATGCAGCTTGGCGTACTGCAACAGCATGATGGTCTTGCCGTCGCAGATTTCCCCGGTTTCGATCATGCCCAAGGCCTGGTCGAGGGGCAGCTCCAGCACTTCAATTTCCTCGCCCTCGGCCTCCAGGCCACCGCCTTCGTGCTGCTTGTCTTCGTCGAAATATTCGCCGACGAAAAAATGCACCCGCTCAGTCACCGAGCCCGGGCTCATGAAGGCGTCGAACACCTTGCGCACGTCCTGGATGATATAGCCGGTTTCCTCCTGGGTTTCCTTGCGGATGCAGGTGTGCGGATCGTCGTTGTCCAACAGGCCGGCGCAGGTTTCTATCAACAGGTCATCGTGCCCGTTGACGAAGGCCGGGAAGCGGAATTGCCGGGTCAACACCACCGTTTGCTTGGCCTTGCTGTAGAGCAGGATGGTGGCGCCGTTGCCGCGGTCATAGGTTTCGCGCGTCAGCTCGCGCCATTGGCCGTTGCGGCCGAGGTAGTCATAGGTGGTCTTGCGCAGCACGTACCAATCGTCCGAGAGGACTTCGACGTCCTTGATGCGCACGCGATCCTTGATGCTGATTGCCTGTGTCATGTGCCACTCCGTTCGAGGCCAAAGGTCCCATTAAAACCCTATTACAACGATACCGGCACGCGGGGCAATGCTCGTTTGTGGGCAGTCTTGAGGTAGGCGCGTTCAATGATCTGTTGTGCCTGCGACGACACCGCTTCGCCCATCAGGTACGCATCGATTTCCTCGTAGCTGCAGCCATATGCCACTTCATCCAACTTACCGGGTGCCAGGTCTTCCAGATCCGCAGTCGGAGCCTTGCGCACGAGATGCGCGGGGGCACCCATCGCGTCCGCCAACCATCTCACCTGGGTTTTCGTCAGCCCGGACAGCGGTGCCAAATCGCACGCGCCGTCGCCGAACTTGGTGAAGAAACCCATCACCGCTTCCGCCCCATGATCGGTTCCCACCACCAATCCGTTGCTCAAGTTGGCAATGGCGTATTGCGCCAGCATCCGCGCTCGGGCCTTGGCGTTGCCTTTGGCAAAGTCGATGAGCTCGGCCGAAGGCTGCAAGCCGTCGATGGCGATACTGCTCATCAGCCCGTCGACACACTCGGCGATGTTGCTGGTGGTGATCACGTCCGGCCGGATGAAGTCCAGGGAAGCCTGGGCGTCGTGCTCATCGGCCTGGGCCTTGTACGGCAGCCGGACCGCGATGAACCGCGCTGCGTAGTCTTCCCCTCGCAGTTGCTCCACCGCCAACTGGCACAGGCGACCGGCGGTGAGCGAGTCGACGCCGCCACTGATCCCCAGGACCAGGGACTGGCAACCCGATTCGCGCAAGATCTGCTTGATGAACTCGACGCGGCGGGCAATTTCGGTTGTTACACCACTCTGAGTGAGTTGACGGTCGATGCCCAGATCCCGGGCAATGTTCTCTTGGACAAGCGCAGTCATATCAAGCTCCCAACTGTGGATTGATCAGGGCGACGTTGAACACCTGGGCGGCGTAGCGCAGGAACGAGGCATCCTCGCAGACGTTCTTGATCGGGTCGTCGGAGAACTTCACGACCGGTTCGCCGTGGACCCGCACCAGTTTCATGACGATGCTCAGCGGTTCGACACCCTCGACATCGCAGGCCAGGCTGGTGCCCATGCCGAAACCGAATTTGGCCTTGCCGCGAACATGACGCAGGATCGGCAGGCATTTCTCGAAATTGAGGCCATCGGAGAACATCAGGTCCTTGGTCCGTGGGTCGATGCCCAGCGCCTGGTAACGGCTCAGCACCTTGTCGGCCCAGACGATCGGGTCACCGGAATCCTGGCGCAGGCCGTCGTAAAGCTTGGCAAAGTACAGGTCGAAATCCTTGAGGAAAAAGTCGGTGCTGATGCAGTCCGTCAGGGCGATACCGAGGCGGCCGCGATACTCGCGCACCCAGTTTTCCAACGCCGCGTTCTGGCTCTCGCGCAAGCGTCCGAGTTGCTGGTGCACCATCAGCCATTGGTGGGCCATGGTGCCGATCAGCGGGAGATCGAACTCGTAAGCCAAGTGCGCGTTGCTGGTGCCGACAAAAACGCCGGGAAAATCGCTGCGCATGACGTTCACCACTTCACGCTGGGCCTTGAACGACAGCCGCCGGCGGGTGGAGAAGTCTGAAACGCGAAACTCGGCGAGCTCTTCGCGGCTGGCATTTTTCTCCAGCCATTCGAACTTCTGGTACAGCTTGCGAGTGACATCGGCCAACTCGACTTCGGGGTATTTCTCGCGGTTGCGCAGTTCGCTGACCATCGCCAATACCGGTTGCTCGAACATGATGCAGTGCAGCATTGGCCCACGGACGCGGATGTGCAGTTGGCCGTCGACTTCCGACACGTGGATGTAGCGCAAATTGAAGCGAAACAGGCCGAGAAACTGTTCGAAGTCCGGTGTCAGGTACTCACGGAAACGTTTGTTGAACAAAAACCGCTGCTCTCCCTCGCGCAATTGCAACCCGGCGAGTTTCTCCAGTTCGACGCGAATGTCCGGGATCAGGTGCCCGAGCCGCTCCTTGGAACGCACGATGAACTGATATTCCACCTCGACATTCGGGTGCTGGTGCAAGACCGCCTGCATCATGGTGAAGGTGTAGTAGTCGGTATCCAGAAGGCTCTGGATGGTGCCGCTGTCTGTATCGAATGCACTGTCCATGTCTGTTCCTTATGCGTTTGCCAGGCGGAGGGTGTCTTCGCGCGTCGCGGCGACCGAGACGCCCGCTTGCTGCATGTCTTGAATGGCTTGAACGGCCCCCTCCTCGCTGATGGCCCGGCAGGCCGGGAGGTGAATGATCACCTTGAAGCCAGCGGCGGCCAGTTGCAGAGCTGTGGTCTTGACGCAGAAATCCAGCGCCAGCCCGCCAACGATGACCTGCTCCACAGCCTGGCCTTTGAGGTACTCGATCACACCGGTGGACAGCTTGCCGTGCAGGTCGTGGTAGCAGGCGCCGTACGGGTGCAAATCCGGCTCGACACCCTTCCAGACGAAGTAGTCGTAGTCGTAGGGGGTCGGCAGTTGATCCAGCAAGGCGAAACCTTCAGTACCAGGAACGCAGTGGCTGACCCAGGTGATGTCGGCGTGCTCGAGCCCGGTCGGCACGAACATCTGTGCGTGATCGGCGACCACCCAAGGGGCCAAGGGCGAATGAGCGTCCTTGCTGCCGATACGGAGGCTGGCCAGGGACGCGATGAAATTCAGCTCACCGGCAATCTGGTCACCGCCCGGCACTGGAAGCTCATCAGGGCACAGCGGCGTGAAGCTCTTTTGCGCATCGACATCGAAGGAAGCGGTTTTCCGGGTCAGGCTGTTCATGCTGGGTTTCTCCTCGTCATGGCCACGAGAGTACATAAGGTGTACTTTCATGACAAGACACTTTCAGAAATTATTTTTGGCGAACTTTCTTTACAAGAGCCTTATGGCGAATAACACACCATATTTTCATCAGGGAGATTTTGCTGATAGAGTACACGTCATGTACCAAAAGAGGATGGAGCCATGTTCGAGATTGCCCTGTATGGCGGTGCCTTCAATCCCCCTCACGCCGGTCACGCCCAAGTGATGATCGAGGCCTCACGCCAGGCCAGGCGCGTGTTGGTGGTCCCCAGCTTCCGGCATCCCTACGGCAAGCAAATGGTCGACTATGAGGTGCGCCTGAACTGGCTGGAATCGATCGTCGAAAAGGTGCAGCCGCTGTGCTGCGCCGAAGTGCGCGCAAGCCGGGTGGAGCAGGTCGTGGCCCGTGGCGTCGAAGGCGCCATCTTCAGCTACACCCTGCTCGCCCACCTCGCCGACAGTCTGGCCCTGGACGGCAAGCGGATTGCGTTAGTGGTGGGTCGGGATGTCGCGGATCAGCTGTCGACCTTCTATCGCGGCCAGGAATTGCTGGAGCGTTTTTCCATTCTTTGCGTCGAGGAAAAAATCCATGTGCGCAGCACGGCGGTTCGCGACCGATTGGCCTTGGGCAAGCCGCTGCCTACGGACTGGATAGCACCCGGCATGAACCCGTTAAACTATGACCTTTACGCTACCCACGGAAATCGACATGCCCACTAGCACAGCCCCTGCGCGCGGTTATCTGCACACCATCGACCTCTGTGTGCTGCGCTTTTGCCGGGAGACCCAGGCGCTGGAAATCCTCCTGAACCGCCGGGAAGCCGAGCCGTTCGCCGGCCATTGGGCGCTGCCCGGGATCGTGGTCAATGGTGGCGTCGAAGACCTCACGCTGAACGACGCCGTGGAGCGCCTGCGCAATTCAAACAAGGTCGGCATGCCGCTGGCCTGGATCGAACAAGTCGGCACCGTCGGCGACGCGTTCCGCGATCCGCGCTGTTGGTCATCCTCGACGTTCTACCTGGCGATTGTCAGCGAAGCGGTCCAGCTCGCCGAACACCAGGGATTCTTCCCCCTCAAGGACGTCGCTGACGCCTCGATCAAACTCCCTTTCGACCACAACAGCCTGGTGGCGACGGTCCAGGAGCGGTTGTTGTCCAAAGCCCTCTACAGCAGCCTGCCGCTGATGTTCCTGGGCCCGGAATTCAGCGCGCCGGAAGCGGTGAGCATTTTCTCCGTGGTGCTCGATCGTCCGGTGCTCAAAACCAGCATGCGCCAGCGTTTGCTGAAGATGACCGAGGCGGGTTATCTGCAGGAAACCGGCCGCAAAAAAAGCGGCGACGGCGGCCGCCCGCAACGCACGGTGGAAAATCTCAAACCGGCCAGCGTTTATCTTTTTGATCGGTGTTTTCTGGAGTAGCGTTTAGCGGGCAAGGGCGAATGCTGACGCTATCCGCTCCTGCTCGCTAGCGGCAATCCCCAGATAGCGCGCAACCTTGGGCCACTTCCTGACGACGCCCTGGAACCTCTCGATGTCCAGCATTCAGCGGGGAGGCCAGTGACGGCCGATTCGATCACTCCGGCCCAGCAGTAAAGACCTTGCCAGGGTTCATCAGCCCCGCCGGGTCCAGCGTGCGTTTGATGGCACGCATCAGCTCCATTTCCAGAGGATCCTTGAAGCGGACCGCCGCGTCGGGTTTGGCTTGCCCCAGCCCATGTTCAGCACTGATGCTGCCATTGAAGGCACTGGTCATCCGGTAGATGACCTGCATGATCGCGTGTTCGCGGGCCTTGAACGAGGCGTCTTCATCGCCGACCGGCTTGCTGATGTTGTAGTGCAGGTTGCCATCGCCCATGTGGCCATAGGAAACGATGCGCACGCCGGGAAAGTCCTGTTGCAGGGCTTTGTCTGTGCGTTCGATAAATTCAGGGATGCGGCTCACGGGCACGCTGATGTCGTGCTTGAGGCTGGGGCCCTCATGATTCTGCGCCTCGGAAATCCCTTCGCGCAGCGCCCACAACGCGGCGGCCTGCGCCTGGCTGCTGGCCAATACCGCGTCGATGACCCAACCGCGTTCGAAGGCATGGGCCAGGCCGTTTTCCAGCAATAGCGCCAAGGGCGCGTCGGGCACTGTGTCGCGCAGTTCGATCAACGCGTACCAGGAATGTTTGGTTTCCAGCGGATCACTGCAACCCGCCACATGGTCCAGGACAAAGTCCAGGCTCTGGCGCGACATCATCTCGAAGCCCGTCAGGCGGTCGGCGCACAGGCTGCGCACATGGCCGATCAAGTCCACCGCCGCTTGTGGCGAGGGCAGCGCGACCCAGGCTGTCGCCGTGCTGTGGGTCGCTGGAAACAGTTTCAGTACCGCTGCCGTGATGATGCCCAGCGAGCCCTCCGAGCCAATGAACAAATGCTTGAGATCGTAACCGGTGTTGTCCTTGCGCAAGCCTCGCAAACCGTTCCAGACGCGGCCGTCAGGCAGCACCACTTCCAGGCCAAGGGTCAGCTCACGCATGTTGCCGTAGCGCAGCACCGCCGTGCCGCCGGCATTGGTCGCCAGATTACCGCCCACCGTGCAACTGCCCTCCGCCCCCAACGACAGCGGAAACAGGCGCCCGGCCTGGCTGGCGGCTTCCTGTAGGTGCTGCAGGATCACCCCGGCCTCGACCGTGATGGTTTCATTGGCCAGGTCGATTTCACGGATGCGCTTCATCCGGGTCAAAGACAACACCACCTGGCTGCCGGAAGCATCCGGAATCGAGCCACCGCACAAACCGGTATTGCCGCCCTGGGGCACCAGCGCCACCCTGACCTCGTGGCAAAGCCGCACCACTGTGGCCACCTCCTCGGTTGTGGCGGGCCTGACCACCAACGCGGCCTGGCCTTGGTAGGCGTTGCGCCAGTCTGTGAGGTAACTGGCCATGAGGGCCGGATCGCGTACCACGCCCGCAACGCCCACCACCTGCTCAATGCTGTGGATAAACTCAGGACTCAACGCCATGCCGGGCTCCTCGTCGACCTGATCACGGGCGCCGCCCGATCTCGATCTGGTCCGCCGTCCATCCCGCCACGCGCTCGCTCAAGGACAGCCCAAGGCCAGGCCGCGTAGGCACTACCATGCGTCCATCGCGGGTTTCCATGCGTTCGTTGAACAACGGCTCCAGCCATTCGAAATGTTCCACCCACGGCTCGCGACTGTAGGTGGCGGCCAGATGGATGTGCAGTTCCATGGCAAAGTGCGGCGCGATCATCAGCCCCGCTTGTTCGGCCGCTGCCTGGACTTTCAGGTAAGGCGTGATGCCGCCGACACGCGGGGCATCGGGCATCAGGTAATCGGCTGCGCGCAGCTTGATGAATTCCCAGTGCTCGGCGACGCTGGTGAGCATTTCACCGGTCGCGATCGGCGTATCGAATTGCTGGGCGAGCGCGGCATGACCTTCGGCGTCGTAGCAGTCCAGCGGTTCCTCGATCCAGACCAGGTTGTATTGTTCCAACTGGCGGCACATGCGCTGCGCGGTGGGTCGGTCCCATTGCTGGTTGGCATCGACCATCAAGGGGAAGCCATCCCCCAGGTGTTTGCGAATGGTGCTGACCCGGTGCAAATCCAGCGCCTGGTCAGGCTGGCCGACTTTGAGCTTGATCCCACCGATACCCTTCTCCCGAGAGAGGTCGGTATTGATCATTAATTGATCAAGTGGGGTGTGCAAAAAGCCACCCGACGTGTTGTAGCACTGCACGGAATCGCGATGGGCACCCAACAAGCGCGCCAGGGAAAGATTGGCTCGCTTGGCTTTCAAATCCCACAAGGCGACATCGAATGCACCGATCGCCTGGGTTGCCAGGCCGCTGCGTCCCACCGAGGCACCCGCCCAGCAGAGCTTGTCCCAGAGCTTGGCAATATCGCTGGGGTTTTCGCCGATGAGGCTGGGGGCGAGTTCCTGGGCGTGGGCAAATTGCCCGGGGCCACCGGCGCGCTTGGAATAGCTGAACCCCAGGCCACGGTGACCGTCCCTGGTTTCGATTTCCACAAACAGCATGGCGATTTCGGTCATGGGTTTTTGCCGACCGGTCAGCACCTTCGCGTCGCTGATGGGATTGGCCAACGGCAGGAAAACCGAGGCCACGCGCACCCAGGCAATGCGGTCGTCATCAGCGGAAGACAGTTGAGGCGTGTCTTGCATGGCTATGCTCCGAACGTTTGGGGTCGGCTGCTGCAACACGGCGTCGTGTTACAGCAGCGAATGCAATGGGCTAGCTGCGCATCAATTCAATCGCCGCACTTTTGCGGTGGCGAATGACCGTCACCAAGTGCCAGGAGATGGACGCAGCGGCAAGAATGAGGAAGCCTGCCGAGATGGGATTGCTCAGGAAGCCGCCGAAATTGCCATCGGACAGCATCAAACCTCGGCGCAAGTTGGTTTCAGCCATCGGACCGAGGATGAAGCCGATGATGAACGGTGCAATCGGCAAACCGGCCTTGACGAACCCATACCCCAGCAAGCCAAACAGCAACACTGCCCAGACATCGAAGATCCGGCTGTTCAGGCCGAAGGCGCCGACTACGCACAACACCAGGATGATCGGCAGCAGGATGTGCTTGGGCACCGCCAGCAACTTGATGAACATGCGCAGGCCGTAGAATTCCAGCACCAGCATCAGCACGGACGCGAGAATCAGCGCGGCGAAAATCGTGTAGACCAGCGGTGCCTGGCTGATGAACAGCAGCGGCCCGGGCTGGAGGCCGTGGATCATGAAACCGCCGAGCATGACCGCCGTGGTGGTATCGCCGGGAATGCCCAACGTCAGCAGGGGAATCATCGCGCCGCCAATGCCGGCATTGTTTGCCGTCTCGCTGGCGACCACGCCGTCGATCTTGCCTTTGCCGAATTCCTCAGGGTTTTTGGAGCGTTTCTTGGCCACGATGTAGGAGACGATATTCGACGTACCGGCACCGATACCGGGCAGGATACCGATGCCCAGACCGATCACGGACGACCGGGTGGCGTTGGGCAGTTGGCCGACGAATTCCTTGATCGAAAAACCAAAACCTTTCACACCTTTCATGCTGATGTGCTGGGGTCTGGCCCGGTGGCTCAGGCGCGCACTCTCAGCAAACTTCAACACTTCGGCAACGGCGAACATGCCGATCATCACGGTGAGCATGGCGAAGCCGCCGTTGAGGCTCGGCAGGTCAAACGTAAAACGGCGAATGGCCTCCACCGGGGCGATCCCCACAGTGGAGAAGGCAAAGCCCAGGGCACCGGCAAACAAGCCTTTGACCAGCGAGCCTGTGGACAACGTAGCGATCAGCGTCAGCGAAAAGACCGCGATGGAAAAGTATTCGTGCGGGCCAAAGCTCAGGGCCAGTTCCGCCAGGATCGGGGCGATGAACATCAGCGCGGCGATACTGAAAATCGTGCCGAGAAACGAGAACACCACGCCAATCCCAAGGGCCTTGACGCCATGGCCTTGCTTCATCAGCGGCCAGCCATCGAACGTCGTCGCGATGGAGGCCGGCGTTCCCGGTATGTTGAGCAATATCGCCGATATCAGCCCTCCCGAGGTGGCGCCAACGAACAGCGCAACCAACAGCGCCAAGCCAGGACCTGGCCCCATCGAATAAGTCAGCGGCAAGCACAGTGCGATCGCCATGGTGGCCGAGAGGCCGGGCACCGCACCAAAAACGATCCCCACCGCAACGCCGAGGGTGATCAACAGAAAAACGTAGGGTGTCAGTACGGCTGCGAAGCCTGTTTGCATGAGCTCAATCATGGCCGTCCC
>Ga0307408_100002327_pt1 | contig 13449 bp, 11 predicted proteins | sample 322Cmetagenome_FD_202116 | JGI IMG/M metagenome (GOLD analysis project Ga0307408, IMG submission 202116) | Maize rhizosphere microbial communities from greenhouse at UC Davis, California, United States - 322HYB-C-3 | ecosystem: Host-associated > Plants > Roots > Rhizosphere > Soil | place... | reverse complement strand
GTACGCGCCTACCTGGGATTCTAGTCGGGTGGGCGCGACAGGTAAAAGGTAACTGGCTACTAGACGTAACACCCTCGGGGTGCTCATCTCGCTCTGAGAGGCATACCGAGGGCGTTCAACTGCGAGTCACCAGTTACCTGTTACCAGTTTCCGTCAGGGCCGTATTCGTGTCTCGAGTGACTCGATCCCCGTCCGTCCGATCGCGGTCACGACGATGAGATCCGGGCGCGCCGACGCGTCGCTCGCCGCGAAGGAGTGCTCGCGCACCGAGCTCGGAACAATGCTCGTCGTCCACGTTTCGCCAAACCGCGCCCGCACTACCCAGAGCCTTACCGGCGTGGAGCCGACCGGTGCGATCGTGACCGTTGTGCGCCCTGAAAGCGTATCGACCTGGGCCTGCGCCTGCGGGGCGTCTGGCGCGCGCTTGTCGAGCCACGGCGATGACGGCACGAGCGCTGGCATCGCGTACGGGCCGGCGATGAGCCGGTTTCCCAAGCTGTCGCGGTTCTGCATGAAGACGCTCATGCTGAAATGCAGGTTGCCGCTCGCGCCCGAGTCTGCGCGCGTTAGGCGCACCTGCTCGAGCAGCTCCGACGCCGGCCAGTTCGCCCCTTCCCCCATGACGCGGCTCGTGTAGTTGCCCGCCCAGAGGTGCCGGCCGAATGCGTTCTGCCCGGCCCACCAGTGCAGGAGCTCGTCGTACGGCTGCTGCGGGGCGCTCGAGCGCCAGTAGAGCTGCGGCGTGAAATAGTCGGCCCAGCCACGCTGCAGCCACTTCCGTGAATCGGCGAACAGCTCGCTATAGGCGTCCAGCCCGCGCACCGCTGCCGGGCTGCCGGGGCGCCAGATGCCGAACGGACTGATGCCGAATTTCACCCACGGCTTCTCTCCTTTCACCGTCTTGTACAGCTGCTCGATGAGGAGGTCGACGTTCTGGCGCCGCCAGTCGTCGCGGGCGAGCGTTCCGCCCTTTCGGCGATAGGCGCGCCAGGTGCGGTCGTCGGGAAACGGGATCTCGCGCCCGCGACGCGTGTGCTCGCGGTACGGGTAGAAATAGTCGTCGATGTGGATCCCGTCGATGTCGTAGCGCCTAACGATGTCGCGCACCACCCCAACCGTGTACGCACGGACTTCGGCGCTTCCCGGGTCGAGCCAGAGGTACGGACCGTACTTCACCACGAGGTCCGGCCGGCGGCGAGCGATGTGACTCGCGGCAATGGGCGACTTGTCCGCGGGATAATGCGCGCGGTACGGATTGATCCACGCGTGCAGCTCGAGCCCCCGGGCGTGCGCCTCCTCGACCGCAAAGGCCAGCGGGTCGTAGAATGGCACTGGCGCCTTGCCCATCGCCCCCGTCAGAAACGCCGACCAGGGTTCCTTCGTTGACGCGTACAAGGCATCGGCCGACGGACGCACCTGCAGCACCACCGCGTTCAGGTTGAGCGCCGCGGCACGATCGAGAATCCCGATCAGTTCCGCTTTCTGCTGCACAACTGGCAAGCCGGGACGGGATGGCCAATCCATGTTCGCCACCGAGGCGACCCACACGCCGCGGAACTCACGCGCAACCGGCGGGGCGATCGCAGAGGAGTCGACCGACTCTCCAGCGGCGGTGCTGCGGGTGATGCGGGTGCCCGAATCGGGTCGATTCTGCGCGGCGGCGAGATACGGCGCGAACGACACGGCGACCACGAGGGACCAGCGTGCCGCGGCGCACACGATGCGTTGGGGGTGAAACTGAGTTTCCAAGTTTGAATGCGCCCGCGAAGAGTGCTACTGCTTATAGGGCGAATCGTCGCGGTTTGTGCCGCCTGCCGCGCGGCCGGTGGATGCGCGTTCGCCCGCCGACGTCGCCTTCCGGGAAGACGACGGTGTGTCGCGCAAGGCACGAACGAAATCCTCTCCGAGCTGCTCGATCTGCCAGCGACGCATGTCGGGGATTTCGCTCAGCTCCTCGACGGACTTTGGCCGGCGCCGAGCCACCGCCTCGAGCCGCTCGCGCGCACACAGGACACCGGGATCGAGGTCGAGTCTTGCAGCTGCTGCATCACGGACCGTTTTGAGTCGCGCGACGACGTCGTCGAAATCCGGGTCGCGCTCCCATCGCGGCGCGCGCGGAAACCGCGGAAGCTGTGCCTCGGGAACGGCAAGCCCACGTTCGATGGCCGCGAGCATCTCGCCCGATCGGGATTCGAGGATCCCGCGCGGCATTCCCTTCACCCCTGACAGCTGTGGGCGCCCATTCGAGGCAAGGCGCGCGATCTCGAGCAGCGTGTCGTTGCTCACCACGCGGAACGTCGCGCGGTCCAGCGTTCGGGCCAGCTCGTCACGCCAGATCACGAGCTCACGCAGGACGGAAAGCTGTCGCCTCGTGAGGTCCCGCGCTCCCTTCACCCGCAGGAACGCCTCGCGCTCGTCGTCAGTCGCCCACCGTGTGCCCTCGAGGCGCCCGAATTCCTCGGCCGCCCAGCTCGACCGGTTCAGTTTCCCGAGCTCGTTGCCAAGGCGATCGCGAAGGCCGAGCAGGTACTCAGTGTCCTGTGCCGCGTACTCCAGCATGCCCGCGGTGAGCGGCCGCATGGACCAATCGGCGCGCTGATGCTTCTTGTCGAGCTTCACGCCAAAAAAGCGCTCGAGAAGCGCAGCAAGACCGAACGCGCGAATACCGAGGAGCTGCGCCGCGACGCGCGTATCGAAGATGTTCGTGACCTTCCAGCCGTAGTCCTGGTGGAGAAGCCTCAGGTCGTAGTCAGCGTCGTGGAAAACGACTTCGACCGAGCGCGATTCGAGAAGGCGCCCGAGGCCCTCGGGAACACCAATCGTGAGGGGATCGAGAATCGCGCTGGCTTCACGCGTCGAGAGCTGGAGCAGGTAGATCCGGTCGATGAACCGGTGAAAGCTTGCCCCTTCGGTGTCGAGCGCGATGGCTCGAGTGTTCGCGATGGTGGCGACGAACCGCTCGACTGCCTCCTTCCCGTCGAGATACAAGGGCGGTTTTTGATCTCGGACTGTCACTTCGGGAATAGGGAATCGGGAATCGGGAATCGGGAATCGGGAATCGGCGCACACATCCGGCTCGCCCTTCGCGTCGCCCCTCACAGGCCCAGGATATTCCCGTCGAGTGCGGGCTCGGGTAATCTAGCACGCGGCTGAACAGCGCACCTCGCTGACTCGACGTCGGCTGTCCGGTCCGATCGTCTTTCGATTCCCGATTCCCTATTCCCGATTCCCGATGAGCGATCCGCACGCCGCAGAGAGAGCCGCCACTCCGACGCCCGCAACACCGGTTCGCGCGGCCGAGCGACGGCGCCGCCAGATCGGGTGGCGCACGTCCGACGTCCTGCGTGCAGCCGCAGCGGTTGCCGGGATGTACCTCGTCATTCGGCTCATATGGGTCGCGCAAACTATCTTCCTCACGGCGTTTCTCGGGGTCCTATTCGGCCTGGCGGTATCGGCGGGAGTGGATTGGGTGCGGCCGCGCGTCCGCGCGCCTCGCGGCCTGATCGCCGCGCTCATCGTGCTTGGTTCGGCCGGAGCCATCGTGGGGTTTTTCGCGGTTTCCGGTCCCGTCCTGGCAGCTCAGTCCCACGAGCTTCAGACGAAGCTTCCCGAGGCGATCGACAAGATCGATCAGTGGGCGCAGAGCAAGAGCTTCCTCGGCTCGCTGATCAGCGGGAGGTCATCAACGACCGCGCCGGGACCCACGCCGCAGCCTGTGAAAGGCCCGGCCACGCCCGCCGAGAGCACGACCGGCGCCGCACCTCGCCAGATTCCGACGGACAGCGCGCTCGCCGTTGCGGGCGCCGGGGCAGGCGCATCGACGACCGCTCCGCCTCAGACGCTCAAGCAGCGGATACTCGGACAGCTCGCGGGACTCACGAGATACCTGTTCGGCTTCCTGTCATCGACGGTCTCCGTGTTTGCCGGACTGGTGCTGATTCTCGTGCTGTCGATCTACATCGGTGCGGACCCCGACACCTACCACGATGGACTGATGAAGCTCTTCCCGCGGCCGTGGAGGAAACGTGCCGGGGAGGTGCTGACCGCAATGTCGATCGCGCTTCGGAAGTGGCTGGTGACGCAGCTCATCGCGATGGTGGTGATCGGCGTCGTTTCGACGATCGTCCTGCTCATCCTCGGCGTGAACGCCGCCGTACCGCTAGGGGTCATCGCGGGGCTTCTCGAATTCGTTCCCACCGTCGGGCCCATTCTGAGCGCGCTGCCCGCCATCGCAATGGGCTTCGTCGATTCTCCGCAGAAGGCTCTGGCCGTGATCGTGGCGTACATCGCCATCCAGCAGATGGAGAACTATCTGCTGATTCCGTTTCTCATGCGTGAGGGCGTCGACCTTCCACCGGCGCTGACGATCATCGCACAGGCGCTCATGGCCCTGATCTTCGGGTTCCTCGGCCTGTTGTGCGCCGTGCCGTTGTTGGCCGCGACCATGGTCGCGGTGAAGATGCTCTACGTGCAGGACGTGGTCGGGGAGCCAGTCGAAGTGTTCGAGGACCTCGAGGATGACTGACTCCGGGCCCGATGGGCCCGGGGCAACCGAGACACCCGCCGTCGCGCCATCCGATCGTGACGAGCCCATTCCGCTCGTCCGTCGCTTCCCTGCCCTCGCGGCGATCCCGCGCGCGCGGCTGGGTCGGTTTCCGACGCCTGTGGAACACCTCGAAGGGTTTCGCGATGTCGACTCGTTATGGGTAAAGCACGAAGACCTGTCATCGAATGTGTTAGGCGGCAACAAGGTCCGGTCGCTGGAGTTTCTCCTCGGACGCATCGGACCAGGCGACACGGTGTTGACGCTCGGGGGCGTAGGATCGACGCACATCCTCGCGACCGCCGTTCACACCGCGCGGCTGGGAGCGAAGACGATCGCGGTGCGCTGGCACCACGACATGCACCCGTCGGCACACGAGGTGGCGGAGCGGACGGTTACCGAATGCGCTGAAGTCGTGACGGCGTCGAACTTCGTGACGGCGATTCCGCCGCTCATCCGTCTTCGACTCTCGGGACGTGCACACTACATCCCGCTCGGCGGCAGCAACCCGTTAGGCACGTTAGGCCATGTGAACGCGGCCCTCGAGCTCGCCGATCAGATCGAAGCTGGCGAGCTCCCGCCGCCAGCTCGACTCGTCGTACCGCTCGGGAGCGGTGGCACCGCCGCAGGGCTCGCACTGGGGTTCGCGATCGCCGGAATGGAGACCATCGTCGTCGGCGCGCGCGTGGGGCCCCGCATCGGGGCGAATCGCTGGCGCGTACTTCGTCTGGCGGAGCGAACGCGACAGCTCATCGGGCGTTATACCGGTAGGCCGCCGGCGCCGGTGCGCCGTGACCGCGTCGTCGTCTCACACGAACTCTACGCCGGCGCGTACGCTCGGCCCCATCCGACGGCCGAACACGCTGCGGTCCTGGTGGACGAGCTTCGTGGATGGAGACTGGACGCGACCTATAGCGCCAAGGCCTTCGCGGTCGCGCTGGACATGGCGTCGCGGCACGGAACGCCGACATTGTTCTGGATGACGTTCGACGCGCGCTGGATGAAGACCCTGGGTGCGGAGGAACTTGGGTCGTGATCGTGCTATGTGATGGCGTCGAGATCGGCTACGACGATGTCGGCACCGGGATGCCGGTCGCATTCATCCACGGGTTTCCGCACAACCGGACGCTCTGGGCGCCGCAGGTCAGCGCGCTGGTGGATCGAGCGCGGTGCATTGCGCTCGACCTGCGCGGCTTCGGCGAGAGCTCGAGGAACGGCCCGTTCACCATCGACCAGTACGCCGACGACCTCGCCACGTTGCTTCGGACGCTCGGGATCGAGCGCGCCGTCGTGGCCGGACTGTCGATGGGCGGGTACATCGCGTTCGCGTTCTGGCGCCGCCACCGCGAGATGGTGCGCGCGCTCGTGCTGGCGGACACACGCGCGGGCGTCGACAGTGAGGAGACACGCGCGAAGCGCATCGCGCTGATCGAGCTGGCGCGTGCGCGTGGCAGTGGCGCGGTGGCGGACGGTCAAGTTGTCGGGATGATCGGCAAGACGACACGCGACAAGCGCCCTGCGCTGATCGACGACGTGCACCGCATGATGGGCAGCTCGTCGGTGGAGGGGATCCGCGGAGCGCTCGAGGCCATGCTCGGCCGCGCCGACTCGACTCCCACGCTATCGACGATCGATGTCCCGACGCTGGTGGTAGTCGGCGCGGAGGATGTGCTCACTCCGGTCCGCGAGGCGGAGATCATGCACGACGCTATTCGCGGAAGTCGCCTCGAGGTGATAGAACAGGCGGGCCACGTGAGCAACCTCGAGCGGCCGGCGGCGTTCAACCACGTGCTGAGTGAATTTCTGGCTTCGCTCGACTATGCGTGACGGCCTGACGTCATCCCGAGCGAAGCGAGGGATCGCGAGCTTCCGGGTAGGGCCCTCTTTCGGGACGATCGCGATCCCTCGCCTGATGGCTCGGGATGACCAAGGCTATCGCGTGGGTCGACCCGGCGGGTTTTCGGACTTGAAGACGTCCCGGTTGATCTGCACATACTGCTTCATGTTCCCGGGCACGTCCTCTTCCGGGAAGATCGCCGTCACCGGGCACTCGGGCTCGCAGGCACCGCAATCGATGCACTCGTCCGGATGGATGTAGAGCTGCTGCTCGCCTTCGTAGATACAGTCCACCGGGCAAACATCGACGCATGCCTTATCCTTCGTTCCGACGCAGGCTTCCGTGATGATGTATGGCATTGCGGGCTCTGAGGTAGCGATGGAGGTCCTCTGGTTATGATATCCGACGCAGTGCCGGCGAGACAAGGGCGCGGGGGAGCCGTGTAAGTTATCATCCGCCATGCGCCTCACGGTCAACGGCCGCATCTGCCAGCTCGACGTCGCGCCGGACGCTACGCTGCTCTCGGTCCTCCGGGAACAGCTCTATCTCACCGGCGCGAAGCCCTCCTGCGAGCGAGGCGAGTGCGGCGCGTGCACCGTTCTCGTCGCCGATCCCGACGGTAAGCCCGCGCCGGTCTATAGCTGTCTCGCGCTCGCGCACGCGTACGAGAACGACTCGGTCACGACTATCGAAGGCCTCTCGACGAGCTTGGGACCTCACCCGGTGCAGGCCGCGTTCGTCGAGCACGATGCGGTGCAGTGCGGATTCTGCACGCCAGGCCAGGTGCTTGCGGCGGTAGCGCTGCTCGCCCGCGATCCCGACCCGTCGGACGAAGCGATCGTGCAGGCCATGAGCGGCAACCTGTGTCGGTGTGGGACCTACCCGAAGATCGTTCGCGCAATCCACAGCGCCGCGTCGGCGATGCGAGCATCCAATGGCGATTGATACGAGGGACACACGTGAGCCGGGCACGGTTCCGCGGCGGTTCGTCACCACCACAGTCGAGGTGGAAGGCCGCGAGGAGACGAAAGTCGTCGAGCTGCCCGAGCACGAGCCGACACCGTGGGATGAAGGCGCCGAGCTACGCATCGTCGGACAGCGCGCGACGCGCGTGGATGCCCCGGAGAAAGTCGCGGGCCGGGCCCGGTACACGGCGGACCTAACGCGTCCCGGACTGCTCTACGCTGCCATCCTTCGCTCGTCGATCGCGCGCGGACGGGTGGCTCTGGACCTCGCGCCGGCGCGTGCCGTCCCCGGAGTCGTCGATGTCATTGGCAGCGCGGAGCTCGAGCGCCGCATTCGACTGGCCAGCGGGGCGCTCTTCGACACCGCGATCGCGTACGCGGCTCAGCCGCTCGCCGCCGTGTGTGCCGACACCGCAGACGCCGCGTGGCGAGGCGTGGAAGCTATCGTCGCGCGGTACGAGCCGGAGCTGCACGTCGGCACCTTCGACGCCGCCGTGGCCGAGGGCGCCCCGACGGTGCGCCGATCGTCGAAGAAGCCTGCGTCCGATGACCCGTCCAGATCGCCGAACCTGGCGTTCGGCTCCCCGAACGTCGTCGAGCGCGGCGACGTCTCGCGTGGCCTGGCGGAGGCGGACGCCGTCGTTAGGCGCGTCTATCGCACCCCGGTGCAGGTTCATACGGCACTCGAGCCGCACGGCGCCGTGGCCGAGTGGGACGGCGACCGTCTGACGATCTGGGAGTCGACGCAGGCGATCTTCCGGATTCGGGAGCAGGTTGCGCTCGGCCTCGGGATCAGCCAGTCGTCCGTTCGGATCATCAAGGAGCACATGGGCGGCGGTTTCGGCGCGAAGACGTCGGCTGGCGCACACACGTTCGCCGCGGCCATCCTCGCCCGTCGGACCGGCCGTCCCGTTCGCTGCGTCAACGACCGCGAGGCGGAGCAGACCGACACCGGCAACCGGCCATGCACGACGCAGCGCGTCACGTTAGGCGCGCGGCGCGATGGCCGGCTCACCGCGATCGTCTGTGAGGCCGACGTGCCGCTCGGCATCGGGGGCTGGGACGGCGGGCCGTCGGGAATGTTTCACGAGATGTACTCGTGTCCCAACGTGCGGACCGTGGAGTTCTTCGCCTGGGTGAACACGCCAGCCATGATCGCGTTCCGCGCCCCGGGGCACGTCGAGGGGGCGTTCGCGCTCGAGAGCGCGATGGATACCCTCGCCCGGCAGCTGGGCATGGATCCGTTGGAGCTCCGCCGGGTCAACTTCGCCGAGCGTGACGAGAAGAAGGATCGGCCGTTCTCGAGCAACCGGTTGCGGGAGTGCTACGACCGTGGGGCCGCACGGTTCGATTGGCACGCGAAACTGCCGTCCAGCGGCCGGTGGCGTCGCGGCAAGGGGATGGCCGCACAGGTCTGGGGTACGGGCGGCGGGCCGCCGGCGTACGCGATCGTCAAGATCAACGGCGACGGCTCGGCCGATGTGCTCACCGGAACCCAGGACCTCGGCACCGGGTCCCGGACGATCCTCGCGCAGATCGCCGCCGAATCGTTAGGCGCTCGGCTCCAGGACGTGCGGATCGTGCTCGGCGACACCGAGCGGACACCGTACACGGGCCCATCGTGGGGCTCGATGACGACGGCGTCGGTGGGCCCCGCGGTCCGGGTCGCGGCTGAGGACGCGCTGCGCCAACTACTCGAGGCGGCGTCCGAGGTTCTCGACGTCGAGCTATCACGCCTGCGCGCGAGGGACAGTGTCATCGCCACCGAGGACGGCACAGCCACGATCACGTTCCGCTCGTTATGCGACCAGCTCGGTGACGTCATGATCCTCGGGCGCGGCGCGCGCGGCCCGAACCCCACCGGCGTCGGGCTGGCGAGCTTCGGGGCGCAGTTTGCCGAGGTCGAGGTCGATGCCGAGACCGGCGTGATTCGCGTGGTCAGGATCGTCGCGGTGCACGACGCGGGTCGGATCATCAACCCGACGCTGGCCGAAGCGCAGGTCGAGGGCGGCATCATCCAGGGACTCGGCTACGGGCTGTTCGAGGAGCGCGTGCTCGACCCGGCCACCGGCCGGATGCTCAATGCCAACATGCACGACTACAAGATTCCCACGATCGGCGACGTGCCGCGGATCGAGGTCGAGCTGCTGGATGTCCCGGACGCGACGGCGAATCACACGGGCGCGCGCGGGCTCGCGGAACCACCGATCATCCCGACGGCGCCGGCGATCGCGAACGCGGTGGCGAACGCGCTTGGCGTCGAGATACCCGAGTTGCCGCTCACGCCGTGGCGTGTGTTAGGCGCCCTAGATGGTCATCCCGAGCCGTCAGGCGAGGGATCGCGAGCGTAACGATAGAGGACCCTCTTTCGGAAAGATCGCGATCCTTCGCCTGACGGCTCAGGATGACCTACGTCCGCCAGGGCGGCGGGTCGCCGCGCTTCAGCGGCAACTCCGGGTTCTCCCGGTAGAGCGTTGCCGTTTTTCCGATGACCTGGATGACGGTCGCTTCCGTCGACGCGGCGAGCTCCGCCGCCGCGTCCTTCGCGGTCACGTCCGCGTTTCGCCCGAGCTGCACCTTCACGAGCTCGTGAGTCCGCAGCGCGTCATCGAGCGACCGGATGACCGTGGCGCTCAGGCCGTTCTGGCCGACGTGCACCAGCGGCGTTAGGTGGTGCGCTTCGGCGCGGAGGGCTGCGCGGTCTTTGCCGGAGAGTGTCATAGACGTGCGGCTACCGGGGAAGCGGGAGACGGGAGACGGGAGACGGGCTAAGAGCGCCTTACCCCGTCTCCCGTCTCCCGTCTCCCGTCTCCCGTCTCCCGTCAGTTCCCTACCCCGCGTAGCAATACGTGCACTTCCCTTTTTCCTGCGCCCGGTGCACGGCGAGCACACCTGACGGGACGAGGGTGAAGCCCGGGATGAGCCCCTTCTCCCACTCCGCCTTCGCCGCGTCCGCGGTCATCCCCGCCTTCTGACCCAGCATGCTGCTGAGGACCGTGTGAGCAATGTTGCAGACGACGAACGTCACCCCGCGCGGCTGCAACTTGTTCACCGCCATCTCGGGGAACATCAGGTCGCCTTCCTTCGAGTTGTAGAAGATGTTCCGAGTCGCGGGCGCCTTGGTCGCCGGATCGTTGATCTGGGCGAACTCGCCAAGCTTGTATTTCGCCCAGATGTCATCCGTGTACGCAATTGGAATCGAGAAGTGGCGGAAGCCGACGACGGCGTTGACGTCCTTGTCCGCCAGGTTGTAGGCGGACTTCATCGTATCCATCCAGTTCATCGCGTACGCGAGCGCGAAGCCCGCGTTCACACTGGTGGCGTCGTAGTACTGGCGATACTTGCCCTTCAAGTTGTCGACCCACTTGTCATCCATGGGCGGGGCAGCGAGCAGGGACTCGGCGCCGAGCAGCGCGGGGGCGCCGAGAAGGGCGAGGGTACCAGCTCCGACCTGTGCGAGAAACGCGCGGCGAGCGCTGTCGTTGAGAGTGCCGGAATCGTGGGCGCTCATGACGGAGTCTCCATTCCGAGGGGTGGGGCCGAGGGGTTCGGGCAGCTCCGCCCAGCCGTTTCGACCCACAGAGACGATACCGCTTGGCTGGACAGAATCAACAGCAGCGGAGCTGATCCCGCGGCGGGCGGACGACTGCCCCGTTCTGATCGCGATTCCCTCCTCAGACGGAAATCCGTGCGGTTTCCGGCCAACGTCGCCCCTCGTGTTGGCCGGCATTTGTCGGCTCTCGGCCGGAGTTTTGTGATGGAGGTCGCACCAACCGAGTCCACGGCGCTGCGAGAGCGAACCGAACGAGTCAAGGGGTGTACGATTCGGCTAAGAACCTTCGGCTGAGGCCCATGACATCCCTGCTTCGTTCGACCCGTGTGCTATTTGCCGGCGCCTTGCTCCTCCCGACGCTGGCTGCGTGCGACAATATCACTGGCACCGACGACTTGAGCCGCGAGCAGTCCAGGCTCGACCGCAACTGGGACCGGTTCCAATCAGCGGCCCCGCTCAGCTATAGCTACATCGTTCGCGTGAACTGCGAGTGCCCCACTGAAATCACGCGGCCGGTGGTGGTGTGGGTGGATCGCGGCTCGATCGAGTATCTGCTGTACGAGGACAATGGGCAGCCGGTCCCCCTCTCGTACGCGAGCTCGTTCCCGAGTGCGGAGCAGCTCTTTGACGCGATCCAGGACGGCATCGACCGGCGGGCCGACCTGATCGAGGTCGACTACGACCCGGCGTACGGGTATCCGACCAACGTCTATATCGACTACGATCGGAACAGGTTCGACGAAGAGCTCAGCCTAACGACGCGCGGACTGCAGCCCTGGAACTAGTTGAAACCGGGGCGCGTCACGGTTGCATCAGTCGCCAAACGAGGTACACCACGAACGCTCCGAACACGAGCAGCGACACAGTCTGTGCCGCGTCGAGGAGCGGGGGTCGCTTTGGCGGGTTCGGCTTCGTCTGCGGCATAGCGCCGAAGATTAGCACACGCCAATGAGGCCAGGCTAGTGGTCTGGCAACGATGCCCGGGGCGACGCCCTGGTCGCAGTCGGACTACCTGCTTTCCCAGCCGAAACCGGTCGCCATACGCTCGAGGCGGCGAGGGTCCTTGGGGGTTCGCCCGTCGACGATGCGCAGGACGCTCGTCCCGCCTAGAAAGGCCCCATACCCACGCGTCGCGAGATCGTCGATGCCGTCGCCGTCGCCATCGAGCGCGTAAAGCGCCTCGTGGCCGCGGAAGCGGTAGTCGCGCAGCCGGAGCGGCGCGAGGGCTCCGGTCGAATCGACGAGAACGACCTGCTCGCGCACCCACTCGTACTCACCGGCCCAGAGGGTTGCCACGACGATGGCGCGGCCACCGGGGAAGCACCCCGCCGCCATGGTCGTGCGTGACTTGAGTGACTTGAGGAGCCGCTCGTACGGCGGCTGGTCGCCCATCCGAAGCACCTGCTCCATCGAGTCCCGGACGATCTTGATCCGTTCCTCGAGCGCAGGGGGTAGAGGGCCGCGCACGCAGGCGGTGTCCGTGACCGCCTCGGACGCGGTGTCGACCAGCTGGGCCGTCGCCGGTAGCGGCTCGACCTTCTTTGCGAGCGAATCGACACGCGGCGAGGTGGCAACCGTCGCCACGATGCGGCCGTTCCACGTGTCGAAGCCCGTGATCGTGGCGTCGTCGGCCCCCCAGGGGCCCCGGAGACGAAACCGCGTTCCCGTCGGGAACGGTGTCCGCGCCTCCACGGCAAGCTTGTACGCCGCGAGCCGGGCCGGATCTCGGCGCACCTCGGCGTCGACCCGTCCGATATCCACGAGCATGCGCTTCCCGCGCGCCGCCGCGAGGAACCAGCTCTGTGTGACCGGCGGGAACACCAGCTTTTCGGCGATCGTGTCGGCGAGCGCTGGGAGCGTTTTAGGCCTGGCGCGCGCCGCGGGGCGAATCCGTCGGGCGGTAGAGGCCAGGGCGCTATCGATGGAACCACGCAGACTGCCAATTCCGACGCTCAGAGCGGTGTCAGCTTGGGGACTGGGGACTGCGGACTGGGGACTCGGCTGGTCAACCATGGAGTCGGTTGGTTCGGCTACGGAGCCGCGGGTAGTATCGACGGTTGCCGCAGCGCGCTCGGTACACGCAGCCAGGACGGCGACAAATGTCAGTCTCGCAAGCGAACGTGCGGCACGATTGGCGACACCGCCCCTCTGCCTCTCGATCCCTTCGTGATGAAAGCGCCCGTCTGACATACTTTGTGTGCCGAGTCCCCAGTCCCTAGTCCCCAGTCCCTGATGATACACCAGTTTGCGTACAGTCGCGCATCGTCGAGCGAAGACGCGGACCAGAAGCTTGCCGCTGCCGGTGCCGCCCCGCTGGGAGGCGGCACCGACCTCGTGGTATGCATGCGCGAGCACCTCGCCCGTCCCGAGGCGCTCGTCGACCTGACACACATCCCGGACGCCCAGGGCGTGACGGAGCGTGCACACGGAGGGGTGCGCATCGGCGGGTCGGCGCGCCTTGCCCACCTGGCACGCCACCCGCTGGTCCGCGACCGGTTTAGCGCCCTCGCGGAGGCCTGCGAGAGCGTTGGGACACCGGCCCTCCGCACCA
>Ga0307408_100002325_pt1 | contig 13455 bp, 15 predicted proteins | sample 322Cmetagenome_FD_202116 | JGI IMG/M metagenome (GOLD analysis project Ga0307408, IMG submission 202116) | Maize rhizosphere microbial communities from greenhouse at UC Davis, California, United States - 322HYB-C-3 | ecosystem: Host-associated > Plants > Roots > Rhizosphere > Soil | place... | reverse complement strand
GCGCATTGCATCAGGGCCAGAGCGAGAAACCGCTCAACTTACAGGCCGTATAGATACGTGCAATCTCAACCTACGGTTCATTTGAAAATTCTCCTTGCAAAACGGGTGGAGTCCATAGATACGGATTGTGGGCCGCCGGCCGATGGTGACGTTGCGGCCTGCCTGTCAGTGATTGCGGTCCAGCGCGAAGCGCGCCAGTTGCAGCAGCGCGGTCTTGTACACGCTTTCCGGCAAATCCTGCACCGCGTTCAACGCGCGCTCGCCGGCTTCTTCCGCGGCGCGGCGGGTGTAGTCCAGTGCGCCGCTGTTGGTGATGGCCGACAGGATGGCGTCGAAGTGCTGTTCATCGCCATTTTCAATGCAGGAGCGCACCAGGTCGCGCTGTTCCGCCGTGCCATATTTCATCAGCCAGATCAGCGGCAGGGTCGGTTTGCCTTCACGCAAGTCGTCGCCCACGTTCTTGCCGATTTCCGCCGCATCGCCGGTGTAATCGAGCACGTCGTCGATCAGCTGGAAGGCCGTGCCCAGCGAGCGGCCATATTCGCCGGCGGCGGCGATCTGGTCGTCGCTGGCGCCCGAAACCAGCGCACCCAGCTCCGCCGCGGCTTCGAACAGCTTGGCGGTCTTGGAGCGGATCACCTGCAGGTAGCGTTCTTCCGTGACGTCCGGGTCATGCATGTTCAGCAATTGCAGCACTTCGCCTTCCGCGATCACGTTGGTGGCGTCGGACAGGATGCTCATCACGCGCATCGAATCGAGCGACACCATCATCTGGAAAGCGCGCGAATACAGGAAGTCGCCCACCAGCACCGAAGCGGCGTTGCCGAACAGCGCATTGGCCGTGGCGCGGCCACGGCGCAGCGACGATTCATCGACCACGTCATCGTGCAGCAGGGTCGCGGTGTGGATGAACTCCACCACGGCGGCCAGCTCGTGATGCGCCACGCCTTTATAAGAATAGGCATTGGCCATCAGCAGGACGAGGACAGGGCGGATGCGCTTGCCGCCAGCGCTGATGATGTATTCCGCAATCTGGTTTACCAGCGGCACGTCCGAGTGCAGGCGCTGGCGGATCACCACATTCACGGCGTCCATGTCGGGCGCGATGGTCTGGATGATGGTGTTTTGGTTGACGTGTTGGGTAGCGGCAGACAAGGCGAACCTGCAAGGGCTAGTAAGAAGTGCCGCGATTATACGTCATGGCAGTTGCCGCTGGCGATCAGGGGAGTACGCAGGCGGCAGTCTGGCTCGCCGGGCCATGTGGACGACATACCATGGCGGCCGGGAATTGGGAATAGTCTTTGACGCAAATTTTCAATCTGTGTATAATCGCAGGTTCTCCCCGTTGTAAGTCGCCTTGCATGCAGTTCGTACGGCCATGCGCGGAGGAGGTTTTTTCAACATTTGATGAGGTTTCAAATCATGTACGCGGTCATAAAAACCGGTGGCAAACAGTATAAAGTTGTCGCTGGCGAAAAACTCAAAGTAGAACAGATACCTGCTGACATCGGTTCCGAACTCACCATCGATCAAGTTCTCGCGGTAGGCGCGGGCGAAGCCCTGAAATTCGGCACGCCACTGGTCGCAGGTGCAACGGTACAAGTGAAAGTAGTTTCCCACGGTCGTCACGACAAAGTGCGTATCTTCAAGATGCGTCGTCGTAAGCACTACCAGAAACACCAGGGTCACCGTCAGAACTACACGGAAATCCAGATCGTTTCGATCAACGGCTAATCTGCTATTTTTTAACCATTAAGTCATATTTAGGAGCATCTAAATGGCACACAAAAAAGGCGGCGGTACTACCCGCAACGGCCGTGACTCGGAATCAAAACGCCTGGGCGTTAAAGTGTACGGCGGCCAATCGATCAACGCTGGCGGCATCATCATCCGTCAACGTGGCACCCCAGTGCGCGCCGGCGAAGGCGTAGGCACCGGCAAGGATCACACCCTGTTCGCCCTGGTGGACGGCAAGGTGAAGTTCGTGGTCAAGGGCCCGAACAATCACCAGTTCGTGACCGTGGTAGCTGCTTAATCAGCCACCCCGAGGTCACAAAGTAAGGCGCAAGCCTTCGATCGAAAGGCTCTGCCATCGGTAGGGCCTTTTTTAATTTAAGGCGGCACATCATGAAGTTTATCGACGAAGCACGAATTGAAGTCATCGCCGGCAGCGGCGGTAACGGTTGCGCATCTTTCTGCCGGGAGAAATTCCGTCCCTTCGGCGGACCTGACGGCGGCGACGGCGGCAAGGGCGGCACCATCTGGGCCGTGGCCGACCGTAACGTCAACACGCTGGTCGACTACCGTTTTTCGAAAGTCCACCGCGCCAAGGATGGCGAGGCGGGCCGTGGCTCGGATTGCTATGGCAAAGGCGCTGAAGACATGGTCTTGCGCATGCCGGTCGGCACCCTGATCATCGACGAAGTCAACGGCGACATCATTGCCGACATGACCGAACATGGCCAGATGGAAGTGCTGGCGCAAGGCGGCGAGGGCGGCTGGGGCAATATTCACTTCAAGACGTCGACGAACCGTGCGCCGCGCCAGAAAACCGAAGGCCGCGAAGGCCAGCGCCGCGAACTGCGCCTGGAACTGAAAGTGCTGGCCGATGTCGGCCTGCTGGGCATGCCGAACGCCGGCAAGTCCACCTTCATCACGGCCGTGTCGAATGCACGTCCGAAAATCGCCGATTACCCGTTTACCACGCTGCACCCGAACCTCGGTGTGGTGCGCGTGTCGCACGAAAAGAGCTTCGTGATTGCCGACATTCCCGGCCTGATCGAAGGCGCCGCGGAAGGCGCCGGCCTGGGCCACCAGTTCCTGCGCCATTTGTCGCGCACCGGCCTGCTGCTGCACATCGTCGACCTGGCGCCGTTCGAAGCCACGGTCGATCCGGTCAAGGAAGCCAAGGCGCTGGTCAAGGAACTCAAGAAATACGACCCCGCGCTGGCCGACAAGCCGCGCTGGCTGGTGCTGAACAAGCTCGATGTGGTGCCGGAAGACGAGCGCAAGCAGCGCGTCAAGGACTTCGTCAAGAAGTTTGGCCACAAGGGCCCGGTGTTCGAGATTTCCGCATTGAGCCACGAAGGCACGCAAGACCTGGTCAATGAAATCTACAAGCACCTGGAACAGAAGCGCCACGAAGAGCAGCGCAGCGAAGAAACCCAGATGACGGAAGAAGCGCGCGGCATCTCGTCGATCGATCCGAACGACCCCCGCTTTAAAGTCATGGAATAATCTTCCAACAACCCTGTAACACCGGCATAATCGCTAAGCGCTGATTTGCCTTCTCCACAATCATATCGGCCCGCCATCAGCGGGCCGATATTGTCTGCGGCAAGTTGGGTCACCCACCCTTCGAATCAAGCCTGGTATTCACGCGCGCGCATGCCCCTTGCGCCGCCAATTGATTAGAGAACTGCCGCACAATGAATTCCGTCATACAGAAAGCTACCCGCGTCATCATCAAGGTGGGTTCGTCCCTGGTCACCAATGATGGCCGTGGCCTGGACCATGCCGCCATTGCCCGCTGGGCCGCCCAGATCGCCTCGCTGCGCGCACTGGGCAAGGACGTGGTCCTGGTCTCGTCCGGCGCGATTGCCGAAGGCATGCTGCGCCTGGGCTTCGACCAGCGTCCGACCGATATCCATGAATTGCAGGCGTGCGCCGCCGTGGGCCAGATGGGCCTGGCGCAAATCTATGAAACCAGTTTCCGCGCCCACCAGATCGGCACCGCGCAGGTGCTGCTGACGCACGCCGACCTGGCCGACCGCGAACGCTACCTGAACGCCCGTTCCACGCTGACCACGCTGCTGCGCATGGGCGTGGTGCCGATCATCAACGAGAATGACACGGTGGTCACCGATGAAATCAAGTTCGGCGACAACGATACCTTGGGTGCCTTGGTCGCCAACCTGATTGAAGCCGATGCGCTGATCATCCTGACCGACCAGCGCGGCCTGTTCAGCGCCGACCCGCGCAAGGACCCGCAAGCATACCTGATCACGCATGGCCGCGCCGGCGACGAAACGCTGGAAGCCATGGCGGGTGGCGCCGGTTCCTCGCTGGGCCGGGGCGGCATGCTGACCAAGATCCTGGCCGCCAAGCGCGCCGCGAAGTCCGGCGCGCACACGGTGATCGCGTTCGGCCGGGAAGACAATGTGCTGGTGCGCCTCGCCCATGGCGAAGCGATCGGTACCGAATTGTCGGCGCAGACCGGGCACCTGACCGCCCGCAAGCAGTGGATGGCGGATCATTTGCACACGGCCGGGCAGGTGGTGCTCGATGCGGGCGCGGTGCAGAAATTGAAGAGCGAAGGCAAGTCGCTGCTGCCGATCGGCGTCATCGACGTCAAGGGCGAATTCGGCCGTGGCGCGGTCATCACGTGTATCGGCGAAGACGGCGCCGCCGTGGCGCGCGGCATGTCGAATTACACCAGCGCGGAAACCCGCAAGATCATGCGCCGGCCTTCCAGTGAAATCGAGGGCATCCTGGGCTTCATGGAGGGCAAGGAGCTGGTGCACCGGGATAACATGGTGCTGTTGTAATCCGCCATGCCGGCGTACCTCAGGCGTTGGCGGGTGTCGGCGTCTTTTGCTTGTAATCGCACAGGTCCGCAATCAGGCAGTTCCAGCACTTCGGGGTGCGCGCCACGCACGTGTAGCGGCCATGCAGGATCAGCCAGTGGTGCGCATCCTGTAAAAACTCTTTCGGCACGAACTTCAACAGCTTTTGTTCGACGATGTCGACATTCTTGCCGGGCGCCAGGCCGGTGCGGTTCGACACCCGGAAGATGTGCGTATCGACCGCCATGGTCGGTTCGCCAAACGCGGTATTCATGACCACGTTGGCGGTCTTGCGCCCCACGCCGGGCAGCGCTTCCAGCGATGCGCGGTCGCGCGGCACCTCGCCGCCATGCTGGTCGACCAGGATCCGGCAGGTGGCCAGCACGTTCCTGGCCTTGGTCTTGTACAGGCCGATGGTCTGGATATAACCCGTCAACTCGTCCAGTCCCAGGTCCAGCATCGCTTGCGGCGTATTCGCCACCGGATACAGGCGGCGCGTGGCCTTGTTGACGCCGACGTCGGTCGCCTGCGCCGACAGCAGCACGGCAATCAGCAACTCGAAGGGCGTGGTGTATTCCAGTTCGGTCTTGGGATGGGGATTGGCTTCCCGCAGGCGGGAAAACATGTCGTGGCGTTTGGCGTTATTCATCAGTCTTGTTCTGGGCTGCTACTGAAGCGGCTTCGGCGGCGGCTTCGGCTTCTTTCTTCAGGCGCGTGCGCTCCATCGCGGCGGCGATGATGGCGCGCTTGCGTTCCTTCTCGGCGGCGTCCGCCGCAGTGGCCGGGTCGATGGCTTCCACGGCTTTCAGCTTGTCCCGCGCCTTGGCGGCCAGGTGCGCATCGTTTTCCTGCCTGTCCCGCTTCAGGCGGAACAGGCGGAAATCATGGCGTTCGCGCGCCGCATCGGCATCGGCTTGCTGCCATGCCTGCCAGCCGGTGCTTTCCGTGACCGGATACATGACGATGCAATCGACCGGGCAGGGCGCCAGGCACAGGTCGCAGCCGGTGCACAGCGACGGCGCGACCGTGTGCATTTGCTTGGCGGCGCCGATGATGGCATCGACCGGACAGGCCTGGATGCACAGGGTGCAGCCGATGCACAGCGCTTCATCGATATAGGCGACGGCGCGCGGGCGTTCGGCGCCATTGACGGGATTGAGGGGAATGACGGGATAGCCCGTCACGCGCGCCAGGCGCGCGATGCCTTCGGCGCCGCCGGGCGGGCACTGGTTGATGCCGGCGCTGCCGGCCGCAATGGCTTCGGCATAGGGGCGGCAGCCGGCATAGCCGCACTTGGTGCATTGCGTCTGCGGCAGGGCATCTTCAATGCGGTCTGCAAGGGATGGGGACACGTTGACGTCGTTTGTAACAGTAAAGCCACATTATCCGCCATCTGCGCCGGCCGGGGGCGCGAAAATCCCGTATAAAAAGTGTCTAATTTAACAATTGATTTGTAGGCAACGCCCATTTGTGGGAGCATATCCGGATTCGCTGAACCTGCCGCTTGAAATGATGAACGTGTTAAAGAAGTTGCGGCTGCCGGGCTGGCTTTGCCTGTTGCTGGCCGCACCCGCCGGCGCGGCGCCCCATGCCCCGGCCCCAGTCCGGGCTGCGCTGCAATTTGCCTCGAATGAGTGGCCTCCGTTTGTCTCCAGTACCTTGCCCGCCAATGGCATGGCGGGTTCCCTGCTGAGCGCCGTGTATGAGCGCATGGGCGTGCCGGCCCGGATCGAATTCTTTCCGTGGAAGCGCACCATGGAACTGGGCCTCAACGATCCCCGCTATGCGGGTTTCCTGGCCGTGTGGCGCACGCCGGAGCGGGAAAAGGTGTGCCATTTCTCGCATTCCATCGGCAATACCACGACGGTGCTGGCGTACCTGAAGGACGCACCGGTGCAGCCGGCCACGCTGGCGGAGTTACAGGGCATCCGCATCGGCACGGTGGCCGGTTACACGAACGGCGACCAGTTCGACGCCATGGCCGCCGCCGGCGTGCTGCAGACCGAAGAGGCCTACAGCGACGAGCTGAATTTGCGCAAGCTGTTGAACAAGCGCTTTCCCGTCATGGTGATTGAAAAACGGGTGCTGCGCCATTTACTGGGCAGCGAGCGGTATACGCGGGAGGAACGGGAGCGCATCGGCTATGCCGAAGGCTTGTTCCGGGAACGTTCCATCCACGTGTGCTTCAAGCGCACCGCGCAGGGGCTGGCGCAGCAGCGCGCCTTCAATGACGCGGTGCGCGATATCGACTTGCAGAAGGCCGAGCGCGATTACTGGCGGCGCATCGGGGTGGAACTGGCGCGGACGCAGGCGCGCGTACTGCGGCAACCTTAAAAAAACAAAACCCCGGAAAAACCGGGGAGGGGATCAGCCGTGCTTGCGGATGAATTCGCCGATCTTCGGACAAATCATTTCGCGCCAGCGGCGGCCCGAGAAGATGCCGTAATGGCCGGCGCCGGGCGCCACGAAGTCTTGCTGCATCTCGGCCGGGATATTGCTGCACAGTTCGTGCGCGGCCTGGGTCTGGCCGGCGCCGGAAATGTCATCGAGTTCGCCTTCCACCGTGAACAGCGCCACGCTGGTGATGTCTTGCGGACGCACCAGCTGGCCGCCGACTTTCCACGTGCCTTGCGGCAGCGAGAAGTCCTGGAACACGGTCTTGATGGTGTCGAGGTAGTACTCGGCCGGCATGTCCAGCACGGCGTTGTATTCGTCGTAGAACTTGCGGTGGCTTTCCGCGTTCTCGTCGTCGCCCTTGACCAGGTGCATGTAGAACTCGCGGTGGCTTTGCGCATGGCGGCCCGGGTTCATCGCGATGAACCCGGCATGCTGCAGGAAGCCGGGGTAGACCTTGCGGCCAAAGCCCGGGTAGTTCGGTGGCACCGAATAAATCACGGTGTTTTCAAACCACGAGAATTTCTTTTCCGTTGCCAGGTTGTTGACCGAGGTCGGCGATTTGCGGGGATCGATCGGGCCGCCCATCATGGTCATGGTCTTCGGCAGCTTCGGATCCTTGGCCGAGGCCATCAGGGAAATCGCCGCCAGCACCGGTACGGTCGGCTGGCACACGGAAATCACGTGCAAGTCCGGACCCAGGTGGCGGATGAAATCCTGCACGTAGAAGATATAGTCGTCGAGGTGGAACGCGCCGGCCGTCATCGGCACCATGCGGGCATCGGTCCAGTCGGTGATGTAGACGTCGTGTTCGTGCAGCAGGGCCGAGACCGTGTCGCGCAGCAGGGTCGAGTGGTGGCCCGACAGCGGCGCCACCAGCAGGATGGTCGGCTGTTGCAGCGCGCGCATGTCCTTGTCGCTCAAGTCTTTCTTGAAGTGGATCAGGCGGCAAAACGGCTTGTTGATGACCACGCGCTCGATGATGCGGACTTCCTTGTCGGCAACGGTAACGCTATCAATTTCGAAGGCCGGTTTTTCGTAATCTTTGCCTAAACGGTACATCAGCTCATAGCCAGCTGCGATCCGCTGGGAGAACGGGGTATGCGCCAGCGGAGAGACGGGATTGCTGAACAGTTTTGCAGACGCATCGGCCCACTGCATCAGGGGGGTCAAGAAGGTGCGTTGCATTTCATGCAGTTGGTAAAGCATAGTAATTCCCGGTCGTTATCTCGGTGTCAAGTGATATCTGCCACCGAATTGATCAAAATCATGAGCTCATTATAGGATATTTGTACATGACGTAAAGCATTTCGCAGTAACCGGTAGAAAGGTTGTTTGCTTGCGGGAATAGTTCCTGTAAGGCTGATGTAAGGTCCGTCTGAGCCCGTCCTGATTGAAACGATAATACTGGAAGAGCCATAAGAAAAGCAGCGTTTCGGCTGCTTTTGTGTAGGACGGTTCCGAGGTGTGGCGTCGGTCGAACACTGCGGATTTCCCGTATTGCGCGATGCACAAACTTGGTGAGTTTTTCTCATGCGAAGCGGCATTTCATGCGATTTTTCACATTTTGCGCCCGCAAAAAAACTCAGCCCCGCATCAGGCGGGGCTGTGTCTTATAGATAATGCAAGAGTGGCTTAGCGCACCAGCAGTTTCAGCTTGTCTTTGACGTCGCGGAAATTGTCGGCATCCGGCAACGGGGCCTTGGTTTTCGTGATCGAAGGCCAGTTGCGCGACAGGTCCGCATTGATCTTGATGTATTGCTGCTGGTCGGCCGGCGTGTCTTCCTCGGCAAAAATCGCGTTGACCGGGCATTCCGCGACGCATACGGCGCAATCGATGCACTCGTCCGGGTCGATCGCCAGGAAGTTCGGGCCTTCACGGAAGCAATCCACAGGGCACACATCCACGCAATCGGTAAACTTACAGCTGATGCAGGATTCGGTAACTACGTGCGTCATAACAGTCCTTATAGATGATTTGCGGCGCCGATGGTGCTGCAAAACTGCCAAGTCACCTACAGCAAAGTTCTGATTTTAAGGCAATTTGCACCTGAGAACAATTCGGCCTTATATACAATCCACATAAGCAAATACGGCGGGCCGCGTTCGGAGGGCGCCCAGGCGCGCCCTCCATGCGACCACGGCGGCTCAGCTGAAATCGCGCGCCATGTAATGTTGCTGGCACCATGCCGCCAGCGCTTTGCGTTCCTCCTCCAGCACGTCTTCGAGCTCGAAATACTCGGCATGGTTCATCGTGCCGCAGCAGCTGCGCCGGTCTTGCGGCAGGCTGCTGTCCGGTTCCGGCGCCAGCGTACGGGCGTCTTCGGCCACATTGACGGCGCGCACCGTGAAGCGCTGGCGGATGAATTCCTGGTATTCCGGTGGTTTGCCGTCGCTGCCGGCCAGTTGCAGCATCAGGCTGGCCACGTGCGCATAGGTGGCGCCAAAGTCGGGCGCGGCCATCAGCGCGCGCAACACCAGGCCGCACAGGTATTCGCCGGTGCGGTACAGCAGCGCGGCATCGTCGACCAGGCCGGGGCGGCGCTCAAACGCAAACATGTCGGCCAGGATGTCGTACACGGCGCCGGTAAACACTTGCGACAGCGCGTGCACTTCGTTGCCGGCCTGGGCCAGGGTCAAGTCGTTGTCGGCGTTGCGCAAGCCGTTGGGCCGGCCCAGCGCCAGGCCGAATTGCTCGGCCATGTCGGCCAGGAAGGTTTTGTCGTGCAGGTCGGCCTTGGTTTGTGCGATGACGGCTTCGGCCTGGTCCAGTTGCGACAGCGCCAGGAAAATCGCCGTCAAATCGCCAAACGCCTCGTGCAGGCCGCCCGTTTGCGGCGGATTGCGGCGCAGCAGCCAGCGCGGTTTCAGGCCGTCGAGCACGGCGTGGCCGGTTTCATGGGCCACGATATCGAACGAGCGGCAGGTATACATGCGGCCGGTTTCGCCGCTGGGCACGAAATCGCCGAATTTCAGCGCCCGCTCGTCGCGGCTGTAATACGCGTTCATCACGTCCGGCAAGCCATGCGGGAACACCGCCAGCGGCTCGGTATTGCGCGCGGAATTCCATTGCCATGGCAACTGCGCCGGCGCGCCGCTGGCGGCCAGCGCGCGCTGGTACAGGGTCAGCGTCTGGCGCACCACGGCAAAGGTGTGGACCGCATCGAACTGGGCGGTGTCGGGCGGCAGGATGAAGTCGCCAAACGCGTTGGGGCTGACCGGGGCGATGCCAGGCGCGCCATTGGCAATGCGGGCATCGCGCGGGCCGGCCAGGATTACGCCTGGCAGGAATGCCTTGCGGGTGCCCAGCTCGGACACGGACGGGTCTTGTTTCCAGATCAGCACCCGCGCGCCCTGCGGTGCGCTGGCGGCGGCGCTGCCGGGGCGCGGCAAGCCTGGCTGCTGGGTCAACTGGGCCGCCTTGCGGTGGGCGCGGTATTGGGCGGACGGGGTGGGGACATAGCTGACGGGGGCTTGGGCGGGGGTGTCACACAGGGGAACGGTCAAGGCGGCTTTCATGGTTGCTCCGGGACGATGGCGCTGGCGGCATGCCGGCGCCGGAATTGCCATGGTCACCCTGCCGGGGCGGCTGTTGCTTGCGCGCGCGCAAAGCATGTTGCTGCGTTCCATGGGAGCGGGCGCGGGCGTAGAATGGTGCGCAGCGGCGGGCCGGGCCTGTACAATGACGCCCGCTAAAAGAGGAGAGAGGCAATGCCCAACGTACACATCGTCCAGGAACACACCCTGACGCCCAAAAAAGCCCGGGAAGCGGCGGAAAAGGTCGCGCTCAAGCTGGCCGAGGAGTTCGATCTGGAATATGAATGGGAGGGGGATGTGCTGCATTTCGAACGCAGCGGCGTCAACGGTTCGCTGACCCTGACCAAACATAAAGCGGAAATGCTGATCAAGCTGGGATTCCTGTTCGGCGCCTTTGCCCCGGTGATCGAGGCCAAGGCTTCGGAGAAGATGAAGAAGATCTTCGGCGCCAAGGCGGCATAAAAAAAGGCGGGGTTCATGGAACCCCGCCTTTTTTTATGTGCGCTGGATCAGCCTTTGAGTTCTTCGATCAGGTCGATGTACTGTTGCTGCGCTTCTTCCTTTGCCGTGCCTTTCAGGTTGGCCCAGGCGTCGTACTTGGCGCGGCCGACCATGTCGGTGAAGCCTGGGCGGGAACCTTCGACGTCGCCGGTGGAACCTTGCTTGAACAGTGCGTAAATTTTCAGCAGGGTCATGTTATCCGGACGCTCCGGCAGGTTTTTCGAATCGGCCATTGCTTGGTCGAATTGTGCTTGCAGGCTCATCTGTCCTTCTCCTCGTGCTAGAGTGATGTCACTAAAGAAACTTTGCGCACGTTTGTGCGATAACGAGATAATACATTTCTATAAACGGCAGGCCCAACTGGAACTATAGAGGAGAAGCTCGAATGTTGTCGAAAGCGTTGTCGGCCCTGGGCCGCAGAAAAATGTCCGCGGTCGACACGGCCTGGTTGCGCATGGATTCGGACAGCAACCAGATGATGATCGTCGGCGTGGCCATGATGGCGCAGCCGATCGCACCGGAAGGGTTGAAGGAAGCGCTGGAAACGCGCTTCCTGGCCTACCGCCGCTTCCGCAGCCGCGCCGTCACGGACCTGGCGGGATCATGGTGGGAAGAACAGGAAGTCGACCTGGACGACCACGTGGTCCACACCCGGATCGATGGCCACAATGGCGACTGCAACAAGCCGGCGCTGCAACAGCTGGTGGGCGAATTGTCGCAACGGCCGCTCGATCCGGACAAGCCGCTGTGGCAAATGCACCTGGTCGGCAATTGCATCGGTACCGACGGCAAGGTGCGGCAAGCGCTGATCGTGCGCATCCACCACTGCATCGCCGACGGCGTGGCGCTGGTGCGGGTGTTCATGTCGATGTTCGGCCAGCATCCCGATGAACACCCCGCGGCGGTGCCGAAGGCGGCGCGCGAAGCGGCCGAAGCCAATCCCTGGGACCAGATCCTGTCGCCCCTGACCGCCACCGGCGTCAAGGCGATCGACCTGTCCTCGGCCATGTTCCTGAAATCCGTGTCGATGTGGGCCGATGTCGACAAGATGGCCGAGCGCCTCGCCGGCTACGGCCAGACGGCCGCCCAGCTGACCAACGACGCCGTCAAGCTGACCACCATGGCGGACGACAGCCATACGCTGTTCAAGGGCAAGCCGAACGGCACGAAGCACGTGTCATGGAGTGAACCGCTGCCGCTGGCGGAAGTCAAAACCATCAGCAAAGCCTATGGCTGCTCCGTGAACGATGTGCTGATGTCGGCCGTGGCCGGCGCGCTGCGCGGCTATTTGCTGTCCGCCGACGGGTTCGTGGCGAATGATTGCGAAATCCGGGTGATGGTGCCGGTCAACCTGCGCAAGGACAGCCCGCGGCAGCGGCTGGGCAATGCCTTCGGGCTGGTGCCGCTGGTGCTGCCGGTCGGCATGGAAGATCCGCTGGCGCGCCTGGCGGAAGTGCAGCGCCGCATGAATGAGCTCAAGGGCAGCTACACGGCGCTGGTGGCGATGTCGGTGCTGGGCGTATTGGGCGCGTCGCCCCGGCAGGTGCAAAATGAAATCCAGAACTTCTTTGCCCGCAAGGCGACCGCCGTGATGAGCAATGTGCCGGGCCCGCAAACGCCGCTGTACCTGGCCGGCAGCCAGCTGGACCAGATCATGTTCTGGGTGCCGCAGTCGGGCGATATCGGGGTCGGGGTCTCGATCCTGTCGTATAACGGCGGGGTCCAGTTCGGGATCGTCACGGACGATGCGCTGGTGCGCGACCCGGACAATGTGATTGCCCGTTTTGCGCCGGAATTCGAGAAACTGGTATTGCTGGCGCTGATGGACGGCTGTCCGTGAATAAGTAACAGGCGAAAAAAAACGGCGGTTCAAAACACGGCGCTGCGCCTTGCCTTGAACCGCCGCTTCCCGAAAGAAGCGTAATATCGATTACTTCTTCTTAGGCGGGTTCACTGCTGCTTTCAGCGTGGCGCCAGCCGAGAATTTCGGGGTTTTCGACGCTGCGATCTTGATCGCTTCGCCGGTCGCAGGGTTGCGGCCTTTACGTGCGGCACGCTTGGCGACGGAGAAGGTGCCGAAGCCGGTGATGCCAACCGTGTCGCCTTTTTTCAGGCGCTCGGTAATGATGGCAATCAGGGTGTTCACCGCGTCGTTGGCGGCAGCGCCGGACAGTTCGGTACGCTTAGCAAATTCTGCGATCAGTTCGCCTTTTTTCATTACTACCTCCTTGGTTAATAGAGCGCGCAGATTAGCACAGAATTATTGCCGGATGTGAGTTTCATTGATCAGAATTTGTGAAAGAAACCCATACACCGTATGGCCTGCGAGGATTTTGCACCACGCTGATACAAACGCATGCTGCACCTTTTTCGCGCGCGGGGTTATGATCGAAGGTAGCGAGGACACAGACATGGGCTTTTCCGATGACATCCTGATGGCGTATGCCGGCGGCAGCCT
>Ga0307408_100002323_pt1 | contig 13470 bp, 6 predicted proteins | sample 322Cmetagenome_FD_202116 | JGI IMG/M metagenome (GOLD analysis project Ga0307408, IMG submission 202116) | Maize rhizosphere microbial communities from greenhouse at UC Davis, California, United States - 322HYB-C-3 | ecosystem: Host-associated > Plants > Roots > Rhizosphere > Soil | place: USA... | reverse complement strand
AAGCGGAACGCGCCGCGCGCAAAACCGCCCTGCCCTGCAACGCCTTCCGCATGCAGGAAGACCTGGTTGACCGCCGCCACGATCTGCGCGGTGGAGCGGAAGTTGGTGCCAAGCTGGTAATGGCGCCCCTCGGTCGCGCGCCGCGCATCCAGGTAGCTGTGGATGTCGGCGCCGCGGAAGCCGTAGATCGACTGTTTCGGGTCGCCGATCAGGAACAGTCCGAGATCCGGGTCGTTGGCGGCAACCTGGTACAGCAGGTTGAAAATGCGGTACTGGCTTGGCGCGGTATCCTGGAATTCGTCGACCATCGCCACCGGATACTGCGTGACGATGCGCTGGCGCAGCGCGGCGCCGTTGTCTCCCTCCAACGCGCTGCGCAGGCGTTCCAGCATGTCGGCAAAGCCGAACAGGCGCTGCTGGCGCTTCAATTCCTCCATGCGGGCGGCAATGGTGGCGGCAGCGTGGCGCAAGACATGGTGGCGCAACGGCTCGATGGCGTCCAGTGCGCGCCGCAGCGGCGCCACCTCTTCAAAGTCGGCCGGGATGTCGGGCGCGAAGCCTTTGGCGCAGGCGTCGATCATGCCCGCCGGCGTCAGGCGGAACCATGGCGTGGCGTTCATGTCCGGCTCCGGCAACGCGGGATCGCCGGCCCAGTCGCGCAAGGCTGCAAACCACTTGGCGACCGAGTCGGCGCGCAGCTTGGTGCCGTTGAAGCACTTGGGATTGGCCTCACGCTGGGCCGCGATCCAGTTTTCCATCCGGTTCGCACGCTCCAGCCAGCCTTGCTTGAGGCCGGTCAGAGCGGCTTGCTGCTCGTGCTGCACGCGGCCGATCAATGCGCCCAGCGGCTCCTTGCCGGCCAGCCGGCAGGCTTCGGGCCCGCGCGCCAGGTCGCGCACGCTGCGGCCCAGTGCCGACACGTCGCGGCAGGCCGCAAGCAGCACCCGCAATGCCTGCTCGCCCAGCGGATACACCTGCTGGCGCCAGTAATCGTGCACCGCGTCTTCATACAGCGCCGCCTCGTCGCTCAGCAATTCCTCGTCGAACAGGTTGCCGCTGTCGAAGGCGTGTTCGCGCAGCATGCGCTGGCACCAGGCGTCGATGGTGAAGATCGCCGCCTCGTCCATCGTTTCGGCCGCCAGTTGCAGGCGGTAGGCGGCCTGCTGGCGCGCCGCCTGGTCCGGCAATTCCTCCAGCAGCGCGTCCAGGTAGGCATCGGGCGCCGGCGGCGATTCGGCGCGGAAGTAGGCTGCCGCCTCCACCAGGCGTTCGCGCACCCGGTTGGACAATTCGCGCGTGGCCGCGCGGGTGAACGTCATCACCAGGATTTCGTTTGGCATCAGCGGCCGGCGGTAGGCATTCACGCCGCCGTGCCCCAGCACCAGGCGCACATACAGGGCAGCGATGGTCCAGGTCTTGCCGGTGCCGGCGCTGGCCTCGATCAGGCGCGAACCATGCAGCGGGAAGTCGAGTGGAATCAGCGCGATGCTCATTGCTCGCCCTCCCCCTCGCCTTCGATCGGCTGCACCGCCACCGCTTGCGCCAGCCAGTCGGCCAGCGGCCGGTACAGTGCCCGGCTGGCATCCGCAAAGCCGGGCTCGCTCGCCAGGGCGGCAAAGTCCGGCCACAGGCGCGCCAGGCACGGGTCTTCGTTCTCGCCGGACAGCTCGAAGCCGCCGTCGTAGACGCTGCGCGGGTCTCCTTCCATTACCAGCGCGAGCCCGGTCTTGCAGGCCGCGGGCAATGGCTGGTCCATCCCCGCCCGCCACAGTTCCACAATGCGGGCCAGGACCGCCAGCGCGGCTTGCGGATCAAGCGGTTCCATGATGACGATCGCGTCGCGCGCCACCAGGAAACCAGTCACAGGTTGGCCCTGCGCGGCTGCGGCCAGCTGGCGCAGCCACATCGGTATCAGCTTTTCTCCGCGCAGCGCTCCGGACTTGTCGCATACCCGCGAGGACATCTGCATCAGCCACGCCGTGGCGCCCTGGGCACGATGCAGCTGGTCGACCCAGTCTTCCAGCACCAGTCCGGCCAGTTCGAGCTGGATCGCCAGCTTCGGCGCATCGTCGATATAGGTCCCGCGCAGGGACAGCCAGGCGGTGCGAACCGGCACCAGCTCCTCAACCAGCTCCTCCAGCACGCGGTCGCCGATCAGGCCGATCGGCAGCACACCCTGGCGCCGCAGGCGCTGGCCGCGCTCATGCAGGCTGGCGCGGACGTCTTCCAGCGCTTCCATTTCGCCGCCGTCCGCCAGCATCGCGTCATCCAGGGCGTAGCGTTCCAGTCCATCGAGCTGGAAAGGTTCCTCGTCTTCGCCCACCATGGCCGATTCCGCAAAGTACACCCCCAGGCGCTGGCGGAAGAAATGCCGCACCGGCTGGCGCAGGAAGGCGGCCAGCATGGAAAGGCGCAGCCGGAAACCGTCCTCCACCTCGTACGGTGGCAGTGCGGCCGCGCCGGCGCAGGCATCTCCTGCCTCGTGCGCCGCGCGCCATTCTCCGGCAAAGGTCAGCAAGCCGCCGCGCTCGAAGTAGGCGCGGCTGAAAGGCTGCAGCGCATGCAAGGTGGTGCGCGCGGCAAGGTCCAGTTGCCAGCCGGCTTGCAGGTAATCGCGCAACTGCGCCACCAGCACCGATGGCGGCTGTTCGCTGTTGTCGCGCACATTGCGGCCGACCCAGCTCACGTACAGCTTGTCGCGCGCCGCCAGCACGGCTTCCAGCATCAGGTAGCGGTCGTCGTCGCGGCGCGAACGGTCGCCGGGGCGCGCCATGCCGGGCAAGGCCAGCAGGTCGAAGTCGGCGCGGCTGGCGCGGCGCGGGAAGTCGCCGTCGTTCATGCCCAGCAGGCATACCACGCGGAACGGCACTGCGCGCATCGGCATCAGGGTGCAGAAGGTCACGCCGCCCGACACGAACTGGTGCTCCAGCGAGGGTTCGTCAAGGCCGCCCATCCAGGCTTCGCGCAAGGTCGCCAGCGGCACTTCCTCGTCAAAACCGGCATCCTCGCAGGTCTCCAGCCACTTATCCAGCGCGTCGTCCAGGCGCGCCAGCGTCAGCCGGTCGGTCTCGTCATGGTCGCTGAAGAAGCCGGCCAGCAGCAGGCGCGCCTGCTCCGCCCAATCGGCAGGACTGCGCGCCGCGCCCAGTCGTACCCGCCAGTCAAGCAAGGCTTCGATCAACTGCGCCAGCGAGCCGGCCAGGGCGGCGTCCAGCCCGCCCACCTCCGAATACGGTTCGACGCCGGCATAGGCCGAGCCGTTGCCCGCCGCATAGCCAAGCAGCATCCGGCGCACGCCGAACATCCAGGCATTCTGCTCACCCGCCGGCGCCAGTCCCAGGCCCGCGCGGTGCCCGGCATCCAGGCCCCAGCGCACGCCTGCGCCTTCGATCCACTGGCCGAGCGTGGGCAAGTCGTCTTCCGACAAGCCGAAGCGGCGCGCCAGGGCCGGCACGTCCAGCAGGTCGCGCACCTCGCTCTGGCGGCAGCGCTGCTGCGGCAGCCGCAGCAGCCATTCCAGCGCCACCATCAGCGGATTGACGCTGCGGTCGTTCACGTCGCCGATTTCGTGCGGGATGAAGCGAGGATCGTGGCGGCGATGCTGGCCGAACACGGCGCGGATGGAGGCGGTGAAGACGTCGATGTCCGGCACCATCACGACCACGTCGCGCGGCCGCAGCGAAGCATCGGCGGCGAACATTGCCAGCAGCTGGTCGTGCAGGATCTCGACTTCGCGCTGCACGCTGTGCGCCACATGGAATTCGATCGACCTGTCGCTGTCATCGGGCCGAACTTGCGGATGCTCGGCCAGCGGCAGCATGTCGCGCACGGCAGCCTGCACCTGCGCCAGCAGGGTTTCCCCTTCCTCGTCGCCGAACAGGTCCACGCGCAGCTTGTCCTCGCGCCCTTCCAGGTCGCCGGCGGTGTCGAATTCGTCGAGCATGCGGATGTAGTCGCGCCCCTGGCGCCCCCAGCTTGCCAGCAGCGGATGGCTGTGCGCGTGCAGCGCTTCCAGCGGCACTGCCGACAGGTCGATGTCCTTGCGCGCCGCGTGGCGGTGGCGCGCCGCGCGCAGCAGGTCGCGCCCTTCGATGATGTCGCCCCAGTAGTAGCGGCACGGATTGGGGACCGCGATCACCACCTGGGCGAAGCGCGCCAGCGAGGCCATGGCCTGCAAGGTCTGGTATGGCAGCGCCGAGACGCCAAACAGCACGATGCGGCGCGGCAGCCGTCCCAGCGGCGTGTCGCCGCGCTGCACCGCCTCCACGAAAGCGGCATGCACGCTGGCGCGCCCCAGGCCGCGTTCCTCTTCCGGCACGCTGGCCGCGACGGCACGCCACAACTCGGCCTGCCAGCGCTGGTCGGCCGCCAGCGGCAGCGCCTCGCCACGCGCATTGCGCAGCTGGTCGCGGCCGGCGGCCCAGTCTTCCAGCCAGTCGGCGCGGTACACCTGGTACTGGTCGAACAAGTCGGCCAGGCGCTCGGCCAGCTGCAGGCGGCGTTCCGGATCGCCGTCGCGCAGGAAATGGCGCAGCGGCGCAAAAGCCTGCTGCGCCAGCAATTGCGGCAGCAGTCGCATCAGGCGCCACGTCAAGGGTCCCTTGTCGAAGGCGGATATCGGCGGCACGCGCGCATGGCCCAGCATGCCCCGGTAGATTTCCCACAGCAGCCGCGCCGGCAGCGCAACGCGGGTGGCACCGCACAGGCCCGTTTCCTCGGCCAGCGCGATCTTCAGCCACTCCGCCACCCCGTTCGACTGCACCAGGAAGATCTCCTGCTCCAGCGGCGCCAGCGGATGGCCGCGCAACCACTGGAACACGGCGCTGCGCAACTCTTCGAGCTGGTTGCCGTGCAAGATCAGGAGTCCGGGTTGGATGCTTTGAGCCATGTAAAAGCAGCGAAATAGCGTGGAACGCCATTATCGCCGCAAAGTCGGCTAACCGGGAATATTGGCGTTCATTTCCTGCGCAATATGCTCGCGCAGGCGGTCCAGCAAAGGCTGCATCTGGCCGACGATGGCGCGCGCGCGGTCGATGCCGTCGGCCGGCGTCATTTTTTCCAGCGCCAGGCACAGGTCGGCAAAGCTCATGGCCCCCACGGCACGGGCCGAAGACTTGATGCGGTGGCCCAGTTCCGACAAGCGCACAATGTCGCCCCCCTCCAGCGCCAGCTGCACTTCGCGCAAGCCGTCCTGCGCCGAATCGATGAACATGTTGGCGTACTTGCGCATCTTTTCAGGCTTGTTGCCGAAGGTCTGGGCCAGGGCGCGCAGGTCGAACAGCTCGGCTTCGCCGCCAGCGCCGGCATCCGGCTCGGCGGCTGGCTCAGGCTCCGGCACCGGTGCAGGCGCCGGCTGCGGCAGCGGCTGGCCCGGCATGGTGGTGCTGCGCACCTGCGCCATGCGGCCCTCGGCCGCACGCTGGCTCATCCACTTGGACAGCACCGAGAACAGCAGGTTCGGCGCAATCGGCTTGGTCACGAATTCGTCCATGCCGGCGGCCAGGCAGCGCGCCTGGTCCTCGCGGCCGGCGTTGGCGGTCATGGCGATGATCAGGGTGCCGGACAGCTTCGGATGGGCGCGGATGATGCGCGTGGCCTCATAACCGTCCATCACCGGCATCTGCACGTCCATCAGCACGCAGTCGAAGTGCTCTTTCATCAGCAGGTCGATGGCTTCCTTGCCGTTGTTGGCCACCACCACCGTGGCGCCGGCATCTTCCAGCAGCTCCTGGCCCACTTGCTGGCTGAAGATATTGTCTTCCACCAGCAGGATGGAGGCGCCATGGATCGGCGCCAGCATGTCCGGCTGCAGCGCATTGGTGTCGGCGGCCTGCAGCAGGTGGGTGCCCTTCTGCAGCTTGGCGGTAAACCAGAAGGTGGAACCCTTGCCCGGCTCGCTTTCCACGCCCACCGTGCCGCCCATCAGCTCCGCCAGCTGCTTGCTGATCACCAGGCCCAGGCCCGTGCCGCCGTACTTGCGGGTGGTCGAAGTGTCGCCCTGATGGAAGGACTGGAACAGGCTCGATACCTGGGCCGGCGTCATGCCGATGCCGTTGTCCTGCACCTCGAAGCGCACCACGGTGTAGTTGTCGCGGTCCTCGACCGGCCGCGCGCGGATGTAGATCTTGCCGTTCTCCGAGAACTTGATGGCATTGCTGGTAAAGTTCAGCAGCACCTGCTCCAGCCGCAGCGGGTCGCCGCGCAGCTGGTGCGACAGGCCCGGCCAGATCTCGAATACCAGTTCCAGCCCCTTGCGGCTGGCGGCATCGCCCAACTGGCCCGAGATATTGGTCAGCAGCGACTCCAGCGCGAAGTCCAGCACTTCCAGGTCGAGCTTGCCGGCCTCGATCTTCGAGAAATCGAGGATGTCGTTGATGATGCCCAGCAGGTGCTGGCCCGAATGGTAGATCTTCTGCAGGTAATCCTTCTGCTTCGGATTGGTGGCGCCTTTCAGGGCCAGGTGCGCCATGCCGATCACGGAGTTCATCGGCGTGCGGATCTCATGGCTCATATTGGACAGGAAATCGCTCTTGGCCTGGTTGGCCGCGCGCGCCTGCTCTTTGAGCATATGCAGTTCGGTGACATCGGTCGACAGCGCGATCACCACCGTGACATCCTTCTCCAGCCGCACCGGCGCCTTGACCGTCCACAGGTGGTGCACCACGCCGTGACGGTCGGTGTAGCTCGCCTCGCCCGAGCGTTTCTGGCGGTCCGCCAGCACCACGTTGTCCTCCAGCCAGGCTTCATCGGCCTCGCGCTTGCGCATCACTTCGATGTCCAGGCGGCCGATAATATTCTCCACCGGCAAGCCGATCACCTCCGCCATCTTGGCATTGACGTAGACGTAGCGCCGGTCCTGGTCCTTCATGTAGACGTGGGCCTCCACGTTATCGAGCACGCTATCCAGCAGGCGGCGCTGTTCCAGCGCGTTGCGGCGCTGCGAATACATGGTGAACAGGTAGCCGTAAATCAGCAAGGTGCCGACAAAGCCGGTCACCAGGGCCAGGTATGGAATCCAGCGATCGAAGCCCACGATCATGGCATCCTTGCGGGCATAGAACTGGGCTTTCCACAGGCTGCCGTTGAAATCGATGGGCAGCACGGAAATGAAGTAATCGCCCGGATCGCCCGGCAGTGCGGCCGGCTTGTCGATCGACCCGTTGTCGTTGAACAGCAGGCGGTCGTCCGGCTCGATCGTGAGGTTGCGCTTTTCGGGATCGGTCGACGCATCCGAATACAGGATCATGTGCACCTGGCGGTCCGCCATCTCATCGATCGCGCCCTGGATCAGCTTGGCGACTGAAAAGCCGATGCCAACCGTGCCAATGAAGTTGGCGCGACGGCTGCTCACGTCGTCCACCGGCATGCCGCGCTTATAGACCGGCAGGCGCATGCCCAGGCCGATATGCGGAACCGGCTGCTTGAGCAGCACCGGCTGGCCGGAAGCGCTGATCTCGCCCGTGTCGCGCGACAGTTGCATGGCGCGGTCAATGGCTGGATTGGCGATGATATCGACGCCAAACTTCTCCATCATCAAGCCCATCGGCTCCAGGTAAGTCAGCGGCGCATACTGTTCGCGCTTGCCAGGCGGCTTGATGTCGAACTTGGGATAGCCTCCCGGCGCCAGGCTGGTATCGGCACGCACCGCGGCCACGAAGGCGTCGCGTTCCGCGTGCGGCACGTTGGGCGCATAGTTGATCGCCTCGAGCGCCGGGTAGTGCTTGCTGATGTTCAGGGTCGTCACGTACTGCCGGAATTGCAGCCGGGTGACATGGTCGGATGTCTGGAACAGCGCCACCAGGCCGCGCACCACGTCCGAATAGGCTTTCACGCGCGCCGAAATGCTGTACTGGGTGGCGCGATTCAAATTGTCAAAACGCAGCTGCGCCTCGTCTTCCACCGTATGGGACGTGACGGCATACAAGGACGTGCCAACGGCGGATGCCAATGACAGGCCGAGCAGCCATAGCAAGATCCGCCCGCCGCCCAGGCCACGCCACTTACGCCTCATCCATTGAGAAAAGTCTTGCATTTGAGCAGCATACTATTAAAGCAGCCCTGAACGGAACCAATTGATATCCGCCTGGTCCAAAGCGCGACAGGAGGGCTCATCATGAAAAATGGTTTCCACATCTTACCGGCATCCCGGGCTTGCCGGAATTTCCTAGCCTGCATGCATTGCGCAGGCCTTGCCCTGGCCGCGCCCGCCGGCGCCGCGCCGCCCCGCCCGCCGGCCCCGCCACCCGCGCCAGTATTGGAACACCGCGAATTCGACGCCATGCTGGAGGCCGCCTTCCAGCCACCCGCACCGGGCGCGAGGCGGACTTTCATAGTGCACTTTACACTTCCCGGTGCACATGCGGCGCGCAGCGTGAACTGGACCTTGGCCCTGCATCGGCCCGGTGGCGGCCTGGTCCGGCAGTGGCGCGGACGCCACGTCTTGCGCGGCGCAAGCGGCCAGGCTACGGTGAACTGGCGCGCCCCGGCCGCCCTGCCAGCAGGCATTTACCTGTTGCACATGCAAGCCGGCAATATCCGCCAGCAGCGGCCGATTGCGATTGGCCAGCCGGCACTGTTGCAGGCCGCCGCCGCGGCGGCAATGGACGGCGCCGCGCCGGCGCGCTTCGATGGACTGGCCTTCGACATCGTGTACGGCAACCTCCACAGCCAGACCAACCACAGCGACGGCGGCGGCGACCTCGCCGGCTGCCGTGGCGCCCAGGCGCCCCGCAGCGGCGCTTTCGGCCCCGAAGACGCCTACCAGTTCGCCCGGCAGCACGGCCTGCAGTTCCTGCTGACGTCGGAACACAACCATATGTACGACGCCAGCGAAGGCAGCGCCCCCGGGGCCGACCCGCTGGCCGCGCGCCAGCTCTACCGCCTCGGCATCGCCAGCGCCGAACAGTACAGTGCCCGGCATCCCGGGTTTGTCGCGATGTACGGCATGGAATGGGGCGTTATCAGCGGCGGCGGCCACCTGAATATCCTGAACAGTCCTGCGCTGCTGGGCTGGGAACGCAGCGCCGGCGGCGAACCTTTTGCCGACGTGGTCACGCCAAAGAACGATTACGGCGCCTTGTACACCCTGATGAAGGAGCAAGGCTGGCTGGGACAGTTCAACCACCCGGGCGCCGGCCAGTTCCCGATCAATGGCAGGCCGCTGGCCTTCAGCGAAGACGGCGGCGCCGTCATGGCCCTGTGCGAAGTCATGAACAGCAACGCCTTCTCGAAACGCCTGGACGAGGGCGAAGCGCGCCACAGCTTCTACGAGGATGCCTGTGGCAAGCTGCTGGAAGCGGGCTTTCGGCTGGCGTTCAGCAGCGACCAGGATAACCACTGCGCCAACTGGGGCGCCTCCTACAGCAACCGCACCGGCATCCTGCTGCCCGCCGGCACCACGCCGACGCTGGAAGCCCTGCTCGACGCCATCCGCGCCCGCCGCGTGTTCGCGACCATGGACAAGCAGTCGGCCATCGCACTGACCGCCAACGACAATATGATGGGCAGCCAGATGGACAACAGCGGCCCGCTTACGCTGCAGGTGCGTTACGCCAGCAGCGCCGGGCGCGGCATCGCGGCGCTCGATATCCTGCAGGGCGTGCCGGGCCGCCATGGCCAGGTCCAGCCCCTGCCCGGCGTGCGCGGCATGCTGCACAGCTTTACGCCGCTACCCGGCCCACATTTTTACTACGCCCGCATCACGCAGGACAACGGCAAGCAACTGTGGTCAGCACCGGTCTGGGTCAATCAACGCTGATACGGACCGGGTTGATCTCGCGCGCCAGCATCTGCCGCACCGTTTCCGCCTCTTTGCGGGCAATGGCCGGTACTTGCTGGCGGCGTTCGCACTCCGCCAGCAGTTGCTGCGCCGCCTGCGAATCCAGTGTTGCCCCATCCGGCGACAGGCGCAGCAGGCCATAGCGCACCGCCACCTTGCACAGGCCAGCGCTATCCTGCGCCGCCAGCAAGGGCGCCGGTTCGATGGCACGCGCCGCCTCCAGGTCCGCCGGCGCGCACGAGCCGCCGAGGCGGAAATCCAGCGCCGCCAGCATCGGCGCCGCCGGCAGCAGGGCCTGCGCCTCCTCGACCGAGAACGGGCCCTTGGCGCCGCATGAAGACAGTATCCGCCCGACCGCGCGCGGCTCGCCCAGTTTCGCGGCCGCCCGCGTCCAGCGGATTGCCTGGTCCGGCTGGCGTTTGTCGAAATACTCCACCAGCGCCGCCATCGCAGCCAGGTCGCCACGCCCCGCGGCTGCCTGCGACTGCGCCAGGCAATAAGGACTGAATTGGGAAGGCGGCTGATGCGCACAAGGCACGGTGCCGCGCTCCTTTAACCGCTGGTAATACCAGGCGCCGCCGGCCACAGTTGCCAATACCATCACGGCGGCCAGCGCCAGTACCTTCGTTTTGCGTTCAATCTTCATTCCCGGCATTCTACGTGCGCCAGCGCTGCGCACCAATGCGTTACACTTAGCGAAAACAAACAAGGAGTTAAAAAATGCGTTGGGAAGGTAACCGGGAAAGCGATAACGTCGAGGATCACCGTGGCGATGGCGGTGGTGGCGGCGGATTCGGTTTCGGCGGCCGATCGATCGGGATCGGCACGATTGTGGTAGCACTGATTGGCGGCTGGGTACTGGGCGTCAACCCCATGACCATCCTGGGCCTGCTGAGCGGCGGCGGCCCGGTCCAGGTAAGCCAGCAGCAGCAACAACACCCACGCACGGAAGCCAACGACCGCGAATACAAGTTGATGAAGGTGGTACTGGCCGACACCGAGGACGTCTGGACCGACCTGTTCCGCCGCAACGGCGGCACCTACCAGATGCCCAAGATGAAGGTCTTCACCGGCGCGATCCAGACCGCCTGCGGCACCGGGCGCTCGGCCACCGGACCGTTCTACTGCCCGGGCGACCAGGATATCTATATCGACCTCGATTTCTTCCGCCTGCTGGAGCAGCGCTTCCGCGCCCCCGGCGAGTTCGCGCAGGCCTATGTGGTGGCGCACGAAGTCGGCCACCATGTGCAGAACCTGATGGGCCTGAGCGACAAGGTGCATAACGCCCAGCGCAACGCCTCCGAACGCCAGGCCAATGCCCTGTCGGTGCGGCTGGAACTGCAGGCCGACTGCTTCGCCGGCGTCTGGGCCTACCACGCCAACCGCGCCCGCAGCATCATTGAAAAAGGCGATGTGGAAGCAGCCTTGAACGCCGCCACGGCGATCGGCGACGACGCGCTGCAAAAACAGTCAGGCGGCGAAGTGATGCCGGACTCCTTCACCCACGGCAGCTCGGCACAGCGCGTGCGCTGGTTCACCCGCGGCATCGAATCGGGCGAGATCGCCCAGTGCAACACCTTCGAGGCACGCCAGCTCTGACTATTTCGCCAGGTTGCCGACCAGGGGCGTCCGGTATTCCTGGTCCTTCTCATTGAACTGCAGGACGCCCCGCTGCAAGTCGGTATTGATGAACACTTCGCTGTACTGAGCCTCAGAACCGTCGCCCTGGAAGAAGAACTTCATCCTGGTAGGGGCCGTCGGCATCAATGCCGGATCGTCGGCCAGCCCCACCACTTCGGCCTCCACGCTCGCCTTTGCCTGCCGATCTGAACGCAGGCCATACAACCGCGCCAGGGCTGCAACGAAACGGTCGGTATCGCCGCCCGTGCTCACAAAGCGCCCGGTTCCCCAATACACCGATTGCTCCGAGCCATCGAGCCGCTTGGCCTTCCAGTTCGGATGGAACTCGACGGCAAAGCCGATGGCTTGGCCATCCAGGTTGCCCTGCACCACTACGCTACGCGTTCCATCCTTGAGCTGCTCGACCTTTTGCACAGGGAACTCAAAGTCGACGAAGCCTCCTTCTCTGGCGACCTTGACGTCAGGCGCCGCAGCGTGGGAAATGATCGCAAACGCGCCGAGGATCACGGCGATGATGGGCTTCTTCAATTCGGTCTCCGGCAGGAAAACGATTAGTGTAGAGTAACCGCATTCCAAAGAACAGGAGCGGCAATGCGTTCGTATCGCAAAATGGCATCTGGCGTAGTACTGGGGCTGGCAACAGCAGGCGGCGCGTACGCGCAGAAGACCGATCCCTATCTCTGGCTGGAAGACGTGGGCGACGACAAGGCGCTGGCCTGGGTCAAGGAGCAGAACGCCGTCGCCCTGAAGGAGTTGCAGGCGCAGCCCGCTTATCCGGGCATCCATGATCGCCTGAAGACCATCCTCAACTCCAGGGAACGCATCCCCTACGTCACCAAGCACGGCGAGTTTTACTATAACTTCTGGCGCGACGCCCAGCATACGCGCGGCATCTGGCGCCGCACCACGCTGGAGCAATACCAGAGGGCCGAGCCGCAATGGGAGACGGTGCTCGACATTGACAAGCTGGCCGCCGATGAAAACGAAAACTGGGTCTGGCACGGCGTCTCCTGCCTGTACCCGAAAGGCGAACAATGCCTGGTGCAGCTATCGCGCGGCGGCGATGCGCACGTGGTGCGCGAGTTCGACGTGGCAAAACGCAGCTTCGTCACCGACGGCTTCAACCTGCCGGAAGCGAAAAGCGACATCGGCTGGATCGACGTCGACACCATCTTCGTCTCAACCGATTTTGGCGAAGGCAGCATGACCACCTCCGGCTACCCGCGCATCGTCAAGGAATGGAAGCGCGGCACCCCGCTGGCGGCAGCGGCCACCTTGTATGAAGCCAGGGTGGAAGACCTGGGCGTCGGTGCCTACAAGGACTTCACGCCCGGCCACAGCTACCAGTTCATCAACCGCCAAATCGGCTTCTACGCCAGCGAACTGTTCGTGCGCGAAGGCGACAGGCTGGTCAAGATCGACAAACCGGACGACGCCAACGCCTACACCGTGCGCGACCAGTTGATCATCGACTTGCGCTCCGACTGGACCGTGAAGGGCGCCACCTACAAGCAAGGTTCGCTGCTGGCGGCCGACTTCAAGGGTTTCATGGCCGGCGAACGCCAGTTCGAGGTACTGTTCACGCCAACGCCCAGCAGCTCGCTTGACGGCGTCTCCGCCACCCGTTCGGCGCTGCTGCTCAACGTGCTCGATAACGTGAAGAACCGCCTGGTCGAATTGCGCCACACAGACGGCAAATGGCAGCGGCGCGAAGTCGACGCGCCGGCGTTCGGCACGCTGGCCGTGCAAGCGCTCGACCCGATCGAATCCGACCAGTACTTCCTCACGGTGACGGACTTCCTGACCCCGACCACGATGTACCTGGCCCATGCCGGCAGCGACGAACACAGTCCGCTGAAATCCCTGCCCGCCTACTTCGACGCCAAGCCCTACACCGTGCAGCAGCACATGGCCGTATCGAAGGACGGCACCAAGGTGCCCTACTTCGTCCTGATGAGCAAGCAGGCCAGGCTGGACGGAAAGAACCCCACCGTAATGTACGGCTACGGCGGCTTTGAAGTCTCGATGAAGCCCTTCTACAGCGGCACCAC
>Ga0307408_100002322_pt1 | contig 13475 bp, 16 predicted proteins | sample 322Cmetagenome_FD_202116 | JGI IMG/M metagenome (GOLD analysis project Ga0307408, IMG submission 202116) | Maize rhizosphere microbial communities from greenhouse at UC Davis, California, United States - 322HYB-C-3 | ecosystem: Host-associated > Plants > Roots > Rhizosphere > Soil | place... | reverse complement strand
GAGAAGGAAGCGGCGATCCTCCGCGCCGAGGGCCAGGCTGCAGCGCGGCTCGCGATGGCCCAGGCCGAGGCCGAGGCAATTCAGCGGATCACTGCCTCACTGCCGGAAGGACAGGCCGCAATGTACTTGCTCGGTCTGAAGTACCTCGAGGCGCTGCCCGCGGTTACCCAGGGGAAAGGGACCACGATCTTCCTGCCGGCCGAAGCCTCCGGCGTGATGGGCGCGCTCGGCGGGATGCGTGAGCTCCTGAAAGCGACCGCCGGTCAGGGTGGCGCGGTGGGCGGTCAGGCGACATACACGCCGGCTCCTCAACGCCCCGCATTCAAGTCGATCGCCGACGGAACTTCGGGGTCGAATATCGCCGGGTCGAGTCCGTCCGGATCATCCGACAATACCTAGGAGAAGGCGCGAATTGGCGAAGGCTATCACGCGCGAACGCGCCGAGCGAATAGCGCGTGCGCATGCCTGTGAGCATTGCCAGGAATACAGCTATAAGAAGCTGGTAGTGAAGCCATCCAGTCCCGCCAACAAGGCCGAGTTCAATGAACTCTGGCACGCGGTTAAGGTTTGCGGCGTGTGCGGCCTCCAACAGGAAATGGGCATCGACGCCGAGGGAGATATCGTTTACGTCGCGTGACGAGCGCGAAAAACCGGCGCCTTATGGCCAGGGGGTCTTCTTCGAGTACGGCCGGCCGAACATCGCGCTGAGCACCGCGTCCGGATCCTCGGTGCGCACCACGACGTCAATTCGCTCGCCGGTGATGATCGGACGGTCGAACGTGCGGTACCTGCGATAGCCGTGGCAGAAGCACAATGGACCGGGCCGCGATAGCCTGCCCAGCCAGATGTCCGGCAACCCGATCCACGCTGACACCCAGAAATTCGTCAGGGTCCGCGGCCACAAGTCGGCGTCGTCGATTGTGCCTCTCGGCATTGATCCGTGCTTTCCCCACTGCACGTCGATCGACACCGGCCCTCGGTTTCGCCAGTCGGCATGCAGGATCTTGCCATGCCAATAGGTCCAGACTTCGGATGGCGCCTTGTTCGAGTCGTACCCGACCCAAACGATCTCTTCGTCCGTCGGTTTGGTGAAGGGGATCCACGCGCCGTGGACGTCATCGCTCCATAGCAAGTAATAACCGATTATCGGCCGGTTTGGATGGAGGACAGCGACGATGCGTTCGACCTGGAACCATTCGTCGCGTTGGAGGTACAACACAGGCGCTAGTGCACGGGCCATCTGAGCATCCGGATCGCCACTGGAAAGCGCGTTAGCGACCACGACCGGTTGCGGAGGGACGTGAGCCCTCGGACCGCATCCAGCGAGCAACGTCGCGGCTGCGAGCGTTGCATTCGAAACGGTAGCCGCAAAGCGAAAATCCACTTGGATTTGCGTATTTAGATGGTTACTTTGTTGGGTAGGCGGTTACTCGCGTGGAGTGGGATGCTCTCGTGTGAGAGCTTCAGGCAGTTCATCATCGGGGAGGAAGCATGAGAAAGCCACGTCCGAACACGTACAACCCCGCGCAGGCTCTGCATCTCATTTCAAGCGATCGGAGTGGTCGCCCGCTCAGTTGTCCATCGTGTTCGGGGCCAATCGAGCGTGATCCCAATCATACACCGCCACCGCCGCGGTCACAGGTAACGCTCCGCTGTCGCAACTGCGGGCGGTTCGCGCGATACATCGCCGGCGCTGCCTAAAACGCTGTCGGCAAATCATTAAGCAGAGTTCGTCTCGCCTTACCGGTGCACATTTCTTGCGCCTCGGCACTGGTGATTCGCGTACATCTGTTTATTTTGGTGTACGGTTCTTCGTGGTAGTGGCCCGTCCCACTTTGGGCGGCCGGCAAGATCCGCGTCACAGTTAGCCCCAGTACGGGACGAGGAAAGGTTTCATGTCACGCATCAACGGCGTAGTGAAGTGGTTCAACGACGCGAAAGGCTTTGGCTTTATTTCGCGTGATGGCGGCCCCGATGTGTTTGTCCACTTCAGCGCAATCCAAGGGTCCGGATTCAAGTCGCTGGCTGAAGGCGATCGCGTCGAGTTCGAGATCGTTCAAGGCCAGAAGGGTCCACAGGCCGCCGACGTCGTGAAGACGGCCTGACCTCCTTCCCGACAAAGAAGAGCGCCCCGACGTGCAACGCCGGGGCGCTCTTCTTTTTTGGTTTTGTTTCCAGCTGGTCGCTCCGCGAGGTCACGGAGCCACGAACATCTCCAACTGGCGAAGGTCGCCGTTGCCGTTTACGGTCGCCGGATCGCTGCAGGCACCGAGCAGGTGCGCAGTCTGGTTGTAAAGGCGAAGCGTCTGCACCGGGGCGATCATCGCTCGCCCGCCACGACGCGCAATCAGCATGGCTTCCTCACGCACTTGGCGCGGCAACGCCCGCGCGAGCGGATGTTGAAGTAGCTCATCAATCCGCTGCGTGTTGCGCGCGAGTAGGGCGGTACAAAGCGAATCCAAAAACGCCAGCACAGAGACCCCGTCGTATTTGGTGTTATGTACACATTGTAACTAATACCATTGACGGTCAACCCAGTTCCCCGTAACAGGACGGCAAGGACAGGAATACGAAAAACCGCACCGGCCGGGACAGCGAGGCCAGTGCGGGATTGGGGGCGTGCGCGGATCGGGTGCGGTTAACCGGAGAGCAGGTCGAACCTCACGCCACGACGCTGGCTTCGACGCCGCCTTGGCGCATATCGAAACAGCTGCGCTGGACGTCCGCGACCTTCGCTGCGCCACTCATCGGTCGGCTCGACAAGCCAAGCTGCCTGCAAGGCCCGGCGGAAGCTTGCCTTGTGCAGCCGGCGCCCGAGCAAGAGCTCGTAGGTTTGTTGTAACTCGCTGAGCGTGAACGTCGCCGGCAGGAGACGAAACGCAATCGGCGCCTGGTCGAGCCGGACGCGGATGGCGTCGAGGGCCGCGTCGAGGACCGCGCGCTGCCGAGGCGTCAGCGCCGGAATATCCGACAGCGCGAACCACGCTCTGTCGTCGTCAGCAGGAATCGGCGCGCCCTGCGGAATCACTCCGACATACGCGACCGAAAGATCAGTCTCAGTCGGGTGGCGCCGGCCGTCACCAAATGCGCCGATCTGCTCGAGCCACGTCGGCTCGACCTGCGCTGCGTCGGTCGCGATCCGGCGCGCGGCGTCGATCATTGACTCGTCCGCTTGCGGCTCGTCGTGAGGTACCCACCAGCGCTCGCGCGTTCGCGTTTCGTCCGCACGAACGAGCAAGACCGCGAGCTGCTTACCCCGCGGCGTGAGGAGGACGACATCGACAGAGAACGTCGCACGCCGCTGACCTGGTCTCGCGGCGGTGGCCTGAGGGCGTTCGCGCATCACGCGCGAATTAGTCACGAAAGGAGACTAATGTCAAGGCCTCGCGAAAATTGTCACGACTCGACACCAACTGCGACGTGTCATCGCGCGCGCTTATTGTAGGTCCATCGCGAGACAGCGTCAACGTGCTGCGCACGAATCGCGCACGATCCAACGAGATGAAGCGGCATGCGCGACGCGCACGCCGTTACCACTGAATCGTTCCCTTCTTCGTCGTGTCCACGTCCTCGCCGGTGCCGCTCCTGAAAAGAAAGGCCGTCATGTTGTTCGTCAGGAACGCACGCGCTTGCGGGTCCATCACGTTCAGGCCGTAGTGATTGATCAGCATGGTTTGCTGCTTGATCCAATCGTTCCAGCACTGCTGACAGATCTCCTGGACGACACGCGTCCCGATCTGCCCGGGAAAGGGAGCACGGTCGAAGCCGCTGCGCGTCTGACCGCAGCGTGCGCATTTCACATCAGGCATGACAATCCGAAGTCGATTCGCACGAGGTGAGAGTTGCAGGCCGTTCCGTGGTGAGCGGCGATCGAGTTCATTCGAAACGTAAAGTGCCGGGCGGCTCGTACCCAGTGGTACCGAGCGCCCGGCACTCTTCTCCGAGTGCGATGTGCTCGAGTCGTTATGCGCGCGACGTTCCTCGCGCGTACTGCACTTTGGCCAACCCAAAGAGCGACAACAGTCTGATGTAGGCCCAACCGATGTCGAACTCGTACCACTTGGCCTTGAACTTCGCTGAGTGCGGATCGGCGTGATGGTTGTTATGCAGCTCCTCGCCGCCGAGCCAGATCGCGATGGGCGAGATGTTCCGGCTTTCGTCTTTCACCTCGAAGTTCCGATAGCCGAGCGCGTGGCCGACACCGTTGATGATCCCTGCTGCCCAGAATGGGATCCAGATCATCTGCACGCCCCACACGATCGGCCCGACGAGGAAACCGAACAGGTACAGATCCGCCGCGAGCATGACGATGATGCCGAGCCAGTTGAGTGGCGTGAGCAACGCACGCTCGATCCAATCGTTTGGCGTCCCCTTTCCGTACTTCTCGAGCACGCCGGGCTGACGTACCGCCGCTCGGTAGTAGAACGCGCCCTTGAGGACGATATTGCGAAGACCTTCGAGCAGCGGACTGTGCGGGTCACCCTCTCGATCGGCGAACGCGTGATGCTTGCGATGGCACGCCACCCATTCTTTGGTGACGATCGCCGTCGACAACCACAGCCAGATGCGCATCGGGAACGCTGCCAGGTAGTGCAACTTCACACTGCGGTGCGTCTGCGATCGGTGCAGAAAGAGCGTTACGCACACGTTGGTGATGTGCCCCGCCACCACGATGAACAGCAGCGGCTTCCACCACGCCGTGCCCCAACTTCCAAAATCTGGCATCGCCTAGGTTCTCCGTCCCGGTTACGATCGGCTCCGCAGGGATCAGCAGCACCCAACGAAGTGGCCCGGCGCTCGAAAAGCCGCCGGGCAACGAACTCTCAATGTACACAGCGCCTTTCTGAGTTGCCAACCAATCCGCGTATTGGTGAGAGACCACGCGCTGAAGGGCTTGCTCGGGGCCACATGGCCACGTACCGTCACCCTCAATGACGAGACGAGGCAACCCGTCTACCGGTAAGGATCAAGGCGCGAGCCCGCCTGGGACCGCTCGGTTTCAGCGACGGTTTGCCGATCGCTTCGCGGACGATTTCTTTCGGCCTTTTGCCGGCGAGCTCGCCGCCTCGTCGCTCGGCATCGGCACTTACCTGGGCGAATGCGACGACGCCGACGACGCCGGCTACGCCACGGCCATTCGTGCCGCGCTCGAGCACGGTATCAACGTGATCGATTCGTCGATCAACTACCGCTGCCAGAGATCCGAGCGGGTCGTGGGAAACACCCTCCGCGCCGCGATCGCCGACGGCGTGGTCAAGCGCGACGAAGTAATCATCTGCACAAAGGGCGGCTATGTCCCGCTCGATGGCGCTCCGCCTCAGACACGCGATGACTATCTCGAATACCTCCAACGCATGTTCGTCGATCCGGGCATTGTCGCACCGGAAGACGTCGTTGGCGGCGGCCACTCGCTGTCGCCGTCGTTCATCACACATCAGATCAAGGCGAGCCAGGCGAACCTCGGCGTGCGGACGCTCGACGTCTACTATCTCCACAATCCCGAGCAGCAGCTCGACTCGGTCCAACCGGCTCGGCTCCGCACCATACTTCGTCGCGCGTTCGTGCTTCTCGAGGAGCGAGTCGAAAGCGGAGACATCGGCTGCTATGGATGCGCCACATGGAACGGGTTCCGCGCGCCGCCCGACACGCGCGGACATCTCGATTTGAGCGAGATCGTTGGCATCGCGCGCGATGTCGGCGGCGATGACCACCATTTCCGCGTGGTTCAGCTTCCGATCAATCTCGCGATGTCAGAAGCGATTCGGCTGCCGACACAGCGGCTCGGTGGCCGGCGTGTGGTTCCCCTGCTCCACGCAACGGCGGAGTTGGGCATCTCGGTCGTCGCCAGTGCGAGCCTCATGCAATCGCGCCTTACCACCGAGCTGCCCGCGGCAGTGCGCGACTCGTTTCCTGCACTCGCGACCGATGCACAGCGAGCGCTCGCATTCGTACGTTCGCTGCCTGGCGTCACGTGCGCGCTGGTCGGGATGCGGACGCTCGCCCACATCGATGAGAACGTCGCGGCCGGCAAGCGGTAATCACGCACGCAGGTATCGACAGCGGCGCGAACCACAGCCACAGCAGGCGTGACGTGATCGGCGAGGGAGAGGCCTTTCACCGGTCGTCCCCGGATGGCGATCGCGGTGAGAAGGCCGATCTCCACTCGCCTGCGTGCTCACGATCTCGCATCGCGAAAATCACGCTGACCAGAAAGTTGGCGATTGTTGCGAATCACGCAATACGTCCCTCGACGCATTTCGCGGCAACTGGATTCGTTAGGGCAGCGAGGTCCACGCGCTGAGGCGATCCACGCCACGCGAATCTCGTGATCTGCCTCTCGCGCGTTGCTGGTCCAAGGCTCAACTTGTGAGCCCTGGCCTCCCAATACGGTACGATATGACGTGCGTGACTCGATACGCTGCCTTGCCCTCGATAGCAGTCATCGCGTGTAGCCTCGCGGCACCGCGCGTGACGGGGGCACAGCTCGTGAGCCCACGGCCCGCGTCCGTTGCCCTCACGGTGGTCGTACCGCCGCGCGCTCACTCGAATGTCGCGGCCGCATCTGAAGCCAGCGTGTCCCTCATCAGCGCAACGCCGACCACGATCGATCTCGAAACGACCATTGGTGCGGTGGATCGTTCGCCGACCCGACTTGAAGTGCGGCTGGGTGGCGTGTGGAACGCGGAGTCGACGGTCGTGTCGGTGAGAAACTCGCGTGGCGAGTTCGAGCGACTGTCGGGAGAAACCGGCGTCGTGGCGATCGACGCGATGCCGAGCATGGTCGGCTCGACTACTGCGCTCCGGTTTCGCGTAGAGTCGGCGCGACCGCGTCGTGCGTCGCTGCCAGCGATTCCGCTCGAGTACCGGCTGACGATGGGCCAGGGCGACGAATTCTCGGTGTGGAGCTTCTCGTCGCTGCTGCAGGTCGGCACGGAACGCTGATTACATCGACGACACGCGGGATCAATCGTTAGGCTGCGGTGGTCGGACTGACGCCGATCTTGAACCGGTCGTCCCGCGATCCGGAGGAACGCGGCGTACCACGATCCTGACCGGCGTGCTCTCCCGTTCGGCTCGTGGCGTCACCACTGCCGGCGCCGACACGACCTCGAACTGGCCAACGGCGAGAAACTCATCGACCAACACGCGGAGGGCCGCCGCGCGCTTGGAGGAGCGCCGAACGAAGAATCGGCCGCGCGAATCGGTGAAGACACTCGAACCGCCGACGTCGATTGCCGCGCCTTCCACGGCGACACCCGATTCATCGACAACCGTTCCCTCCACGATGTAGCGCTCGAACTTGATCTCGACCGGACGGTTTCCTCCCCCCAACACATCACCGGCATAGAAGAACGTGCTCGCCGAGCCGGTATAGTTCACGCGACCGTCCGGCGTCACGAAGCTCGCCGCGCTGACCCGGTAGTTCCCCAGGGGGACTCGGACGTTGAGCGCGATCGTTTGGGCAAACGGCGCACGCGGCCGGTACGGGGTGTGAATGACCTGGTAGTCGACGCCGATGGTCGTCAGCCCCGATGCAAACGCCCCGCCGAATGCCACCGTCGTCCGTCCGCTCGCGTGCGTGATCACCTGCAGGAGCGACGCCCGAGGTGTGATGAACTCGCGCAGATGCAAGATGGGAGTGGTCGAGCGCGCTGGGGTGGGTGACCACACGCGCAGGAGATACAGATCGGTCTGAAGCCATCTGGTGATGTCGCGCGAGGCGCTCACGTACGAGCTCGTGCTGCGTGTTCCAGGCGTTCGCGAATCGAACAAACCCGCCGCGAGACTCGAGCCGAGGACCCGGGCAGAGCCGAACACCTGATTGAGGGTCGCGCGATCCGGCGTCCCGGGAAGTGTCGAATCCTGCCGAAAGTTCTGTCGACCGATGCCAAACGAGAATCCCTCGGCCGGCCGCAATGTCAGCAGGACGTTCTCTCGATCAGCCTCGCTCTGTACGGGCGAGGGGACTCCCGTTCGGCGAAAATGCTCGCCCATACCGACGTAGGCCATGCGCAGGTCGACCTTGTCGTGCTTGACGGCCAGGCTCGCCGAGCCATACGGCTGGTTGCCGCCCACGCCGACGGTCGCTCCCGCCTCCACGCCGGACGGTCGCTCCCACTTGATGCCTTGGAGCACTGTCTGACGGGACGAGAACAGCGCATGCGTCGTTAGGCGAAGCGTTGGCGACAGCGTGCGCTCCGCCTGCACGACACCGATGGCCTGGTCCTGACTGAGTGCGTCCACGAACGGTGCAGGCATCGCGGTCGCGCTCGCCCCGACGAATGCGTAGAGCGAGGATCGCCGGGTTGCCCGATGAATGCCGGCACCCTGTGCGAAGATGCTGTGCGAGCCTCCAAACACGTCCGTGGTGAAACGCACCGGAATGGCATCGTTACCCAACCGGAGCGTATCGCGGCCGATCAGGTGCTTCAGGAACACGCTGAACCGGAACCCGTCGAGATAGCCAAGTCCAACATTACCCTCGAATCGATCACCCCAGATGCTCAACGCGCCGCCGTATCCCTGATACAGCGAAGACCCGCCGCCTTCGAGCTCGAACACTTGTGCGCGGACACTCCGCGGCGCCGCAGCCAATGTCGCGCCGAGACAGGCCACCCGAAGGCAGCGCCCGATCCAGGGGTGCGCCCTCCGCGACATCGTCACTGCGAGACCGCGCGGATGTTCAACGTGCCCGAGTACGACCCCGCCGCGAGCGTGCGTCCGGTGAGATCCAGCTGCAACTGCAGGTCGACCGTCTGCGTGCCTGTCTTGCTGTAGCCCAGGATCGGCTGGCTGAATAGCAGCAGGCTCCCGCCGGCGGAGCCAACACCCCCGGCGCCGCTTTGGGTGAACGCCGTGTAGGTCGTTGGCGCGCCCTGGACGCCCGCCGTCAGGACGCGTCCCCGTATCCAGCTCGACGGGATCGACACCGGGCCGCTCGTCATCGCCACCGCCGGATTACTGAAGTAGCCGATCACCTGCACCGCACCGGTCGACGGCGCCAGATCCCACGTCAGCGTGATGCCGACCGTGGACGGGAAGTTGTTAGGCGTGTTGTCGACGACGTCGGACAGCGATTGGATCGCACCCGAGGCAATGTTCACGGAGATGGCACCGGCGACCGCCGCGGCTGCCATTGGCGAGGAGCTGACCGTCGACAGCACCTTCGCCTGCGAGCTCGCCGCTCTCGGAAGGAGTGCCGAGCCCGCGATGGCGATGACCCACGATCGCTGCAACCACATGAGATCGGATCCGGGAGCGCAGGGCTGGCGGTGCGAGCGCAGGCGGCGTCAGTTCGCGCCCTTGCGTCGCTCCTCGACAGTGAAATTCGCGAATCGGAGCACGAGCTTCTCCGGAGTCGCGTCGTCGCTCCACGGGATCTCGAGGCTCCGATGACTCTGGGGGAACAGCGGGAAGGCACCGCCCGGAACCGGTTTCTTGCCGTCCACGCTGACTTCACTGCTGAGCACTCTGCCTAACGATGGACTCGTGTTTTCGAGCTCGACACGCACGCGCTTCGCGGCCGAGTCGAACTCGAACGCGTGGACCACCACGTCCCCGCGTCGCAGCGGCTCGGGTTGCAGCATGTACACGACGTGCGGCAGCTCGATTCGGACATTGAGACCAGTCTGCGTCCTGGCCCCGGACAGGACACTGCTGACGAGAAACCACGCCGGAAAACTCCTGGCCGTGGCTTCGTAGAACACCGTGTAGGCTGCTCGCGGCGGAATCCGAAAGCTCATCGCGGAGAGTTTGACCTGCATGCGCGTCGTGTCGAGTGGCTCCTCGATGAGGGTTCCGTTCGGTTCGACGTGAAAGCCGCGCGCCTCGAGCACGACCGTCAGCGGAAATAGCGTTTCGTTGACGAGATCGAACTTGCCGCGCGCCTGCCCTGAATACTCGACGACCGCCGGGCGCACCGTTTGCGCGCCCAGCGGTCGAATGAGTCCGAGTACGAAGAGGAGTGGAACGAGGCGCACTCGGCGGATCCTGCGCATCGCTATTGAGTAACGGCGCGCAGATTGAGCGTTCCCGTATACGTACCGGGAGTCGTGGTCTGGCCGGTGAGGTCGAGCTGCAGCGCCAGGTCGATCGTGCGGCTCGAGCTCTTGTTCGCCCCGGTGATCGTCTCGGTGAACAGCGTTAGGCTGCCGCCGGCGGTACCAACGGCACCGACCGCGTTGTTGGTGAACGCCGTGAATGTCGCTGGCGCACCCGGCGCGCCGGCCGTCGTCACCTTACCTTTCACGGAGCTGCTGGCAATGTTGAACGTACCGTTCGTCAGCGCGGCCGTCGGCGTTGCGAAATAGCCAACGAGCGAGACCGACGCGGCCGATGGGTTGACGTCCCACGCCGTCGTGATGTTGACGGATGACGGGAAGTCGTTCGTTGTCCCGTCCGTGATCGAGCTGATGTTCTGCGTGCCGCCCGAGTTTACCGTCACCGTCAACGACGGCGACTTGACGGCGCTCAGGGACACGGTGGCGATGTTGGACGAGAGTCCGGCCTGCGCCGAGGCCTTCGCAGCGACGATCGTGAGCGCGGTAACGACCGCGGGAAGAGTGCGAAGTCGAATCATTCAGGCGGTACCAGAGAAGGGTGAAGGCACAGCACCAGTGCGCTGGCCATTGTGCCGCAGCTCACAACCGAGCTGATCCTTTCGGCGTCACTCGCGCGGTTGACGAACAATCCATGCCGCCGTCACCCGCACGCATCGTTCGAGGCCTCGATGCCATGCCTTGCACGGCGGCTGAGACCGCGCGATCTACCATGTTTCTCCGGCGCGCAATCCCTCTGGGTCACACTGTTTGGCGGTGGATTCGCTCACGACATAAGTCGAAGCGAAGCAAAGGCTTCGAGCCGTTTCAGCTTGCCGCCGTGACAGACTCTCGACCATTCGTTGGCTCGTGCTGCGTCGACTTCCATTTTGTTCGCGCTTATCACGACGCCTTCGTCGCGTCGCTGCTCTCCCGGATGCGATCACGCGGGCGAGTGCGGTCAGGGAAACAGACGTTGCAATCCGCAAGGAGACGTTGATTCTGCGGCATGCTGCGAAGTCGCCCTCGAAGCCTTCGCCGCGGTCGCGGTTCATCGCACCGGTGCTCCCGTTTCATCGGCGTCAGTCGACGTTGATCGCTGTGCGCGAATCTTGCGCAGGCATGCGACGTACCCTCCCCGAGGATTCAATCAATGGCGACAGCATCGAAGTCGTCAGGCAAGAAGACGCGTCGGAAGACCACCGCGGCATCGAAGCGCTCGTCGACGCGCGCCAAGAGTGCCGCGAAGACATCGACAGGTCCGAAGCGAAAGAGCTCGACGAAGGTCAGCGCGCGATCCGGCACCCGGAAGTCCGCCGCGAAGCGGACCGGGACGCGGGCGGCAAGAAAGCAGTCGCCGGTGACGCGTATCAAACGCGTCGCGACCACCGTGCTCCACCAGGGAGCGACTGCGGCGAAACAGGGCGTTCAGGCCGTCGCGGGCCTGGTCGAAAACGTAAAGGACCGCGTCACCACCTAACGGCAGTTCGAACAATGCGACGACGAGACGGGACGGCTCGAGCCGTCCCGTCTCGCACTCATGATACTCGCGGTCGCCCGGAGTGATGCGGGGCGCTCGACACCTTGCCGGATCGCTTGACGTGCGTCTCCAGCCAATCGGCGACTGCGGCGAAGACGTCTTGCCTGCCGTAGTCGACCGTAATGATGTGCCCATTGCCTTCGGTCCAAAGAAGGCGACGGTCGGGCACCCTGAACAAGTTGAACGCTCGCTCCGCGGCGTCAGGCGGAATGCGATTGTCCTGTCGCGACTGAACGACCAGCGTCGGAGCCGACACCGCCGGAGCGGCCGCACGCGCGCGATCGACGACTCGACGGAGCTCGAACACGAGCCGGGGCGTCGCGAACCCGTAAGCGAGATTCCGCGCGGCCTCGTTCGGGTCCCGGATCGAAAGGTCGCCGCCCCCACGCAAAAAGGGGAACAGCAGCCCCAGAGTGCGATGCACGCCAGCGGCGCGCCGAAGCCTGGTCGGCATGCTGAGGTAAGGCGCCAAGAGCACGAGCGCCCGAACGTCGCCTGCGTCGCCTGCGTCGCCTGCCAGAATCGTCGCTAACGCCCCGCCCATGGACAGCCCGACGATCGCTACGCTCTCGTACCGTGCTCGAAGCTTGACCAGCTCGTCGCGAGCGTAGTCGATCCATTGATCGCCACGACTGGTGGCGAATGCGTCGAGCGTTCGCCCGTGACCCGGCAGCAGGGGTGCGCGCACTCCCCATCCCTGCGCGTGCATGTGGTCCGCCAGGTACCGCAGGGTCTGAGGCGTGTCGCCGAACCCGTGCAGGAGGAGGAGGCCGTAGCGCCCCCCGGCCGGGAGATCGATCGGTGACGCACCGGCGACGACGCCGTCCGGGCCAGGCGTTAGGCGCGCACCCACTGTCTCGCGCGCACGGCTGGTCGCGCGCGTGCGCACGAAAAACACGGCGCCGCCAACCAGCAGGAGGGCAATCAGACCGGTCAAGCCGCCTCGGCGCGGGACATCGACACGCTGGTCAGTATGTCGCGACCGTCGGATCGACGTCGGCGCTCCATCGATCGATCCCTCCCGTCAGGTTCCACACGCGCCGAAATCCCCGCTCCACAAGGAACTCGGCCGCTGTCCTGCTGCGGGAACCATGGTGGCAATACAGAACCACGTCCCGGTCTGACGGGATTTCCGCCACCGATCTTTCGAACTGCCCGAGCGGGATCAGTCGAGCGCCGTCAATGCGGGCGATTCGCCACTCGTACGGCTCTCGAACGTCGATGAGATCGATCGGGTCGCCGCGACGAACGCGGTCAGCGAGGTCGCGAGGAGTGATCTCCTGAACGCGCCCGGCGAGTTGGCCGGGCGCCGTTGCGCGCGGTGCGCACAACTCATCGTAGTCGATCAGCGATTGGATCTCGCGAGTTCCACAGGCTGGGCAATCGGGATCTCGATTCAGTCGGATGGTGCGGAAGCGCATCGCCAAACCGTCGACCAGGAGCAACCGACCCGCGAGCGTCTCGCCGATACCGAGAATCATCTTGATCGCTTCGGTCGCCTGAATCGTCCCGACGAGCCCAGGAAGTACACCGAGCACTCCGGCTTCCGCGCAGCCCGGCACGAGCCCCGGCGGCGGTGGTTCCGGGAAGATGCATCGGTAGCATGGGCCATCCGCGGTCGCGAAGACCGATGCTTGGCCTTCAAACCGTAGCACGCTGCCGTACACGTTCGGCTTTCCGAGCAGCACGCACGCGTCGTTCGTGAGGTAGCGCGTCTTGAAGTTGTCGGTGCCGTCGATGACCACGTCATACGCCGCGATGATGTCGAGGGCGTTCGCAGCACTGATCTCTTCATCGATCGTTTCGACCTGCACTAGCGGGTTGACGGCATCAAGTCTCGCGCGCGCGGAATCTGTTTTTCGTTGACCGACACCTTTGGTGTCGTGCAGAAGCTGACG
>Ga0307408_100002320_pt1 | contig 13483 bp, 9 predicted proteins | sample 322Cmetagenome_FD_202116 | JGI IMG/M metagenome (GOLD analysis project Ga0307408, IMG submission 202116) | Maize rhizosphere microbial communities from greenhouse at UC Davis, California, United States - 322HYB-C-3 | ecosystem: Host-associated > Plants > Roots > Rhizosphere > Soil | place: USA... | reverse complement strand
CCCAGGCGCTTCCAGAGGCTCTGGTGCATGACATAAGGCCGCAGATGGGCGCTGAACACCATGAAGCGAAGGTTGACGCAAAACGAGGTGGCCAGGATCACCCACATGGGGGCGCCAGCCACGATGAGCGGAAGCGCCGCCAGTTGTGAGCTGCCGGCAAACACCAGGACGGCCATCAGCAGCACCTCGATGAGGCTCATGCCCGACTTGATCATGGCCACGCCCGTCATCAGGCCCCAGGCTGCGATGCCCGGCGCGACCGCCGCCATGTCGCTGACGCCCACCCGGAATTCCGGATGCTTGAACAGTTTTTTCACAAAGCCCTCATTCCTCTTGAACCGCCGCCCGGCCAAATACCATGCCGGGCCGGATATCAAATCCCCGCAAAAAGTCAGCCGCCTCCAGCGCCTTGCCACCGGCCTTCTGCAGGCGACTCACGCGCAGGACACCATCGGCCGCGGCAATGTCCACGCCCTGGGTACCGGCAGCCAGCACCTGCCCTGGCTGTGCGCCCACCGGCCGCGCGGCACCAGCCAGTATCTCGGCCCGCCAGAACTTGATCGTCTGGCCTTCCAGCACGCCGGCAGCGCCCGGAAAGGGATTGAAAGCGCGAATCCGCCGCTCAATCGAGGCTGAGCTTTGTGCCCAATCGGTCATCGCCTCATGTTTCTCGATCTTGTGGGCATAGGTGACGCCGTCTGCCGGCTGGGGAACCGGCTTGAGGCCGCCGCATGCGGCGAGCTCCAGCGCTTCGACGATGAGGCGTCCGCCCAGTCCCGCCAGCCTGTCATGCAGTGAAGTGGTGGTGTCGTGGGGGCTGATAGGCAACGGTTCAACCAGCAGCATGTCACCGGTGTCCAGCCCGGCATCCATTTGCATGATGGTGACGCCGGTTTCAGCATCGCCGGCCTCGATGGCGCGGTGGATGGGCGCCGCGCCGCGCCAGCGCGGCAGCAGGGAGGCATGGATATTGAGGCAACCCAGCCTGGGCGCGTCCAAAACCCATTGCGGAAGGATCAGGCCGTAGGCCGCGACCACCATGACGTCTGCTTGCGCGGCGAGGATGGCCTCGCGGGCCGAAGCCGCGTCATCGGGGAATTTACCGTCGAGGCGCAGGCTGCGTGGCTGCGCAACGGTGATGCTGGCGCCGGCCGCCCATTGTTTGACGGGGGAAGCCTGCAACTTCATGCCGCGGCCGGCGGGGCGGTCGGGCTGGGTCAGGACCAGGGGGATTTCAAAACCGGCTGCGTGCAGTCTTTCGAGGGCTACGCGGGCGAACTCAGGGGTACCGGCAAAAATGACGCGCATGGCGCCTGATTCTAAGGAGTCCCAAGGACTCACCCGGGCCAGGGCGGCAAAGCCCGCATCCGCGGCGGGCCAGTCAATCAGCGGGCGGACTCGCGGTCTTCGTCCTTTTTCTGCTTGATCATCTTGGTCTTGATGCGGTTGCGCTTCAAGGGGGACAGGTATTCAACAAACACCTTGCCCATCAGGTGATCCATCTCATGCTGGATGCAGACCGCCAGCATCCCTTCAGCTTCATAGACCTGGGGCTTGCCGTCCAGGTCCAGGGCCTGGACCTTGATGGAGGTGGATCGCTCCACCCCGTCATAAATGCCGGGCACCGACAGGCAGCCCTCGTCACCGACGCGTTTTTCCTCGCTGGCCCAGAGGATTTCGGGGTTGATCAGCACCATGGGTTGGTTGCGCTCCTCGCTCACGTCGATGACGATCAGGCGCTCATGCACATTGACCTGGGTGGCGGCCAGGCCTATGCCCGAAGCGTCGTACATGGTGTCAAACATGTCACCGGCCAGCTTGCGTACGCGCGCGTCAACGGCAGCCACGGGTTTGGCCACCGTGTGCAGGCGGGGATCGGGGTAACGAAGTATGGTCAGCTGGCTCATGGGGAATGCGGGAAGGGATGCGAAGGGAGGCCCGAGGGGGAGATGTCGCTATTTTCGCCACTTTTCCTGGTTTTTCGGCATCCCGATGTTCCCAGAATCGCGTATTCGTTGCTTAATCAAGGGCTTAGGTACAAAATCGTTAGTAATTTATCAAGATATGACACGGTCTTTTCCGCCCGGTTCCGCTGCGGATGGCGCCGTGCCAGTCACCTAAAAGAGCCGAAGGCCTACAAAGATGCAAACAATTTTTGGTCGTTTCAGTCAAATTTCAATAGCCGCAACCGCCCTCCTGGGCTTGGCCGGCAGCCTGCATGCCCAGAATTACCCCATCACGCCGGGCCAAAAAGCAACAGCCACCCAGGTGGCCGAGGCGGGCGTCCCCCTCAGTGAACTGGCGCCCAATGCACCGGACGAATACACAGTCAAACGCGGCGATACGCTCTGGGCCATTTCCGGCATGTTCCTCAAGAGCCCCTGGCGCTGGCCGGAACTGTGGGGCATGAACCTGCAGGACATCCGCAACCCGCACCGCATCTACCCGGGGCAGCACCTTTACCTGGACAAAACCGGCGGCCGTGCGACCCTGCGCACGCGCCAGGCCTCCAGCGACGGCCCGCCGACCGACACGGTGCGCGTGTCTCCCCGCACCCGTTACGAATCCCTGGCCGACAACTCCATTCCCACGCTGTCGCCCAACGCCATCGAACCTTTCCTCTCGGAAGCCGTCCTGGTGGACGACGCGACCTTTTCACGGGCCCCCCGCATCGTCGCCGCCCAGGAAGGGCGCGTGCTGCTCAGCCGCGGCGACCGCGCCTATGCACGTGGCGAATACGTGGGCGGCGTGGCCACCGGCACACCCTTGAGCGATGCCAAAGGCCAGCCGCTGGACTACCGCGTCTACCGCAATGCCACCCCCCTAAAAGACCCGACCACCAAAGAGATCCTGGGCTATGAGGCGCAATACATCGGCAAGGCCGAGTTGATGCGCGGAGAATCCGTCGCGCAGGTAGCGGGCAAGGACGGCAAGCCGCAAGCTGAAATCGTGCCCGCCACCATCGACATCGTCGCCACCAAGGAAGAAATGCGGGTGGGAGACCGCCTGCTTCCCGAGCCCCCGCGCGAGCTGGTCAGCTACGTGCCGCACGCGCCCGCCACCCCGATTGCCGGCCAGATCGTGTCGATTTACGGCAGCGCCGTGGCCAACGCGGCGGAAAACCAAGTCGTGGTGATCAACCGCGGCGCCGCCGACGGCCTTGAGCGTGGCCATGTCATGGCCATCCTCAAGGACGGCGAACGGCTGGCCGACAAGACCGACAGCGCGCGGCCGCAGATCAAGCTGCCCAACGAGCGCAACGGCCTGATGATGGTGTTCCGCACCTTTGACAAACTTTCCTACGCGCTGATCCTGCAGATCACCGATGGCGTGAAAGTCGGCGACCGCTTCGTCAACCCGAACTAGGGCCAAGGCACTGCCTGCGAGCGGCCGCACCCTGGTGCGGCCCGCCGGCAGCCGCCCTCACCTCGCAGAATTCCCTGACTGACGTGGATACGCAAGAGCTCCAGGCCTGGCTGCGGCTGACGCTTTCCGCCGGCGTGGGAAATGATGCCGCGCGCAAGCTGCTGGCCGCCTTTGGCTCGGCGCAGGCCATCTTCGACCAAAGCGCAGCCGCCCTCAAGCAGCTGGGCGGCGACAAGCTGGCCAAAGCCATCCTGGCGGAGCCGCCGGCGCTGGCCGCCCAGTTGCAGCTCACCCTGGACTGGCTGCAGGCCGGTGAGGACAGGCGGGTTGCCACACTGGGCGACGCAGCGTATCCCACGGCCCTGCTCGACATCGAGGACCCACCGCTGATGCTCTACATGCTGGGCACGCTGGCGGGCCACCCAAGCGCAGCGCCCCATATCGCCATCGTAGGCAGCCGCAACCCGACGCCACAGGGTGAAGCCAACGCCCGGCAGTTCGCCAAGGCCTTCGGCGCTGCCGGGCTGTGCGTGGTGTCGGGGCTGGCACTTGGCGTCGACGGCGCGGCGCACGACGGCGCACTGCTGGGCGGCGGCGACACGATCGCGGTGGTGGGAACCGGGTTGGACCGGGTCTATCCCAAGAAGCACCTCGCGTTGGCGCACCGGATCGCGCAGCAAGGCATGATCGTCAGCGAATTTCCCTTGGGCACGCCGCCGCTGGCGGCCAACTTCCCGCGGCGCAATCGCATCATCTCGGGCCTCTCCCGCGGCACCCTGGTGGTGGAAGCGGCGCTGCAATCGGGCTCGCTGATCACGGCACGGCTGGCGGCAGAGCAGGGCAAGGAAGTGTTTGCCATACCTGGCTCCATCCACTCTCCCCAGTCGCGCGGCTGCCACGCACTCATCAAACAGGGCGCCAAGCTGGTGGAGCTGGCGCAGGATGTGTTGGAAGAACTCAATCTTTCCATCACGGCCCATACGGTCGGCAGCAATGATGAGGCAGAGCCGGAAACCGATGATCCGCTGCTCACGGCCCTGGGCTTTGACCCGGTCAACCTTGACGCTCTGCAAGCACGCACCGGGCTGGACACCGCGCGCTTGCAGGCCAGCCTGCTGGAGCTTGAGCTGCGCGGGCAAGTGGTGCGCCTGCCGGGCGGCCTGTTCCAGCGCCTGGCCACTGGTTAAATTAAGTCCTGTGGGCTCTCCACACCGCAGTCCTGCCGGGATTGACACGGCCGGCGACATCTGCGTTATATTGGGTGCATGTTTGAAGTACTGGTGTACGTCTACGAGAACTACTGGCAAGGTGACGCTTGCCCCGAACTCCAGCAACTGGGCCGCAAGCTGACCGCGGCGGGCTTCGACGCCGAGGAAATCCAGGCGGCCCTTGTCTGGCTCGACGGCCTGAATGTCGCGGCCCAGGGTACACAGATCAGCCTGCCTCCCAAAGCCTCGCAGGGCGACGCCAGCGAATCCATCCAGAGCTCTTCCGCCATCAGGGCCCAATCGGCCGCCAGCCTGCGCGTGTATTCGGTCGCCGAGCAGGTGCACCTGGGCGCGCAAAGCCTGGGTTTTGTGAGCTTCCTTGAATCCTCCGGCGTGCTGCCCCCGCACATGCGGGAAATCGTCATCGACCGCGCCATGGCCGCACCCGGTGACCCGGTCACGCTGGACGACCTCAAAATCATCGTCCTCATGGTGTACTGGAGTTTTGGCGAAGAGCCCGACGCGCTGGTGCTCGACGAGCTCTGCGACGACACGGAATTCCGCCTGGCCCACTGATCGGTGCGCAGCACAGGCGCTGCCGGCCCGCGTCAAAGCCAGGGCCGCCCTCTTTCCACTGCAGTAATTGAAACCTAGCCCAGCAGGCGTTCGGGATTGGCGTCGAGCTTGGCCAGCGCATCCCGCGTGGCACGCACCGTCAGCGTTTCCTCTTCCGTCGGCACCAAGAGGCCGGCCTGCAGGTAAGCGGCCAGGCGGCGCGCCTGGATCAGGAAATTGCGGCCATCGGCCGAGGCGAACAGGTGCAACTGCTTGCGGCTGCTGCACCAGGCGAACTGCACATGGCTGACCTTGCCATTGTGGTCCAGGCTGAACCAGGAACCCAGCTGCAGCTCCTTTGCCCAGGCGCGCATGGCTTCGGTGGGGTGGCTGCCGCCGTCGGCGATCACCTCGATATCGGTGGCATCAATGCCAATCATGGTCACCAGGCTGTCGGTATCCAGCGGCAAGTCCCCAACGTCTTCGTCGGACAGATAGTCCTCAAGGTTGGTGAGGCGTTTGGCCATGGCCTCCACCTTTTCCACAGGAATGGCGTCGGTCTTGGACATAAAGGCGTCGGCCAGCGTGTCGCTGATGATCTTCAGGTGACCGTCCTGGTCGGCCACGCTCAGGCCCAGCATGCCCATGCCCATGCGCAGCAGCTGCAGCAGCTTGGGCAGGTCGGCGATCACGCGGGCGCGGTCATTGCGGTTGGGCTTGGCGCTTGCCGCCCACACCAGGTCGGCGGCGGCCCGCTTGAGCGTGAGGGTTTCCTCGTGCTGCGGGCCGTTCTTCATGGCGGCGATCGCCAGCACCTCTGCCCACACCTTGAACAGGAACTCCCGGATTTCATCGCGGACCGGCATGTCATTGAGCATGTTGCGCATCTCAATGGTGTACTGGATGGTCATGGTCTCTTTTTGCTCGACCTGCTGGGCCACGCTCACCACACGGGCGGCGCTGCCGTGTTCCGAAAGAAACCGGGAGAGGAACTTGTCAAATTCGTCGTAGACGAGCTGGAACACCCGGCGGCCGGTTTCGGGGTACTGCTCGATCACCTGCACCACGCGCTTGATTTCGGCTTCCAGCACGCCACCCGCCACCGTCACATCAAAGCCGAGCACGCACGACCCCATGCGGTCTATCAGGCGGCGTGCGGGATGCTGTAAGGACTCGAAGAACTCGGGTTCGGAGATCGCCACACGCAACACCGGCATCTGCAGGCGTGCGAACCAGACCCGGATCACGGCGGGAATCCGGTCTTCAGCGAGGATGCTCTGGAACATCAGGGCGACGATTTCAATCGTGGCTTTCTCGGAAGAGGTGGATGCCGCTTCCTTGAGCTTGGTCGTGCGTTCGCGCAGGACGCCCACGGCATGGTCCACCTGAGCCTGGCCGTAGACCTGGCCGGGCGCATCCACCAGCAGGGTTCGTTCCCCACCGGTTTCCTGTGCGCGCTCCACGCTGGCCATGGCCTGCGCCAGCTGTGGCGACGCATTGCTTGGCCGTGTATCGTCGAAGCCCACAGCCTGGTTTGACAGCAGGCGCTTGAGCTGCCCCATCACGCCCTGGGCACGCATGCGCGCCCGCGCCAGGGGTGTGGTGGCGGTCTGCAGGCGGGTTTCGTCGTACACACCCTGCCCCGGACCGGTGGTGGCTTCCTGGCCTTTCGCCGCATTGGACCGGCCGTTGTTCGCGGCGCCATTGCCGGCGTTGCCGGGACCGCCCTGGAAACCTGCGCCGCCCATGCCGCCGGAGCCCGCCACGCCAAGCCCTGGCGCACCAGGGCCCGCAGAACGGCCGCCACCCGGTCCGCCCCCGCCTCGCGGACCACCAGCGGCCATGCCGCCTGTGCCTCGCCCGCCACCAATGCCACTGCCGCTTGGACCGGCGCCGGTGCCGCCATAGGGGGACGCACTGCCGCCGGCCCTGGAAGAAGCTGCGCCGGAGGCCCCGCCACGGCCGCCGGCTACGGAACCCGCGCCGCGGCCGCCGAATGACGCGGGGCCTGCGCCAGCTGCAGATTCACCATAAGGTGAGGCATTGCCACCACCAGCGCCGCCAACGCCTCCCCCACCGCCGTAGCCCGCACCACCACCGCCGCCCATGCCGGACCCGGCCGGGCTGTCGCTGCCCTGCGGCGCTTTGGCTCTTGGCGTTTCGGGCGCCGTTTTGACGGGGGCGCCGGGGCCGCTCGCAGAGGGGGTGCGCTTGACCAGGGGCCGGAGGTCGATCTCCGCCATCACACCCTGCTGCACCAGGAATTCGTTGGTCGCATGGTAGGTCTCGAGCAGGTGTTCACCCATGTCCTTCTGGATGGTGCTCTGGACCGCAAGCCAGACCTCGCGCGGCAGGCCGGCCTTGCCCCACTGCTCCACCAGGTGCTGGGCAAGCACCTCGGGACGGAGGATGTCCTGCTTGTGAAGCTCGGAAACACCCTCCAGGTTCTGGATGCGCAAGCGCAGGTCGTTGAGCTCCCAGCTCGCGAAGTCGAGCAGGCGCAAGGCCAGACGTGAGGCAAGGATCTTGTCCTCCATCACGTCGTTGTCCATCAATTCGAATTTCCCGCTGTCCAGGAATCTGGCGGGCGAGTTGGCGGCAGGGATGGCCTGCGCGTTGGTCCAGGCGGCGGCGGTGCCGCGAACCCAGGTGTCACCGCTCTTCTGGAAGGCCAGCCAGCCGTCCCGGCGCTCCTGCATGTCGCGGGCGCTGCCGGGCTGGTCGACCAGCGCGGACAGCTTGTCTTGAATGGTTTTGGCCAGCGCGGGCAATATCCGTGCTGCACGCTCCGTAAACAGCGCGCGAGCCTGCTCGACCAGAAGACTGTTATTTTTGTTACTTGGCACAACCGCCCTGGATGGTTAGCCTATAGCTTACACCGTGGCTCCCGCGTTGGGGTCATTCGGATCCTCGCCTTTTTTGGTCTGCGCCTTGACCAGGTCTTCGCGTTTGATGCCCAGCCACATCGCGATGGCGGCGGCCACAAACACCGAGGAGTAAATGCCGAACAGGATGCCGATGGTCAGCGCCAGGGCAAAGTAAAAAAGCGTCGGGCCGCCGAACAGCAGCATGGACAGCACCATGATCTGCGTCGAGCCGTGGGTGATGATGGTCCGGCTGATGGTGGAAGTGATCGCGTTGTCGATGATCTCCACGGTGTTCATCTTGCGGTAGCGGCGGAAGTTCTCGCGGATCCGGTCGAAAATCACCACCGACTCATTGACGGAATAGCCCAGCACCGCCAGCACCGCGGCCAGTACGGCGAGCGAGAACTCCCACTGGAAGAATGCGAAAAAGCCCAGGATGATGACGACGTCATGCAGGTTGGCGATGATGGCCGCCACCGCGTACTTCCATTCAAAGCGGAAGGCGAGATAAACCACGATGCCGAGCACCACCATGGCCAGCGCCTTCAGCCCGTCGTGCGCCAGCTCATCGCCGACCTGCGGGCCTACAAACTCGGTGCGGCGCAGCGTCACCTCAGGGTTGGCAGCCTTCAGGGCCGACAGCACCTTTTCACTTTGCTGGGCGGTGCTCACGCCCTTCTGGGCCGGCAGGCGGATCATCACGTCGCGCGAGGTGCCGAAGTTCTGCACCTGCACATCGGTGAACCCGAGGCCGGCCACCGTGTCGCGGATCTTCCCGACGTCGGCTGCCTGGGTGTAGTTCACCTCCATCAGCGTGCCGCCGGTGAATTCCACCGACAGATGCAGGCCGCGCGTGATCAGGAAGAAAACGGCCAGCGCGAAGGTCGCAAAACTGATGACATTGAAAACCAGGGCATGCCGCATGAACGGGATGTCGCGCCGGATTTTGAAGAATTCCATCTGGGGTCCTTGGGAAATTCAGGAAAAAGGGCCGGGGATTACTTGGTCGACACAGCGCCGGATGCGGCGGGCCGCCACACGGTGCCGATGGAAACCGACTTGAGCTTTTTCTGGCGTCCGTACCAGAGGTTGACCAGGCCGCGCGAGAAAAACACCGCGGAGAACATGCTGGTCAGGATGCCGATGCAGTGCACCACCGCGAAACCGCGCACCGGGCCGGAGCCGAAGGCCAGCAAGGCCAGGCCGGCGATCAACGTCGAGATGTTGGAGTCCAGGATGGTGGCCCAGGCCCGCTCGTAGCCGGCATGGATGGCCGCCTGCGGCGAAGACCCGTTGCGCAGCTCTTCACGCACCCGCTCGTTGATCAGCACGTTGGAGTCGATTGCCATACCGAGCGCCAGCGCCATGGCCGCCATACCCGGCAGGGTCAGGGTCGCTTGCAGCATGGACAGCACCGCCACCAGCAGGAGCAGGTTGACGGCCAGCGCCAGGCCCGAGAACAGGCCGAAGAGCATGTAGTAAGCAGCCATGAAGACCACGATCACGACAAAGCCCCAGGACACGCTGTGAAAGCCCTTGGAGATGTTGTCGGCGCCCAAAGTCGGGCCTATGGTGCGCTCCTCGATGATTTCCATGGGCGCGGCCAGCGAGCCGGCGCGTAGCAGCAGCGCGAGGTCGTTGGCCGCATTGATGTTCATGGCGCCGGAAATGCTGAACCGGGTGCCCAGCTCGCCGCGGATGGTGGCGACCGAAATGGCCTGGCCCTTGCCCTTTTCAAACAGCAGGATCGCCATTGGCTTGTTCATGTTCTCGCGGCTCACGTCGCGCATCACGCGGCCGCCCTTGGCGTCCAGGTTCAGGGATACGTTAGGTTCCTGCTTCTGCGACTCGAAGCCGGCCTGGGCGTCCGTCAGGTTCTCACCGGTTACGAGAACCTGTTTTTTCACGATCACCGGATCACCCTTGATATCGGGGAACTTCTCCGATCCGAAGGGCACCATTCCGCCCGCCATGGCCGCGCGGGCTTCGGCGCTGTCATCCACCAGACGCATCTCCAGCGTCGCCGTCCGCCCGATGATGGTCCGAACGCGGGCAGGATCCTGGATACCTGGGAGCTGCACCACGATGCGGTCAATACCTTGCTGCTGGATCACAGGCTCAGCCACACCCAGTTCATTCACCCGGTTGTGCAGCGTCACCATGTTCTGCTTAAGCGCCTGGTCTTGTATGCGGCGGGTAGCCTCGGGCTTGATGGTGGCGGTCAGTTTGTACTCGGTGCCATCCGCGGCCTCGGATGTTTGCAGGTCCGTAAACTGGTCTTGAATCAATGCCTTGGTCGACGCCAGCGCGGCGGAATCCCGGAGCTTGATCTCGATGGCCTGCCCATTGCGGCTAATGCCTCCATGGCGGATATTTTTCTCGCGCAGGGAGGACCGGATATCGCCCGACAAGGACTCAGCCTTCTTGGTAAGTGCCGCCTCCATGTCGACTTGCAGCATCAAATGCACGCCGCCGCGCAAGTCGAGGCCCAAGTACATGGGAAAAGCATGCAACTGTCCGAGCCAAGAGGGCGATAAAGACAACAAATTGAGCGCGACAACGTAAGCAGTGTCATTCGCGTCGGGCACCAGGCTCTTCTGGATGGCGTCCTTCGCCTTGAGCTGGGTGTCGGTATCGCTAAAACGTGCCTTCACTGAATTGCCGTCAAAGGTGATGGCGTTCGCAGTCAAGCCCGCATCCTTCAGGATTTGCTCAACGCGCGCGATCGTGGTGCTGTCAACCTTGACGGTGGTTTTGCCGCTGGAAACCTGGACCGCGGGCGCTTCGCCGAAGAAATTGGGCAGCGTGTACAAAGCCGCGATCAGCAGCGCGACCACGATGATGGCGTACTTCCAGGCTGGATAACGATTCATGGGAGAGCGGTTCCTGGTGGACAGATGAACAAAAGGGGCGCCCGCATCAAGCAGCAGCAGCCCCGATATACCGAATATCCCCTGCGAGCCTTCACAAGGGCGTTGTTGGCCTTACCTGGCCGTATTGATCGCGCCCTTGGGCAGGACCTGGATGATGGCGCTGCGCTGCATTTGCACTTCAACGCCAGGGGCCAGTTCCAGGGTCAGGTAGGCGTCGCCCAGCTTGGTCACCTTGCCGAGCAGGCCGCCGGCCGTCGCGACTTCATCCCCCTTGGCCAGCGCGTCGATCATGGCGCGGTGCTCTTTCTGCTTTTTCATCTGCGGGCGGATCATGACGAAATACAGCACCACAAACATCAGCACCAGGGGCAGCATGCCCGTCAGCGAGGACATCACGTCACCACCGGCGGCTGCAGCGGGAGCGGTTTGGGCAAAGGCGGAAGAAATGAACACGGCTAACTCCACAACATAGTAAAGACACACTGGCGCGTGCGCCGTCCAGCACGGACGGCGCACGGAGTCCACGATTGTATGCGGCGGGGCACCGCACCAAGGGGTAACTGGCGCGCGCCAAGGGCTTTTCAAGCGGGGGTTTTACGTATAAAGGGCCGCTGCGGCCTCAGCCGCAGCGGCCCTTGGAGAAAGCAGACGGCCCGGCCGCGTCAGGCCGCTTTCCGCTGGACGGTAGATCCAGGGGTACGAAAGGCCTGCATCAACGCAGCCCACTGGGGTCGCGCGGCGGCCAGGTGGCGCGCCTTGACATGGCCGTATCCCTTGATCATTTCGGGAATCCGGGCGATTTCCACCGCCGTGGCGTGGTTCTCGGCCGTCAGCCCCGCCAGCACCTCCTGCAGGCTGGCTTTGTATTCCTCGATCAGAGCGCGCTCCGTGCGCCGCTCCTCGGTACGGCCGAACACATCCAGCGGCGTGCCGCGCAGGCCCTTCAGGCGGGCCAGCACCTTGAAGGCGCCCAGCATCCAGGGCCCGAACTGCTTTTTCTGCAGCTCGCCCTTCTCGTTTTTGGCAGCGATGGCGGGCGGCGCCAGGTGGTAATGGAGCTTGTAGTCGCCTTCAAACATGGCGTTGACCTTGCCCAGGAAGGCCGGGTCGCTGTGCAGGCGCGCCACTTCGTACTCGTCCTTGTAGGCCATCAGCTTGAAGAGGTAGCGCGCCACGGCTTCGGTCAGCGATGTTTTGCCCAGCACCGCTTCGGCGCCACGCACTTGCTCGACAAACGCCTGGTAAGCCTGGGCATAGGCGCTGTTCTGGTAGGCCGTGAGGAACTCCACCCGCTTGGCCACCATTTCGGCCAGGGCCGGTTTTTTCACGAATTCGATGACCTGCGCCGCCTTGAACAGCGCCTGTACCGATGCCAGGTCATGTGCGCAGCGCCGGCCCCATTCGAAAGCAGCCTTGTTGTTGTCGACCTGCACGCCGTTGAGCTCGATCGCCCGCAGCAGCGCGGCGCGCGACAGCGGCACACGTCCTTTTTGCCAGGCAAAGCCCAGCATCAGCGGGTTGGTGTAAATCGAGTCGCCCACCAGCTGCACCGCCACTTGCTCGGCATCGAAACTGCCCAGCAAGTCAGTGCCCACTGCGGTGGTCACGGCATTTTCGCAATTGCCGCCGGGGAATTGCCAGCCCGGGTTCTTCACAAAGGCGGCCGTCGGCGTGCCGTGCGAATTCATGGCCACATAGGTGCGGCCCGGCTGCATGACGGTCAGCGTGTACTTGCTGGCGGCCACGATGGGGTCGCAACCGATGACGAGGTCGGCCTTGGCGGTGTCCACTTTGGTGGTGTAGATCGCCTCGGGCCGGTTGGCGATCTGGATGTGGCTCCAGGTCGCGCCGCCTTTTTGCGCCAGGCCGCCGGCGTCCTGCGTGACCACGCCCTTGCCCTCCATGTGCGCCGCCATGCCCAGCAACTGGCCGATGGTGATGACGCCAGTGCCGCCGACGCCGCCCACGACGATGCCCCAGGCGTGTTCCGCCACAGGCAGCACTGGCTCGGGAATCGGCGGCAGGGAGGCAAGACTGCCCTTCTTCTCTTCTTTTTTCGGTTTCTTCAGCTGCCCGCCCTCGACAGTGATGAAGCTGGGGCAGAACCCCTTCACGCAGGAGTAGTCCTTGTTGCAGGTGTTCTGGTTGATGCGGCGCTTGCGGCCGAATTCGGTTTCCAGCGGCTCCACCGACAGGCAGTTGGATTGCACCGAGCAGTCGCCGCAACCTTCGCAGACCAGCTCGTTGATCACCACGCGTTTTTCCGGGTCCACCATCGTGCCGCGCTTGCGGCGGCGGCGCTTTTCCGTCGCGCAGGTCTGGTCGTAAATGATGGCGGTGGTGCCCTTGATTTCGCGGAACTCGCGCTGGATGCGGTCCAGCTCATCGCGGTGGTGCACCGTCACGCCCTCCAGCAGCGGCGCGCCCTCGTATTTGCGCGGCTCGTCGGTCACGATGACCAGCTTGGCCACGCCTTCGGCACGCAGGCTTTGCATGATCTGCAGCACCGTGTGGCCCTCGGGCCTCTCACCGACCTGCTGGCCGCCCGTCATGGCGACCGCGTCGTTGTAGAGAACCTTGTAGGTGATGTTCACACCCGAGGCGATGGCCTGGC
>Ga0307408_100002319_pt1 | contig 13484 bp, 9 predicted proteins | sample 322Cmetagenome_FD_202116 | JGI IMG/M metagenome (GOLD analysis project Ga0307408, IMG submission 202116) | Maize rhizosphere microbial communities from greenhouse at UC Davis, California, United States - 322HYB-C-3 | ecosystem: Host-associated > Plants > Roots > Rhizosphere > Soil | place: USA... | reverse complement strand
AATTAACTTGGTCGATATTAAATATTTGTTAAAAAATGTGATTGTTGTCAAAACACATAAGGCGTTTTGTTGTTGATCTCTTTACCAATTCGAATCAACATGCCAAAAAAGACTAACCCTTACGATATAAAATCGACCATTACCCATTTTCTGAGAGAGCTACCAGACGCCAAAACCTGTCAACAAACAGTGTACATGAAAGAGCTATCTTTTGAAGGTAAAAAGGTGGTGCTGGTTGCGCAGCAGATTAAGGGCGCAAATGGAATGACCTGGAATATTAACGTGTGTTAAATTCAGGTAGATACGATCCTTTGCAATGGATCTGATTACAAAGGATCGTATCGAAAATGCATTGGTTTGAATTAAAAAAGGAAATATTCATCCCTACAGAAACATTAATGAAAAACAAAAGTTATAAATACTAAGGAACAGAAGTTTTATTGCCTGATGTTTCAAAACCTAAAAAGAACTAACGCAGGTTACTGTGTTACGAGATTCTGCCTCAAAAAACAGAAATTCTACTTATGAAAATTGTTGATTACAGTGAAAGACCTGTATCAATAACAAGGCCCTCCGGTAATGATCGAAGGGCTTTGTTTTTATGTGGATGTTTTATTCTTAAAGGGAGCTTCGTCTATAAACGGCTGATTTCTTATTCGTTTGCCTGATGCTTTGTAAAATGCATTGGCGACAGCGCCGGCTGTAGGAGGTAACGAGGGTTCTCCTAAACCGGTAGGATCTAATCCGTTCTCAACAAAATGTGCTTCAACCTCTGGCACTTCTTTCATTCTGATAAGCCTGTATTTATGATAATTGTTCTGTTCCGGGGCTCCGTTTTTAAAGGACAATTTTCCGTACATGGCATGACCATATCCATCTACAATACCTCCAATTACCTGCTGGCGGGCTCCGCTTAAACTTACCACTTCACCGCAATCTGTAGCGGCATATATTTTTGTAAGCTGAGGTTTATTGGCTTTTAGAGATGCTTCGGCGACAATGGCCACATAAGATGCATGAGAAAAGTATACACTAAATCCTTGCGAAACATCTTTTTTGGTTCCCCAGCCTGCTTTTTCGGCAGCTAGTTTAATTACGCCTTCCATTCTGGCTGCATCATAACCGCGACGTCCAACCGGGGCATTTTTAGCACGCTCAAGTAATTGAAGCCGGAATTGCACGGGATCTTTTCCCGCGGCCAGAGCAACTTCATCCAAGAAGCTCTGTTCGGCAAAGGCCAGGAAGTTGGTGATGGGAGCACGCCATGGAGCTGTAGTTATTGGCGATTTATGTTCTATTGACTCGATAAGCAGATTTTCTATCGCTGCAGACGGGAAGTTGTTCTCGCGGGTGGGATTACCTGAATTGATACCAGCGCCTCTTAATTTGTAAGCAATCAGGTTATTCTCCGCATCCAGAGCTGCTTCAAAGCGGTATCGAACCGCCGGTCGATAGTAACCACCGCTCATGTCATCTTCTCGCGACCAAATTACTTTAACCGGAGCTTTTATGATTTTCGATAGTTCAGCCGCTTCAAGAACATAATCGTCCATCAAACGCCTGCCGAAACCTCCACCCATACGGGTAATTTCAAGCGATATCTTATCTGCAGGAATGCCTAATCGCTGCGAAACAGCACGTACCGCCGACCCTGGATTTTGAGTAGGCCCAGCTAATTCTATACTGTCTTCCTTTACATGAGCAAAGAAATTCATTGGCTCCATTGGGTTATGAGGCAAAAAGGGGCATTGGTATTCGCTTTTAACTACTTTGGCTGCCCTGGCAAATGCCGCATCTACATCGCCATCTTTTCTTCTTACTGTGGCATCCGGCTTGACCATTAATTCTCCGAAAATCCTGTCGTGATCTGCGTTCGATTCCAGTTCCGCATCTTTTTCGTAGGTCACTTTCAGCAATTTTCGCGCTTTCATTACCTGCCATGTAGATTTTCCAACTACGGCAACATTGTTATTAAAGGTAACAACATCAATAATTCCAGGTAAAGATTTTGCTGCCGTAACATCTGCAGATTTTAATTTCATACCGAAAGCTTCCGGCCGCTGAAGCATCGCGTAAAGCATACCCTCACGTTGAAAATCGAGCCCAAAAAGAGGCTTTCCTGTTACTATGTTTTTGTTTTCGACGTTTTTGATACGCTTGCCGATTAACTTAAAATCTTTGCGGTCTTTTAATTTAACATCTTGAGGGACGGGGAGTTTTGCCGCTTCAACAACAAGCTCGCCGTAGCTGATGTTTTTTCCCGAGGTATGTTTTACGTACCCATTCTCAGTGGAACACTCGTTTGCAGGAACGTTCCAACGTTGAGCGGCGGCTTCAATAAGCATTGCACGGGCTGTTGCCCCGGTTTTTCGTAGTTTTTTGTAGGATGAAGGTGTGGCGCCACTTCCGCCGGTAACTTGTCGTTCGAAGCGTTTGGTGTCAAATTTTCCCTGCACAACTTTCACCCTTGTCCAATCAGCATCCAATTCCTCAGCAATGATGGTAGGGAAGGAGGTTTTGATATTTTGGCCAACCTCGGGGTTTGGGGAAAATATAGTGATGGTATTATCTGCAGCAATAGAGAGATAGCTATTTAGTTCGGCCCCTTCAAGCGAAAGATTAGTGTTTACGATACCCAAATTGGCAGCCTCGGCACTAAACCAGTCGAAGCCTAAAACTAATCCGCCTCCAAGTGCTGCTGCTGTTTTTAAAAAGTTGCGTCTGCTTGTTGCCATGGTGTTAGAGTTTAGTGCTTGCCTGTTTAACTGCTTCGTGGATACGATGATATGCACCGCAGCGGCAGATATTTCCATGCATAGCGTTGGCAATCTGCTCGTCGGTGGGCTTAGGATTGTTCTTTAAAAATGCTGCCGCGGTCATTATTTGTCCGGCCTGGCAGTAACCACACTGTGGAACGTCTACTTCATCCCAGGCAATTTGTACCGGATGATCGCCATTTTTAGACAAGCCCTCTATTGTAAGCACCTTCGCAGCACCTATGCTGGAAACCGGAAGTGTACATGAGCGCAGCGCCTGACCGTCCAGATGAATGGTACAAGCTCCGCAGGCAGAAATACCGCATCCATATTTGGTGCCGGGCAATCCGAGGTGATCTCGAAGTATCCATAAAAGTGGAGTGTCGGGCTCGGCAGAAACCTGCATACTTTGCCCATTGATGTTAAGTTTATAAGTAGCCATAAAAATATTTCGGCCTTTGCCTTAGTTGGTGTTTAATAATTGAATATAATCCTGTTGTGTGTCTATGTCAGTTTCTCCCTCGGGAAAATCAATGGTAGATAGATCATCTTCAAATCTAGAAAATAGTTTTTTTGCTCCCTGGTCTTCTTTTAGCAATTTAATATGCTTAAAATACTTTTTATCAAATAATGCTGGTGTGCCTATGGTTGAAGCATATTTGCAAGCTACTATGCCTTTGGCCGAGCTGGAATGAATTTTCTGCATTTTCTTAATCAGTTCAGCGCTTATGTAGGGCTGGTCGCAAAGTAAAATGATACAAGCTGTTGCATGGGGTAGTAGCTCCGTTAATTTTTCTACGCCGCAAGCGATTGAGGTGCCAATTCCTTTTTCCCAATCCCAATTTTTTACTACATCAACCCGCTCATTAGTAATTTCTTTTTGGTGAGCATCAGCGTTTGCACCTAAAACTACAACAATTTCGGCCACCTCAGATTGTATAGCAGTATGAATCGCACGCTTCAGTAATGTTTCTCCCCGAAAAGGCAAGAGCTGTTTGCTTTGCCCAAGTCGCGAAGAACGGCCTGCTGCAAGAATCACAATCCCGGTTTTAGTTAAAATACTGGACATGATTGGAAAAGTTTTGTAGATGAGCTTTCTACAGCAATACGATCATCGTGTATCGGGCCTTGTTTCTCCTTCAGGAAGTTTGCTTTTTTGCCAGATAATACCGCTTTAATTTCGGTTAGGATGGATAAAGCAATTTCTTCAGAAGTTTCTGCGGCAATATCAACGCCAGCCGGACCATAAACTTTTTCAAGATCCTTATCACCGAAAGGTATTCCTTCATCCTTGAGCGATTGTAAAATTGCATCCAGCTTTTTCTTTGGCCCTAGTACGCCTACATAAGGGATATTCTGCACAATTATCGCTTTCAATACTTGCAGGTCGTAATTGTAATTGTGTGTTAGTAAAGCAAATACGGTGTTGTAATCAGGCTCTATATGTGAGAGAATATTTTCTGGTTTGGAATGGATTAATTTGCTGGCTAATGGAAAACGTTCTTTAGTGAGTAAATTAGGGCGACCATCAAAAATAGTAACATCCCAACCTAAAACAGCAGCCATATTAACCAGGGGCATAACGTCGTTGCCGGCACCAGCGATATTTAGCAGTACCGGAGGGTGAATAACCTCAATAAAAACGTCATATGTAATGTTATTAAGCGGATCGGCGTATTGCTTGATGCAGGAATAGCCTGAGTGAAGAGCTTGTCGGCTGTCAGCCATTATTTGCCCATTCAGATACTCGGGCAAATGCGGACTTTCAATAGTCTCGTTTTTGCTCAGCATAATACAGGTTCCCGGTTGGGGTTTATCCCGATGCTGGGAAGTAAAAACAGTTGAAAGCACAATGGCCTCTCTTTTTTTAATAAAGTTGCTAAGGAAAAGTAGAGGATTAAAGGCCTTTGTATCTTGCAATGGTTCTATCAGGATATGAATGATACCATTGCAGCCTAAACCTACGCCGAGAACGCCGTCGTCCTCGTCGCTGGTGTCGTATTTTACAAGCATGGCTTTATCCTGCCGCATCACCCAAAGTGCCTTCTTCAGAGCATCGCCTTCAAGGCAACCGCCGCTTATTGCTCCTGTTAGCTTGCCATCTTCATCTACAAGCATTCTTGCTCCTGCCCGTCGATATGCCGAGCCTTCCACTTTTACAACGGTGGCTAATGCTGTTCTTTTATTTTGCTGGGAGGCTTTTTCGAATGAACATACAATTTCCCTGATTTCGTTCATTGTATTGATTAGTTGTGTGTGTGTGTGTTAAAGTTTTAAAAGTAACCAATTCAATTTACAATTCGATAATCCTTTTAAACTGTAACTTTTGAAGTTAAAAATGGTAGAAAACCCCGTGATAAGTTGAGATTAAAATTCAAAATTAAAAAACGCAAACGACCCATAATCAGGGTAGTAATTGAATTTATACAGACATCATACGATTGACTTATTACTAATTAAATATCAAAACGTTTAGGATGGACTTGTTTTCTACCTCAGTTTCGAAAGGCAGTCTCGGGAAACAAATTGTTGATTTTTTTTCCAATATATTTTTTACGGATTTTTGGCCGGCAAGGTGGCATTGCGGTCGCTGGACCGATTTTCACGGCTGGTTTTATATTGCGTCTGAATTGATGATATGGGCGGCATATTTTGCCATTCCTGTTATGCTGTTCAGGATAATTATGAAACGTACCGACCTGCCGTTTCCAAGGATATTCTTTCTTTTTTGTGCATTCATTTTACTGTGCGGTTCTACACATTTAATGGATGCCGTAATATTCTGGTGGCCAGCATATCGTCTGAGTGCTGTTCTGCGATTTATAACCGGGGTTGTTTCGGTTAGTACAGTAGTGGCTTTATATAAAGTTATTCCCTCAATTTTTACGCTGAAAACTGCTCAGCAACTAGAAAATGAAATTGAACAGCGAAGGCTTGCCGAAGAAAGGGCACAAGCTCAGTTTAATGAATTGCAGCATGTGCTGGATGCTTCTCTGGATATAATATGTACCGTAAACGATGAGGGGGAGTTTGTAAAGATAAATAAGGCTGCTGAGCAGATTTTAGGTTATAGCGCGAATGAGCTGATTGGTAAAAGATATATTGAGTTTGTTCATCCGGACGATTTGAAAGCGACACTTAATTGTGCTGATGAGCTTTTTGCCGGAACTCCAACAACAGGTTTTGTCAATCGCTATAAACGCAAGGAGGGTGATTATATTTATATTTCATGGAAGTCTACTTTAAGTGAAGATGGTAAATCTTGTTTTTCAATAGCCCGGGATGTAAGTGAGTTTAAGTATCAGCAGTTTACGCAAGAAAAGCTTAACAACGCCCTTATCGCTAAAATTGAAGAATTACAAGAAAAGGATAAGACTCTTGAAAAGATACAGGAGCTTAAATTTCTGGCAGATTCTATCCCTCAGATTGTTTGGACGGCTACCCCTGATGGAAAGATAGACTATTTTAACCGACATTGGTATGAGTACACGGGCCTGGATCAAAATCAAAGCCTTAGTGTAGAACGGTTTGATATTATTCACCCTGATGATGAAGAACGTTGCTTGCAGGTGTGGGCAGAAAGCAATGCCACTGGTAACCCTTATCAGATTGAATATCGCTTTAAAAATGCTGCGGATGGTCAGTATCGATGGCATTTGGGTAGGGCTCTGCCGATGTTTAATGCTAAAGGCGAGATTGTTAAGTGGTATGGATCATGTACGGAGATAGATATGTATAAACGAGCTTTAGATCTGGAGAATAAATTATCTCAATATGAGGATTTTAACCGGATCGTTGCTCACAATTTACGCGGACCGGCAGGTAGTATCGAGATGATATTGAATCTGTTTGCTGATGCCCGAATTGATGAGGAAAGAGAAACTTATATCGATATGTTGAGAGGAGCGAGCAAAAGCTTAAATAATACCCTTGACGATTTGATGAAAGTGCTCGAAATCCGCTTAAACAAAAATGTCGAATATCATGATTGTAGCGTAGAAGGTTTGCTGGATGGTGTAAAAATGCAACTGATTGGCCAAATAACTACCAGTAAAGCTTTGATTGAAACTGATTTGCAAGTAGAGATAGTTAAGTTCCCGAGAATTTATCTTGAAAGTATTATCTACAATATGATTAGTAATTCGTTGAAGTACCGCAGGAATGATGTTGCGCCTCATATTAAAGTGAGCAGCGAAAAGGTGGAAGATAAAATTGTTCTTCGGTTTAAAGACAATGGATTAGGAATTGATCTCAAACGTCACAGAGCGAATATGTTTAAATTGAATAAGGTGTTTCATAGAGGTTATGACAGCAAGGGAGTTGGCTTATTTATGACTAAGGCGCAGATTGAAAGCTTTGGCGGATCTATAAATGTGGAAAGCGAACCTAATGTTGGTACTGAGTTTATTGTAACATTGTAGCTTGCGTCTGAAATTTATATCTTAGCACCATGCGAAGGCATTTTACAAGCCATATCACTTACGCTGTATTTTAGTATGAAAGCCTTTTTAATGTTTGCGCGTGTGCTTTTAAGTATTGTAGTTATTACGATAGGCTGCAATTATGTAAGTAAACCGTCTGATGTGTACCTGGTTCTTGGTATTGCCGGTATTCTTGCAGGAATTGTATTAATTTATCATCCAATAAAAACTCTTATCCAACAATTTCAATCATGAACTTTCAAAATTCCGGAACCTCAGGATTTCCTTTAGGAAAATTAATTAAGGCCATTCTTGGTCTTGTTGTATTAGTTATAATATGGATTCTACAGCCTTTTTCGTATGAAAATATTGATGCAGGTAATGTTGGTATAAAGATAAATCTCTACGGATCTGACAGAGGTGTAGACAATATAACCATCGTAACCGGACGTGTTTGGTACAATACCTGGACCACCAAGATTGTTGAGTTTCCTACCTTTACGCAATCTGTAGATTATGAACCATTTGTGGTTACAACAAAGGATGCCGCCGAGTTTTCGGTTGATCCGAAACTGAATTATCATATAAATCCTCAACGTGTTCCGCAGATTTACAGACAGTATCGTAAGTCGTTACAGGAAATTGAACAGCAGTTTATGCGCAATACGGTTTATGACGCTTATCGCATTGTTGCCAACTCGTTTACATCAGACTCGGTAATGTCAAACCGCGAAAGGTTTGAAGATAGGATTCAAACAATTCTAACCAAAAACCTGGGTAAGGATGGATTTATATATGATCAGCTTACGTCAGCGATTAGTCCACCGGCTTCTTTACGCCAAATGATTGATGAGAAAAATGCATCGATCCAGGCCAGATTGAAGGCTGAAAATGAAGCTAAGCAAGCTATTGCCGAGGCTCAGGTAACTAAGGCAAAAGCAGAAGGGGCAGCCGCTGCTTTACTCGTTAAGGCAAGGGCGGAGTCGGAAGCAAACCGTTTACGTCAGTTATCACTTACACCTCTGCTAATTCAGCAACAGATGATTGAGAAATGGGATGGAAAATTGCCACAATATGGTGTGGTGCCGCAGTTGTTTAAGAATATACAGTAGTGGTTAAATTAGGTTGATATAAATGCATAGTGGGGCAATCAAGCCCCATTTTTTATTTTTATGATTTCCGCCGCTATACTAATAGCTATTTCTTCAGGCGTTTGGCTTTTAATTGGAATGCCAGCCGGCGTATGCAACCTGGATAATAAAACAGAAGAAATTCCTTCATCCAGATATTGCCGAAAGAGCTTCTCCATCTTGCTTCTGCTACCTAAAATTCCAAAATATTTGAATTTCTTATGAATCAGGGCCTTGATTGCTATGTCATCAGTTCGGTAGCCAAAAGTCATTACTACCACGTAGCAATCTTCCCCGGAAGGGATAAGGGATTCTAACTCGCTATAATCATTAAGCAGCGTTTTTCTGTGTGCAGCCTGATTTTGATTGTAAGTGTTAAGGTTTTGACGATCTTCAAAAAGTTCAATATAGAAGTCGAGGTTAGTAAATAGCTGCGATAGTGCCAGTGAACAATGTCCGCCACCGATTATAAAAAGTTTATTGTTCAGACCTACTTGCTCCTGATAAATCCAATCTTGTTCGGACTTCTGCTCGAATAAAAATCGTTTCGGGGTGCTACCGGTGTTGAAGAAAAAGCCATTGGGCGTTAATGTAAGAACACCTGTTTCAGCATTCTTCAGCGTTTTGATTATGGAATCCAGAGATGTTAAATCAGCTTTTTGAAGTGTATAGAGAAAAATAGTCTGGTCGCCCGAACAAATCATTCCACTTTGATTAGTGGGGGATGTTTTATCATGGAACTGTTTACGTAATTGTGATATAGGTTCGTTTTTGTGAAGTTTTTCTTTAGCCATTTCCACAAACTTGTGCTCCATTATACCACCGCCTACAGAGCCTTGCATTTGGCCTGTAGCAGTTACTGCCATAGCGAAGCCCTGTCTTCCCGGGCTACTTCCATTACTTTCAACAACATAAAGCAGCATAACCGGAACATTGTTCTCAAGGGATTGCTTAGCTAAGTTCCAAACCTCTATTTGCTTCATTTACCGGATTTTTTTGAATAGAGCGCCATCAATGTTTTTTCTGCAGTCATGGGTGCATTAAATTGAATATCGGCATCAGGATTGAAAGCCTTTATTGCATTTCGAAGTGCGAAATAGGTACCAATCCCGTACATAAGAGGTGGTTCGCCAACGGCTTTTGATTTAAATACGGCGAGATTTTCTGCAGTGCTGTCTAAAAAATCAATCTCGATAACTTTGGGCACAGCGTAAATATCTGGCACTTTGTAGGTAGATAAAGCGTTCGAGCGTAGCTTTCCTTGCTTATCATAAATCAATTCTTCCATTGTCATCCAACCAATGCCCTGTACAACTCCTCCTTCAACTTGTCCGCGATCTATAATTGGGTTCATGCTCAGACCAAAGTCGTGAACAATTTTTATGGCATCAACTTCGTAAATCCCCCGAAGGCAATCAACCGTTACTTCGGTGATGGCAGTTCCATAAACATGATAGGCGAATGGATGCCCTTTTTCTTTTAATTTATCGAAATGAATTTCGGGCGTGGCGTAATGCGCATGTTCAGAAAGGCTTATGCGTTTTAAAAATGCCGACATCACCAGCCGTTTCCAGTCCCATTCGGTTGGTTCGTCATCTACATATACCAGTTCGTTCTGAAGAGTGATACAATTTGCATCAACACCCAAATCATCAGCTACAGATGCCTTTAACCGTTTTAAAATTTCAGTGCAAGCCATGTAAGTTGCCTTGCCGTTTAGGTCGGCGGTGGCGCTTGCGGCAGAAGGAGAGGTGTTGGCAATTCGGCTGGTGCTGGTTGTTTGTAATTTTATTTTATCCGGAGAAACCGAAAAAACATGTGCTGCTACCTGCAAAATTTTGGTATTAACACCCTGGCCCATTTCTACGGCTCCGGTACTTACACTGATACTTCCGTCTGTATAAACATGTACCAAGGCGCGTGCCTGATTCATCATGGTATTGGTAAATGATATTCCGAAGCAGATGGGCATAAAGGAAATCCCTTTTTTTAACCTTTTGTTGGTGGCATTAAAATGTTCCGAATCTTCAGTTATAGTTTCAAAGTCGTAGATACTTTCGGCCTTATTCCAGCAATTGCGTGCTTCTGATATAGCAGTTTGCCCGTACGGAAATTCATCACCGGTTTTATTGAGATTTATTTTCTGGATTTCGGCGGCATCAATACCAAGTTCGTCTGCGGCTTTGGCAATGGCGGCTTCGATAACGAACATTCCCTGCGGGCCACCAAACCCTCTAAAGGCGGTGTTGGGTGGGAGATGTGTTTTGCAACTGTAGGCTCTTGCCTTTACATGAGGGATAAAATAACTATTGGTGCAATGAAATAATGTACGTTCCAGTACAGCTGGCGACAGATCTGCGGATGCACCTGCGTTTTGATAAAAAGTCACTTCATAGGCTTTTATCTTTAAATCTTTGTCGAGGCCGATTTTAAAATCCGAAGAATATGGGTGACGTTTGCCTGTCATGGCCATATCTTCCACTCTATCCAGCGAATATTTAACTGGTTTTTTTAAGTTTAAGGCAGCCAGCGCACACAGAGCTGCCCATGCATTGGCCTGATCTTCCTTGCCACCAAAGCCTCCTCCCAAACGTATTACATCAACTTCTACCTGGTGCATGGCCAATCCGGTTACTTTGCAGCATGCTGCTTGCGTAGCCCGTGGACTTTGTGTTGATGAATATATTTTTAAGGTGTTGTTTTCCTGTGGGATAGCGTACGAACCCTGGGTTTCAATGTATAAATGTTCTTGCCCGTTGGTGTCTGCTGTGCCTTCAAAAACGTAGCTGCATTGTCGCCAGGCAGAGTCTGTATCTCCTAAAATAAAGGTTCGGGGAGGCACAATAAGCATTCCTTTAGCCTGAGCTTCCCGCGGATCGGTGACAATAGTTAGAGGATCAATTTCAACTTTAATTTTCTTTGTTGCGGCATGTGCAATTTCGGCAGATTGAGCTACAATAAAAGCAATCGGCATCCCACAAAAGTCTACAATATCATCGGCTAAAAGTGGCTCGTCAGGTATAATTCCACCTATCTGGTTCTCTCCGGTAACATTTTTTGAAGTGAATATTTTTATCACTCCAGGTAAACTTTCGGCTTCTGAAATATCAAGTGAAGTAATTTTGCCATGTGCTACCGGCGAACCGAAAGCTGCTCCAAATAAAGTTCCCTGGATAAGTGGAATATCATCCAGATAAATGGATTCTCCTCTTACATGGGTTTTAGAATCAATATTTTTCATCATAGATTAGAACAAGTAAAAACAAAAAACTTCGCTATGCTCCTGAAAGTTCGATTTCAAGCGACGGGAACAATGTGATAAAATGGGCTTTAATTAGCTGTGATAACAATAATCTTTTATATGCGTCTGTGCCTCTGGCATCGCTGATCGGCGAGATTTCAGTCTGTACAATATCAATGACATCCATAACCAGATCTTCGTCAATGGCCTTGCCTGTAAGATAATGAGACGCTTTAGATAAGTATTTGGGTACCGGAGCCACACCACCCGCCGAAAGATGGGCTTCACGTATGTGTCTGTCTGTCAGCTTTAAGCAGATGGCTGTGTTGACACTGGCAATATCTAAATGAGTACGTTTACTTACTTTTTCAAAATGAAAGAAGGTCTCTTTATCAGGGAGTTCGAACGTTACTTCAGATATATATTCGTTTGGGGCTTTATCAATCTGCTTGTATCCTAAATAGAAATCCTTAAGTTTAAGCTGGCGCGATTGTTCATTATTCTTTAGTACTATTGAAGCGTTAAGTGCCAGGAAGAAAACGCTGAAGTCGCCAATAGGAGAGGCGTTTACGAAGTTTCCTCCCAAAGTTGCTATATTTCTTATCGGGGTAGAAGATACCAGTTTACCAAAATGTCGTATCTGAGGGATATACTTCTGAATGATGGCTGATTGAATTAACTCGGTGACTGTTGTTGCTGCCCCTATATTGCAGTTGTTGCCATTAATACTTATACCTTTCAATGCATTTTCGGTAGATAGAAACCGACAGTTAGCATAAACCATTGCATCATGTTGTTGTACATAAAGATCGGTACCTCCGCCAATTAATTGTTTGTTTGCGTTAGAGGTCCTGGTTTCTATATCAGTATTGAGTTTTTTTAATCTGCTCTCAATTGTTGTAAGATACTCTGGCAGGATATTTCGTTGGGTAACAAAATCAACTGAAGTTTCATCATGTCGCTCTTCCATTAAAGCTACCAATCTTAATAAAGCTCGTTCGATAGATTTATAACCCGTACATCTGCATATATTTCCATCTATTGCAGCTAAAGCGTTAGTGTAATTAGGCTCGTGCTTGTCTAAGCAGAAACCAGCCATCGAAACAACAAAACCAGGGGTGCAAAATCCGCATTGTGTTGCGCCTTCATCACTCATAAATTGTTGGATGGGGTTAAGTCCTTCTAAATTTATCCCCTCTATGCTAATGATATGTTTATTATGGATGTTTCCCAATGGAGTAAGGCAGGATGTAGCCGATCTGTAGCTTATTTTGCCATCATTTAACTCGCCAATAAGCACTGTACATGCACCGCAGTCTCCTTCCCGACAACCAATTTTGGTTCCGGTTAGATGCTTATGGTATCGGATAAAATCCAGAAGCAACAGGCCTGGCGGTAAGTCGGTAGTGATGTCTTCGTTATTTAATATGAACTGTATCAAATTAATTATCGCTTTTCTACTAATTTACCCAGAAAAGCTAAGCCAAGCAATAGGGAAGATGGCCCAAATGTGTAAAGACCTATGAAAACTCAAAGATCTGCTTTCATTCAAATTGAAGGAAATTCATGAGAACTTCATCTTGCAAAAGCTAATTTGCTTAACAATAAGAGTTTATTTTTATAAATGATGATGTGTGATAGGATGTTTAAACTTATATTTTTAAATTTATAGAGCTATCCATTATACCTACTTTTTTCTGTACATGTTTAATTGCTGTGTTAGATGCCTTTTTTATTTTGCATTTTGCTTTTTGATCTTACCATCGATCAATGTTAACGGTCAGGGTACGTCTAATCGCGGAAAAGACTTTTGGTTAGGTTACGGAAATCACGTTCGCGACTGGCGTGTTTCACCCAATCAGGGGCCTCAGCAAATGAAACTCTATATAACGGCAGAGGCATCTACGACTGGAAAAGTCGAGATTCCCGGGATTGG
>Ga0307408_100002317_pt1 | contig 13503 bp, 11 predicted proteins | sample 322Cmetagenome_FD_202116 | JGI IMG/M metagenome (GOLD analysis project Ga0307408, IMG submission 202116) | Maize rhizosphere microbial communities from greenhouse at UC Davis, California, United States - 322HYB-C-3 | ecosystem: Host-associated > Plants > Roots > Rhizosphere > Soil | place... | reverse complement strand
TTTAAGTGTTAACACAAATTACTTGGTCTTTAGGGGCGCGACAGGTTTACAGCATTGGCCAGGGCGGGTGCTGTCGAGATGATTCTGAAAGCTCACCACCAAATCAATATTCCAGAAAAGCGGGACGCGCGTTTCATAATCCACAGTAACTACTGCTTTTTCGCTTTCACGCTCAATTTTGATATTTGCAGTCGGACCTTCACTGCGCACATTGTTGATCATGTAAAAATTATTGAGCTTACTTTTGATTTCAGTGTCCGTCATCTGCTCCAATTTTTCGCCACCGGTTTCCAGCGAGCGCAACGCTGATTCAACATAGCGGTTCTCAGCATAGAGCGGGATCACTTTGAAGGCAAATAACAAAAAGAAACCCGCGATGGCAATCACCAAGGCCCATTGCAACATACCGAGACCGCGCTGGTTCTTGATCGATTTAGTAGTGTTAGCTTTCATTGTAATTGACTCCGATTGAGAGGAATGAACAGCATTCAACTTAACACAGGCACTTATTTAATAACGCCAACATGATCAAAGGACGGAATGCTCAGGAACTTCTCCCAGTGCATCCAGACGGCAAACGCCTTGCCGACAATCGCATCTTCAGAGACATACAACCACTCGCGGCTATCAAGGCTATTGTCACGGTTGTCGCCCATCATAAAGTAATGGCCTTCCGGAACTACCCATGAACCGCGCACACTTAAACGGCTGGGTTGTATGTGTTTATAGGCGGTGAACTCTTTACCGTCAATATTCTCGGTAACCATACGCAATACCGGTGCGCCGGCTGGCAACTCGGCGACCAACTTCTCTTCAATCACTTTGCCATTGATACTCAACACGTGGTTATTATAAGAAATATGGTCACCCGGCAAACCAATAACCCGCTTGATGTAATAAGTCTCAGGTTGATGCGGCGGGAAAAATACCATCACATCGCCGCGCGCGGGTTTACCAATCGGGATAATTTCGGTATTGAGCACAGGCGCACGTACACCGTAGGCAAATTTATTCACCAAAATAAAATCGCCGACTTCCAATGTGGGGATCATGGAGCCTGAGGGAATTTGAAAAGGCTCAACCAGGAACGAACGCAAAAAGAAAACGATAAACAATACCGGGAAAAAGGATTTGGAATATTCAACCAAAATCGGCTCTTTGGCAGCCACAGATTTGGCTTCTTCAAATGCCTCTTTTTGCGGCCCAGTCTCCAATGCCATACCAGCAAACTGTTTTTCCACCGCAGCCACTTTGGCTTTGCGGGGACGCGACAATACCAATGCATCAAACAACCACACCAAACCAGTAATCAATACCGCGAGCGTGAGAATCAGAGGAAGGTTAATACTGCTCATCAAGTGTCCTTAGTGGGTTATTTGTCTGCGATGACTATTATCTGTACTTACTAGCTATCGATTTTCAGTACGGCAAAGAACGCGGCTTGCGGGATTTCAACGCTACCCACTTGCTTCATGCGCTTCTTACCGGCTTTTTGTTTTTCCAACAGTTTCTTCTTACGGGTTGCATCGCCACCATAACATTTTGCTGTTACATCTTTACGCAAGGCTTTCACCGTTGAACGTGCGACGATTTGCCCACCAATAGCGGCCTGGATCGCAACGTCGTACATCTGGCGAGGGATCAGTTCTTTCATTTTTTCAGTGAGCGAACGCCCCATGCCATGCGCTTTATCGCGATGCACAATAATGGCCAAGGCATCGACTTTTTCACTGTTGATCAACACATCCAAACGCACCAGGCTCGCCGCCTGGAAACGGGTAAAACTGTAATCCAGCGAGGCATAACCACGGCTGACTGACTTCAATCGGTCGAAAAAGTCCGTGACCACTTCATTCATCGGCAACTCATAGCGCACACGCACTTGCGAACCGGTGAACTGCAAATCTTTTTGTACACCGCGCTTTTCGATACACAGAGTGATTACGTTGCCCAAATGCTCTTGCGGAACAAGGATATTGGCTTCAACGATCGGCTCACGCATTTCCTCGATCGAACCTGGGTCGGGCAATTTGGACGGGTTATCAACATAGATAACTTCGCCGCCGCGCTTGACCACTTCAAATACTACCGTTGGAGCGGTGGTAATCAGGTCGAGGTCGTATTCGCGCTCCAGACGCTCCTGGATAATTTCCATGTGCAACATACCCAGGAAACCGACGCGGAAACCAAAGCCCAATGCATCCGAACTTTCGGGTTCGTAAAACAGTGAGGCATCGTTCAGAGTCAGCTTGGCCAGCGCTTCGCGGAAGTCTTCGAAGTCGTCGGAACTGATCGGGAACATACCGGCGTAAACCTGCGGTTTGATCTTCTGGAAACCCTCCAGCGCTTCAACGTCAGGGGTTTGCGCATGGGTGATGGTATCGCCCACAGGTGCGCCGTGAATGTCTTTGATGCCTGCAACCACAAAGCCTACTTCACCGGCCTTGAGTTCTTTTAACTGGGTGGGTTTGGGGCTGAATACGCCGACACCGTCAACGATCTGCGCTTTGCCGATGGTTTTGGTAATGATTTTATCTTTCAGGCGCAGGGTGCCCTGCTTTACGCGCACCAATGAGACAACACCGAGGTAGTTGTCAAACCAGGAATCAATAATCAGTGCTTGCAGCGGTGCATCTACATCGCCCACGGGCGGCGGAACCAAACGCACCAGCTCTTCCAGCACATCCTCCATACCCAAGCCGGATTTGGCTGAGCAGCGCACGGCTTCAGTGGCGTCGATGCCGATAATATCTTCAATTTCCTGCGCAACACGGTCTGGCTCTGCCTGCGGCAAATCCATCTTATTCAAGACCGGAATTACCTCAAGGCCCTGCTCAATCGCGGTATAGCAGTTAGCAACTGACTGGGCCTCTACGCCCTGCCCGGCATCCACTACCAGCAGCGCACCTTCACAGGCTGCCAGCGAGCGGGATACTTCATAGGTGAAGTCCACATGGCCGGGGGTATCAATAAAGTTGAGCTGGTAGGTTTTGCCATCGCGCGCCTTGTAGTAAAGGGTCACGCTGTGGGCTTTGATGGTGATACCGCGTTCACGCTCCAGATCCATGGAATCAAGCACTTGCGCTTCCATTTCGCGGTCACTCAGGCCACCGCACATCTGGATAAAGCGGTCGGCGATGGTGGATTTACCGTGGTCAATGTGGGCAATGATGGAAAAGTTACGGATATGGCTCAGGTCAGTCACAGGCGCTTAACTACTTTATGAAGTTGGAATATGTCCCCGGAATGGGGGGCGGAAATAGTGGGCGGCATTCTAGCCTATTTGGTAGGGGCGTGCTACGAGCAACACATGGGTCAAGCGGCAGGTCAATAGGAGCTTTTAGCAATTTATTGCACATTTTTTTACAGACTGAGCCGCCACGCAGGGTGCATTATGGCAGCCGTGTTTAAAACAGACAGGTTTTGGCAAGAAAATCTCTCTGTCCACTACGTAACACCAACCCCTTTTATGCTTTCGCCTGCGGCCTTTTTATAAAGGATATCGATGCCAGATACCGCAGGTGTTTTTTACTCTCTAACAAAAGGATTTCTATCATGAAATATCTCACCTATTTATTCACACTCATTTTTTCCATGATCACCGCCTTGCTGTTTTCCCTTGCCAGCAACGCCAATACTATTCCCGCATCCGATACCGAATACTCTGGCGTACGTCAGGTAGTCATGGCCGAAGGTAGCTTTACCCAGACAGTACATCACTCACACGGCAAAGAGCGCAGCGAAATGCAAATGGAAGGCATGAGCATGATTTCCATTATCCGCCCGGACAAAAAGTTGGCCTGGCAATTAATGCCCATGCAAAAAATGTATATGGAGATGGATTTTGCATCTGCAAACAAAATGTCAGGCAAAGCGCCGGACGATGTCACTATTGAGAAAATAGGCAGTGACATGCTTGATGGCATAAACACCACCAAATACAAAATCCTCATGAAGGATAAAAGTGCCGGTGGTTTTATCTGGTTATCGCCCGAAAATATTCCGGTCAAAATGGATTTTTTAAGTAAAGAAGGCAAAGACAAAAACCGCATTACTATGACGTTAAAAAATCTTAAAGTGGAACCCCAAGAAGCAGGTTTATTTGAGCTGCCCGAAGGATATCAACCTATGCCGAGCATGGGTAATATGATGAAAAATTTTAAACCGCAATAAACAAGGATGAAGAAAAAGGTACTGCGATGATGAAATCGATAATTATCAAAATTTCTGGCGCTATTGCGCTCGGACTAATTACCCATACCAGCCTGGCCGATTGTGTTGCTGACATAAGTGCAGCAGAGGCGCGTAAAATTTATCAGGAAGCGACCCAACTGGAAGCAGCCGGTAAGTTGTGGGATGCACTATTGAAATACGATACCGCGCAAGGCTACGTATGCGATGACGGTGGTAACCCGGTTGCCAAACAAGCATTGGGTAAAGCGGTTGCATTGGGTAGCCAGCAAGGAAAATTGGAAGAGCAAAAAGGCAATTTCTATAAAGATGGCAAACCAGTCGGTGCATTCCAATGGTATGAAAAAGGCTCCCAGTTTGCGGCCGCTGATAAGGTACTGATTGCTGCATTAAAAAAAGCACCAACCAATATGCAGTTATCCGCATTTGCACAAGAACATTTTAAAATACGTGCGCAGGATTATTTCACGGCCAACAATAAAACAGCCATCAGTATGACCGGTAGCTACACCCTCGATCCAACATTCGACCCTTATGTTGTGAGCTTGCCACCCGCCAATATTGAACGCTTATTAAATAGTTACAGTACAGTATTACCCGATGCTTATTTGCAAGCATTTGCAAAACTTGAGCAACAAAAAGATGCCATCAAGCCTGGCGATATGATGGGCGCAATGAATCTACAACAAGCGTCCGCACAATTCCAGCAACAGTGGAAAACAGACCGTGTTGAGGATATCCGCAAAGCGCTTGACGAAGCCCATAATTGGACCCAGCAAATCCGCGATTACAAAGAAGCCGACGTGTGGCGCGCTAAAATAGATCAAGCGCGTCTCGCCCATGCAGACCGGATCAGCAAATCCTACAGCGGCACAGTCAAATTAGTGGAAAGCGCATTGGAGTTTTATCGTCAGCTCGATAAAGAAGAACAGATCACTGCTCTGGAACAAAAAGCACGCAGCTACGCTGGCCAGGCTATGGCTGCAGCGCAATACCAACGCGCCAGTGATTTTTATTCACTGATTGGCGATTACGATAAAGAAGAACAAGCGCGCGCAAAAATAGATGCCCAACGCGACCAAATGGCAAAAGATGCTGAAATGGGTTCAGCGGCGCAAATTGCCGAAATGCAAAAAATGGTTAGCGATCCGGAAAAAATCCAGCAATTGCAAAAGCAAGCACAAGAGATGCAAAAGCAATTGGACGAGCAACACAAAAAAGGTACATCGGCTGAATATCAAAAAGAAACTGATGAACTGGAAGATGAGCTTGGACTGTAAGGAGTGACAATGAAAGCAAAAGGATTTTATAACGCGCTGCTGGCACTCGCTGCCAGCACGCCGTTCATACTATTAGCTGATGAAGAGCCAGAACCAGTTTATGCCAATGTGCAAATGGAAGGACTTCCTTATGAAGGTGAAAATTGCGAAGGCGGCGATTGGAGCCTGAACTGGAAAGGTCCGGTCCATGTTGAAAGCGGACCGCTCGCGGATCTGCTGATTAGCTATACGGCTTTTGATACCAGCCACCAAGGCCAGCGACCGATCCCTTCGGTAAAATTCCAAAGCAATAAAGTGACTTGTCGCGATAACGATGGCAAGGTCGTCATGACAGCCAACGTTAGCCAAAAAAATTCCAACAAAGTCCAACTCACTGTGAGCCTTGCACAAAATGCAGCTTACAATTCACCGGCCTTTATTTTTTCTGCCGATGAAATGGGAGTTTGCAGGGTCAACTCCGCAGGCACTTCTTTTGAATATCCCAACGTAATGGCAAGTATCCACACCGGCATGCTCAATGCGATCAGCCCGGCCCTGGACATTACGCTGGAGGATTTACAAAAAGGCTTTAACAAAACTTACACATTTGATGGAACAGTAGTTGGTATTGCGCCCATGTGTATGGGGCACGAATTAAAAACCGGCTCAGTCAATTTGCGTTACAAATCCGGCGCAGAAGATCCAGAGGTTGCATTCAATGCCTGCTTGCATTTGGCAAAAGATGAAACACGCACAATGACTGCAGTGGGAACCCCTGCAAATGGGGATTATCAATTCACCTCCACACCTGCCGATGTCTTAGCAATTACAAGCCAACAAAAAAATACGGCGCAAATCCACGGAAAAACACCCGGTAAGGGCGCAGTAACGGTTGACTATACCTTCAAAGGAAAAACCGCCAGCGCGACTATTGCAGGCAGCGTCGTTGAACTCGTGAATATCAATAAGGGCACGGCTATTCCCAAGCTCGGCATTTACGATGCTGAAGGTAAAAAAATCCAAACGTTTTACAGTTTCCCTCTCTCGCTCAACCCGGTTGATGGTTTTGTGCAAATGACGCTAGCCAATGACACCATCGCCAGTGTTACCAATACAGCGACCAGCATTCAAATCCAGCCGGTCAAAACAGGTAAAACCCTACTGCAAGCAAAAACCTTGTGCGGCACCAATATCGGCGAACCCGCTGCGATTGAAATCGTCCGCTGCGATGATGAGGTGCAAAAACAATTGCGCACTAAAAGAGAGGAATATCAACAGCGCACCGATGCTATTGTGAAACGCATAACCCGATTAACAGGCGATAGCGAATTCCAGAAAGCGGCAGAGGAAATATCCCAAACCACCACCGACATGGCTATTAAAACCGGTGAATCCATTATCAACACCCTCAGTTTTGGCGAGGCACAGCAAGTCAAATTTGCCGCACAAAAAGGTATACATCTTAGCCATCAAGTAGTGGTCAACGCGCAGCGATTGGAGGTGGCGGGCACTCTGTGGGATAGCGGCAATGCCATTAAAGATGCACATGAAGCATTCACCGACCCCAATAATACCGAGGCGCAATTAAAATTTTATCTGGGCACCGCCGTGCTAGTTGCGCAGAACCAGGCTATCGCCCTGGGCAAAACTTATGGCGAAGCCTATATGACTGCCGAAAAATTTGGCAAACAATTGGGTTTGATTTCTGGCGTTGCCGAACAATTGGCCGAGTTGGAGCCGCAGCACGACCAGCTGCGCAAAGAATATATCCAGATCAGTGACCGCCTCGCTTATTGCGAAAAGTCTCCACCGCCTAAAGAAGATCAACCACAACCACCGCCGCAAGACGAAAGCGAGCCACCAATAGAAGACAATCCACCCGAAGACTTACCTCCGGAAGAAATACCCGCTGAACAGGAACCGGAAGACGAGCCAAAACCTGAAGAGGTGCCAACACCACCGAGCGAAGAAACGCCCAGAAAAACTTATGGCCTTGTCTGCCGCATTCAGGATTTAAAAGCTCCAGGCTTGGCGCAACAGTTGCGCGAATTAAAACAAATGGCGCAAACACAACAACAAAAATTGCTGCAAGCTAAAACCGATTTACAACAATGGCAAACTGCAATTGAAGCAATGAAAATCAAAAATGAAGGAACCGAGGCGGAGCGTGCAGCAGAGTTTACAAAATTCAAACAAGCGCACGAACAATTTTTACTGAAAAATGCCCAATATGGTTTTGATAGTTTGGATTACATGATGGAGACCGAAGAGTGTCCCGAGCGGTTGGAAGTTAAAATCGATCAGGTAAGAACACGCTACAACTGATATTCGTCCCCAGGAGCTGTTATCAAGGAAGATTTCAGCTCCGACTTATTTCGATAAAAACGCCAGCATCGCTGGCGTTTTTATTTGGGTGGGGAAACATAAAACTATTTAATTACAATCGAACGAAATACCGGGCGACCCTGGCTGTAAAAACGAATCGCTTGCGGTTCATTTTTAGGTAAGCCTTTTACAATTTTTGCATAATCTCCTGGCGATTTAATATCGCTAAAGGCCAGTTGGGTAATGACGTCGCCCACTTGTATTCCCGCCTCCGATGCAGGGCTACCGGGTTTCACATCGCGCACCACCACACCGGATTCCGCTCCACCGCGCTGTGTTTGCTCAAGGTTACCCACAACAAGGCCAAGCACATCCACTGAATTATCAATGGGAGCCGATGCAGGTCGTGTTGCCGCCTCTTCAGGTGACACCGGCAAAATTCCCACAGTCACATTCAAGCTTTGCTCTTTACCTTTGCGCATAATAATGACCGGCACCTTGGATTTTGGCGTGGTGCGGCCAACCAGATAAGGCAGATCACTGGAGGTATGCACATCACTGCCATTGAATTTAATAATCAAATCCCCTGCTTTTAAACCGGATTTTGCGGCAGGGCCTTCTTCATCTACCTCACTGATCAGCGCCCCCATCGGCTTGTCCATGCCCAGGGAACTGGCCAGGTTTTTATCCACATCCTGGATCATCACCCCCAACCATCCGCGATCAACACGCCCTTTATCTTTAAGTTGGGCAACTACATCCAGTGCAAGTGACGACGGGATCGCAAACGAAAGCCCAACCGAACCACCGCTGGGCGAATATATTTGCGAGTTAATGCCAACCACTTCGCCATCCATATTAAATAACGGGCCACCGGAATTGCCGGGGTTGATCGCTACATCAGTTTGGATAAACGGAACGTAAGTGCTTTCGTTGCGCGCCGAAGGAATGCTGCGCCCGATGGCACTGACAATGCCCGCGCTCGCGGAATAATCCAACCCAAAAGGTGAGCCGATTGCGACCACCCATTGGCCGACTTTTAATGTTTCGTCTTTAGCAAGTGTGAGTGTCGGCAAATTTTTAGCATCCACTTTCAATAGCGCCAAATCCGAGCGTTCATCGCTGCCAATTAATTTGGCAGTGTATTCGCGCTGGTCATTAAGAATCACAGTAATCGTATCCATTTGATTGACCACATGATCATTGGTCAACACATAACCATCGCTGGAAATAATAAAACCGGAGCCCAGTGAACCTCTGTCGCGCGGTATTTGGCGGCGCTCCAACAACTCACGGAAAACATCTGGCAAGCCTTCCATATTGGGGGGTAATTGTTGCGGCACCTGCGCAACGGCACCCTTGGACACAGCGGTGATTTTTACTACGGCGGGAGAATGCTGCTCGATAAGCCCGGTGAAGTCCGGCAGCTCGGCGGCAGAACTGGTCACAGGCAATAGGATCAAGGTAACTACTGCGATAAGACTCGCCCATCTGGCAGTCATTTTGTACATACGAGGCTCCTTAGAAAATTACAACAGCCAACTCACCCGACAATGGATGATTGGCTGTGGTTCGCAACTTCAGACTAATCAGTTTGGAAATAATTCCAACCCGCGCGTAAATTGCGGGTTAAGAATGATTTGGGAATTGTGATAAAAAAATGCAAGTGGGAACCCGTACAAAATATTATTGCGCGGGTTTTGGAGTGGGTTGTTTGCCGCTGGTGAGATCCTGCTGTTCAACCATTTGTTCCAGTTGCTGCAGGCTTGCTGGCAATGCAGCAGGAACTGCAGAATTTTTCGCCTGCTCCGCCTTTTCGGCTGCTGCCTTTTGTTCAGCCGCTTGTTCTTCTGCCGCGATAATCGCCGCTATTTTCTTTTCCATTTCCTTGCGTGTTGCTTCACTTTCCAAACGCACAGTCACGCGGCGGTTTTTGGCCTGCCCGGCCTTAGTGTAGTTATTGGCAATAGGAAATTTATCGCCGTGCCAGCGAGCGGTAATCATTCCCTCGCCCAGCCCTTTGCTGACCAAATAGGCTTTCACCAGTTCCGCCTGGCGCTGTGATATCACATCGCCCTCTTCTGATGTGGGGAGCTTGTCGCTATGGGCATCAACCAAGATGCCAATGACTTTGGGGTCAGCTTTGGTGTAACGCACAATTTTATCGAGTTGGGTTTTGGTCGCTACGCTCAGTTCACTGGCATCGGGCGCGTAATTGATTAACATGCGCGCGACCTGGTCGAAGGTGAAGGGAATCAGGGCGCCAACACAGGCCTTATAGCGCCCGTAAGCTGGAGTAAAGTTGCGCGCCTCTAATGCCACGCGCAAGGTGGTGCCATTGGCATTGACCTGCGCATTACTGAACACCACATTGGTGCCCTGCTCCAAGGTGGCGCTAACCGTCACCACCTGCGCAGCAGTCACACGCAGCGGCTGCCTCCCGCTCACCTGCAGCTGCCCCAGCGGGCGAGCCGCAGCATCTGTGCGCCACATGGGTGGAACGGCTTCAATCCTGACCAGGTCATTAAAAGCCACTGTGCCCTCCGGTACCAGCTCCATGTATTCACTGACGCCCGTCTTGCGCACGAACTGCGCCTTACCAAAGCCCGGGATCTCATGGCTCAAACTACAGGCAAAAGCGCCCGATTTCGCCGTCCACTCCGCATCGTTGAAACTGGCGCTGTAGGTCTGGGCCCAGAGCGGCGCACTCTGGGCAACAGCAAATGCCATCAGGATGGGAGACCATAAGTGATAAAGAGAGGCCAAACGCATGAGTTATTCCAACTGCATAAAACGATGATCCTCCGAGTATAGCCAGCTCGCTGGAGAATGCTGGCGATTGCACTGCCTTGTTTGGCGAGGGACCAGACTGGGGATGATCAGAATTAAGGCTGCGGATAGGAGCCAATTTTGATAGCATGCGGCGACTTTCAACCGTTACGCCTGTTTATTTTTACGGAATTACCTGCCCCATGACCCAGCAGCTGACCCTTACCCGCCCCGACGATTGGCATATCCACCTGCGCGACGGCAGCGCCCTCACCCGCACTGTAGGTGATGCCGCACAACAATTCGCCCGCGCGATTGTCATGCCCAACCTGGTGCCGCCGGTGATGAATACCGAACAAGCCCAAGCCTACAAAGAGCGAATCCTCGCTGCGCGCCCACAAGGGAGCCAATTTGAACCCTTGATGGTGCTGTACCTCACCGACAATACCGACCCGGCTGAAATTGCCATCGCCAAAGCCAATGGTGTGACCGCCTGTAAGCTCTATCCGGCCGGTGCAACCACCAATTCCGCCTCGGGCGTAACTGACCTGAAAAAAATCTACCCGGTACTGGCGGCCATGCAAAACGCCGGTATGCACTTTTTACTGCACGGCGAAGTAACTGACAGCGCGATTGATATTTTTGACCGCGAGAAAGTCTTCCTCGACCGTACTTTCAGCCAGGTAGTGAAAGATTTCCCTGCGTTGAACATGGTGCTGGAACATATCACCACCGCCGATGCCGCCCAGTTTGTCGCTGAAGCACCCAGCAATGTTGCCGCCACTATTACCGCACATCACCTGCTCTATAACCGCAACCATATGCTCGCGGGCGGAATTCGTCCGCACTACTACTGCCTGCCAATCTTGAAGCGAGGCACCCACCAGCAAGCGCTGATCAAAGCGGCAACCAGCGGCAGCCCGAAATTTTTTTTAGGGACGGATTCCGCACCCCACGCCAAAGACAAAAAAGAAGCGGCCTGTGGTTGCGCCGGAAGTTACACTGCCTATGCGGCAATTGAACTCTACGCCGAAGCCTTTGAAGACGCCGGTGCGCTCGATAAACTCGAAGCCTTTGCCAGCCATTTCGGCGCCGATTTTTACGGCCTGCCACGCAACACCGATACCATCACCCTGATCAAACAAGACTGGCAGGTGCCTGACACTTTGAGCCTGGGCGACCAACCGCTGGTGCCGCTGCGCGCCGGTGAAACCTTACGTTGGCAGTTGCAAACTGCTTAAGGCGACCTTGTGAATCCACCTGAAAATAACCGCGACCCCGATTCACCTATGGCGCAGCGTTTTCGCGGCTTTTTGCCCGTGATTGTCGATGTGGAAACCGGCGGCTTTAACGCACAAACCGATGCGTTATTGGAAATTGCCGCCGTCACCATCCGTATGGATCAAGATGGCTATTTGCATCGCCACGAAACCTTTTCGTTTCATGTCGAGCCATTTGAAGGCGCCAATATCGAACAAGCCGCGCTGGATTTCACCGGTATCGATCTCGATTGCCCCGACCGCATGGCGGAGCCGGAGTTGATGGTGATGACCGACTTGCTCAGCGCGGTGCGCCGCGCGGTAAAAGAAAACGGCTGTACCCGCGCCGTGATCGTTGGCCACAACGCCCATTTCGATTTGAATTTCGTCAACGCGGTAATCGACCGCTGCAACATCAAACGCAGCCCGTTCCATCCCTTCTCGGTATTCGATACTGCCACTCTCGCCGGCCTCGCATTTGGCCAAACCGTGCTCGCCAAAACCTGTCAGGTTGCCGGCATAGAATTCAGCAACAGCGCAGCCCACTCCGCCGCATACGACGCCGAAAAAACGGCAGAGTTATTTTGTGTGATTGTCAATCGCTGGAAAGAATTGGGCGGCTGGATAGCCGAGGACGAATACGGTGATGAAGAAACCGAATAAATAATGGTTTCCCGGGAGTGGTAAGCACATGGCGTTTGACTTAAAAAAATACCTGCTCAACAAACCCGAGGCCGTTGAGGATTTCCCCTTCGGCCCTGAGGTTGCCGTCTACAAAGTGCGCGACAAAATATTTGCCCTGATCGGTATGGAAAATAACGAGGCGCGCATTAACCTGAAATGCCATCCCGCCGAAGCAGAGCAACTGCGCATGGTATTTGATGCCGTATTGCCCGGTTATCACATGAATAAAAAACATTGGAACACAGTCATTATCAACGGCTCAATCCCCGATAGCGAAGTGAAACGGATGATTGATAATTCTTATTCACTAGTTGTAAAAAAACTGGGTAAATCGGCAGCGCAACTTCTTTTACAATAAAGACTCATCTGGAGCAATTATGACAAGGTTGAAATATCTGTTTCTCTTCTTTATGTTCGGTTACATCAACATCTTTACATCAGCGTATGGGCTAGAGGGCGTTACAGACCCAGCACAAATTCCCGCCGAAAATTTTTTCAAAGAAAACACCGAATTTAGTTACCGTATATCACCTGACGGAAAACAGCTGGCGTTTATTCGAAAATACACACAAACCTACAATATAGTCATCACAGATCTGGATAAGTTTGTAGAGGTGTACGATTTTCCCGTCAGTAAAAACTCCCCCGAACAATTAACCTGGATCAGCAACAGCCGCTTGGTATTCGGATTGAAAGGCGTTATTTACTCCGTCAATCAAGACGGCGCAGATTTGCGCGTACTGATTAGCAATATTTACGACGCCGACAAGGTAAAAGGTTATATTTCTTTCGTGGATAACCTGCGCTACTGGTCACTCTTAAAACGCCCGCGCGGCAATGAAGAAGATGTCTTGTTTCTTTCCTACAACAGTGATGGCCATGCCAATGTGCACAAAATCAACATCTACACCGGCGAAAAAACCGATCTGTATGATGCGGAAAGGCTGGAAGCTGATGACCTTTATACAGATCGCGATGGAAAGGTTGTCCTGGTTGAAAAAATTAAAAAGGAGCAG
>Ga0307408_100002316_pt1 | contig 13509 bp, 9 predicted proteins | sample 322Cmetagenome_FD_202116 | JGI IMG/M metagenome (GOLD analysis project Ga0307408, IMG submission 202116) | Maize rhizosphere microbial communities from greenhouse at UC Davis, California, United States - 322HYB-C-3 | ecosystem: Host-associated > Plants > Roots > Rhizosphere > Soil | place: USA... | reverse complement strand
TGGCAATAGGGATACTTGGCTAGCAACCGTTCTAAGGTTTGCAGGCCATGTTCAGAATAACTGTCCTGATCTGTAAGAAACCTTACAAATTCTTTATCGCTTATTGTGCCCGATACTGCCACTAGTTTTATTATTGAGGTTGATTTTTACCAATTTGCGAAAGCCCTGTTAAATATATCTTCAGTTAACTGCCTGTTGATATTTTGGATAAGAGACTGTTCCTGGGCTGTGATGTCACTTCCAACAACTTCCCTAAACTGCGAAAACGATTGCTCAAAGCTCATTTCCGGAACCAGGTTATTGGTATATTTTACATTAACTGTGATTGTTAAACGCGTTGATTCTGCCCGTTCATTTCCTGTAATAGCTACAGGTTTTATACTATAATCTGTTATCCGCCCCTCAAAGGTAGCATCTGCATCATTTCTAACAACTGCCAGGGACGATTGGTTTCTAATACGGGCTTTTAATGCTTCTGTGAATTGCAAACTAAGATTAGGCACCACAATTGGTGCATTATTTTCGAAGAACTGAACATTTACCGTCTTCATATTGGCAGGAATTGACGCTCCTGAAAACGAATATATCCAGCACGACTGGCAAAATAATGTAAGTGGTAATATAAACCAGAAAAGTTTTCTCGAAATATTTATCATTCTACTATTAATTCAGGTTTAGCTCTTTTATTTTGCGATATAGGGTACGTTCCGATATGCCTAATTCTTGTGCAGCTAATTTACGTTTCCCTTTGTGTTTTTTTAGCGCTTTTTTTATCAGGTCTGATTCTTTCTCAATCAAGGATAGCGATTCTTCCACTTCTTCTGAATGATGGGATATTTCGAAATCGCTTTTCGGAGCATGCTCAGGATGATGAATAGTAATGGTAGGTTGCTGTTGTACAGCAGGTTCCGGAGACAATAGCTCCACATCCTGATATAGCTGTTGTACCAAATTAGGGTTAGCCGCTATAGCAGCTGCATTTCCTCCATTTTTAATAATCTCTGCCACAAGCTTCTTCAACTCAAGCATATCGCGCTTCATATCAAAAAGCACTTTATATAGAATATCTCTTTCAGAAAAATCTTCTTTCTTATCTGGATTTATGCGCATTGGCAAATTTCCCGGATTGTTTTCCTGAGGGATATAATTAGCCATATTTTGTGCCGACAGGTTTCTGTCTTTCTCAAGAACGGCGATTTGCTCTGCAATATTTTTTAATTGGCGAACATTTCCGGGCCAACTATAATTTACCAGGATATGCTGGGCTTCTGTATCCAGAACAACGGATGGGCTACGGTATTTATTGGTAAAATCTGCAATAAACTTCCTGAATAGAAGGTGGATATCTTCTTTACGCTCACGCAGGGCAGGAATTTTTAAAGGCACAGTGTTGAGGCGATAATACAGGTCTTCCCTGAACTTACCATTTTTAACGGCATCAAAAACATCCACATTGGTGGCCGCAACCACACGCACATCTGTTTTTTGCACTTTTGAAGAACCTACACGAAGATATTCGCCGGTTTCTAAAACCCTTAAAAGGCGTGCCTGTGTACCTAGTGGCAATTCTGCCACTTCATCTAAAAAGATTGTGCCGCCATTTACCACCTCGAAATATCCTTTACGTGCTTCGTGGGCTCCGGTAAATGAACCTTTTTCATGCCCAAACAACTCAGAGTCGATAGTCCCTTCGGGTATAGCTCCACAGTTTACGGCAATGAAAGGCCCATGCTTGCGGGCGCTTAAGTGGTGTATTATATGAGAAAAGACTTCTTTTCCGCTTCCGCTTTCTCCGGTAATTAGTACAGAAATATCTGTAGGCGCCACTTGCCTTGCAATATCAATTGCACGGTTAAGCAATGGTGAATTACCTATTATACCGAAACGGTTTTTTATATCTTGAACGTCCATTTTTGTATTAGAGCCAAGAGATGAGAAGCAAGAGTCAAGACGAATAGCCTATTCCTGCGACGCTGTTTAGTTCAGGGCCTTCCTAAACTTCTGTGCGTCCATCTCGGTTATTTTTTAAAATTAGTTCTCGAAATACAAATATCATCTTTTGCACTTCGACAACCGTGTCAAGGCAGGTTTCAAGCTTTTCCTTGTTTCCATAGCCTCTTCGCTGACAAATTAATAATTGGGTTTCGGTTTCGTATGCAGATGTCAACGATGTGGTCAAAAACTCAGCAAAATGCAATTTGGTCCTCTTTCCAGAACCTTCCGCAATGTTAGAAGGAATAGAGCAAGAACTCCGGTTAATCTGATCAATTAGATTGAACCTTTCATCTATTGGTAAGCCCTTACAATAATCATAAGTTAAGTTTGTAAAATCCCTGGCTCGTTGCCAAATCTTCAGATTTTTAAAATTATGACTCATCCTCGATTTATACCTTCCTATTTCTGCGCTGCAATGCTTATGCTTCCTACCGCTATTCTGGCCTAAGCGGCCTATCTTGGTTCCTGATTCTTAATTCATGATTCTAAGAAACAATCCTTCCAATCAGCGTTGCTGTAGTGCATTTCTCTACCAAAACATTAACGTATTGCCCTGGCTTGTATTGAGTATCAACCGGGAAAATCACAGTAGCGTTCTGGCCGTTTCTGCCGGCGTAATCGTCTTTGGATTTTTTTGAGAAGCCATCGATTAATACTTTCTGCACTTTACCAATCTGCTCCAGCATTCTGATATGCGAGTGTTTCTGCTGCCTGTCTACAATTTCTGTAAGGCGGCGGCTTTTTACATCCTCCGGAATATCGTCTGCATAGCGTTTTGCTGCAAGTGTACCCGGGCGCTCAGAATACTTAAACATGTAGGCAAAATCGTAGGTTACGTAATCCATCATACTTAAGGTTTCCTGGTGCTCTTCTTCCGTTTCAGTACAAAAGCCTGTAATTACATCGGTTGAAATTGCACAACCTGGAATAATGCGGCGGATGGCATCAACTCTTCCCATATACCATTCTCTGTCATAAGTACGGTTCATCAGTTCAAGCACCCTTGAGTTGCCTGATTGCACCGGCAGATGAATATAATTACAGATGTTTTCGTATTTAGCGATAGTATGAAGCACTTCGTCGGTAATATCTTTAGGATGAGATGTAGAAAAGCGCACACGTAATTCGGGGCTAACCAGAGCCACTTTTTCCAGCAATTGCGCAAAATTGACAGCCTCACCCCGGCCCTCTCCAGCGGAGTTAGCTACACCGCTCTCCTCTCCTTCGGCGAGAGGCTGAGGTTCCCATTTGTAAGAATCTACATTTTGGCCAAGTAAAGTTACTTCGCGATAGCCTTCGTTAAATAAATCCCGGGCTTCCTGAACAATAGATTGTGCATCACGGCTACGTTCGCGGCCGCGGGTAAATGGCACCACGCAGAATGAACACATGTTATCGCAACCCCGCATAATAGAAATGAATGCGCTGATGCCGTTTGTATTTAACCTAACGGGATTGATATCTGCGTAAGTTTCTTCACGAGATAACAATACGTTTACAGCCCTTGCACCATCATCTACCTGATCGATAAGATTAGGCAGGTCGCGGTAAGCATCCGGGCCAACAACCACGTCAACCAGTTTTTCTTCCTCCAAAAATTTCGATTTTAAGCGTTCGGCCATGCAGCCAAGCACTCCCACAACCATTCCCGGATTTTTAGCTTTTACGCCTTTAAATTCCTTCAGCCTGTTGCGTACACGCTGCTCGGCATTTTCACGAATAGAGCAGGTATTAATAAAAACTACATCAGCTTCCTTAAAATCGCCAGTAGTTTCAAAACCCATGTCTGTCATGATGGAAGCAACGATCTCGCTATCAGAAAAATTCATAGCGCAACCATAGCTTTCTATATATAATTTACGGCCGTTATTCTTCCCTGTAGGTTTATCAAGCATTAACGCCTCGCCTTGCCTCGCCTCATCATGCTCTTTTTCACTTATCTGTGGATTAAACATCTTTTAAATTTTTGGATTTCAAAAGTACGAACATTTTTAAACAAATGACAGGTTGTCAGCCTCAGTATTTTGTAATAAATAATATGCACTTAATGGCTCTGTATTGTATTTTTAGCGACAATGGTGGAAACGGCGAAGCATCCTAGAAAATTATCCAAACGTTTTAAACGTGCATTGGCCGTTCTATTTGCGCTATTTTTTGCCATTTCTGCCGGCTTAATTATCTACTCAAGAAAAATTGAGCCTATGGTATCTGCCCGAATTAAAGAAGCAATCTTTACTGCCACAGACGGACTCTATACCATCTCGTTTTCTGAAATCCATCTTAATCCGTTTACGGGTACAGTGCGGCTGGATGACATCAAGTTTACTGCAAACGAATCTGTTTACTTTTTGATGAGAAAAAAGGGAATTCAACCGACACACATTTACACTATTGCAGTTAAAAGCCTGGCGTTAAAGCACATTCACCCAATTAAAGTTTATTTTAACAAAGACCTGGACATCAAAACTGTTCATATTGACAATCCCATCATCCGGGTTTCTTACCGATATCCTAAAAACGAGAAAGCCGAACCTGAAGACAAGCGCACGGCCTGGCAACGATTATCCAAATACTTGAAATCTATTAAGATTGGAGAGATTGTTTTTGACAATATTGACTTCCAATATACCGACTGGAGTTTGGGCAAACCTGAGATTGATGGCGTTAAAAACATGTCGGTACGAATTGAGGATTTATTGATTGATTCGCTAAGCCAAAACGATAAGTCGCGTTTTTATTTTACCAAAGAGATTTTTGTAAGGATAAGAAAGCATGAATATTTAAGCCGGGATAAGATGTATACTATTTTATTTGACGACTTAAAAATCTCCACATCCCACAGGTATGCCTGGGCGAAAGGCATACAAATAATTCCCAGATATGGCGAAATGGAATATTCTAAGTTCCTTCCTACGCGTAAAGCACAATATAAGGTAGACTTAAATGAGGTGCTATTAAGTAATATCGATATTAAAAGGCTTACAGATAAAAGGCAACTGAGAGCGGCCTCGTTAAATTTCATGAATGCTGATGCCAGAATATTTATGGATAAAAGCAAAGCTCGCCCCACTTATGACCGGGGCTGGCACTTTCCGCAATTGGCTTTGAAGCGGCTAAGGCTAAATACACTGATTGACACGGTAAACGTATTTAATTCTACGGTTACCTACCGGGAGTACGACCCGCTGACCGCCCGTGCCGGAAAAATTTTCTTTAATAATATTAACGGCTCTGTTTACAACTTCACAAACGATACCCTAACACTGAAAAAGAAAAAATGGATTAGGGCACAATGTACTTCAAGAATATTTGGAAAAGCCAGGCTTGACTTCTCTATGAACTTTAACATGGCTTCGAAAAATGAGGAATACAATTATTCAGGAAGCCTTGATACAATGAATGCCAAGCATTTTAACCAATTAAGCCGCCCCCTTGCCCTTCTAAAGATAAATTCCGGCAAAATCTCGAAGGTAAATTTCTCTGTAAATGCCGATTACCGCCAATCTAGTGGCAAGCTTTTGATGTATTATCGAGCGCTTAATATCGGGCTTTTGAGAATTGATTCGGAAAAAGTAATACACACACAGATGCTGCGCTCGCTGGTTGCAAATAACTTATTGCTAAAGGAAGCCAACCCATCCATTGGCGAAAAACCACGAATAGGGTATATAAACTATACACGCCCAGACTCAATCGCTTTCTTTGGTTCCATCTGGCAAAGCCTGTATTCGGGCCTTCGGGAAACCATGGGCCTTACGCCAGAACGAGAGAAAAAATTAAAGGATCAGTTTAAGAGTCTGACGAATCAAACCGGCAATAAAGGGAAACTGCGCAAACTAAAGCGAAGCCTAAGAAGGCAAGCGGGAAAAAACTAAAAAGGCCCGGATTTTCCGAGCCTTTTCATTATATCTGATAGTTCCAGCCAAAATCATCAGGAGCTAGTCCGTATCTCATGTCATTCAGTGTTTTCAGTGCTTTATTTGAAAACTCTGCTTTAGCAGGATCTGGTAGTGTGTATAATTCGCCCTGGTAACCAATCGTTGCAATTGAAGTTACAGTAGCTGCTGTTCCTACCCCAAAAGCTTCTGTTAACCTTCCCGACTTTAGCCCCTCTACAACTTCGGCTACTGTTACACGGCGCTCTTCTACCGGAACGCCCCATTTGCGTGCTAATGCTAAAACTGTATCGCGGGTTACTCCCTTTAAAATGGTTTCGCGTGTTTCCGGCGTTACAATTTTGCCATCAATCATAAATACCACGTTGGCAGCGCCAAGTTCTTCAATATACTCGTGGTTACGGCTGTCTGTCCAGATTAACTGGTCAAAACCTTCTTTTAATGCCTCTTGTGCCGGATACAATGAACCTGCATAATTTCCGGCAGCTTTGGCAAAACCGAAACCGCCATCGCTTGAGCGTGAGTATTTTGTTTCGATCTTAACTTTAAGCGGCTTTGAGAAATATGCGCCTACTGGACAAGTTAACACCATGTATTTATACGTTTGTGAAGGCGCAACCCCTAAGTAAGGGTCGGTTGCAAACATAAACGGACGTATATATAATGAGGTTTGAGGTGCTGTTGGAACCCAGTCGCGGTCTAAATCTACCAAGGCAGCAATACTCTGAACAAAAATATCTTCTGGCAACGATGGCATGCACATCCGCTCGGCAGATTTATTAAAGCGCTCGGCGTTTTTGTACGGGCGGAAGGTTACCACTTTACCATCCTGCTGCTTGTATGCTTTTAGGCCTTCAAAGAAAGCCTGGCCATAATGCAATACTGAAATTGCAGGACTAAATGATAAATCGCCGTAAGGTACAATCTGGAAATTTTTCCATTCGCCGTTTTCATAATCAGCAACAAACATGTGGTCAGAAAAAATCTTCCCGAAAGGCAAATCATTAAAATCAGTCTGACTTAGTCTGGAAGCACTGGTTTTAGTAATTTTTATATCAAGTGTATCAGTCACGATGCTTTTTTGTTAATTGTGGAAAAAATAATCTACAAAGAAACGACTTTTTAAGGAAAAATTTGCTTTTATAAAGGGGAATTATAGTAAATATAGGGTAAAATATGGTAGAATCCTGCCTGGATTGCGAATCTGGGACAGCGATTCACGGTGTATCTCATTTGCCCCCTTTAGTGCATTTGCACAACTCGAGTTATAAATATTTTAACCGCAAGCAAAATCCTTGATATGCTACTGGTACAAATGAGGCCACGCTAAACTTGAACCAACAAAGAACATATTGGGTGAATTTAATGAAAAAGCTAGTTGGGGCAGCGTGAAGCCTGACCGAAATATTTCTTTATAATTAACATCATTTAACGTTTGCCTTAAGATTAGTTCTACTTAATTCCGCATCTTAGCCCTTAAGATTTATCTTCGCATAATCTAAAACTTATGGCAAAAACGAAACCCTATCTATCTGCCTTATTTCTTTTCCTCATTGCATTCTCAGCTGCAGCTCAAGGCATCCGCGGAACTATAAAAAACATAAAAGGGCAACCCCTACCTAATGCATCATTTTTCATTCCCGAACTAAAAACTGGTTCATCCTCCAATATCAATGGCGAATATTCTCTAAAACTGCCTGAAGGCTCATTCACTGTTATCGTTAGGTACATCGGGTACGAATCGGAAGAATTTAAAGCAGATATAGGTAAAGCCTGGATAGAGAAAGATTTTGTACTTAAAGAACAGGCCATTGTACTGAAGGAAGTAGCGGTAGGCAGATCAAAAAAGGAAGATCTTGCTTATACAATCATGCGAAAAACCATCTCCAAGAAAAAATATAACCAACTGCTTTATAATGGGTTTAACATGAGAGCCTACATTAAGGGAAGCGGCCAGCTAACGAAAGCACCGGGAATTTTCAAAAGGAAACTTGAAAAAGAAGGTTTAAGCATGGACGAGGCCTATGCAACCGAATCGGTAAGCGAGTTTAAATTCAGGCAACCGAATAAGGTGGAAGAAAAGGTGATCTCTGTTAAAACGAGAGGCAATAACCCGGCAAATATTGGCCCGAGTTCGTTTCTTAACGACAGCTTTTACAATGACAAAGTTGGCAATATGATATCGCCCTTTTCGACAAGTGCTTTCCGCTTCTACAAATTTAAGTACGAAGGCTGTTTTACGGACAAGGACAACCTTATTTATAAAATCGGAGTGAGTCCGCGCTCCCAAGGCGATAATTTATTCAGTGGTTCGGTGTATATTATTGATGAGCATTGGGCCATTCATAGCATAGACCTTAATTGCACGTTGATGGGTTTCCCGCTAAGCATAAAACAAAATTTTTCAGAAGTAGCACCTCGGATTTTTCTTCCCATCACACATCAAATGAATGTTTCTATGAGCATGCTTGGGTTCAAGGGACAGTTTAAGTATCTTGTTTCCTGCAGTAATTATCAAGTGGACCTGAATAAAAGCCTTGCGGCTAACTTTCAGCTGCTGGATGAAAAAGTGGATGACCTGCCGGCAGAACTTAGCAACAAACATCAAGATATTGCCCCGGAGGCACAAGCCATTAAGGAGAAAACTCTCTCCAGAAAGCAGCTCAGCAAGGTTATTGATGATTATGAGAAGGCTGCGTTTAAGGAAGACAAACAGGCCAAGGTTATAACTCAATCAAATTTTAGTATTGAAAAATTTGCAGCGAAACGAGACTCGGCATATTGGGATAGCATACGGCCCATTCCGCTAACAGCCAGTGAGCTAAAAGGCTATCGAAAGATGGATTCGCTGGTTACCAAAGATCAAAGGGCCGCTACAGATTCTGTAAATAAGGCAAAACGCGGCTTCAAGTTTTCTGATATTCTCTCCGGGCATACCTATCGCCTGTCCAAAAAAGAAAGCTTTTCAATCAGCTCGGCACTATTTAAAACATATTTTAATCCGATTGAGGGTTTAAACCTTAACCTGGAGTCAAACTACAAACGAAAAACTGACAGCCTTGGCAGCAATTTCGAAGTTTCGCCAGCTATTCGCTATGGCTTTTCGAGCAAGGATGTTTACGGCAAAGCAAGGATTTCTTACACCAAAAGAAAAACTACAAGCCAATTCCACACGTACCTGGAAGGCGGGCGCTTCATCAACCAAATAAATTCGGAAAACGGTATTAGCGAGTTTTCCAATACCTTCTCATCGCTTCTTTATAAAAACAATTATTTTAACGCATATGAGCGTGCCTATACTGCAGCCGGGGTTGGGTTCATGCCTTACGCGGCATTGCGTATATCTACCGGTTTCAGATGGGAAAACCGCCATCCCCTTGATAATACAACTAACTATAGCCTGTTTAATAAATCGGAGGTATACATTTCGAATCAACCGGCAAACATCGAATTGCCGTATACAGCTATTTCCAATCACCAGGCATTTATAGCAAATGTGGCCCTGGCGTATCGCCCATGGCTTAAATACCGCATCCACAATGGAAAAAAGCGGGCAGTAAATGAAAGCTCTCCTGAGTTTACTTTAAGTTATCAAAAGGGAATTAGAGATTTTATGCAAAGCGACGTGGATTTCGATTATGTTGAGTTTGGCGCAAACCATTCCTTTAATGTAGGGGCAGGGAACAGGCTCAGCCTGGTATTGGAAGCCGGCTCTTTCCTGACCAATAACGGCACCAGCTTTATTGATTACAAGCATTTTCCTGGTAATCAACTGAATATAAATCTGTTCTCGAAAGCTAGTTTTCGCCTGCTGGACTATTTCAGTTACAGCACCAATAATTCTTTCGTTTCTACCAATACGCAATATCATTTCAGAAAATTCGTAATAACACGAATTCCTGAAGCTCGATTGCTGGGGCTTAAAGAGAGCGTATTCTTCAACTATTTAAAAACCAGTTCATCTCCGCATTATTTCGAGGCTGGCTATTCTATCGATAATATATTCAGGCTGTTCCGTTTTGAAGTTGCTGCCGCCTTTAGCGATGGCACTTATCAAAAAATCGGTTTCCGAACTGGAATAACTTCGGTAATAAGGATTAATGGTAAATAGAGTCCGGAGAGAAGAAGGAAATCACAGGTTATTTTCTTCCTGTCCCAATCTCAGTAGCTTATCAACCACGGGTTGCGCCCGTGGTTTTTCTGAAGTCAAGCCTTTCAGGCTTGTGAGAAAGGCAGCCTATATCCACCACGGGTTGCTCTCGCTGGTTCAAGCGTGCCGCTTGGACCTAAACTGTCCATGATTAACGGAGTCCTCGGCATCCATGCAAACCGGATAAATTAGTATCTCACTATGCCAGCACAGCGGCATCCCGGACTGGCATAAGCCTTTGTCACAAGTTCTCCTTGATCTTGCTGATCACTTCTGCGTATTCTTCTTCGGTTAGGTAAACTTTTTCGTCGGGCTGCATATCAAAGGTGCTTCCCCATTTGGGTTTATCTTCATATTTGGGCACTATGTGAAAATGAATATGCGGCATTTTATCGCCGTAAGCGCCGTAGTTTATTTTTCCGGGGTTGAAGGCACTCTTTACTGCTTTAGCCACCCTTGCCACATCCTTTGTGTATTGAATTAGCTCTTCTTCTGATAATTCAAAAATTTCGTTCTTATGCTCCTTTTTATATGCAACCACGCTCCTGCCCTTGTAGGTTTGCTCTTTAAATAGGTATACTATACTTGCATCGAGTTCGCAAATCTCAATCATTAAATCTGTAAGGCGCTGATCTTTTGCGCAATATATACAGGCAGTATTCTCGGTCATAATTCTTCTTGGGTTAGTGTTTTAATCGGGATGTAATATGCGTGTTTTAAATTAATTTTTAGAGGGGGGCGATTTATTAAAAATCAGAAGAATCCCCTCGGGTCACGAACCCTTCTTTATCTAAAGCTCGATATGCCCTATCGGACATCTCGAACAGCATAGAGCATTATAATTTAATTTCCTTATACCTTTCTAATCCTTCTGGAAAACTCAAGCCAGGAAAGTTGTCATTTCTACTTCTTTCCTCCCATACTTTTTCAAGCTCTTTAGACTCGACCATCTTTTCATAGCCTGTTGAGAGCTTAAGGAAGCCGTATCTTTCTGCCGCTATCTCATCTTTTAAAGAAATGCAAACCTTCTCCGGTTTTGCGTAATATGTAAACAGCTGTACAACCAATCCATTATACAAACCAAAAGTCTTTATAAAAAAAACATTGCTCAATTCAGAAAAATGAACATGTTTACACATTAAACCTTGAGAATAGAAAAAGTCGGGAAACCTCAGACCGGTGCTTAGCTCATAACATGCTGAGAACTTCTGCTCTTCCAGAGGAAAATCCATTTGTTCCCGAAGTGAATAAATTTCCAACTCAACATTGTTGTAGATTGTATACGATCCTGTTCTGACTTTCATTTAATTTACTGGTATAAATTTATTTTGAGAAACTGAAAATCTCGCTCGCAATTTTTCTACTCCGTTCGAATATATTTCCCATAATTCAGCTCCACCATTAGGTCGTAACGGAGTCGAATACCATTCTGGCCCTCCCAATCTTCCATAATCTCCTGCGGTGATTCCACATTGAAGATGCCCTAAAACGCTTCAATTCCTTAACTAAATGACATTGGTTTGGCAATATCCTATTTTGTTATCGTTTTATTAAACTTATACTGATAAGTTAACATAAAATAACGTTTTAATATCTCGTTCTGATTGGTTGAAATGGAGTTCTCGTAGGCATAGCGATAAACGCTAATATTTTGGTCAAACAAATCGTAAACCGAAAGCTTAATCTCTCCACGATCTTTTTTCAGCATTTGTATCGCTACCGTCCCGCTTAATAAATTATTGCTCTTTCTGTATCCTTTAGCTACCTGGGAGTTATAGCTATATTCATAATTGCCCTGCCAGGTTACTTTTTTGGGCCAAACTACGGTGAACCTTGATTCTAATTGATGCGTGGTAGTATTTACATTCTTGTAGTGTATCTCCCTATAAGCTGTAATTGAATTTCGGAATCGGTATGCAGGCTTTAATTCAACTTTGTCTTTCCAAGTAATTGCAAACGCCTGGCGAATGCCAAAAGAATACCTGTCTTGCCAACCTTCATCTTTATTTAATTGAAAATAATCTCTGCGCAGGCTTCCATTAACATCAGTACTTACTCTCAATTGCCAACCAGCTATTTTTTTAAACCGCCGACTTATGCTTCCCCCGGAATATGAGCTGAACCTACCATTCATATTAAGCGGAGTGGATGTTTCTGCCCCATTAGAATTCATCGTTCTTTTCCTTACCACATTATTTTCCTGAATTTCCCCATCCAAATAAAAGCTTAAACTTCTTTGTGTTTCAGCCTTATAGGTATAATAGCGTATACTTCCGTCGTGTGTCCTCGAAGGTTTTAGTAGGGGATTTCCAGAAAAAGAGTAGAGCGGGCTATACACATAGGTAACAGGTTGGAGGTCTGATATGGAAGGTTGAACAACCTCAGAATCATAACTTAACGTAAACTTACCAAACTCCACCCTCGCAAAAGGAAGCAGATTAAAGTAGTGCTGATGAAGGTTATCTATATTCCGATTGAATTTATTTGTAATATCGAGCCACTCTGTTGCCAAACCGGCTGAAAGCTTTATTTTTTTAGTTACATCGTAAGTTAAGCCTGAACGAAAATTATGCGACCAAACGGACCTTTCCAAATCGCTGCTTTGATCCACCAACAGCGAGTCATACGTTTCTGTTAAGGCATTAAAGTTAAAGGTTTCAGCCAGGTCTGCATTATTCCTGTACCTCTCATCTACCGACCAGTCTGCGGTAAGTTTTTTTGTAAAAGGATAACGAAAATTCAGTTTTACGTTTCCCGATTTACTGGAGTTATCATTATTGGAAAACCTGTTTTGGTTGGTGGAATTTAAATTTGATACAAATGAGGCAAGCTTATAGAAATTGAACCTGTCGGCATCGCTTGAGTTTATTTGCAAGTTGTGGTAAACATTTAACGACATCCCTTTTTTCTTGAATGAACGGTAGTAAGAAAAACCATGTTGAAACTGCTGGCTTGAAGATTTATCGGTATTATTCCCATCACTATCACTCAGCTTATTTACGAAATTGTTCGAGCTCCTGGTAAAAGAGTTTCCCTTATTATCCCCAAGGGTAAAATTGAATTGAGGAGTATATCTAATTTGAATTTTGGCACTTGGTTTCCACTGTACCGATCCTTTTATAGCATGTTTGCTTTTAATAGCCTTATATACACTGTTACTGCTATTTATAAGAGTAGTATCACCAAGAAAACGCTGGTAATAACTTGAGTTAGAAGAAGTATTTTCTGAATTGCTGTAAAAATAAAGCAAGTTCATTTTTAGCTTTTTACCATAATCAGTATTAATGTTAACACCGCCAGAGGCAATCCTTTCCATTCCACCTCTATCGCCACCGGTGGAAACAGAACCATCATAAAGGGATTCTCGGCCACTTCTATTAAAACCGCCCATAGAACTTAGGTCATTGTCGGAAAAGCCTGTTTTGTTAAGGTTATTTCCGATTCCGATTAAGCTAACCTGTAAGGTAT